>ENA-OWPI01000195-OWPI01000195.1-marine-metagenome-genome-assembly--contig:-NODE-195-length-93927-cov-12.545701_pt1 | contig 93927 bp, 54 predicted proteins | sample MGYA00238138_ERZ651775 | MGnify/ENA primary metagenome ERZ651775 (study PRJEB26906, sample SAMN06265043) | marine metagenome | isolation source: Helgoland LTER site | place: Germany:Helgoland, sampling... | reverse complement strand
CCTCCTCCTCATCACCTACATTCTTCGTTGTATTCCTACTTTTTTTCCTCCTCGAAATCGTTTTCTTCTTCTTTACCTTCTTCTTCTTTTGTCGTCTCTTTTCGCAGAACACTAAATCTGCCGGCTGTAACAACCGCGAGGAGTCGTCGTTGAAGTAATGCGTGCTGCCGTTCGGGAGCACCATTTGAAACGCGGGCTCCTCTCTCTGCCTTCTTTGTCTTCTTTGTCCTCTTCTTTAACTTCTTCTTCTTCTTCTTCTTCTTCTTCTTCTTAGAGTTTGATGATTTGAGACAAGACAACAGAAATTACATCACCTAGAACGAGATACACAACAAAAAAACTGACGGACGATGAAAAAACAAAAACGAAAAAACAACCAAAAAAAGGCAAGAAAGAGTTGTTTTGAAAAAAAATTCAAAAAAAAAAATCGTTTGTCTTTTTTTCTTCTTCACTCAGTTCTTTCTCTCTCTCTCTCTCTCTCTCTCGCCCACATTAAAAACAACATTGTTAACAAGAAGAAGAGTATATGATGTCAAAACGGAGAGTTCAGACGGTGCAGTTCGACCAGACTTCTGCAATCCCGACCCCTTACGTCGTTCATTTGTGCTCTTTGCTCGAAATCGCGTGCCAACCAAACTCAGAGGTTAAAGGGATTTCTTCGGTAGGGAAAAAGAAACGACTCGATGACGATGATTTTGATGAGAGGGAAGAAGAAGAGGAGGAGAGGAAAAAGTATTACGACGCGGAAAACGCGTACGAGAGTTTAACCTTGAAGTTTCGAAAAAAAATCGTTCGGTTCGTGACGAAAGAGGTTTTGATGGAGAGAGGGAAGACGTCGTCGTCGAATGGATTGGTGTTGTGCGAACCAGATTCGGAGGAGTTTTGGAGACGAGTGTATCGGTTTTTTGTGCTTCCTTCTTCCTCCAAGACGAAGAAGAAGACAAAGAAGAACAGCGAAGAAGAAGAAGAAGAAGAGATGGAAGTGTCGAGAGCGAATAATAATAATGGTTACGATGAATACGAAGAAGAGTACGCCGATAATGATGATGATGATGATGATGAAACGAGATGCGATAAAGCGCAGCAAATCGAGGATTTCTTCCACGTGTTGCAAACGAAGGAGAAGTATTTACTCGAGTCGGTTGACGAACTGGTGAGAAAATTTGAACGTCTGCCGAGATGTTTAGCGAGGGAGGCGAGAGATTGTTTCGCGGTGTCGAGCGGTGAAGATTTAGCGGTGAGGAAGATTGATCCGGAAAGTGTGTGCGGGAGGTTTTTACGACGACAGTTGGTTGAATTTGAGCGCTTGTCGTTTGACGGCGTGTGCGAGTGTCACGAGATGTTGAGAAGGTATCGGGAAGATTTCGATGCGTTCGTGAACGCGGCGGCGGAAGAGATGAACGGTGGAGAGAAAGGAGAAGTTACTTTTTTGCTGCACAGAACGAGCAAAGCGAACGAACGCGCGATTGTGGACACGTTGGTGGAGAAGTGCGAACGATTAGGGGTTAAGAAGAGTTCGGCGAATGAAGAGGAAAGTAACGACGAGGAGGACGAAACGCTTCCGTTTGGCATCGCTATGGGTTTAGGAGGTATTCTTGACCCGAGAGAGAAAGATAACAGCACTAGAAATACTAACAGTCGCAGCAATAGTGGGAATTCTGGTTTTCCGACGAAGAACAACAAGAGCGTAGGCGCGGTGCTTCGTAAAGTTTTAGCGGAACATGAGAACACGGCGATTCACAACAGGCATCCGCGCGCGAGACATGTGGAGAGTTTAAAACAAAAAGATGTCGTCAACGCTTTGTTCCATTTACACAGACACTTTGAAATAAACGGAGATATCCCCGCGGACGAGTCTGTTTTGTTGCACGAGTTGATTAGCGCTGGTGGTGGAGGAAGTCGCAGCGCGCACTCCATAACGCCCGTGTCGCAATCTGGAAGACGAGCAGCGGAGGCTTTAATTGCGCTCGGCGCAACGCACGCGCAGTTTCAACATCGAAAAGAAACCGCGAGAGCGTTAGAGGAGGCGACGCGAATCGCGCAGCAATCTGGAGATGAAGACGCATTAGCGAAAGCGTTAGCGTTGAGTGGGCTTTTAGCCGAGTCGGAGTATTTCGACGACGACGACGACGACGTGGACGTAGACGAGGATGAAGATAGCGATGAGGACGACGACGAGCCTTTCGAAGAATCTTTAGACAACATCAAACAACAACAACAACAACAACAACAAAAGTATAGTTCCTCGACATCCTCTTCGTTATCTTCGTCTTCATCAGTCTTGAAAAAAGCGAAGCGATCTCGAACACTTTTACGTCGGTGTTTAAAGCTTGGAAGACAGTTGAAAAATCCCGCGCTGGCGAGCTACGCCGAGTTGGCGTTAGCTAGACAAGTGGCGGCGTTTCCGAACGATGCTGGAAGAGACCGCGTTATGGAGGAACGTAGAGCGGCATTAACGAGCAAAAACGCTGGCGTAGCGGCTGCAACGACGAAAGGTACCACCTCGTTCGTTTCCGCGCCTACATCGACTCAAATATCTGCACCAGAAGTTGTTGAAAAAGCTATTCAAAACGTCGAAGTTTTGTCGCATAAAACAACGCTCGTTGCTTCCGCGCCAGCTACGAGAACGACCGCAGAACATATGCGCAAACAAGAGATAATTTTACGAGAAAAGGGCGCTTCGAATAACCCGTCTTCCGGAAATACCGGAGGTGCGAACGGCGGCGCGAATACCACCGGACAACAACAAACGCAAGGCGGCGGTAACCAATCGCTTGATGCTATCGCCGTCGCACAGGCGACGTCTTTGATTCGAATGAACGAAATATATCCCGCTTCTTCGTCCACGATGGCGTCTTCGTCAACATCTGGTGGGAAAGTTACGCACACGTCTTTAGGCACCTTACAACGTTACGCCACTTTTGACACCGCCAAAGAAACGAAAAACGCCATCAACTGTTTGCGCACGCCGGCGTTTTCGATGCAATCGACGACGTGGTCGACGCGGGGCGACGACGGGTTAGCGAGGGTTGCCAATTTGAAAGCATTATCCGAGGGTACTTTGAAAGATGCTTCGCCCGTGGACGCCGCGCGAGCATTTGCAGTTTTATCGAAATCCACGCAAAGGACGAGAGGCACCGAACGCGCCTTGATGGAACTCGAAAAAGCGGAATCGCGTTTGCGTGAACACGTGGATGATAACGAGGAAGTTTCGAGAGAGTTGAACGCGGCGAGAATTTCGATACTATTCGACGATGCTATCGCACGGAACGAGTGTTTCGAAGCGAACGAGTGCATGCGACAGATGCACGCGTTGGTTCATCCGATTGGCGAGAAGACGGATTCGAGTGCGGTATTAGAGGCGAATCGGGCGTTGGCTGAAATTTACGCCATGAACAGAAACTACGCAGAATCATTCGAAAGCTTTCTGAGAGGTGCAGATATTCTGACCTTTGCTTTCTCTCAACTCGAAAGCGATTCGTCGATGAAAAACGGAAATAGCAGCGCGGACCCGAGAAACGCGATGCACGTTTTGAAATCGGAGTTGGGCGTCGCGGAGACGTTTAAAAATTCGCAAAACTACGCGTTTGCATTGTTGAGAGCGTTAGGAGTGGATAAGCGCGCGACAGATTTAGGCGTCGACCAGTACGCGTTGTTCGCGAAACTTATCGTCGCGGAGTGTTTGATTGAGTTGAAAGGCTCGCACGCGAACTTGGGCAAACTCTATTTGGAGAAGTACTCGAGAGCGTTTTTAAGCTCGAACGAGCTGCGCTTACGAGCTCGGTTTCATTTGATCAACGCCAAAGCGTCTTTGGAAGTCAACATCCAAGATGAAACGGACGAGGAAATGGAAGAAACGATTGAATCTATCGTCGATGACCTGAACCGTGCATCTTTATTCGGAGAAAAGCTCGGCAACATCGACATCGTCAAAGAATCGCAATATTTACTCGCGCAGACGTACCATTTCACGAACGATGTTGAAAATCGTAACGAGGCCTCCAGAGCGTTTCGCGAACTCAGTCAGCAGCATTACAATCGTTATTAATAATTATTAAGTGTTTCATAGATACTACCGGTATATTAGGAATAGAAACTGAGTAATAACAACAGCAACACATAGCAACAACAACACAGTATATTAGATTATATTACCATCGGTACCCGTACCGTACCGTTAATAGATAGATATTATTATTATTATTATTAAAGCATATTAGTATTAATATTATGTTTCCATCGCTACCGTACCACGATGGAGTATTAATAGATAGATAAGTAGTATTAGTACTGTTATTAGTAGTATTAAGCGCTCACGGCTGCGGCGTCGAATCCGAATTGTTTATCGTGCACGTAGACCAACTTGCAATCTTCCAAATATTTCGCGTCGTGTATGCGCCCACCTTCGATGTACCCCGCATCGCCTTTGTTCAAAATTAACGGTTTCCCGTCCTCGACGAGTTTCTCCCCGTCTTTTTTGAAGAATTGCACGGACATTTTCCCTTCTATGACCACGGTCATGTCATCGCCCGGATGCGAATGCGGAGGCTCTGAACTTCCCCGTTCCCACATTTCCATCATCACATCGACGCCGTTCTCGTCCGTGGGGACAGTTCCTCGCATGGTAAACCCCGCGGGTGTCTCCGGAACGACTTTGTGGTGCTTCCAAACGCCAGAGGTGGCAGACGTGGACATTGTTCTTATTGAAGGGTTCGATGCGAGTATGAATCGATTGCAGGCGGCGCGAAGCATGTGTGTGACAGATAGAATAGATATTGTGACGTGGATGTTTGTTTCCTCTAAATTTATCTAAAAACTATTTGTAGCCGTCAAAAACGCATATCATCTCACGATCAGCTTTTAGAAGAAGTAAAAAGAAAGCTCTCGAAGAACGCTTGAACGCCACCGGCGAGACGACGATCGGTGTCGTCTTCTTCCTCCTCTTCTTGTTTTTCTTCTTGTTTTTCTTCTTCATTTTCGTGAGAGAGTGTTTGCGCGTCGCTAGAGCTAAGAACGCTGTTATTGTCTACTATTTTGTCTTGTTTTTCTTCTTCTTCTTCTTCTTCTTCTTCTTCTTCTTCTTCTTCTTCTGTTTCTTCTTCTTCTTCTTCTAGAATGGAATCGAGTAACTGTTCTTCCACGTCGCCGTTGGCTTCTACGTCTTCTTCCAAAAATGGTTTTGGCGTTCCGACGAAAGCAGACGCCGCGCATAACAGCATCGCGGAACAGCCGATTATGGTAATCAAGACGACGAAGAGAATCCGGGTCCATTTGATGGTGACGTGCGCACTCGCCAACGTGGCTGAGATGTCTTCCGTTCGCGCGTTGAACATTCGGAGAACTATCGCGTCTGTTTGGTTCGTCGTCGTTCCGATCGGGACGCCGAGGGTAAAGATACCCAAGGTATTCGGTACGGCATTTGGAGCGATATCGTCGTCGTCGTTGAACTTGGAGTAAGTTAAAGAGAGAACTTTAATCTGATCATCGTCTACCCCTTTATTATTATTATTCGAGGAATACGCCAAAATCGGTTCAATCGGTGATTTCAGTTTCGAGGAAACTAAAATCGCTTTGCTCGAGAACATTTGTAATCGAAACATTCCGTCGTTTTTCTTTTGTCTCTCTAAAGCAACCACGTAATCATCAACCGCTTGGAACGCTATCGGTTCGTATTCTCGAGAAACTATGTAGGAAAAACTCGAAACGTCGCCATCTACCTTTATTCCGTCGTCCTCGTTCAACTCCGCACAAAACCCGTTATAAATCACTCTCCCTCCGGCTCGTCTCGTTTCCAAACACATCGCGCACAACTTTTCTTTTTGGTGTTCAGAACTCTCTCTATTCACGTGAAAGAGCGTAAACACTTCCTTACTCTTCGCGCAGTGCACGCTCACGCTTTCTTGAAATGGTTTCGTGATGTTCTTTACGTTCCCCGGCTTTTCTTCATCGTATCCCAAAACCTCCCCGTCCTCTCGCAACGCGAATACGGAGGATGAAACAGACGACGTCGTCACCGCTTTGATCCTTCCGTCTCCGCTAAAATATCTACCAACCTCTGCCCCTTTTCCTCCCACGTTTACCAAACTCCTCCTCGTCGCTCGATTCTTGTTGTTTGTTCTCGAAAACGTGAGTTCCATCGTCACGAATTCGCCGGTGGATTCGTATACTTCCATCGCCGGTCCTCTTCTGTCGTCTGAATATCTCGCACCAATCACATCTTTCAACGAGAACGATTTCGTCGTTTCCTCGTCGTCGTCTTCGTTTTTTAACGACCACCGCACGTTCCCGGATCGTTCAAACAACCATCGAGCTCTGTTCCCCACATCAGCAGCGTTTGAAGAAGAAGAAGAAGAAGAACCACCGAGAAAACTTTGACGACGACCTTTCGCATCATCATTTTCATCATCATCGTTAAAACCACCACTCCTCCTCAAAAACGTATTCTTTGAATCCTCCTCCTCCTCCTCAAACTCGGCAACAAAAGCAGACGACGAGACTAACACAAGAGAAAAGAGGACAAAAACGCCGTGAAATCGCAATAATGGAAGTTTCACCACCATTTTCATCACCAAAACCTCTAAGATGATGTTGATGATGTTTTTTCTGTCTTCGCCATTTTCGTGTCTTGTCTCGAATTTTAGTGAGAGAGGAGACTTTTGTGTTTTGACAGTTTGACCAAAAAAATGAAAAAATGAAAAATTTGCTTCAAAAAGAAACACAAAACTATGAATCATATGACGACGAGAGCGAATATGAGAACAATGACAACAATAAGAACAATACGAAGCAGTGCTAGCAAGAGCAGAAGTCCGTCTTCTGTGCATTTGTCTCCGAGGAGGAGGAGGAGGAGGAGGAGAGGGTGCTTTTGTGTCGGTGCTCTTTCTAATAAAGACGACGACGCGAAAATGACGTTTCAAAATCGAACGAAAGATGATGATGATGATGACGACGAAAACAACAAAAACGAAGAATACTCCAAAGCTGCGCTCACGGCGCGATTGTCCAACTATTGCTACAAAAACAACTTGAAAGAGTTGTTAGAATCGGACGGGTATTCACTCGTGTACGAGAAATACACCTCGGTGACGAGAGTCTACATCGCGGATAGAAAAATTGGGTTCGATGAAATGAAGAAAGAAGATATCGTGGAAAGAACTATCGTGGCGAGAGGCGCGGTGTGGGGGGACGACCAGAACGTGGATAGGATTCGATTATCGAATCAAATTAGTAAAGTTTGGCCGACGCAAGTGCACCCGGATGTACCAGTCGGGTGTCACACGGGCGTGTACGAGATGACCGAGGAGTTCTTCAACGAAATAACGCCGTACATCAAAGGACCGGACGTAGGGGAAGAAGTGAAGAAGTTGACGTTTTGCGGACATTCGTTGGGAGGATCGATTGCGATGATATTAGCGGCTTGGACGAAATTGAGATTAGATGTGGATTGTGTGAAGATGAAAGTAAACGTGCACACGTACGGGTCGCCGAACGTTTTGGCGTTGGACATGTCGCTGTTGAACAAAATGGAAAAGGAAGAGAAGGAGACGTTTCGAGGGTACCCGAAATCGGCGTTGGATGCGATTGGTTTGGAAGAATCTGCGTTGAGAGCGCACGTTTTGAGCAACGATATCGTTCCCAGGATGTGGTTATCGCACGATCCAGTGTTTAACACCTTGAAATCGAACGAATGGGGCGCGAATTTATTGAAATGGAAAGAAGAAACGTTCGGGAGAAGAGGCATGTTAACCATGGATCGATTTTTATACGAAGTGAGTGGATATTTGATTTTTTTAGAGCTAGGGAACGATAACGCGGCAAAACGAGCGGTGGTTAAAGAGACTGCGAACTTAGAGACGCATTTGGAACGGTTAACGTGGCAGCTGGAAGATTTCACGTCTGGCGCGCAGAACAATCCGTTGAGGGCGTTGGCGCCGGCGTTGGAACACAACTCTCAGAATTACGTAGACGTCATGCAATACCTGGCGGTGAACGCGTTGTTGGTAAAGAGGAAACAGTGAATTAATAGGAATAGGAATAGGAATAGAATAGAATACAATACTTGATACGTACAAAAGTTTTCTTCTCGTTTATTTCTTCTTTCTGGCAGCTTTGGCTTCCTCTCGTTCCTGGATCCGTCGTTGCGCTCGGTTGAGTTTTTTCGGAGCAACATCCGCTGGTTGTCCAGCACTAGCACTATTATCACTACTCCCAGCCGACGCCGGTGGGGTTGAGTGACTCACCCATAACTGAGATACCCATTTCTCGCACCCGTTCTCCGCCTCTGTGGCCGTGTGTAACGTCCTCGGATCCGGCATCGCCGCCACGCTCGCGGGGAAGAAAACCAAGCACTTCCCTTTTTCCGGTTGGACATCCAAATCTAAATACTCGAATCGAGTGACTCCACCATTCGGAACATCGTTCAAATACACCAAGACCGTCGCTCTTCTCTGATACCCTTTCTCCGTGGCGATGCCAATCGGAAACGCGTCTTCGTGTTTCTTAAAATATTCTCCGCCGCTATAATGCGCAACTTGCGGCAACTCGAACGCCCACTCGCTCTTCCCACCCGCCGGTGCTTTAAACGCGTTCTTTTTTGTACTCAATCCTCGTATATCAGGCAATAATTTCTCCGCGCTCGCTAAAATCGCCTTCTTACTCGCGTGATTTTCCAACCCGTGCGAGTTCAACGCCACCGTCTTACTCGTGCGAATGTTCTCGTTCGCGGCGCCGCCGCCTATGGCGGAGACTTTTAAACCACCGCTCGTTTTCGCCGCTAATACTAAATTGTCGCATTCCTGTTCCGAGATGAACTCCTCCACCGTAAATATTGGAGGATCCAGGTTCAACACTGAAATTTTCGTCTCGTCGTACGTTTCGTCCATGGACATGAACTCGTACGCTAAAAACCTTCGGAAGGAGACTTTGAAATCCTCGTTTTGTGCGGACAATCGCATGCCCCCAGAAGCGAGCTGTTCCGGAGGAATTTTCGATAACGTTTGTCGTTCGTGCGCGGGAATAAACGCAGGCTGGGGTTGTTGTTGAGAAGTGCTGCTCGTCGGAGATCCTTCGGCGGCGTTCACCGTCGTCTTTGGTTTACTAAAACGTGATGACAAAGAAATAGGTTTGTTTGTTCTTCTTCTTCCACTTCTCAAAACCTCGAAATTGTTGTTGTTGGTCGTCCTCCTCCGAAAAGAAGAAGAAGACAAAGAAGAAGAGCGAACAACGCGCGTTACTGACGACGACGAGGACGCACGACTAGCTTCAAAAGGAGTAGTCGCAACCGTCGTCATGATGGTGAGTCGTCGTCCTTTTGTTTGCGAAGAAAGAAAAGAAAAGAAAGAGGGGTAGGTCTCTCACTCTTTTTTTTTGACGGCTTCAAAGCTTTTTGTCAATTTTAACAACACGCAGACCCCCTTTTCTCTTCTCTTCTTCAGAAAAAAAAAAATCAACTCGTCAAAATCATCATCATCATCATGGCCAGAAGAGATGATGATGCAGAGCACACAAAACGACGCACGAATAGCGTTGAGAATAGCAGTAGCGAAGACGATTCAGACGATGATGAAAAGAGTCAAACGTATCTCGGCTTTAGCGGCCGAATGGTCTCTTCAAAAGACGTCTACGAATTGGACGCTTTTGCCACGAAAGTTGGCGGCGAACCAAATTTCAAGTTCGCCAACGATGATGATGACGCGTCCGAAAGAGCGAATAATGTGTTTTTGAGAGAGGAGCAAATGCGATGCAAATCGTGCGAGAGTAAACTCTCGCTGATTTTCCAGGCGTACGCGCCGTTGACAAGGACGAGAGACGGAACAGAGGAAGATATTCTCGAGCGAACGTTGTACGTGTTTTCGTGCACAAATTTTCAAAACTGTTGTCCTCCTCCTAATAGCGAATCGACGATGGGAGGAAAGTGGCGAGCGTTTCGAGTGCAAAAGAGAACACGGAAAGGGAATGAGACCACGAGCGAAAATAGAAGGGATGTGAATAATGCGAAGAAGGAAGAGTGTTTGAATGAAAACGAAAATTTGTTTGGAACGAACGACGATTGGGGATGCGCGGAGAGCAAAGACGATTGGAACGGCGAAGCGAAGAATGGAACGAAGAAAGAAGAGGAAGAGTCTTTGGAGCAGCTGACGAAACAGTTGGACGAGGCGATGTTGAAAGAAAAAGAGAGGAAAGAGGCTGTCGAGTTGCTCGAAGAAGAAGACGGAGGCGATGAAACACTCATTGAATCGTATCACGAAGACGCCCCAAACGCGTTACCAGAATTTTACGTGTGTTCAGATTTGGAGCCTACGAAGGCCGAGGCGAAGAGAAAGGCGTTAGGTTTGAGTGCGAAAGTAGATTCCATGTTGAATAAGTACGCGCAAGAGGAAGGTTTGGAGGTTTCGGAGATTGAGAAGAGTTTGCTCGCGTTGCACGCCGGAGGGAAAGCCGTGGAGATGAAGGACATGATGGACGAATCTGGGACGAAGGAAGTGTCTTCCTCGTGGCAAGGCGAAACGTACGAAAAAGGCGAATCCATCAACGCGTCCGAACAGTATTTGAAATTTCAAAAACGCATAGCTCGAGCGCCGGCGCAAATCGCTCGATACTGCTTTCGAACGCGCGATTGCGATATCGTTTGGCCAGACGGCGATTTGCCGACGAGGAAATCAAAACCGTGCGAGAAATGCAAAGGCAAACGCGAAATGGAGTTACAGTTAACCCCTGGATTGTTAAAAGAAATCGAAGACGCTTTACGATTGCGCGCGAAGGCTGGGAGGAAAGGTGGGATTTCGGAATCCGATGCGATTGCGTTCGATTTCAATTCTGTAGGAATCTGGACGTGCACAAACTCGTGTTTCGATGGGAGCGAGACGACGTGCGTTCGGGAGGAGGAGGTTTTCGTCGCGACGGATGGTATAGACCAATCCGTATTAGCAAAATTAGCCGCCGCTATATAGAAGTAAATAATACGAATATTTAAGAGCTACTATCATACTGTATTTTCTACAAATTCTAAATTACATTACTACATGCGCGAAACTATATCGGCGACGCGCTCAACAGTCGCTTTTCTAATGCTTTCGTCGTGGAAGAGTTTCAACTCGACGCGGTACCGTTTCAATTCGTTCGCCATTTCTTTAGTGACCTCACAAATGGACGAGTTGTTATTTGACTCGTTAATTTCTTCTCCTTCATCATCAACATCGATTTGGGCGTTGTTAAACTTCTCAAATATTCGCGAGCTCGCTATTTCAGCGCCCTCGCTCGCGTCGATCCATTGGAACTGCTTTTCCGATCGAAGCCACGTGAATTGTCTCTTCGCGTACATTCTCGTTTCTCTTTGTAACTCGTCGATAAACTCGAGGAGTAAAGTGGCGTCATTGTTTATCGACGACTCACTGTTATTCTCTTTTTCACGCTTACATTTCAGTAAATAATCGATCGCTTGCGCGTACCCGATCGCTCTCGACGCCGAATTCGTATTCGGCTTCACGCCTTCTCTCAACAAATACGCCGCTTCGTCCAATATGCCGTTTGCAACCATCTCTTCGACTCTTTGATCCATTCTTCGATATAAATCGACTCTGTTCATCGACAACGCGTAACAGTGAAACTGTTTACTCTCATCTTTGACTGGTTGAAACGAGCCTTTCGGTTTGCCTCCGGAAACGTCTAAGATTTCCAACGCTCTCGTTAATCGATACCAGTCGTTTCGAGCTAATTTCCCGGCGGTTTCCGAATCCCCTCGCTGTTTTAAGTACTCGATGGCTTCATCCCACGCCTGCGCTTTATTCACATCATCATCATCATCGTTATTACTACTAGTATTACTATATCGATCTCGTATCTCTCGCACTTCCTTTTCTGCTCTCAAACTGCTCTCTTTCGTCGATTTCGGCACGTTCGGCTTCCCGTCGGTTAACCATTTCACGTACATCCCGGTCCCGCCGCACACGATCGGTACTTTCCCTCTCGCGTGAATATCGTCTATGTACCCATTCGCTAACTCATAAAACTCCCCGACATCAAAATCTTCCGTCACAGGTGATTTCAAATCCAACATGTGATGTCGAATCGATTGCATGTCTTCTTTAGAAAGTTTCGCGGAACCGACGTTCAAGTTTCGATACACTTGCACCGAGTCGGCGGAGACTATTTCTCCGTCGACGCGTTTCGCGATGGAGATGGCCACGGAGGATTTCCCCACCGACGTTGGACCTGAAATCACCAACACTCGTTTTTTCTTCTTCTTCTTTCTGTTTTCGTCTGAATCGTCTGAACTACTTTGAATCGTCGCGCTGCTTTTTTGTTGACATCGAATTTCCAACTGTTTTCCAATTCCAATGCCTCGTTGTTCTCGTTGTTGTTGTTGTCGTCTTCTTCCTCCTCTTCCTCTTCCTCCTCCTCTCGTCTGAATCGTCCTACTCGTCGTCGTCGTCGCGAGGAGAAAGGCAGCACGAGCAGCGTGAGGAGCACAACGAGCAGCCCTCGTCATCATCATCATCATCAGAGATTATGTTGTGTTGATGTGTGTTCAGTGCCAAATCTCTCTCTGTCTCTTCTGTTTGTGTGTTTGTGTGTTTTTGGTTGTTGATTTTGAAGAAAAAATTTTGCATGAGAAAAAAGAAGCAAAAAAATGTCTCTGAAGCCGCCATTTTTATTGGTGTCGTTGTTGTTCCATCGCTCTATACATCATCATCATCATGTCAAACAACAACACGAATAACGCGATGAAACGCGTCGAACGCTTGAAAACGCACTTTGTCGTTTCTGCGCCTCTTTTAAATAACGAGAGTTCTACTACGAATAACAGTTTCGTGGAACGACAGGAGACGTCTTTCTTTTCCTCTCCGTTCGGGGTGCGTTCGTTTGTGTATTGTGTTTGTTTTTTTCTTCATCTTTGATGCGTGTGTTTTTGCGCGTTTTTATCGTCATCATCCTCGAAGTCGTCGTTGTGTCGTCTCTCACAGCAAATCATCTCTTCTTTCTAAATAAATGTAGTCGTCGAAACACCCAGACGACGTGGTCATCGTCTGCGCGTTAAGAACGCCAATCACTCGCGCGAGAAAAGGCGGATTAAAAGACACCACCGCGGACGATCTCGTGGCAACGGTTTTAGCTGCCGCTTTAAGAGAGACGGAGAATATCAACGCGAACGATATCGGCGACGTGGTCGTTGGATCAGTTTTAGGAGATTCGAGTCAACGCGCGAACGAGTGTAGAATTGGAATGTTTTTAGCCGGGTTCCCGGTGAAAGTTCCCGTGAGAACGGTGAACAGACAGTGTTCGAGCGGATTGCAAGCGTGCGCGGACGTGGCGAGCGCGATTAAAGCCGGATATTACGAGGTTGGCATCGCGGCTGGCGTGGAGACGATGAGTAAGAATCCCATGAAATGGGACGGAGGGTTCAACCCAAAAGCCGCGAGCGTGACGAACGCGCAGAATTGTTTGATTCCTATGGGAGTCACGAGTGAAAACGTCGCCGCGAAGTGGCACATTTCGAGAGAGACGCAAGACGCGTTCGCCGCGGAGAGTCACCGGAGAGCCGCCGAGGCGAGACGAAACGGGAAGTTTAAGAGTCAAATTGTGCCAGTGGTGACGAAAATTATCGATAAAGAGACGAAAGAGGAGAAAGAAATCGTCGTATCTGAGGACGACGGGATTCGAGAGGGCGTGACGGTGGAAAATTTAGCAAAGTTGAAACCGGTGTTTAAAAAAGGCGGGAGCACGACAGCCGGGAACGCGAGTCAAGTCAGCGACGGCGCCGGGGTAGTTATTTTGTGTAAACGATCGTACGCGACGAAAAACGGGTTGAAAATTATGGCCAAATGGAAATCGTTCAGTGCGGTTGGGTGTCCGCCGGAAATTATGGGCATTGGTCCAGCCGTGGCCATTCCGGACGCGTGCGAGAGAGCCGGCGTGAAAGTTTCGGATATCAATTTATTCGAGCTGAACGAAGCATTCGCGAGTCAAGCGTCGTATTGCGTGAACCATTTGAAGCTGAGCAAGGATATCGTAAACGTAAACGGAGGGGCTATTGCGCTCGGGCACCCGTTAGGGGCGACCGGGGCGAGATGCATGGCGACGTTGTTGCACGAGATGCATAGCAGAGACGCGTCGTGTAAGCTCGGAGTAGTGTCGATGTGTATCGGAAGCGGGATGGGCGCCGCCGCCGTCGTGGAAAGAGAGTAATATACGAATTACTATTATATAATAGAGGTATTTAATATGATATAACGAAACAGGAATGTACATACAAATGATTGATTTGATGATGTTGATATTATTACTAAACATTACTGATTTGCTTCTTCTAGTTTTTGCTATCTATCATTTTAAATATTTTCTTCCTCTTCTTCTTCTTCTTCTTCTTCTTCTTCTTCTTCTTCGGCGTCTTCGAACGCGGCGAGGTCGTCTCTCGACCCACACGAAGCGGAAACGGACGACGTGTGTCCTCCACCAAGGACAAATTCTGCTGCGTCCAACTTTAACCTCGAAACCGCCGCGGTTGCTTTCTCCGCCAGGCCTTTACCTCGTCCTCTGCTGAAACCTGAAGTACCGTCCGGGCCTTTCGAAAGCGTGAATTGAGAACCGACGAACTGTGGTCTTGGCGAATCGCGCCCGTTGTTATCACTTCCCATGGCTGAGTTTGACCTTGTTGGCGTCGAAACTCCAGCATTCGGACCTTCTTTCGTTCGTTTAATACGTTTCGCCGTGTACTCTTTATTCTCGCCTTGCGATTGGTTCACGAAATACGTCGCCTCGTCGCCTTCGAATAAGGTCACGCCGCCATCCACATCCGCGCCGTGGAAGAACGCTTTTCCGATTTCGCCGGTATCTGGATCGCTGTGCGAAAAAAAGCCATACGAACCTTCGCTTTTCGCACTCACAACGGTACCGGTAAATTGAACTAATTTCACTTTCGTCGCGAACTGTTTCTTCTCGTCTCGTTTATCAGTGGCAACGCAAAAAGAAACCAAATCTCCGGGTTTCGGATTGCAGTTTCGGTCGACGACGGTTTTAAATTTGTAACTTTGCGAAGTTCCGCCCGCGTTTTCGACGACAACCGTTCCATTGTTGCTCGCATTGGACGAAAATGAGGATTTTCCGAAACTTCGACCGGAGGCAAATACCAGGCGTTCTTTACAGACGCCTCGAATGCTTCGTTCATCGACGGTTTCAAAGACTACTTTCGAGCCTTCTGGAGCTTCGCACACGTCGTGTGCGACCATTGCGTCTCTTTTTTGATCTCTGTGGACAGTGAATTGAACGATTTTTCCCACTTTCGGGTTTTCGAAATTCTTCAATTGTGTGAAATGGAAAAACACATCCTCCACGCGTTCTTCGCATTTGATGAAACCGAAACCGTTCTTGATGACGGCAATTTTACCCAATTCTAACGAAACCGAAGAATCATTTTGCTGTTCCGACGACGATGCATTTTCTTCTTCCCCAGATGCCGGCGCTTCTACGTATTTTTTACCATTTTTGCTATTATTACTCTCGTCGACGACGTTTACTTTCTTCTTACCCCAGGAATCACCATCGATGCCGTCTTTATCGAGCAAAGCCGCGTTTTTCTCTTTCTCGGCGAGCTTACGCTGAAGTCTGAGTTCCGACTCGATCGCTCGAACGGTTTCCTCGTCGCATAATTGAACGTTTATTGCGTTTGCTTTCTTACCTTTAGCGCTCCCTGTACCCACCTTGACGATTTCAAAACTTACCGCGGTGCCGACGGTCAACTTTCCTACATCCGTCTTGTCTTTTAAAGCCGTGTAATGAAAGAATAAACCTTGTTCTTCTCTCCTGTTGCCGTTGTTGTGCGAAGGCATTCTGCCGTGCGCTTTCTGAATAAACCCGAACGATTGCGAGAGTTTATCGACGCGTCCGTAGGATGTTGGAATCTCTTCGAAATACTCGTCTTCTTCTTCTTCCTCGATTTTTTCATCTTGGTCGTCGTCGTTTTCATCTCCTTCTTTCTTCTTCGTTTTCTTCTCTTCAACGCCTCCTCCTTCTATCGGCGCTATGTCTACGACCACGTATTTTCTCGTCGTCGGTTCTCGACCTAAACTAAACTGAACTTTCATTCCTTGCTTCAACTTTTTCTTACAACTCTCCTCGACGTTCGCGCCGGCGAATTCGAGCTCCATAAGCTTCTTCTTCTCCTCTTCTTTGTTCTCCTTTGTTGATGTTAGTAAAGAACACGACACGCACCCACCGTACGCTTCGTGTTTCGTTTTCCCTTTCAACCCTCTTTTCACCACACCTTCCACCTGTTCCTGTATAATTTTCACTCTCAAATCTCCTTTCGAACATCGCATGACGTCCGTCGCTTTGTGCGTTTTTCCTTCCTTGTTCTCGTTTTGGTGTTTCCCGCCTGTTCCTTTTTCTTGTCCTCCTCGGACGACTTTAAACTTCACCATATCTCCGGCCAGTAACGGTCGATCCTCTTCTTCTTCTCCTTCTTTTTGTTGTAACTCTGGGTTTTTAAAGTACTCGGTGATGTGGAAAAACAGTTGCGCTTGCGCGCGTAGAGTCGGTACACGCTTTGATGATGATGATGATGATGTTGCATCAACATCAAGAACAACAACAACATCATCATCATCACAAATATCCTCCTCCTCGGGGTCGTAATAATCGTGCGTTAACCGTAAAAAACCAAACGAGTCTTTCAAAACGACCACCGTTCCAAAACACGACGACTGCTCTTTTCCTTCTTTATCGTCATCCCTTCTTGTTGTCTTCTTCTTCATCATCATTTTGTGTTATTCTTATATATTCTTAGGAAAACACAAAAGAAGGGTGTGAAGCTCTTTTCATCATTCGTAGGTGGTCTCGAATAAAAGAAGAAGCAGACAAAAAAAGAAAAAAAAGAAAAAAAAGAAAAAAAAAGGCTGACACACAAACAAAAGGGGAAGGAAGCAAAACAACTGTTTGAGGGGGAAATTTTATCAGATATTTCCTCATTTACTCACACAACAACATATATTCATCATCATGTCGTCACCACTGCTCGAGAACGTGGTGAAAGCGGTCTCACCGTCCATGCACGCGAAATTGTACCCGTTATCTTCGAGTAGTTTTAATACTACTCACGAGAAGACGAAGTCGTCGTCCCCGTTGTCGTCGAATTTGATTTCATCATCATCGGGGAAGAAAAATTCAGTTGCTAGGAAGACGACTTCTTTTTCGAGCGGCGGTGGAGAGAAGAAGATAAAGAAGATAAAGAAGAGCATAAAAGAGGATTCCTCCGAAGACGAAGAAGACGACGACGAGCCGCAGTGCACGCCGGAGAAAGAGGAAGTGAACGAGATATTGCCGAAATCACCGCACAAATCGGCGCTGAAACCTCTCGAATTACGACTGGCTGCTCGTTTTGGCCAAGACTCGCCGAGACGAAAATCGATATCGTTCGCGAACGAGGAAGAGTTTCAAGTGAAATTGATTCCAAAGAATCAAACCGGGACACCGGAAGTGACGTGCATGATTTCTGGGTCTATGAAGAGGAAAGTTGGGGAAGCAGAGAGATTGGCGCAAGAGTCCTGGGGGTTATCCGTGTTGAGCGGGAAAAGAGAGAGGAAGCCGTCGAGGATATCGTTTACGTGCAACAAGAACACGAATACTACTGCATCGACGACGACGCCGACGTCTTCGAACGAAGATAAAGAGAATGAGAACAACGATAAGAACAATAATAACAATAAGAAACCGAGGCGTTCGTCTGTGTCGTTCAAACCGGCGTGTTCGGACGACGAAGATACGACGCCCCCTACGAGAAAATCGGGCGCGAGGAAAGTGCAAGATACGCCGGCGACGAAAAAGTCACACAACACGAACAACAACAACTCCAACATGACGCCATCGCCAAATTCATCGATTGAAACAAACAAGACGAACAAGACGGCCCCGTTAACGAGCGGTGGGTTGAAGAGCCGACCCCAAGCGCCGAATAATACGCCCGCCAATACGAACGGGAACGAGATTTTCAACCTCGAAGGCTTTGATTTGTTTCGATCGACGCCGAACGCGAAAGCCATTCGCGACGCGTTGTTTGAAACCAAAGAGGAGGACGCGAAAGACGACATCGCAGCGACGAAGTGTTTGAACGATTGCGAAAAGTTGTTAAAGTCGCAGCCGCCAGCGATGGAACTCGCCCAAGCTCTCGAAAAGTTGGCGGAGCCGCAAGTGACTCCCGGGAGAGCCGTGATGGAATGGTTGAGCGATGCAGAGAACCACTCCAACGAGGACGAGAACGAAGAGGAAGAAGAATTTGACGAAGGCAAGGAGAACGCGAAGACGCCGCCTTCTTCGACGAAAAGCAGCAACAAGTCTCCGGCGACGCTATGCATCAAGGCGAAAAAGTCAAAGAAAATGTCAAAGAAGATGAAGAAGAACAAGAAAGAAAAGAGCATGTCGTACGCGTTAGCGATGAAGTTCGAGCAATTGCACAACGCTTTAGAGCAAACGCAGCTGGCGTTGCTCAAAGAAAGAAAGAAGACGATGAAATTAAGAAAGCTTTTGCTCGAAGCGGCGGAAAGAGAGAACAACAAAGAGGAAAGAAAAGTGAGCACCAAGAGTTTGACGGAAGAGAAGACAGAAAAGAAAAAAAACGATACGACGTGCGTGATGTGCAATGAAATAAACGACACGGTGAAAGTTACGATGCGATGCGTCAAGTGCAACTGCTTCGCGCACGGCAAATGCTGCAAGCCGGCTTTGCGACGAGCGCCAAAGGAATGGACGTGCCCAAAATGTTAAAGCGACACCTATTTTTAATACATAAATACGATCTCATAAAAAAAATACTGGTAGTACAAAATAACTCCTTTCACTTTTGGCTGTTCTTCTTTCGTTTGCTCTGTTCCAGTTGATCTTGCAACACGATGAGCGCGTCTTGCGCTGCTGCCAGCTTGGCCTTAAATTCTTCGATCGAACTTTCGAAATTTTCCTGAGCGTCCCTCTCGTCCATCCATCCTTTCAAGCGTTCCAAAGGCGCCGGAGACGACTCAGAACGACCAACTTCGACCACATCTTCTTTCTCTTCGACAACTTCTACCGTCGGCAGCGGTGTGGTGACTTTCACTTCTTCCGCTACTTCTTTCTCGACGAGTTTTGTTTCTACCGATACCGCTTCTATTTCTTCGTTGCTACTATTACTATCTCTAGTACTACTACTACTACTACTAATACCACTACTCTCTACTTCGAAACCCACTTCTTTCTTCTCTTCTTCTTCTTTTTCTTCTTTTCCCTTACCATCTCGACCGATATTTGTCGCTACCAACGCCATGCTCAACACCGCCGCCCCGACGCCAACTCCAAAAGATGTCGTAAACGGCACCGAGGCGGTTACGCTTCGCGGGACGACTTGTATTAAGGATGCAGTACTGGCATCGCTTTTATTCGTCGTCTCCACTTTTAAGCGCTCAATCTTTCTCATTATTGCTTCTTTCGCGTTCTCGGGCACGAGTCGTAAGATTTTCTTCACGTTTTGTTCTTTCTCTTCTGTCGTCGTCTCATCAGTCGGAGACGTCGTCGATGGAGAAGAAGATGAAACGATCTCCTTCTCCTTCTCAACAGTAGTCTTCTCTTCATCTGTGCTGCTCGTAATCATCATCGTCGTCATCTTTGCGCGTTCAATAATCTTATACCCAACATCAGCATCGCCAACATTTCCTTCAAAATCGCTCACGATCAATTCCTCTCCGACTTGTAAAGTTCTCCGCGTACCTAACCCGTTCAATCGAACGATATCTGGAATCGATATCCCGTTCTCTTTGGAGACGATCGATAAAGTTTGCTGCGGTTGGACTTTCACGATGATTTTTTTCTTATTAACAACACTATTATTATTCGTTGTTGATGAAGTTGATGAAGTTGATGATGATGATGATGATGCGGTCGCACGAGGAGTCACGCATAAAGTAGTCGTGCGTCGAAAAGTCGCGTTACTACTCCTTTTTTGCGAGGAGATCCGCGTCGCGTGAGGAGGAGGAGGAGAGAGAGGAGGTCGCAGAAACAAAGCGTTCATAGGGGTAGTGGTGAACATCTCTTCTATTCTGAAAGAGTATTCGAGAGCTGCTTTCGAGTGAAACTTTTTTTGTGAAGTCGCGAAGAGAGAAAATTCTTCTTCATTTTTTGGTGATTTGTCCACATTCATCATACTTCTCGTGTGGTTTTTTTAACAAAAAAAAGTCGTCAAAACAATTTAACAGAAGACACTCTGTTATTATTATTATTATTATGTTTACTTCTTCTTTTGTGACTGCGACGACCTCCTCTCTCTCCTCCGAGACATCCTCCTCCCGTTTTGCTCGGCTCCATTCGCGGCCGGGCAAACGGAGTACTCTCATCGCTACTTTTCGAAGGGAAAGAAGAAGAGACAAAAATTCGGTGATGATGTTGAGAAGAACAACACCTAGTAGCAACAACAACAAAAGAAGAAGGAACAAAACGAACGCGTTGTTGGAAGGCGAAGAAGCTTTATCATCGATAGATGTGACGTATCCGATCGCTTTACTTCTAGGATTAGGCGTAGGTTTTGGCATCGCCCGAATAATCGTGTACACGCGCTTGCAATACATCGCGGCGAAATTCTTGACGTTGCGAATATTTCAGCCGGACGCGAGAGTGCTCGAGTACGATTGCGGGAACAGCGGAAGAAACTTGTATTATTATCCAAAAAACGTGAAGTTTGTCACGTATAAAGGTCCAGAGGTGAAAGGAGATCTTTTAGGGCAGATCTCCGTGCAGGCGGAGATTCCCGTGCAGATTGAAACCGCGGCGTACGAGAAGAGTTTGTCCGGGATGCGGGAGGAGTCGATGGACGCGGTGGTCAGTACCGGGGCATTTACGCGAGTGTTGAAGGAGAAAGGAAAAGAAGTTTTAGGAGATGTGCTGAAAGAAAGCTCGAGAGTGTTGAAATCAGACGGTCAAGCGGCGATGATTTTCATCGAGCCGAAATCGGACGAGTTGGTGGACGTTTTAGAAAAGAACGGCAGAGCGCTCTTTAACCCGATGGAAGTGGACGAGAAGTGGGAGACGTTACCGCTATTTCCGTATTTAATTGGAACGATGACGAAGAAAGAGAGAGGTAGCAGTAGTAATATCAATAGTGACGGAGAGAAGCCGAAGAGTGAATTGCAATCTATTCGGAGCAGACGCAAGCCGAAGAAATAATTTCATTTAGGTATTAGGTAGGGAGCGCGGGTAATAAAACTATATCGAATAAGAAGAAGACATCCTCTCTACTATGCTTCCTCCATAGACGCTTGCTCCTCTCCTTTCTTCTCTCCTTCTTTCTCTCCTCCTTCTTTCTCTCCTTTTCCATCTTCTACTACGAGTACTTCTTTTTCTTTTTCTAACATCTCTCTAAAAGTTTGACACAAGTGATTCTTCCTTCCGTCGGTGATAATCTTCTTGTCCAAAAACGGGTTCACGCCTAAACTCGAATCTGACGACCCACACGCCGGACAGTAATTCGATTGCCCGACGATCATCTTCGAGCTAATGCACTGGAAGCAAAACGAGTGTAAACATTCCGTCTGTTGTTGTTTTAATAGAGGAGAGAGAGTTGAGAAACATTTTTAAAAAACATCATTTAAAAAACAAAAACAAAAACTAATATAAAAAACATACCACCGTGTTCGCCTCTCTGAGTATATTCTTGCACAGTTCGCACGTTAAGCTCGCTCTCAAAATATCCGCGTCCACTTCGATGTGCTCCAACGCCGGGTTTATGCTCGCGTTTTGTCCTCGCCGTCTTTTCAACATTATTATTTTTATGCAGAAAAGCACAACTTTTTTCAGCACGACGCCAGTCTAGGGAAATGGACTTATAAGTCCCCAGTATTTTTAGGGGAAAACCAGGAATTTTCGATTTTTTGGCCTAAAATCGAGCCTTTTTCCCTATAACGACGGGGACTTATAAGTCCATTTCCCTGGACTGGACGCAGAGGTGAAAGATTTTTTCTTCTTCTTTTCGAAAGTTTGGACATCGTGCACAAAAAAATCACCAAAAAGGCTGAACAAAAAAAAGAGTACGAAGTGGATGAGAAAAAATGATGTCCACCTCTTCTTCGAACAACGCCTCTCGGTTACTTCGGAAATCAGCTTTGACGACACGATTTTCCACGAACAAAACGCCGTGGTTTTTCGCGGCTGTGTGTTTTCTGTGGGCGTCGTTTTTAACCGTCACCATGCTTTCGTCGAACGAACAAAGTTTAGAATTCAATCGAGAGCGAATGAATCGAGAAATTGAAGCACGAGTGACGCGCGAATTGGTGAAACGAGAGAAGAAGTTAAAGAAGAAGAAATTGTTGGTTCCTTCAGCAGATGAAGAAGCAGACGAAGAAGAAGAAGAAGAAGAAGAAAATAGCGGTAATAAGAACAACAGGGAGAGAATCCGAAAAGGCCCGTTAGCCGGGGCGTACAGAAGTAGAAATCGCCAAGCAGCAGCGTTAGCAGCGGAGAAGAGTGATAAAAATAATGAAAAAAGAGAGTTTAAAGGTCCGTTTGGTCGCGTGGAACGTCTCATATTCGAGAAAGGCCAGGCGAAGAAGAAACTGGAACTGGAACACCTGGAGAAAGAGAGAACGAGGCGGGCGTTGGACGCGCACTTGGAAGACGCGGACGAGGACGAAGAGAAGACGCCGGGAGATACGTTGGACGTGGAGGAGAAGATACAAGAGGCGTTGGGCGGAGCGCTTGAGAGAGAGAAATCGCACGACGAGGAAGAGGACGAAGACGAGAAAAGGAGACGATTGATTGAGACGGATGGTAGTGATAGTGCGACGGAAAGCGAGCCCTCAACAACATTTCCGCAAAGCGTATACGGGCAAGCGCACTTACTCAAAGATTTACCGGGCTTTCCGGAAATGCCGCCGTTGGTGTTGAGCGCGGTTAAACCGAAAGCGTATTTGTTTAGAAACTTTCTCTCGGCGGAAGAGTGCGATCATTTGATGAAGTTGGCTAAAGCAGAGTTGGCGCCGAGTACCGTGGTTGGCGCCGGTGGTACCTCGGTGCCTTCCACCATCCGAACTTCAGCGGGAATGTTTCTTCGCAAAGCCGCGGATAAAACTTTGGAAAATATAGAATATAGAATAGCCGCGGCTTCGGGGACGCCCGAACCGAACGGTGAAGGCATGCAAATCTTGCGCTACGATGTTGGTCAGAAATACGATCCGCACTTTGATTACTTCCACGACGCGGTCAATCCTTCGCCGAAACGAGGAGGCCAACGCATGGCCACCATGCTGATTTACTTGGAAAACACCGAGGAAGGCGGAGAGACTATATTTCCGAGAGGTACGAGAGCTGAGACGTTTGATTTAACGGAAGAAGGTAATCCTCACGAGTGGTCCGAATGTACCAAACACGGCTTACCGGTGAAATCTGTCAAAGGCGATGCCCTGTTATTTTGGTCGTTGACGGATGATTATAAACTGGACATGGGAAGTTTACACGGCGCGTGCCCAGTTGTCAAAGGCCAAAAATGGACCGCAGTGAAATGGATACGAGTAGCTAAGTTCGATGGGATGTTTACTTCACCGTTACCGATGCCGGCGTTATCGAGACGCGCGGAACAACACGGCAAGTGCGTGGACGAATGGGACGAGTGCGCGAAATGGGCGAAAGACGGTTGGTGTGAAAAAAATAAGGACTTTATGGTTTCAAACGGTGGCGCGAGGGATAGTAAAGGCCCCGCGTGTCCAGTCTCCTGTAACGTCCCGTGTCCGGAACAATAGTAATAGATACAATAGAAAGTGCCGAACAAGATTAAACTACTACTTTAGACAGTTGTTGTAGTATGTGATTTGAAAAACTTGTTTGTAAAACTTATATTAAAAAGTAAAGTAAAAGTGTTGAATTCTCTTCTTCTCGTTCTCTCAAAATCTTCTTCATTTTACCGCACGCTAATTAGTACATCATCACCGACAAACTCAGAGAGAGAGAAAGAGAGAGAGGGAGGGAGGGGGAGAGAGAGAGTTCATAGTTGTAAACATCTTTTTACAAAAAACGTTTATCTGCTTCTCTTCGCCTTCAACTCGGCCGCTTTTGCCTTCGCCCACGCCTTGGCGTCTTCGCCGTTGGACGAAGTCACCGCCCTCGCGCCGCCGCCAGACGGCTTGTATTCGTGATCCAAAATCAAGCCAATCGTGTTCGCGTTCGTAGTCATCGCCGCATTCGCGTCATCGTACGACACCGCCGCGGTATCGACCCACCCTCGGTCCGCTTTACCCCAGGAGTTTTCCGAGATGTTCGTCAAACCGACGTACGTCGTCGCTAAGATGGTATCGCCCACCGACACTTTGCCGAGCGCTTTGCCCCCAGGGCGAACGGTTTTCACCACCGGTCTGCCGTCCTCCCCTGGTTTCAACAGTAAACCGAGCGCGATGTTCGACTGAGAGCAGTCCAAAACAACCTGTAATAGTTTGATTGATGAGTACGAAGGAAAAAAAATGTTTCATTTTAAAGTTTTTAGTTTTATTTTTTGAATGAAAAGGAAGCAGAGAGGAGAGAAGAGATTTTCTCGTATCTCTGCTTCGTCGTCGGCGTAGGGCAAAAAAAATGATCAATTGGAGAATGCAAACAGCTTCTTCTTCTTCTCTTTCATCGCCAAGATCAACAGAAGACATTGGTTTTGTCGATGATGAATCGTAACAACGGAACAAGAGAGAGGGAAAACAGAAGGAAAGGTTCAAAAACTTTTTACCTTGTAAACGCTCCCTCCGACGGGATATTTCGCGTCGATTTCCGCATCGCTCATCGCTTTACACGAAAACGCGTGAGAATTTCTTGAATTTCTTTTGTTTTGCTTCTTGAGAGGAGTCGAGACTCTCGAGGAGAGCAAAGAGGAAGATGCCACCACGCTGAATGCCATTTTTGAGATGTATGTATTAGGTGTGTTAGATGTTGTGTGTGTGTGTGTGTGTGTGTGTGTGTGTGTTTATTTATGAAGACAACTCTGATGAGAAAAGCGTCTCCTAACGAGAATTAGAGAGAGATAAAGGGAGTTTGTGGGCAAATTTTTGTGTTTTCGTGACTAGACATCGGCAGACGTGTCTCAATCTCGTTTGATTTTCTTGATTTCGTCTCGTCGTCCTTCGCGTTTGAAATTTTTGATTTTTGGTTTGTCTGTTTCGAGAGACCAACAAATTTTGGCAAAAATGAAAATTCGTCTCCTCTCTTTCTTCTCTCTTTTACACGTTCTTCACATTCATTACTTGGTGGTAGCTTGAGCGATTGATAGTAGAATAAAAGAAACACCCAAAGAAGAGATAGATCATCATCATCATCATCATCATCATGCAAGCGATAGAAGCCATCTCTCAAAACTACGTGGACAGCGCCAAGCTGATACGGTTCCAGTTCATCGCGGACGCTCTTCTGAAACGTTTGGAAAAAGACGACGACCAAGAAGAAGAAGAATTTAAAGAAGAAGAAAAAAGTCGTTACGACGTTGAGATCGCGAGAGAAGCGCTGAGAAGAGCGGGAGAGATTTGCAAAAGAGGCGGGACGAGGAACGCGGAGATTTTCAAGTCCATTCGGGAGAGGAAGATAAAGTTGAAGGAGTTAAGAGGAGGAGGAGATGTGAACATGGACGACAACGGAGGAGGAGGAGAAGAAGAAGAAGAGGGAGAAGATTTCGTGGAAAATTGGTCACGTCAGATGGATTTGGAAAACCAAAACGAAAGAAAACGATTGGACGAAGGGTTAACTTCCTCGAAAGCGAGCTCTTTGAAAGAGTCCATTCGATTAGCGCACAACGATTTGGGAGATTATTACTACAACATTGGTGACTTGAAAGAAGCGTTCCAATGTTACGCGAAATCCAGAGAGTACGGAACGTCCGTGAAACACACGTTGGCGCTGTGCGTGAATAGCATTAGAGTTGCTTTGGAGTTGAACTCTATGGCGCAGGTTTTGCTGTACGCGAACAAAGGATTGGCGATTTTGAAGAACGTGGACCAGCAGTCGGCGGCGGGCGAAACCGAGAAGAAAATGGCGCAACGACCGTCGATTATACAACAAGCGGGAGGCGGCATCGAAGGGATAGGCGGCGCGGGAGAAAACAAAGAAGAACAAAATTTAACGAGAGCAAAGTTTACGTGCGCGGCGGCGTTGGCGCATTTGCACTTTGGCAAGTACGCGGAAGCCGCGAAGCACTTTACGAGCTTGAAAACGGAGATTGGAAACTCGTACGCGGAGGTTATCTCTCAACAAGACGTCGCCGTCTACGGCGGCTTGTGCGCTTTGGCTACGTTTGACCGAGTGCAATTGAAGAAACGCGTCGTCCACGAAAACTTCACGTTTCGAGACATGCTGAGTACGGCTCCGGAAATGCGCGATATTGTGGAAGATTTTTGGAATTCGCGATATCCGCAATGCTTATCCAAACTCGACGTGATTAAAAAAGAGTTACTCTTGGACATCCACGTCGGGAAACACGTCCACAAACTCTTTTCACTCATCCGTCAAAAAGCGTTGATTCAATACACCAAGCCGTTTTCTGCGTTGAGCTTAACTACCATGGCGTCTGCGTTCAATTGTGACTCGGTGGAAAACCTCGAAAAAGAAATCGCAGACTTGATCACGGCGGACAAAATCCGCGCTCGAATCGACTCTCGAGGCGAGAAAATTTTACGCGCCAAGGAGTTTGATAAGAGAATGGAAACGTTCGAACACGTACAAAGTACCGCGGAGAAGTTCGTCGAGAACGCTGGTGAGGCACTGTTGAGATCCTCCTTGAATAGATTAGACTTAGCTTTATAATAAGAGGAGAGAGAGAAGAGAGAAGAGAGAAGAGAGCGCTTCGATTGTAAAAGTAATATAAAACACTTCCCACACAAAATTGAAAAAATGGCATGCAATAAAATCTTCTCAAAAAAAAACATCATCTCATCTCTCTCAAATCATCTTCGTCGAAAAGTTCGGACTAAAAAGCGTCAAAAGTCTTTCGTTTTGTGTAAGAACAGAACGACAAGAAGAAGAAGAAGAAGAAGAAAGTAGCAGCAGCGGTAGTAGAGTAGTAGTAAATATACGAGACAGATAAGATACATGGAGGAGTACGAGAAGGTGCGCCACCCAGTTTTCTTCTTCTTCCTCTAAAAAAAATGTCTCTCTTCTTCGACACAAAAATTTTTACTTCTCTCTTTTCCGTCCGATGAGATTACTAACAACGATTTAATACTAATGATAACTTCTCTCGTCGTATTATATTATTAAAATAAAACAAAATATATCAGGTGGATACGATTGGTGAAGGCACGTACGGGGTCGTGTATAAAGCGCGGGTGCGCTCGACCGGAGAGATTTTAGCCTTGAAACGTATTCGTTTAGAGCAAGAAGAAGAAGGCGTCCCGTCAACTGCCATTCGAGAGATCTCTTTGTTGAAAGAACTCAGGCACGAAAACATCGTGAAACTGGTGGACGTGGTGCACTTGGAGAAAAAGCTCTACTTAGTGTTTGAATATTTAGATTTAGATTTGAAAAAGCACATGGATGCGAGTCCGCACATATCGAACGATCGAATGGTGATTAAAGGATACGTGTATCAAATGTGCGCCGGCATCGCGTTTTGTCACTCGCACAGAGTGTTGCACAGAGATTTAAAGCCACAGAATTTATTAATCGATACGGAAACGAACTCGTTGAAGTTAGCGGATTTTGGGTTGGCGAGAGCGTTTGCGATTCCGTTGAGGGCGTACACGCACGAGGTAGTGACGTTATGGTATCGAGCGCCGGAAATTTTGTTAGGCGCGAAGCAATATTCCACGCCGGTGGACGTGTGGTCGATTGGGTGTATTTTCGCGGAGATGATTAATCAGTCGCCGTTATTTCCTGGAGACTCTGAAATCGATCAGTTATTTAAGATATTTCGCGGGTTAGGGACTCCAGTCGACACCGTTTGGCCAGAAGTGTCGCAACTGCCGGATTACAAGGAGGAGTTTCCCAAATGGAAGGCGAAGGAGATGAAGGAGTTGTGCCCGAAAGTCGACGAGTTTGGTTTAGATTTATTGAAGAGGATGTTGGTGTATCCGCCACACATGAGAGTGTCAGCGAAAGATGCGTTGAGACATCGATACTTTGAAGATTACGATCCGAAAAGTCACGTGAAGAACGTGGAGAGAGCTTTGAATTCTTCACTCGATGGGGGCAACGAATAAAAAAACGTTGACGATTTTTGTTTTGACAAAAAGCAGAGCACGCGCGCGCGAATTGTGAAGAAGTCATTTTTATACGAGAGAGAGTAGAACAACGCATGTAATAACAGTTTTGTATTTGTAAGAAGTAAACGGTATTTGAGCAAGCAATGATAATGATAAAATGATAATAATGATATTATAACAATAGCAACGCAACGCCAAGAGAGAAAAAATATTATCGCTTCTCTTTCTTCTCCGCGAACAACCCTTTAAACACATTCTTCTTTTCCGGGACGCCAACAATGTTACCGTCGCCATCAATTTGTGCCGGCAACGCCGCCGCCGTGCTCGTGAAGAAGTTCAACGCCGTAAACGCGAGAATCGGAGACAGGTCGATTCCGCCCAACGGCGGAATGATGCCTCGGAACAAGTTCAAGTACGGGTCGCAGATAGTCGCCAACGGGTACACGATTTGCTGCGGTGCAGCTGGAAACCACGTGACGATCAATCTTCCAATCAACAGAGTGTTGTATATGTTCAACGTGGAGAACAACCCGGAGGTTAAGACGACTTCAACGGCGGAATCGCCCGGGATCATCGCGCCTAAAAACTTGTTTGTTCCTCGGATGGGAACCATGATTTCGTTCATCGTGTTCTTATTATTATTACTTCTTCTATTATTATGTTTGCTATTATATTGCGCCGCGCTCATGCTCGCGCAAAACACCGCGTTTGCCTTCTTCGCGTCTTTGTTCTCGGAAATGTTCTTTCTGGCGGAGTTGAAACCAGACCGAGCGGCTTGTCGCAATTCGTTCAGAGGATTAAAGAGAAACGACGTCGATGACGACGACGACGACGAGGATGATGCGACGGCAATCGCTCTCCCTAACTGCGCCATCGGCGAGGTCATCGACGGTAGCATTCCTCTGCCGTGTTCCTCTTTCGTCGTAATCATCGTTTTGTTGTTGTTATTAATCATGTTGGATGTGTGGGGAAAATGTAGTGTATCGTACTCGAAGAGTGAAGAAGTGCGGTGTTGAAAAGATTAAAGTCTCCTCTCTCCGTCCGTCTCGAGCACGCAAGAAGGAAAGAGCGCTTCTCATTTTTCGCTCGAAAACAGGTTTAAATACGAGTAGAGCTGCACTCCTCCAGAAGAGACGAGGCGGAAAGACAGACGAGAGATTTTTCAATCTCAATAAAACCTGAGACGCAAAAAAGCCCACACCCAAAAAAAGGCCTCAGCGTTAATCCGGAACTTTCCCGAACGTGCGAACGTCGTCACTTATTTGAAGCGCTTTTTGCTTTCAGTAATATTTTACAACGAATATTCTAATGTCTGCAATGTCTAGTGCCGTCAGGATGGCCGCGAATATGTCCATGAAGGTACGCGTGGATGCGTTTACGAGCGCATTACGAACACAATTTTTTTCTTTTTGTGCGGTGCATTTCTTACGTCGCTTTTTTGTGCGCACCGCCGCCCCCCCCGTGCAAAAATCCGAGAGGCAAATCAGCGCTCAATGTGTACTCAATACTCACCGAATCTCTCATCTAATCACAGGCATGCGTCGTTCGCTCCAACACTATCAGAAATTCCAACAAGTTTAGGTACGCTTTATATCGCACGTGTGGTCATTCGGGCGGTTTCCGAGTTTTTTTTTTCTTCGTCGGGGACACGTAGTCATTTGCTTGTGGATAAAGTGAAATGAAAGAGATTTGATGCATTTTTACATTGCGCGCGTCGCTGCTCGTTTCGCGTACCCTTTCGAGATTGAAAATCACTTTCGAGAGAACTTGCCTTTCTAACGACTCTTTCTGCATATTTTCTTGACTACAAAAACAACAGTTTGGCGAGACCGACGACGACGACGACGACGAGAACGCTCGCCACCACGGTATCGGCTGCGGAAGCTGAAGCTTCGAGCGAAGCCGCCACGACCACGGATGAAGCGAAGCCGAAGCGCCGCTTTCCGAAGAAGACCGTCACGGTGCAAGAATCAGACCTCGAAGTCGGTAAGGAATTTACCGGCAAAGTTAAATCAACGACGGCGTATGGTGCGTTTGTGGACTTTGGCGCCAAGAACGACGGTTTGGTGCACATCTCTGAGTTGCAGTCTGGCTTTGTCGAGAACGTCGGCGATGTCGTTGCCGTTGACCAAGAGGTCAAGATTTGGATTAAATCCATTGAAAAAGGACGCATCTCTTTGACGATGAAGCAGCCGCCGACGGAAGCGGAAGTTGCGCAGCAAGCTGCGGACCAACAGGCAAAGTTTGAGGCGAGACAAGCGTTCAAGTTGCAAAAGGAGAAACAGTCTGAAATCGCGGGTAACTTGAAGAAGGGTGCGGTTTTGGAAGGCTGCGAAGTGAAATCGATCCAAAACTACGGTATTTTTGTTGAAATTGCGGAAGGTGTGGAAGGTTTGGTTCACATCTCGGAGTTATCCGATGACTTTGGGGTCGAGGCGAAGGATATCGCCAACGTCGGCGATAAGGTCACCGTTCGCGTCTTAGGCGTCGACGGCAGCAAAGTGAAATTATCCATGAAGGAGAAGCTCGACGTAAGTGCCTCACTTGATTTTATTGTATGATTGCTTTTTATCCTCCTTCTCGCGAGGATTTTTTTCGTCGGCAAACCGCGGGAGCATCGTTCCTCTTTTTATCTCGATAAGGACGGAGAAGCCGTGAGAACAGATAAGGAAAAGAGAAAATTTTTTACTGACCACATTCATTTCTCTCTCTCACTCTCTTCTTCTCATCACCACAGTTGGACGAAATGGCTTCGGATATGAACGTTGAAGTTGAATCGTCGGCGTCGGCGATTCAGTTTGCGTTCAAATCTATCGGATTATCGGCGGACAACTTCCCGCAAGCAAAGAAGTCTGGATCGGCATCGGCGAGCATGTCTACGTCTGCCGCACCGACTGAGGAACCTGCGGTAAGTAGCTAATAGGGAAAACTTTGAAACCTCGTTTGTTTTTTCTCCAGAATAGCCCGCGCGTCGACGTAAATCCGCGCATTTGTAATAGATGACGACAACACTTTTTTATTGTTTTATGTAAAAAATACTCACGTTTTTTTCATTTTTTCAGGCCGCCGCCCCAGCTGCTAAAGAGGAACCCGCACCAGCCGCCGCTGCTGCCGCTCCAGTCGCCGAACCGGCCGCACCAGCTGCTGCCGCTCCAGTTGCCGAACCGGCCGCACCAGCTGCTGCTCCGGCTGCTGATGGTGCCGCCATCTCCGCGGCTACGGTTAAAGAGCTCCGACAAATGTCCGGTGCAGGTATGATGGATTGCAAGAAAGCTTTGATTGAAAACAACGGTGACGTCCAAAAAGCGCAAGAGTGGTTGCGCGTCAAGGGCATGGCCTCTGCGGACAAGAAGCAAGGCCGCATCGCCGCCGAAGGTGTTGTTATTGACTACATCCACGCCGGCTCTAGAATTGGTGTCTTGGTAGAAGTCAACTGCGAAACCGACTTTGTCGCCAGAGGCGATAAATTTAAAGAACTCGCGAAGGATGTCGCGATGCAAATCGCCGCGTGCCCGGAAGTTGAATACATCTCCGCCGACGACTGCGATCCGGCGATGATTGCCCGAGAGAAGGAAATCGAAATGAAGAAGGAAGATCTCCAATCCAAGCCGGAGAACATCAGAGAGAAGATTGTCCAAGGCCGCATCGACAAAATGGTCAACGAAAAGGCGCTCTTGCCGAAGGATTACATCAAGGACACGTCCAAGACGGTTGAAGAATTGATCAAAGAAGCCACCGCGGAATTGGGCGAGAAGATCTCCATCCGTCGCTTCGAAAGATTTAACTTGGGTGAAGGTATCGAGAAGAAGGAATCTAACTTCGCGGCTGAGATTGCCGCCGCGACTGGCCAAGCTTAAACTTAATTTGAGAGGGAAGGAAAGTAGCGGTAATAATGTACGACGAGTTGTTTACACACGGTGGGTGAGATTTCTTAAGAAGAGAGCATATACGATAGCAATTGCGAATGTTTTTAAGTCAGCAGAATATTATTATATAAGTATAAGTATTTTTCTCAGTGTGGCTTTAATCACCTTTAGTCAATTCGGAAATATCAACACCGGTCACGTCCAACGCCACCTTCGCCGCGGCTGCGAACCCGGCGATCCAAAAGATACCCAAAAGCACGTAGTTTTCAAAATACAAGCACGTCGCGGTTCCGCCAACCGCCAACGCCGCCACACCTGCGATGCTCACGGCTACTGTCCCCGGATCTAACTTTGCTGATCCACTCGAGCTCGCATCCTCCAATACCTGTCCATCCTCCGTGTACATTCTCGGCTCGATGCCGAAAACGTTGTTGTTCTCCAAACTCGTGTCCGACCCACCTTTAAAGGATTGCGAGACAAACCCTGGACCTAAACTCCCATCTTTCACGCCAACGTAAATCGCATCCTCCTCTTCCGCGACCACGACTGGAAACACTTCCATATTTCTACACGTCTCCTGCGGCGTTAATTTCGCCAACACTGGATTATCCGGATACCACGCTTTAATCTCCCCGGTTTTCAAGTCAAACGTCGTTTTTGTCGTCGGGCACTCGATGCACGCGTCTTGCGTCAATCGAGCTCTCTCAAACCCCTCGGAATACGCGCCTTCTGATGGTGACCTCGACTCAATCGCGCAAATCGTATCTCTGTACCAAAAGAGTAAAATAGACTTCCCCAAAGCGTCGATTTTCTTTCGGTCGCCTCTCGGTAAGTCGGAGAACGAGAGAAGTTTGATGTACGACTCCGGGACTTGCGTTTTCGGGGAAGCTGCTGGAGCCGCCGTGGCTGGCGCCGCCTCTTGTCCATCGCCGCCTTCCGCGCGAACGACGACGTTTGGTCCCGTTTTTGACGACAATGCTCTTTTGGACGATGATGATGATGATGATGATGATGAGTGCTGAAACGTCGACGACGATAACGCGACCGATGATGATGATTTTTGTTGTTGTTGTTGTTTATGTTGTTGTTGTAAAGAACTTCGAACGATCGTTCTTTTAGACGACGCGACGGTTTTGGACGTCGAAACGAAGACGCGCGACCCCGAGGACGTGAAGGCAGCAGTGTTGGTCATGATTATTATTATTATTAATAATAATAATACTACGCGCTTTGAATAATGAGGAAGATGACGTTGCCACGCTGGATTTTTTGAGAAGAATTTTGCCATTTGTGGACCACAACAAAAGGAACCAAACTGCCAAAGAAAAACAAAGAAAAGAACACAAAGAAAAGGAACCAACAAAATCAACCAAAAATCAAGTACTATTTTTACATCGACTAACTAAAAGCCAGCCTCGGCGGCGGCGAGCAAAGCTTGCTTTTGCAACTCACTCGCAAAAGACGCTTTGCGGTGGTGCTTCTTATCATCGCTACTGTGGTTACTCTCGAGAACGACTTCGCCTCTTTGCAAGGCGAGTTTCCTCTGTTTGCGACTGAGAAAAGGTTTCGTTTTATCGTCCTCGTTTCCTCGCGTGGCCGCATTCTCCTCTTCTCCTTTTTTACTCATCATCATCCGCCGCCGCCGCTGTCGTTTCTTACTATGACTACTATTGTCCTCGTCATCGTCGTCGTCGTGACTCTTGACAACCACGAACTGTTCTCTGCCCTGCTTCTCTTTTAACCTTTGCTTCCACAACATCTCCTCGTTTTTCTTTCCCATCTTCGTCAGAGATTTCCCGCCGAAACCGTCCACGTGCTCGTCGAACAGTTCTTGGAACTTTTCCGAAAAGTACTCGTCGGAAATGTCCACGTATACGCTCGGTTTAGCAAATCCAGCGCCTCCGTATTTCGCTCGCACCGGTTGTAATACCGTTTTGAACATCTTCGCCAGTTCTTGCTCCGTCAGCGCTCTCGAGAGTGGTAAAGAACGCAATATACGAATTCGTCGTTCTTTGGCGCCGGCTCTTTTTGACTTCCATTTTTTATTCGTATTGGCGTCTCCACCTTTATCAAAACCGTTGTTGTTGTTGTTTGGAGAGGAAGTAAAGCCATTCTTCCCCTCGTTTACGCCGCGTTGTTGTTTCTTCGTCGTCGTGATGATGGAAGTATAATTTTGTTCTTTGCTCTCGAAATCCGCCGCTTTTTTCCCGTCTCTAAACGTCGTCGCTTTCGCTCGGTATTGCTTTAACAATCCCATTCTTTTCTCTCTGTGTCGTCTATCTATCCATACTCCTCATTATTTGTTGCGCATATCCTCCAAATTAAACGCGCTGCTTTTCTGGAAAGAACACAACGCAAGAAGAAGAAGGGAGAGGAGGAGGAGGAGGAGAAAAGAAAAAGTGACAACACAAGACAAAGAAGAAAAAGAGTCGTCACACAGAAGCACTTTTTATTAATTAAGTCAGAGTTGTTGTTGTTGTTGTTGTTATAAATACATTTGTTTTTTGTCGAAAAGACAGGTGTGTATGCGACGCTCTTCTCTGGCGTTCTCATCATCGTCGTCGTCGTCGTTATTATTAGTAGTAAAGGATAGTATTATTCTTAATCAACAACAAAAACAAAAACGCGGGGCAACGATGATGATGATGATGTTGAATTTTACAAAGTTGACGGCGGGGACGTTTTGTGGTCATCATCATCAAACGCGCTCTTCTTCTTCCTCTTCAACAACAACAAAGTTGTTCGTTAAAAGTAGTAGCAACAACGGTAATAGCAATAGTAGTAGTAATAATAATAACGGGAGTAAGAACAACAACAACAACAACAACAGTTGGGCGACGCAAACGAGAGGAGGGAGAAAAACGCGCTTTAACGGCGATATCGTCCAAACGCCCCAGGAGAAGAAATTGAACAAACTGGAAGGGCAGAGATTGTCGAAAGCGTTGGCGGCGTTGGGCGTCGCCTCGCGACGAGGCTCGGAAACGATCATCTTCGACGGACGAGTGAAAGTAAACGGGACGAAAGTTTTAGAGCCGCAGTTTAAGGTGAACTTGGACGTGGACGTGATTGAGTTGGACGATAAAGTCGTCCAAGGCGGCGTCGAATACGCCGGCGAACACTTTTATTTCCTAGTGAACAAACCGAAAGGGTACGTCTGCTCGACCAAAACTGGTGGTATTCTAAACAACAACAACAACGGTAACAACAGAGGAGAAAAGGAAGAAACTGGCACTGGTGGAAAGAAAGCGTTGGATTTGTTGCAAACGTGGACGGAACAGTGGAAGAAGGGGAATCCGGGAAAGTTACCGCCGAGATTGTTTACGGTTGGTCGATTGGACGTTCAAACGACGGGCATGTTGTTGGTGACGACGGACGGGAAATGGTCGCAAAGAGTCGCACACCCATCGTCGGGGGTTGTGAAGAGATACGTGATTACGGCACCGGAGAGAGTGACGAGTGCGCAGATCACAAAGATGCGGAAAGGGACGGAAGTGGATGGCGTGCACGTGACGCCGGTGCTGGTGGAAGCAGTCACCGGGGACGGAGGACCAAAAAATCGCGTCGCGGTGGAAGTGGAAGACGGACGGAATCGAGAGGTTAGACGGATTGCAGAGAGTGCCGGGGTAGAGGTGAAGAATTTGAAGCGGACGAGAATCGGTGGGTTAAAAATGCCTTCGGAACTACCAGCTGGGATGTTTTGTTCCTTGAAACCGCATCAAGTTTCGTACGTTTTAGAGAAATCGCTCCAGCAAATCGGAGGAAAATTTTGATACTTACTATATACAACGTTGTAACTAATGCATTGCGAATTCCTACTGTACTGTATTTATTTACGTCTACTATTGCTATTGCTATTTATCAGCTGGGTTTTTTGCGCTAAAGCCCGACATGAACGCGTCCCGTTCGTTTTTCTCGTTCTTCGTGGGCGTTTTGAACAATTTCTTGAAAATCGATTTCTTCTTGGCGGGAGACATCACCGAACTGGTTTGTTTTGATGAAGACGCGAACGGAGCGGTCGCGTTGTTACTGTCGCTCAAATTTTCTCCCGCAGTCTGTGCGACAGCTGCGACTGGTACTACTACTGCCGCACCATCGTTCGCCGCAGATTTAATCTTGGTAAGTTTTCGTCCCGCGAATCCAGTCACCGACTTCAGAGCAGACCATGCCAAGTTACCTTTCAACTGCCCGACAAGTTCTCTCCATCTTCCTTCAAACGATTCGCAAGTGTAGGAATCGAGCAACAGTCTGACATCTTTGAACGAACCCGCTGATCCGTGATAAGACACTTTCACTTTCGATTCGTTGAATCGCAAATATTTCACTTGCACAACCTTTGGACCAGAAATGGGCGCTGTATCCTCGTCGTCGTCGTCGTCTTCACCACCAACAACCTCTGCCGTCTTTCTCGATGATCCTTCGTCAACCTTAGGTAAACTGTCTGTAGAAGTTTTGGTAGCTGTTGTCGAAGTCGTCTTAGTAGTAGTAGTAGCAACGGTTGCCTTTGATTTCTGAAACTCTTTTTCGAACGCCAAGTGCATCTTTTTTGACTTGATCTCTCGTTCCGACGGAAATGCGTAGTCATAAATCATTTGATAGATTTCCTTCGTGATGTCAATTTTGAACGGTGAGAGGAGAACTTCTAAATGATTCCAAATTGGTGCTTCTGGTGGGCTCGCCGCGCGGTATGCCGATACTTGAAGAAAATTAGGTTTTGTCCGTATCGCCGCCGGAACGTTATCCCAATCTTCATCCAGAAGCCATCTTCCTACGACTACTTTTTCAACAGTTTGTAAGTGTAATCCCTTCAATTTGAAAAGAGTAACGCCAGATGAATCGACGTGCCGTTCTCGCGAAAGACTTAGATTTGTAATTTCCGCATTCATGAACGTCTTCCCGGCTTTTCTGAGCGCCCACGCTCCTCGCTCGATTTCCAACTCCATTTGCATCGCCGCTCTTTTACGATTATACTTCGTCAAGGACTCCGCTCGCCGTATCGATTTCGCCAACGCTTTTTCTTTACGTTTCACGTCATCGAGATAACCTCGTCTCTTCAAATCTTCGTTCTCTTTCGCGCCGCCAGTCGTCATTTCTGTTCTGTCGTCTTCAAGTTTCTGAAAATCAATGTCATGTAGTCTCAGTGCGTGGATAGATTTGATATATTCCAACAAAGGAGCCGCAACGATCGCCGACGCAGCTGCATCTTCTTGGTCAAATAAACTTCTCTGTCCTTTTTTCCTCAGCAGAGCGACTGCGTTGTGTTCCGGACTGGGAGGCGCGAAATTTGATGGAGTTAAAAACAACGAGCCGATAATATCGACTAGTACAGCCTGCTGTTCGGATTCCATTGTGGCGTCAATATCTGGAGATTTGAAAGAGAATTTTGTGGGTGCGTCTGAATCGTCAGATTCACCGCTATCACTTGTTTGCACGGAGTGCTTGAAGATCATCTCGCACGGAGCGAAGATTTGTCTCAGCAAGCTAGATTTTTTTGGCTGTAAATGCGTGACTTCTTCATCGGAGCCTTTATCTTCGAGCCATTGTACGCCAGCTCGGAGGTCGACGTCTGTAGGTGCAACATGAGCTGCTACGTGGTGTAAATTCACGTCTACCAACCGTTGCTTCTGTGTCGCCGAAGAGGAATCCGAAGATGAAGACACTACGCGTCGACCAACAACGAGTCCATTATCCGCTGCGAGTAATAATCGCCCATTTCGATCGTTACCTCGTAAATTTATTTGCGGTTCTGAAATTTGGACGACGAACAAACATTCATCGGCAATTACTTGAGTTGGAGGAGATTTTTTCATCTCGCTGACAACATTTTCACCGCCATTATTCACGACACCCGGTTTAATCAACTCCAGCAAATCTAATTCGGTGTTCGCAGTTTTCGCGTTCGATTGCGAGGACTCGCTGAATCCACTCGTCGCACTGATATTTTTTCTGTGCTTGCTGTATTGATCAAGGTCCATATCGACGAGATTTTCACTGAGCTTTTCTAATTCAAACATCGACGGTGGCTTCTCGATTGAGGGATCATCGCCTAGCGAAGCTTGCCACATCTCACGAATCCACGTCAAAACCTTTTCTCTCGTTTTCGATTCGAGTAATACTCTAGGAGCGTCCACGTCGACTCGCACCTCATCTTTCGCCGAAGGTTTGCGTACTCGAAATTCGCGACTTTCAAGCACTAACATCGAGTCCGTGACCATTTCCCGCAGCGACGATGCAGTGACTTTATTCTCGTTAGGACCGTTACCATCACCGACTCTCAATGCACGCGGCGAAGGGAGTATGTTCGAGCCTCTCAACATTTCGCGCATGGTGTCGTCGAAATTTGCCGATATCATTTGATTCGGCTCAAAAGTCGCCTCATTTTCTTCTTTTTCGGGTAAAAATATGCGTAAATCCTTCGCGTGGACGTTCAAGTTTTCACTCGCGTTAGATATGTAACTGAATCCTTCCAAAAAAGCAGCTATGCTTTGGACAGTTTCGTCTTTCTCCTTTGTCGGTAAGGAATAATTCAAATACTCCGCCGTTACCTCCCAGCTCGGTTGTTTCGAATATAATATGGAAACCATAGACTTGCCTTTCACTTTTTTTGTCTTACCGTAACTTTTCTCCGTTGCTTTGGTCTTTCCATATTGTTTGTACCTCCACGCGTTCCGAAACGATACCAAATCGGGTTTCATCAGCGCTCTCCACCATTTTTTCATGTACCTCATATCCTCTGCGGTGAATCTAAAATATGGAGTTTCCGTGAACTGAGAATTCATGCTGATACCGTCGAATGAATTGAGGACACTGTGCAGATCTGATATATTCCGCGCACGCGCTGGCGAAAGTAGAACTGAAGACGTTCTCGATGGCGAAAGCTTGAGTGCCGAAATTCTAGTTTTGAAGTCATCGGAATGCCATTTTGCGAGCGACGAAGAAGATAAAGAAGCTTTATCACCATTTGCGTCCGTCGTGGTAGTCTGAAACGAAGACAACGGCGTTTGGAAGTTATCAATAGTGCCTTTCCTCGATGACTTCGGAGTCAAGAAATCTTCTTCATCCGCTGAGTCTTCTGCTATGCTAGAACTCATTTTCGTTTCAATATCATCGAGTATGTGATCAACGCGCCATCCTGGGAGCAAGGTATCTTTGCATGCGAATTGTATGCTGAGCTCGTGCGAACCTTCGCAACTTTTGCATTCAGACAGGGTCTGCAATTCTACGCCAGTTGTTGGATCGAAACGATACGATGTCGCGTATCCGTTTATATTATCTTTAGTCAACCATTCATACTTCACACCAATCTCGACCGCCGGAGCAACAAAAAGCGTATGGGAAACTGCATCCGAAAAAGAAGGTTCCCTCGATACGGCAAAGCGAGCAGCGCGGAGAAGGATATGCCCTGATTTGTAAGACATTTCGCATTTGGAGGCTTTGAAAGCAAGCGCGTGACGAGTTTGAGTATCCTTCAAAGATGAATCCAGGACGATTTGAGAGTTCCTTGCGATAATCGTGAAGTCACCTCGCCATAAGTTCCTTAAGTTATCCCACCACGGAAAGTTGTCTTTTACTTTTGCCGGAGATGAATCGTCGTTAGGGGCATCACGATGCCTTGATTTCGGAACCATACGATTTGATATTTCGCGCGAAAGAATAGCGTACTTCGGTTCTGAGGATGCCAAATACCGTACTTTCCCGTCAATCCAAGTCTGCGTTAAATTAGTGAACGCTAAAACGCTTGGCCTAGAAGGAGACTGAGCCGAGCGAATGGCTGCAAATCTTCGCTTGCCGACCGGGAACGGTAGTAAGTGCGTGTCTTTGGACTGGACGCTCTGCTTTGCTAAAACAACCGGTCCTTGCATGGAAATGGTTTTTGCCTCGAACATAGCGCAATCCTCGCCACCCAGGAACATATCAAACTTTTCGCACGTCCAATCGACGGTTTGGTATTGGGTTATGTGCAAATCGACGCCATCCGAGTATGGAGCGTCGGTGCAACGGCAGAAATGTCCTATTTTCTCACGTTCGTCTGCGTCACAACCATATTTGAAAGACCAATCCAGCGTTTGCGCACGAACTGTCAAAATATTATCCACCAGATTCAGGAAGTGCACGTCTTTCTTCTTATTCTCGTTAAAGCCATCGACACATTTCTTATACGCTTTTGCAACATTCTGAAATATTTGCTGAATCATTTGAGCATCCTTAGTTTCGTCAGCGTCTCTTAATAATTTTCTCGAGCGTTTCAATTCCGGCTTCAGAAATTTTTCTTGCATACGCAAGAAGCTTTCGAGTTTATCTGAATCTTCGATTATGAACGTGTTTCCTCCGGTCGACTTCCAGCGCACTTCTCCTATCGAATCCGGTAAATTCAAAACTGTTCCATTTTCATTCGATGATGCTTTTTTGGAGATGATTTTGGACTTGTCGGCTGCGGAGGCAGCCGTGGAGGTGAACTTCTTCAGCGCTTGTTTGAAAGCACTCTCGCCAGCGAACAAAGCAGCGTAAAAATCGCCGAAATCTAAGTCTCGAGCAAACTTAACAGCGGCTGTACTCGTTGTGATATCCCAACCGCTATCGTGCTTTCGCTTCTCGAGGGCGAGCGATTTCGTCGTGAAAAACGTCTCCGCGTTTGTTTCGATTTCAAAATTTTCAACGTTTATCGTCGAGATCTGCTCGAGATGTACGCGCGTCGAAGCGAAGCGAACATTCGCTCCGAGCGTCAAATCCGCAGCAAACGAAACGTTGGTAGCATCAAGGGAAATGTTACGATCCCGCGATGCTTTCATCTCTTTCTCCTGCTTGGACTGATCCTTCGTCTTTAGGAAGGCCAGACTCCCGAGGAACTTTTTCGTATCTTCTGAAAGCGTTTCGATTAGGAAATGTGCATCAGGATCCCAGTCCATCTGCACGTAATCCATTGTTATTTTCGTCGTTGCCGGTTGCACCGTTTGGGTACTGCTTGAGTGATGCTCAATTTCGAGTTTGCCGATTTCAACTTTTCGAGAGTAAGTTTCCAGAGAACAATCATCTTGAAAATCGAGCGAAACACCCAACATTTTCATTGACGCGGTCGTATTTTTGTTGCCGCCAGCTTCATCCATGGTGCCTCTACTGCTTCGTCCTTTGCGCCGATCGCTATTTGTTGCTCGAAACACTCCACTAATTTCAGGCACAGTCAATAAAACCGAAGACTTTACGCGTGCATTCAACGTGTTGGAATCTATTTGATCCTGCACGAGCGCATCCGCGAGCGAGTTTTGGAAACAAAAACATTCAGAGCGCGCATTCCTGATCTCGTACCCGAGAGCAAACGTAGATTTGATGTTTGTGTCGTCTTTTACCCTCCTATCATCGCGAACTTGATGAATTCGAACGCTTTCTATCCACGCGTGATTGAACAAATCCTGCGAATCATCCGTGAATACTGGATCTATCCCCAACAGTTCAACTTGCACATCGCTCACTTTACCTATTTTCGTCAAATCAGCCCTGAGTGAACACGATACTTTCGAAATTGCTATGGCAACATTGTCTTTCTTACCGACGCGAACCGATTTCGGAACTATTCGAATGCCGTTTGGCATATTCACGAACACCGTCAGCGCATCTGCTACAGGTTTCGTCGTCAAAACCATTTGTGTCGTCGTAACGGTGAAAACATCCTCATCGTACACTCTTAAATCTACTAAATTGATTTCCAAAAGCGAGAGAAACCTCGCGACGACACGCTTCTTAAAACTTTCCTTTATCCGTTTACTCGCCCTATCTGTTTTATTGTCGTTTGTGTTGTTGGTGGTGGTGGTGATGTTGCTCGTCGATTTCGCCTTCTCCTCCTCTTCCTCCTCTTCCTCGTCGTAATCGCCATCCAAATCGTCCTCGTAATCTTCTTGTTTATTTGTCTTCCTCGCGCTCCGTCTTTTAACTTGCACGTCGAAACACCGAATGGGGACGTTCATCATCCTGTTCCGATTTTGCACGACAACTTCTTTACTCGACGAGGCGTCGTCTCCTTCTTCGGGCACGTCAACATCTCCTTCCTTGATAGTAGTAGTGGTGCTGGTAGTAGTTGAAGACGTACTTCCAGTTGCAGGAGACGGTGAATATAACGTTTTCAACATCCAATTCACCAAGTGCCTCAGTCTTCCCGCGTATCTGATTTCTCCGATGGATATCTGCTCGATATCTCCCCCTCCTTCAGCAGGAGACGAAAAGTTCAAAATCACATCCGTCGCGGAAAGGAACCCAATCGACCCGACCGTCACGCGCACGCCTTTCGTCGCCACAAATTTCAATCCCAATTGCAACAGCGAAGGAAATATCCATCGTCGAACGGCAAAGAGCGTCGGGAAGAAGGAGAGTACACCGGTGAATAAAATCAGAACGAGCGTTTCCAACGAGTTCGTTCCTTCTTCTCCGCTCATCTCGTTGGTCTCTCGACGAAGAGTGAATTTGGTTAAAAGAAGAAAAGAAGATACCGCGTTGGAAATGGTGGTGGTCATCGCGTTATAGGTGGAGGAGGAGGAAAAGAAGGTGGAGGATCAAGAGGAGGTATCGTTCAAAGAGGAAGAGAACTCTGCGCGTGTTTACGAGCGCTTGTTATTCTCATACTGTGTGTGATAAAAGAATAAATTCTTGCGTCTTTTTTTGAAAAAAAAAACTTCTCGTCGTTTCTTCCTGTCCTCAAAAATGCGGAGCCGGAGGAGTTTCCTTCTCTCACTGGTAAAACATCATCATCATCATCGGATGAACAACCCTCTTCTCGTGTTGAACGCATCATCATCATCATCATCACTTTTTCATCGTCGTCGGTGTTCCTATTCGCACAACAACAAGAAGAAGAAGAGTAGAACATTCTGCTGCTCTTTCTCCTCTTCTTCGTCTTCTTCTTCTTCTTCTTCTTACGTTGATGAAAAAACGTTGATACCGTTGAACGAACGAAAAGCGACGTTCGACTCTACGAGAGAGGAATTAAAACGATGGCAAACGTGGGCAAAAGAGAAGATAACAAAGAGTAAAGGAGCGTTTTCTTCGTTCGATGGCGGTAATAAAGACAGTGGTCAACAGAGTCATCATCATCGTCATCATCATCATGACACTACTAATAATGACCCAGTAGATGAACAGTCGTTAGTTACCGAATTGGAGTGGCTGTTGGAAGACGTCGTCGCAAACGAAGGAAAAAGTGATGATATCTCAATGCGCATGAATTTCGACCAATTGACAGCTTTATGGAACAAGCGCATTGATGACCGGTACCCGATTCAGTATTTAACGAAGTCTTCGCAGTTTCGGACGGTATCCTTGTACGTCGCGCCGGGCGTTTTAATACCTCGACCGGAAACAGAACTCTTGATTGATTTTGCATACCAGCACGTGAAAATATACGGGAAGAACGAACATTTAAAAGAGTTGCCTTGGTTAGATTTAGGCACCGGGTCTGGAGCAATTGCATGCGCGTTAGCCACGGAGTTGAAGGATATGTTCTCGAAGACGAACCCGGGGGTGTACGCCACAGATTTTTCCAAGGAAGCGCTGGAGATTGCAAAGATAAACGTAGAGCGTTTAAGGTTGAACGATACGGTTTCTTTGTTGCATGGGTCGTGGTTCGACGCTTTACGCGAGCATAATGGTATCAAGTTTGCCGGAATCGTATCAAATCCACCTTATATTCCCTCGGACGTCGCCGCAAATTTGCAGCCAGAGGTTGGTCGACACGAACCAATGTCCGCGTTGGATGGTAGAGGCGAATTGGGGATGGGTGATTTAGATGTAATTTGTGAATTTTCGCACGAATACTTAGCTCCTGGGGGTTTTTTGGCGTTAGAAACGCACGGTGGAGAACAAGCTTTACGCGTGTGGGAGAAATTATGGAAGACGAACCTCTACGAGGACGTTCGCGTTCGGAGTGATTACGCCGGCGTGGATAGATTCGTTACGGCGCGATTGATCGATGCTAAGAAAGTGCATAGGTTTAGTAATACTAGCTTTAAAGATTAGAGCATTCATAGCAATATATGTGATAGTGGATTGAAGTATAACAATCATTATAGTAAGTACAGATACTGGTAGACAACTCGGCAGGTATTTCTTCTTCTTCTTCTTTCAACAAACGTTTATCTCGCAACAGCTTGGGTGTTCTTTTCTGCGCTGAACCCGTACTCGTTATCGAGCGCGTTGAAGTACAAGTCGTAATACGTTTGCGCGGATTCCAACTGATCCAACTCAGTGTACAAGTCCGCAATCTTGCCGTAATTATCCGTAATTTCCGCCATATCTTTATGCTCCAACGCTAAATTGAGCACCTTCTTTGTCATTTCCAAAGACTTCGCGGTGGACCCCAGACGACTCGCCGCGGCCGCAATACCTTTCAACGCCTTCCTCTCCGCTTTCCACGGCACGTTCAACTTTTCTTTACCGCTCTCTGCGATGATTAACGCGTATGCTTCTTCAAACTTACCCAAAGCTTCTTCCAATTTCTCCTTCGATTCGTCCATCTTCAACATCGCCTTACCCGATCGAAGCAACATTAAAATTTTCTCCACGTACTCATCGCCGTCGCTATCAATGCTCATGTCCACGCCAGGTGTCTTGCTTTGTTTCTCTCTTCGTAATTCCTTCTTAATTTTCCCGTTCACTTCCAAAAGCGACTTGTTCAATTGCGTGATCTCCTGCGCTCTCTTTTTCGCTTCCAATCCGCCGGCAATGGCCCCGGCGAAACCAATCGCTTGGCCGAGAATAATCGTAGAGACTAATATCTTGTGATCTACTTTCAAACCAGCGAAGGATACGTTAAAGTCTTCCTCGAAAATCGGGTCTGGTTTAGTGAGTTCGCTCGGCAAATATCGCGCCGGTCCATTGATGCTAATCTTATTCGTCACGTCCAGAGGGGCAGCTGCTACAGGCTCTTGTGGTACACCCGCGACGGCTAAAACCAAGGACGCCGTCGCAGTCACGAACGCTTTCTTCAACGATTTACTCAGCGCATCGCTTTCTCTTTCTCCTTTTTCTTCTTCTTCTTTATCTTCTTTTTTATTATTATTGATATCGATTGAGGACGACGACGTAGTTAACGACGACGACGATCGCGCTTTCACCGCAAATTTTATCGAGGACGATGATTTCTTAGAAACAACCATAGGTTTTCTCGCCGCCGCGCTTTGTTTGGTGTTGAGTTTTGCAGCACCGCAGCAGTGCATCTGCGCTGATACTATTCCAGAAGACATGTTTTCTTTTGAATCTCTCTTCTTTCTCTCTTCTTTTTATTTAACGTGTTGTTGTTGTTCAAAGAGACCTGGGATTTGATGTTTGTGCGTTTTGTCTTGCGTTTTCTTTTTTCCTTTTTTCTTGGAAAAGGCGGGAAAGAGTAATGAGATCTCAAAGAGTAATATACCCTAAACAAAACTTCATCTCAAAAAAAAGGGGAACGTTTGTTTTTCCCTTTTCAGAATTTGTATCATCATAAGAAAAGCACACAACACGGTACACACGAAACGCGCGCGAATCAAGAAGAAGATGGGCATACGAACGTACTCATCAGAAATTACGAACGGGCGAAACCCGTTATCGTTGAAACAGGAGGAACCGAATGTCGACAACAACAACACCAACAACAAGCCTTCGTCGTCGTCTGGGAAGAGACCAACTTCGGGCGTGGAATCGATTTTTAAAAACGACTCGGTCGAAGTCGGGAAAGAGTTTAAAGAGAACGTGAGAACGTGGAACGTGAACAGAGAGAGAGGACACTCTGGACACGGAATTTTTTCGCAGAAAACGCCGCCGAAGTTTCTGAAAGTGCCCGTAGATAGAAAGAAGGAAGATGATGCGCAAATTGCAGGAGGGGTGGTGAAACCCGTGGACTTGAAACAGTTGACGCTTCAAGAGTTAAGAACGGCGTGCAGAGAGAGGAAAGTAAACCCGGCTGGGAGTAAAGACGCGTTGGTCGAACGACTGGAAGAAGCCGTGAAGAGTGGATTCTGTAAGGCAGAGTTTAAAACGTCGACGACATCGACGGTAGGTGCTGGCGTGCGCTTCGACGATAGGCAAAAGAAAGGTTTCCATTGGAACACTTCGAAAGTGCGTTTGACGAGCGAGTTGCATCAAAAAGGCATGTATAAAGGAAACGAGATTTTTTCCTCGAATTTTACGGACGATCGAAGACAGACAGCGCACACGAGAGTGGTTGGTAATGCCAACGTGGAAGGCGGAGGGGTGCTTCCATCCTCTTCCTCGGCAGAACAAAAAGGGGTTGCCGCCGGAGCTGATTTTTCGTTCCATACGACACACACCAGGACGAAAAAAGAAGAACAAGAACAAAATCCACCGCAAGCGAGCGAAGCGAGAATGAAATACTGGGACTCCGCCAGAGGTCACGATTTGTTTGGTTCGTGGACGCAACCAACCGCTGAAGGAGAAGAAGAAGAAGATGATGAAAAAGAGGAGCAAGCGGCGACGCCGAAGATGATGATGGCGCCTCCGACGACGGTTGAAGATATCGTCCAAGAAGAAGTGAAAGAAGAAGAAGAAAAAGTAGAAAAAGAAGAAGAAGAAGAAGAAGATATCGATGAATACAAGAGACGTCAAACCATGTCTCTTGAAGAAATGAAACTGCTGAGAAGCGAGAATGACGCCAAGTTGCCGTCCACGCCTTCTGTCGAAGATAAAGAAGAAGCGGATGAAGAATACAGCCCGAGTCCGGCGAAAACTGTCATCTTCACCGCAACCAAGGCGGAGAAAAACTCTTCGCCGGTCTTTATGTGTCCAAAGTCACCCTATCACGCGTACTTGAATGGCTCTGACAACGAAGAAGATGATGGCGATGACGATGAAGAAGCTATTCGTCTCGCCGACCAGGCGGTTCGAGAAGTCGAAGAAGAGCTGAAAGCCGAAAGCTTTGAGAGCTCGTTGAATATCACCGAAGAAGGAGCTTCTCCCATGCAGTAAACGACTTACTAACGATATTTTCATACATAAATACTAGATTCTTTTTGTTAACATTTATTATACTGTACATACCTGGTTCCAGGTTTAATATTGAACCCCCCGTGTATTCACGGCGATTTTTTTTGAACGCGCAACGACAGTTCGATTTTGATCGAGACAAAGGGAAAAATTTCAAAAATTACTTTATTCGTACACTCCCAGACGACGACGCTCTTGGCAACACGCGCGGGTCATGAATGACGTCGAAGACGATGATATCATCGTCGCCACGCACGACGACAACGACGAAGACGAGTCAACGTATCGTCACGTGAAAAAGAAAAATAAAGCGATAAACATCGGGGAAAGCGTACTTGGGACGTGTCCCGTGTGCGGATGCGACGTGCACCGCGTTTTGATTCAGGAGCACGTCGAATTTTGTCTAACTGGAAAACACAGAGTGCGCGACGAGAAAGAGAACGCGAAAACGTTGAGAGAAAGGACGAATTATGACGAACCGCACCGAGAGGAAGAGAACGAGAAGAGGAAGAAGAAGAAGAAGAAGAAGAAACCTAACGCGCAGTTCAGCATTCTGAAATTTTTGCAAAAGAAGAAACAAAGAGAAGAAGATGAAGAAGAAGAAAAGAAAAGCGACGAGACCGAGACAACGAGAAGAACAAATGATAACAATACTAACAATAACAATAGCAATAACAATAACAACAACGCTAGCATCGATGATGCCGAAATGAACGAAGAAGAAGAAGAAGAAGTTGATTTGATTGCCATAAATACTCAAATTGAAGGCGGTAAAATTCCGGATAAAGTGTCGTTTCTACTGAACACCATGAGTGGGAATTATTCCGAATGTGGCATATGCTTGGAACCTTTCGACGAAGAGAAGAATGTCGTGCGTTACCTCTTTTACCCGTGTATGCATGCGAGGCAATGCAAAGAATGTGCAATCAGAGTTTGGCAGACGAAAAAAATCAGAGGGAAATATAAAACAAACAGAATTTCCCAATGTTGTTGGTGTTCGCAGAAAATTGAAGTGAGACCGCGACCGTTTCGTCCCTTCTTATAAAAGCTCTAATACAAACAAAATTCATCGTAGCAAAGTAATAATAATAATAGAAAAGCAATACGCAAAGCAATACCAATAAAATTACAAACAACTTTTCTATCAATCAGTTGTCTTCCAGCTTCTGTTGATTCGTCTCTGGAAGCAAGTAATGCACGCTAGCTAATGCTAATACACCGACGAACGTGTACGCTACAAAAACATTACACGCACCAAAAGTATCCACAAAGGATAGAAATGTGAAAGTGACGAGAACATTACACAGCCACTGGACGAGCGTTGCAAGCGCAACACCAGAACTTCGAGCATCCTTCGGGAAAACTTCGGAAGATACGACGTATGGTATTGGTCCCAACGATAAGGAAAATGAAACTCGGAATATAAGAATGCCGAGTATTGCTATGAGCCCAGTGCTTACACTACCAGCGGCAGTAGAGTAAGAGAACGCTAATAAAGCGCAGCCTGAGATTATACCACAAATACCAATCATCGCCATCTTCTTTCTTCCGTAGACGTCAATCTTCTGCGATAAATACGTACCAAAGCAAATTTGAACCATAGAAACTATCACTGTGAGCAAAATAGATTCACGTTTACCGTATCCTAACGAATTCAATATTTTTGGCGCGTAGTAAACGATCACGTTTATTCCACAAAACTGCTGGAGCATATTCATGCCGCATGCGACTCCCGTTGCCTTGATGTGTTTGGATGACTTGAACAATCCGAAAAATCCAGCATCTTCAATCGGCCGCGCGTCTGAAGTCGCCAAGCTCGCGACACTGTTCGACGGCAACGTCTGTCCTAAAGATTTCATAATACCACGAGCTTCTTGATAGCGCCCACGACTTGCTAACCATCTCGGTGATTCAGGACATGCGCCTGGCATATATCTAAAAACGTACTCTTGAGCTAAACACGGTAAAATTGGTACCAGTAACATCAATCGCCACACGAGCGAAGACGAAGCCTCTCCAGTGACACTGACTGCAGCGGTGGCATCCAAATTAGCAACCCCGAATATAGAAGCTATGACTAAACTCATCACAAATGCGTACATTAAACCGACCGTTCCGAAAAGTGGCGAGAGTGAGGTGTACTTCCCTCGTGTTTTGGCCGGGACACACTCGGAAATGAAAACCGTCGTTATTGCCGTTGAACACCCACACGCGAGACCAGACATAAAGCGTGCGACGATGAGGATCGTATAAGAATTCGACAAAGAAGCGAGAGCGGCTGAAACGAGATATAGCGCATTTGCAAACCGAAAAATATCTCTCCTGCCAAACCTTTCGCTCACTATTTTGGAACCAATCGCCAAACACGCTGTAGCAGCGCCTAACGGAAGAGCAGCAACTATTGCACCTTTGATTTCGGAACTTAAAAAAACCGTCGCTGAAGGAGTTCCGAATTCAACGTACACGAGCGCTCCTGCGATGCATCCGCATGCCGCACCGAATGCCAACATCGACAGGCACGCCGCGAGCGTAAGTGTGTAGAGTTTTTTCTCGTCCTCGCTACTCATCGCTGCTGCCGAGGAAGCAACATAATAGCCTCCTGAGCTCGCGGCACTCGCTGCAGAATAGGCATTCACGGTACTTCTTGGCATTCTCCTCTTATTTCTCTCTACTACTGCTACTACTATTCTATCTTGTATCGATTCAAACCGAATGGGAATATCTTTATCGTCGTCGGGTAGCGAGGCACGGAGTGGGCGACCGTTATATAGGTAATTTTTCTTCTCTTTTCTCTGCTTTTTGTGCGCGGCGGTGATGAACGAAGGCGACTTGGATGATAGAATGAAAACCGAGGACGATAATGAGGCTGATGCGTAAAGAGACGATGGAGTCATGAATGAATGAGCACCACCGGCGCGGTATAGTTTCTCGCGTGCTTCGAAATGCGTTTTTCCTGCAGAGCGTCAAAAATTTGTATCGCAGAGGGGAGCGAAGCCAAAGGGGGAAATCGTATATGGTGGCTTTCTAGGGGAAGCGCGAACGAGTTGTCGTGTACAAGTAAAAATGTAAAATATCTATTGAATAAATAATATTCAGACTGAAACTATCAATCATCTAAATTCAGAGTCATGCATACACCTTGGAGTACCCAGTGCGATTCATGCACGTCCGATTGAAGAGAGGCTTCAAAAACTAAACCTTTTCCCATGGCGTTCCTTCTCGCCTGCGTGATGTACACCGGGACCCGTAATTCGCCGGCTTTTGCGCTTTCATTTTTTTCGACCGGGATTATATGCATGACGGGAAGTTCCTCCACAAGCTCGTTATTCTTTTGGTTGGCCAGCGCGTGAGATTCAAAATCCCATCTGGCACCCTCTAAGTATAACCCAGAGACGAAGCACCCGTTTTCAGGAGGCTCCGTAATCGAGCGTGCATCTTTTACGCGCGTGAGCTGTGTTTTCACGTGCGCGACATCGAGTGGCCAGCCTTTCTTTCTGCATGATGTTTGAACAAGAGCAGCAATAAAGGTTTCGGGTGACTGCAAACCTGATAGCCAGACGCACGGCGGTAAGTTACCGTCATGTTGAGCGACCCAATCGCTAAATTGAGAGACGCGCTTGCGGTACCACTGGATCCAGGAAGTGATATTTTTTCCAGTTTCTGGCGCTTCTTTTTTCCATGAACTCGGAACGAAGCCAGAGTTCAAAGACACCGCAACGTCATCAAGCACGGATGACATTGCTATTTCACCATTCAAAGCCTTACGTAAATTCAACAGCGTTTGCTTCATCACGCTCGTTAATTTGTTATGTTTCTCAAGTTCTTGTAAAAGTGCGATGCGAATCGGAGTAATCGCGTTTGCCCATTTTTTCCTCAACTTTCTCGCGTCAAAGTTTCTATCCTCTTTCTGCGGTAAGACGGATAAAATATCGACAGCTATGGAATCGAGTACGTGTTCTGGACGCTTTGCTTTATTTTCAGTGAGATTATCGTGCACACCATCATCTCCGTCATTCGCGTTTCTTGGAGCCTGAGGAGAGGTGATTTGTGGTTGCAAAGCGACTAAATTTTCCCACATGAGTTTTGCAGCTCTCGTGCAGTGCGCAACATCTGCGTTCATGTGTAAACCCAGTACTTTGGGAGTTTGAACGACGGGAATGCGAGATATTGCGTCGATTAATGCTTCGTAAGATGTTTGTCGGGGCAACCCAAACAAGCTTTGGTAGTTTACGTCATCTTCAGCAGGGGAAGCGTCCCTTACGCTTAACGATGTATCCTTGTTCTTATCACCGGTATCGTCCTTCTCTTCACTCAGTTCGTGTTTGCACGTGTAAAACGCAAACGGTCGATCCCTATCAAACAAGAAGTCACCAAAGTACTCGTTCAAATACGTGACGAGAATGCGTCTGTCGTAAAAATCAGATACACGACCGCCGTACATGGCTTCACCAATTAAATATCTCAGGGTTGACCACGGAATATCTGCTTTTGGTTTCTGCTTCGGCGCGGTCGATATTGTTGACAAGGGATCTTCGGCAGCGATATGATCATCTTCGTCTTCATCGCCGATATCAGAGACGCATACTTTGTTGAGATAGGTTTCTATCAATGATAATGAAATTCTAAAATCAGTTTCATTAAAATCATAGGGAACGTTCCATCCCAATTTACCATATTTGCGGCGTTCTTGCACAACGGCGTGGAAAAATGTCAGCACGTATGAAAGATTTCTGAAAGCCGGGTGGTTGCATTTACTGAGAGAGTCTTCAGACAACTTTGCGAACGATGCTCTCATATTCAGCTGCAAACCAGCTGGTGGTTCTGTAACAACTTTCAGAGAACTTTGCAATACCCCTAGCGGGAAAGCAGCGACGGGCTCAGTCGTCAACCATAAACGAAAATCTTCGTGAACTTCGCCTAAATCTTCTAATATTTTCTCCAATGATCCAAGCCATGAAGGCAACAGATGGCAGTTCTGTAACATTGCCCACTTGCCCTCGCGTGCAGAAGATGATATAAGCTCGGCGGCTCGTGGTCCCATACCCTGTCCCAGCGCCATAAACTCCAATTTTTCCCCGAGACGGAAACCCTTCTTCTCCCCAAGTTTCAGCACATCAAAAGCTGGATCGGCACCGGGTGACAGAACAAAGACCACTGGTGTCCTCGCACTAGTTGCATTAAATATAGAATCATAATTGACTATAGGCGGCGTTACATATTGCTCGCCAAGTGTAGACGAGATAAACTGTGTTGTAGCCGCGGTAATCCTGTCGACTCGAGCGCATCTCAACAAGCACAAGAACTCAAACGGAGTCAATCTGCTTTGAATATCATCAGGTATGGCGGATATTTCTGGGGTTTTACTCGATAACCAATTCTTCCATTTATCCTCATTCGTTGAAATATCAACGATCAAAGATTTCATACGCTCGCTACTGGATTCGAGCGTCACTAATTGCTCCAAGTCCCGTAATCCAGATTTTGGCCAAAACTCACCTAAAGCTTTTGTTGTGAAGGATTTACGAGTAGAACTCATCGCTTCGTTGCTGTTACTACTACTATCTTCGTCGGCATTTCCATCTAATTTGAAACCGCCTTTGGTGAAAAAATTAACCTGCTCTATATCCACGACACCGTCTCCAAGCAAAATTTGGAGCGTCATATGCATCGAAAGCGTCAACTTATCACGTTCAAACAATCCTAATGAAGCAAATTCGTATACCGCGAGGGTTAAGTCATTAACAAATTCTGTGATGGTATTTTGTAAAGACTTATCATGGCCGTGTTTACTATCATCTGTCGATGTACTTGACCCGCAGTTGTTTTTTTCTCGTGTTTTCGCTAGCGAGGACCTGAAAACTTCCAGATACGATGTCAACGAGTATTCATACATCGAGTTTACTTTGTTGAGGTTCTGAAGAACGAAATATAAGATGGCTCCTCGTTTTGCGATAGGTTCATATGCTCGTCTCGCCAATACAAGTTTCTCACTCGCACCTTTCGCTTCTTCGAGCTTACAGCTAATCTCCTTTGCCTTGTACTTCGTCTCATCCAGCGTGGTTATCAGTTCTACGTTATCAAGTATTTCACCCGAAGCTGAAGACAATTCCATTAGTAATGTATCTTCGAGGTCTTTAAGTAAAGATTTGTTGACGGAAGTTTCTTGAACGAGAGATTCGCGCTGCAGTTCTAAATCTGGTCGCTCCATTTTGACTGTCACGTTGAGCAGTTGTTCCTGAAGTCCTACGAGAGTGACGCCGTAATTAATAATCATCGTTTTACCCGAAACTTCGGGCCCGTAACTTGGATTTGGGAGTTTGGAAGTCATATATAGCCTGAAGTTATCGTCCCATTCTACCTCGGAATCTCCTATTTGAACCGTCTTGATACCATTCCGCTCAGTGATGCGACGTTCTAAAACGTTATCGATTACTGGATCCAAGTGTTTGCCAACATTCTCAAAGAGAAATGGCAGCCCATACTTTACGGCGAGTTCGAGTTGTTTGAGAAAATCTGCATCGCTGAACGTTTTAATCTTCCCAATGAGATTTTTACCTTCGCGCTGCTTGATCCATCTCACGGCTTGCATTTGTGGATCTATACATAGCGGATATCGAGATGCCTTCGTTGTCAAAATACCATTTTGAACACTCAAATCGTCCGTCGGCAAACCCTCGCTCGCCCATTTCCCGAGTTCCACATCCGTCGTCAACAGATTTTCTAAACGGAAAGATGGAGAGACCGGAATATTCCGGGCTTTCACGTCTTTATATAGCGTATCGTACGTAAACTTTTTCCGAAACTCAAACGTGAATGCGCCAGAGTAGGATAAAAATGAGCTCGTCAACAAACAATCTCCTACTAAATTTTTCATACTTTCATCGAGTTCGTTCATTTCTTTTGCCCATCTGACGCGTTCAGACTCCAAGCCTTTCAAAAGCTTTTCAGCTGCAGATAAGCGCGCTTCCATGGTTTCAGCGCTTTCTTTTAATCTCTTCTGGTTCGACGTTTTTTCTTGAAATTGTTCAGTCAGAGACGTGAGTTCCTCAGATAGTTGTTCAACTTCAAGTTTTGTCTTCGCTAGCTCTTTCGTTTTTGTCCGAAGCAATTTTTCAGCAGATGCGACTGCTGCTCGCTTTGGATTCACCGTCCGAGCGACCTCGTTGTACTTGATCATGGCAAAAACCCACTTGAGGAGACCACCCCCAGCGCTAGAAATTTTCGTCACCTCCTCCGGAGTAAATTTTGAATCTTTCGTGTACGTTTTTAGCTCTTTTGCTTGCTTATCCTTTATGGCATCTTTATCAAATTCAATTAGCGACTTCAAGAAATTAGTATCTGTCATCATCGCTTTTGCGCCTGACCAAGAAACGTTGGGCAGACCTTTCAAGATCATTACGCACTCACAAACTTTCTGAACGGCAATATTCGGCTTTGCGAATGACTTCAATTCAGTAATTTCTTCCTTTTTCAGTGAATTGAGCGCCAATGCCGCAGCCTCCAACGCGGGAATTGCTTTCGCCAAGTCGCTTTCTGCTTCTTTCTTCGTCGTACCTATCGTCTCTTTCTCTTTTTGTAACTCTATTTCTTTTAAACTTGCCGCTTCTTGCTTCGATTTGACATCAGTCGTAGATGCCGTGATTACTTTCAGCAACTCTTCGCATGCTTTCGTCTCACCTTCAACGACTTCCTTCGCCTGGTTGAGGGACTTTTGCATAGCATCAACTTCACTCCCAGCTTGAATCAATTTCGAAGAGCCACCTTCTAAACGGGCTTTCAATTCACCGATTCTTTTCCGGTTCAAACCAAGCATCCTCGAGTAGTTTGCGATAAAGTCCAAATAATTCTTTGGAGTGACATAATTCGATCTATTCAGCTCCCTTTTATACTTTATCGATAGTTCCGTGACGAGTTGGTGCGTATATACCACATGATTTGCAATTGGACCGCGTAAATCTGATGGGATCTCGTCGATTGAGCTCAAAAATGTCGTCGCAACAGATAAAAGTGCTTCGTCCGGCCACGCTGTAAACCAATCAATGACAGTATCGTTTACCAAACCAGGAAAATTCCTACACCTAGAACGCAGTAAATCTCCGGTTGGGGACATGCACAGCACAATGTGTAAGTTCATTCGCGCGCGAGAGATGAAAAAACGCCAAAGTTCTTCTTTAGAATCGCGTACGTTTTCTTTGAGAGCGTCATCTCTGACCGATCGCATAATAACATGTTTTTCGTCATCCGGGTACAGCGCGGGAACTGCGCCGCTCGTCAAAATACTGTTGATGTGTTCTAAGAAGCTTTCGTTTGCAACGTGGTTATCTGTGAATAAGAACACTACTTTCTCGTTGTCTACTCCTACTCTAGTGAACAAACGTTTCAAATCTTCTCGAAAAGAGTTCTCATCGTACCCACGTGTCAAAGTGATCTCGAACACTGAACAACCCGCTGCTGCCGCGGCAAGTTTTGCTAAAGACTGTTTCCCAAAGCCACCATCTCCGATAAGGAGCATATGTCCACGCTCTTGTCTCAAAACTCTGTGGATTCGGGTCGCATGCTCGAGAGCATCGTGGAAAAAGACCAAATTCATTTTTTTGTTCGGACCCTCTTTACGTCCGCAACTATCCAGCGCTTTCTGGAAAGTAATTTTAACATCTTCATAGGTTCCCACATCTTTGTATTGAGCTCGCGTTGTCTTCAAAGCGCTCTCGACTGAGAAATCATTCGGCTCTTGCACACCCTCGCTGCATCCATCTTGAACTTCTGGTACTCCTGTATCTTCTCCTTCCATGGTTTCTTCTCCAACGAGTAACTCTGTCCTAAAGTCGGCGAATAAAACCGGATCCGAAAGGGCATGCTTCAATAAATTCTCATCGCAGTCGAAATAATCAATAACGAGAGATCCTATTTTTTGCTTTACCAAATTTCGATCGATAGAGTCTACTAATCGATCATGAAACACCCGCAACACCTCGTTTCGCCATAATCTCACAAACGCACTTTCTGAAGCAATGCTATCGGCACATGATTGACTCATACCTTCAAAGACGCGCGATAAATCGCGGAGGTTGAATATGTAATGAAATTTCGAGGGTGTTGGTGGTAAAGCATCGAGCACATAATCATAAAGCTCGAGAGTAGCGCCGAGAATTTTTTCGCACACCAAGCTGCTAATACACGGTGTCCCGTCATCATTTACGCCAAGCTCGCTGGCCAGCTTTTCGAGAATGCTTCGGTAGATGGCTTTTAGGTTCTCTTCAGACGGTGCCTCAATTTCAAAAATATTGAATAGAGAAGCGAAGCGTGCGTCAACTGTGTTTCGCGCTCCGCCCGGGTGTCCCATTGCACAAATGAAACGCGTATCTTTGACAGTTTTCCAGTTTAGCTCCTTACCGCGATCGTAAAAGCCGTCACGTTCGAGCATAGTTTTCAACAATGCGATGGGTTGTTGCGTTCCGTATAAATCTTCTTTTGGCATGTTCAAATCGTCAATGAATACAATTAATTTTCGACCAAGCGGTGGCCCGTACACATCTTTGGTGCGCTTCTCAATACAATCTTCAATAGCTCGTTGCACATCAAGAGAGCTCGTTCTCGAACTCAAATTCATGGTTATGTAAGACATTTTACTATCGTTGCCTGTCATTTCAGCGAGTACCTTTTCTATAGTAACAGTTTTTGCCGTGCCAGATGCACCTACAAAGAGGATAGGCTTATTTGAGGCGTTACCTAACGTTTGTAATAACCAAGAAGATCTGACGGTATCTGCTGTGGGAATAAGTAGAGATGAAAACGACGAGCGCGCAGCTAACGGAATATTTTCGGCTTTGGATTCCCAGGAGAAGAACGTATCGCTGGAACGATCATAACCATAGTCGTACATTGTACCAGAATCCGGTAAATTGAGAGGACACGAACACGCGGGATCGTAGGTAAGCTTCCGAAGAAACGTGTCAAATTTAATCCTATCTGACTTAATCACCGTGGCGCCAAACGACCACGTCAGAGCAAAGATAGACATTCTCTCGATCTTTCTTGCAAATTCCACTACTTGCTCATCCGGTGCAGTGATATTTCTTTCTCCGAAAGAAATCCCGCGATGGCTTTCTGCATCTTTTGAAGAGAGTGGAAGTAAACTATCGAGGAGAGAACATAGTTGCTCCACATAATTCGACGACGTTCTTTCGATGCTAGAAGTTGGGGGTAGCTCCTCGTCAGAAACACCTTCCAAACAAAACTCTACGAGAGTACCAACGTATTTATCGAATATGCGCGAGAGCACGCTTTGAAGTAGCTCCGTACCCTGTTTTTTTATCCAAGAAGTACAAATCGGTTGAAATCCCAATGTTTTCGGATCCACATAGACCATACCGCATCGAGAAACAGTCGCTGGTGATGCGTGCGCTAGATTAGCAACTTCGAATAGCAATTTGCAATGATCTCTAAGTCTAATGCGTTCGCCGTTGGGTAACGTCAATAGTTTATTATCGTCCATCACGGAGTTCATATTTTCTACCCACACGGCGTCAACGTCACCATCAAAAACGATATAACGAGATTCACTTTCTCTGTTTTCCGGTAGGGGACGATTAGCTTCGCGAAATATGTTTGATAACAGCCCATCAGTCCATTCACGGGTATCTCTGTCCAGCGAGCCATAAAGCTCAGAAACTGATTGCGCCTTTGGATTCAGCAAAATCAACTTGGTTGGTTTACCGAGCGCATCTTGAGCACGGGCGAGAGTTTTAATGATAACTGACTTCCCGCCCCCAGTTTCTCCAACAACCATAGTTGTGTGTCTCGTCAGCATTGTCTCGTATAATTGAATAATCTTATCAACTTGCTCAGAAGGACCGGTAAGAACCTGATACCCGCTATTCTCTAAATCTTTCTCCACGGCGTCGTTCAGATTTGGATACCGAACGCGCGGACAATCCATTCCTGGGAACAAGTCATTTATCAAACCAAGAAATAAAGGAGCATCTTCGAACACAAATTTCGGCAAATTCATATCTCTCAGTGCGCGCATTAATACGAGCTGTTCATCGAGTTCTGGGGATTCTCTCTTCAAAGCTCCGGCCATGATGAGCACCGATTTCAAAGCTCTCAAACCAAAATCATAATGAGATTGCTTCGAAAGTTGCTCTTTTGCGAGCTTGTACAAGACTGTCATCTTCTTCGCGAGTTCTTTAGCACTGTCGAAACCTTCTGAGAATAGCATGATTTCGCAAATTTGCTGAAGATCCGGAACGATCATCTGAACTGGGCGGAACAAAGCTTTCAGATTATCCGGCAACTCTGTTCTGCCGGCGTATCCAGGGTTCATGGTGATAAAAATCCCTGTCCTAGAGTCTAAAGCGATGTCCTTGCCTTCAAAGTTGAAACGCTTTGCGTTTATTTTCAAGCTTTCCTGGATGAGGTGGATTTGGGATGATACCACACTGAGCACTTCGGCGTCAATTCTATTAAACTCATCGAAACAACCCCAAGCGCCACACTGTACGAGACCAGTAAAGATAGCCCCCATCGCTTTGTAATCTAGTCCTTCTCCACAGTTGAATACCACGCAAAGCAATGCCATAGACTTTGCTAAATCCTTTGTAGTTTCTGTTTTACCCGTCCCAGCAGGTCCAGCCGGGGCGCCCCCAAGCCGGTACGTCAATGCCGTCGTGAGTGTCATATAGCATCTATCGGTTAGGCCCGTAATTACTAATCGTCCATTTAGACCCATATATTCGTATCCATATAAAAATTCTCCGGAGCACTGGTTGATTACGATGTCATCTCGCTTTTTATCCCATTTGAAGCGAAGCTGAGATTCCCATGCAAACTCAGATTCATCTAGAATCGAGTCTCGGACAAAGCTTTCTATGATATCGCGAGCGTGTACGTCGATTATAATCATAGTATTCACTTTCTTCCGCTCCAGGTTTGTTAAATCAGAACGTACGAGCTTAGTAAGATCTGCTAGCTGCGCCGTCAGTTTTTCTGAAAGTAGCTTCATCGCCATCTTATCTTGACCGTTCTTGACGCGACGAAAAACATCGATAACCTCCCAAGTCCACCAAATCTGAGAGCCGACGAGCGCAACCATACCTAATTCCTCCAGTATCCATGTTGTACGCGAAGATGCGTTGACATACCTCCGAATTCCTTTCTTGCACATCTCTTTCAGCGTGATGCGCATGGCGCTTTCAACTTTTCTCATCCAAACTTCGACCGGTAAACCTAAAACTTGAACCGGCTCAGAGAGCTCGAACGACTCGCCTTCGCTACTCATCAACCCAATGATGGATTCATCGTTTGGACCAAAGATCAGTTTCGCGCAGTTATCGAAGAGCTTCAGCATGTGCTCTTGAACAAGCGTTGGATCAGAGGTGCCAAGTATGGACAAGAGCTCGTCGTCAGAAATGAAGAAAAATCTCGGGAACGCATCGCGCTTCGTGTTCAGATATTGAGATAGCGACTTTTGACAGGATTCCAATTGCAAAGAGAGTTCTTTTAAATGGTGCAATCGCCCTTCAACTCTGCATGATTCTAGTACCTTCGATTCCAGATTCTCTTGCGTGCTTCGCATAATTTCTCTCCAGGCAAGATCAATTTGGTCGAATTGGTCTGCTTCACGGGGAAGTTGAGCCCGGATATCATCGGCTCCACAAAAAATTGATTGTAAATACATCCATTTGCGTTGAGTCCCAATCCACGCCTCTAACACGTCCGAAATATGAGCCAAATTATACTCCCAACTCTGAACGGTGTCTCGGAATGGTGCCGCGTGTTTAGATGCCGACATTGATTGAAGCGTCAGGCTTGAATCTTCCAGCGAAAGTGTGATATCATCAACCGAGCAAAGGATCAGAGTCTTCTCGCGGGTCTCTTTTGATTCTCGTGCGAGCGGCCGCAAATCAAATTTGGCGTCCTCCCACTCCGCACTAAGTTTGATCAAATCATCCTCGATTTTCATTTCTCGTTCGGCTCTGTTCGTGATATCTCTGACATGTTGTGCATGTTCATATAGTCGAAGCTTCAACACGTCCTCTAGGGATACGGTAGTCAATGCGATCGATGTCTTCGCCAATCTTGCCAACTCTTCCCAGTGCCTTGGACGCATTGCCGGTGACTTGAGAGTACAAAACAAATCAAGAGTCTCTTCAAATAATGCTATGCTCTTTTTAATGCTCATGATCAATTCGAATGTCTTGGAACTTTCAGTGATATTTGTTTCGCAATCCCTTTTGGACTCTTCGGCAATTGCACGCAGTTTTTCAATATCGATAGCATCCCATAACACGCACGAATGAACTTTAACTTTCGAATCAAATCTTTCGATTACTGCGTAACAGCTCATATATTCTTCAATATTTTCTCGCAACTCTTGCAAACTTGAAACCGAACGTGGGGGAAATTGGAACGCTTTTTCAGAGTCACGCAAGGCTTCGCGCCGATTGCTTAAATCAACGATTTTCGTTTTAAACTCGTTTAATTTCAAAGCTCCAGCGTGTAGATCTAGTAAACTTTTATCAGATGCTGGTCCATTTTTTAGCATGTCGTTTCGCGTTTCTTCGCACGCACTCTCAAATTCATTCAAATCGTTACGCAATTGATCTTCATACTTCATCCGAACGTGCCTGGAGTCCACATCCACTCTTTCAATCTTCTCCTCGCAAGCTTTCCAATTCGCCAACGTGTCTAAGACGGCATTCATATCCTCACAAATGTCGTCGATTTGTGTTGTTGATGATGGTGTCGATGGTGATAAGGACTCCTCTGGTCTCACACGAAGGCGGAGTTTGACCCTGTCTTTAATTTTCAGAATATTTATTTCGGTCTCCCAGTCTATACGTATATCTTGAACCAATCTCACAAACACTTTCATTTCATCCAAACTTGACGGAACTGCGTCCATCACATCGTTCACATTTTGAAACTTTGAATTCATTTCCGATAGATAATTACGGTCCTGCGCGGCTGAAATGCGAGAAAGCTCTTTGATCCAGATGTCGCATTCTTGAGCAATCCCGTCGATGAGTGGCGTTGCATCCATATTTGCACAAGAAATGATCAAATTTCGTTTCGAATCCGCTAATGCTCTACTTTTATATTGATTGAACAAAGCGAACGATTCGTCGAGCGGTGCAAATTCAAGACCAGAAAGATCTGTGAACATCTGCAGAGATTCTTCACGGGCTTTCGTGTTCACCGCGTGCTGAAACTTATCCCAACTTTCGACATATTTCACAATTTTCCGCGAAAGTCTTTCAATGGCGCGGTGTGAAGCAACCAATGATTTGTTCAATACGATAGATGACTTAAGATCACGCGCGAATGTAATACCAAACGTATCGCCTTCTTTTTCGTGGACAGAAGTGTCTGCCGTCACGAGGATATTGTCATTCTCTAAACCGCCTGAGATGCAGCGGTAACCGTCGTAATCCTCATCGCTTACTTCATCATCATCAACACACTGGGTTTGCAACACTTCGCGACAAGTTCCGTGCATCCATCTAGTAAACTTTGATCCTATCTTCTGCATCGAATCGACGAATGAGTTCAGTCGAGTGGTAATTTCTTCCAAAGACGGAGATATGACTACGTCTTGCGAGCATAATTTAATTGTACATCGAAAATATGCAGCATTCGCACCGTCACGACGAGAGATAAAATCCCTTCGAAACGAGCGTAAACTTGAGCATATGGCTCTGACGAGAGCGCGATACACGCTTCTCTCAGAAAATTCGTAAAATGCTTGCATTTCTGGAGCCTTTTTGGATCGCGTACCAATGACGCAAAACTCTATATCTGATAAAAGATTCGAAACTTCCTTATACTTTCCTACTGCTCTTTCCATGATTTCATCGCGCGTACGTTCTAATGTACCCATCACATCGTCTAATTCTGGCAACACCCCAATATCACCTTCTGCCTCGTCTGTGTAGGACGGAGAGAAAAAATTCAATTCCGATATCGTTTCCGTAAGCTCTTTGATCGATTTCGAGATACGCCTGACTTCAAGTACTGATTTTTCAAAGGAATCGATCGCACATCGCGCCGAATGAACGAATGTGTTGAAACCTAGCGCATTCCAGTTCAATTTCGAGCAACCCGGCTCAAAGGCTTCTTCCACTTCGATCAATTTTTCCTTGAATAACGCAAACTCTTGGAATGTCAAACCAGACGTAACCCGCGAATACTCCGAGCATACATCTTTCAAACTATTCAGATGGGATCGATAAACATCTTCTTGAAGAACAACAGCTTTCGCCGCTGACGGGATCTCGTGTCCTAATTGCGAAATACTCTTGGCTTCGCTTATTAAAACGGATAAATTTTCGTGGAAATTTGGACGAAACAAAGGCACTGACGAGTGCGGAAGCCTTCCATTCACCCCGAGAACCTCTGTAATAGGATCCTTTATCAGAATAAAGGATCGCAGACTAGCTGCAGATTCATCAACGACTGTAGAGCTCCAATCTCGAACCAGCTCTTTTTCATAATCTAAGACAGTCTTGGAAAAATGAAGATACTTGTTCTCGATATCGAGAGCGGCCGCGCTTTGAATATCCTCTCCAAGAGATGTAAACTTAAATATACGCATAGTTCTTCTAACTGATACAAAGAGAGCACGGGACCATGCAATTTTACCACTCACGCTAGGCTGATTGCGCAGCAATGGAACATTTCTTCTTTGTGTGTGAAAAAAATGTTGGGTTTGATCGATTTCTCTACCAAACTGGTCCAAAATATCACGCGTCGTATCTCTCATCTGTTTATTCAGAACATCTCTTACTGGAGAAGTTCGTAAAGAAGAATTTTCACGATGGCCATTGGCGTCTCTTGCAGTACCTAGCAATTCTGAGTTCATCGGAATTGATGGAATATTGAACATAGTTCGAAAGCTGTGAAGCAATTCAAAGGCTGCTTTGGCGGATGTGGAATTTTTAAACGATTGGTCAATGAATGATCTCACTACTCGTTCAATTCGGACGCGATCTCCATTAAAGACTTGAACAATATCGGCCCAGTCTTCAGCTTTTGATGGATCAAACGCGTTGAATGAGCAACGATTAACTCGGTTGTTCATATTCGAAACTCGTCTCACTGCGTCGTCAAAACCTACTTGATCAAGCGTCACCGCTCGGAACTTGGGACTTAGAAAGGTTTGAAAATCTAACGATGCCGAAAGCATTTCGCCCAAATCGTCGCACACACGCGCAATATGATCAGTTCGAGAAAACAGTCGTTCGCGGTCGAACTCCCATCTTGTGTCGCGATTGGAACGCTCTATACTTTCGCGCACTTTTAAATAATTTGTCTTCCAGCTCCGCAGCGCTAAAGATGCATCTCGTAGCTTCTCCGATAACGTAAGATTACTATTATCCTGAATATCGGCTATGATTGGATGTAGACTTGGTGAATGTTTGATATTTGCTGTCGTCGATGTTGTCAGCAATGAGAGATGATCAGCGTGATCTTCTGCTCTATCTTTCGTAATTCCATCGTCTTCACGAGACTCCGTTAAAACCATCTTTGGGTCAATTTCAGAGTTTATCCTCAATGATAACTCGTCTGCTATTCGACCCATGAGCTGTCCCATTCGATCATCATTAGAGTAATAACGCGAAATTATCCAAACTAATCTGAGTGCTTCAAGCGTCGGTTCTAAGCAATTAGCAATACGTTTGAACGAGCCGCGCGAGATGGTCATAAAATGCCCTTCCAACGTAGCGAGAAATTTCACATTCTCCTTCGATTGAGCACACAGAGCTTCAAGGTTGTCGCGCAAATATCGAAACTTAGTGAGCGTTTGATGTGCTTTTGAGAGCTGCTCAGGGTCTTCTATCATCGCAGAGTGTATTGAATCTTCTAAGCTTTGCTCGGTTTTTTTCATCTCTTGGCAAGTCAGCTGTTCGTAAAGTGTGTGTCTCTCCACGTTTCGTTCTTTCCACCTCTCTATTTCTCGAAGCGGGCCCGTCGTAGTCGTCTTCATCGTCGTCTGCGCTATTTCATTACTACTCTTACTCCTACTGCTACCACTGCTATGAATACCATTTCCACCGTCGTTAATCGTGATATCGAGGTCGCGTTTTATGAAGGAGGATATAACGTCCGACCACTCCGTGAGACAGTCAATCAAGCGTCGCGCGTTCGTTTGCGCTGCTCGGTTCCCATACCCGGACGTTTTTTTGCCCTCCTCATCCTTCTTCTCTCTTTCCACCGGTGGTTGAAGATCTGGCGCTCCATCTGGCGCTTCGCGATGCAGTTTCTCTGTATCTCCCTCTTGTTCTTCTCCATCTCCGCGCTCCGCGGCCATCGCGCGCGCGTCTTCACGTTTCTTTTTTCCGGGGTCAATATCTCTCTCTACCAGAAGGGGAGTTTTGGGTCTCATTCCTTTTCGTCCACCTTCGACTGTTCGAGTATTTTTGACCACGCTCTAAAAATAAACCATCGTCTCCTCAAAACACCCACCACTTCTTTTTCTTTGTTTGACCGTTTTCTCTTCTTCATTATTTTAATCGCGGGCGTAGATTGATGATGGACGACGATAGACCAAGACACATCGGGGAGAGCATCGATGCATACATCCGTACGCACAAAATCGATGATTTGTTCACTCGGATGTTATCTGCGACGCTCAGCGAGAGGCCAGACAACGCGCGCGAATATATCCGAAAACTCTGTTCCAACGACAATATCAAAGAAGAAAACGACACGACGAAGATGATGAAGGAGGAGAGCGACGACCGTAGAAAAGAAGAACAGGAAAAGAAAGAAGACGACGACGATAGAGAAGAAAGCGAGGATGGTGCTGTCAAATCTAAAGTCACAGTCAAGCATTCCGATGAAAACGCGAGCTCATATTTGAACGAAACTTTGGGCGTATCGCACCTTTTTGCTCTTCTCTCCGATGCGCTCGTTGAGAATGCAATGTCACACCAAGATCCACTCGAAGTTCTTTCGAATACGATTCTTAAACTTCGCAGCAGCAACGCGGAGGTAGAAAATGCGACGCAAAAAACCGATAATATCCTAGACGAGGGAACGAATGACTGGGAGAATGTAAGCATCGCACAGCAGGCGCCGGCTCGCGTCGAAGACGAGGAAGGATGCCGGGATGAACCAAGTGAACACGAGGAGGATGAAACAGAAGAGGAAGAGGAGGAAGAAGGATCTCACGAAAACGCCGAAGAGAGCAGTGAGGACGATCATGAGATCGTGGATATCGTGAGCGAATTGCCATCGTCGACATCGACGGCGTTGAATAACGGTCAATCATCTCAGCGTCCAGCATTTCGTCGCCGTCAATCCGTCTCTGCAGAATGTATTGACCGAAGTCAACTGCTCATGCAAATGAAAGAAAACGAGTCCATCGAGAGCATAAAAAGTCTTGGAGACAAGAAAGATGCATCACACGATAAAAAAATGGACGATACTGTTCCAGGTAAGGAAGCGAAAAACGAAGGCGTAGCTGCCACAGAAATGGAACGAGAAGTTCTGTTGAAAATCATCTCCGCGTCTCCACTTATGTCTCGTCTATCCATCCAAATTCAAAAAGAGCTCGTCAGCAATTTGAGAAAAGAGCGCGCTTTCAATAAAGGCGATAGTATCATTGATCAAGGTGGTACAGCTAACTGTTTGTATATTTTGGAGCAAGGTGAGTGCGAAGTCTTCAAGACTGTTTCAGAAGAGGAAGGCGCTAAGAAAGTCAATGTAGTCGAACCAGGAACGTGTTTTGGCGAGCTCGGATTATTACACGATTGTCCACGTGCAGCTTCAGTAATTTGCTCATCCGATGATGGGGCTGTAGTTTGGAGTCTCGATAGATCCATTTTTAGAAAGCTCGTTATGTTTGCTGGCGCATCTGAACGGGTAGATTGAGTGAAATCCAACAAGGTGTTTCGTCTTGAACCACGCGTTAATTACTATTTTTTTAATTCTACAATACATACAACGTTCTAATGCAACGAGACTATCATTTTCGATCGCTTGCTATTGATTGCATGAGTGTCGCCGATCTTCTTTCAGCAATCTCAAGTCTACGTTTGTAGTCGTTTGCTTCAGTTTCTGATCTCCTAAGTTGTACCCGAAGTTGGGCCAACACTTTCCGATCCGAATCTGTCCCGCCACCAACGCCAGCAGATGCTCGCGATACTGCAGAACTGATCACTGACGTCGAATTTCCAACAGTCGATTGATTCCGTTTATTCTGATTACTTAAAAGCACCTTTGCTTCTGATAATTCTCGAGTCAAACGCGCTCTCTCTGCTCTCAACATTGTTAATTGTTTCGATTCAGACGCTTTTGGAGACGACACAGTAGCTTCGCCAGCGTTTCCTTGTCGCGCCTGTGCGATAAGGTTTTCTCTCTGCTCCCTGGCGAGATCCAAGTCTTCTTCTAACGCTTTGATTTTCGTCTCCGCCGCTCGAAGCTTAGCGGTTACCTTTGAAAGCTCGAACGATAAATTCTGAACTTCCTCATCGCCAGTCTCTAATATCACCGACGCCGAAGGCGTACCCGCATGTTCGCTCTGCTTTTTCTGTTGTTCTTTCAAGAGATCTTTTTGCAGTTGCGTGATTCTTCGTTGTGCTTTTTCATCTTGTCCAGCAAGAGCAGTTCTCATTATTTGCAAATTTCTATGCGCTTCGCTCAACTCTTCGTTCCGAGTCTTCAAGTCTCTCGATAGTTCCGCGTTGTTCTTTTGTACTGCACCGAGCGTTGTTGTAAGCGTTTTCTGTACATCTTCGTTGTGTTGATCGGCTTCGCGTTTCATGTGTTCGATTGTACCTTTCAGACTTTCGATAAATTCGTTCGCTTCGTTTTGTTTTTGAACAATTTCATACAATCTCTCCGTCGCACGCTCTACGGCGCGTGCGATTTTCTCGTCCGCCCTTTCTTGCATTTGTTGTGCGGTCGTTTCCTCATCGTTGTTGTCTTCTGAGATGCCGAGCTCTTCCGCTTCTTCCACGGCGTCTCGAAATTCGCCATTGTCGATGACCGAGAGCGGCTCGCAAACGTCAAACGTTCGCTGTTTCCACATCTCCGCTACTCTGTTCGATTCCTCCACGGCTATTTCGTATTCCTCCGTTCTCGCTTTCACTTCCTTTTCTAACTTTTTCGCTTTCACTTTCCATGAAGACAGCTCTTCGTGCATTTCCTTAACGTTCAATACAATCGGCTCGGGTTTCTTTTCCGTTAAGCTCTCGATTTCCTCTCGCAACTTTTCATTTTCGACTTCTACTTCTGCCGTGGCTGCCGCGACGCTTTTGTTCAAAGCTCCCGTACTCGCGGACATGATGTACTCTCTCTCTAACTCTAATATATTTTTCTTCATCTGTTGCACCTCTTCCAATTGTAATCGCGCTCTCGCTTCGTCTATCAACTTGGCATCCGCGACGCGTTGTCTCTCTCTGGCGACGGCATTTTGCAGCTGATAATCATCGCCGCCCGTGCCTTCATCACCGCCACCGAACCAGGACGAGAACATGTCTTCTTCTTTGTATTCTTCTTCTTCTTCTTTTTGTTGAAGATATGATTTGATTTTTGTGTTTTCTGTCTGAGGAGTTTTTTGTTTTGCACCCTTTTGCGTCAAAACTGTCTCGCACCTAAAATTCAATAAATAGGACTTCATATTGAATATGGTGTGCATACGACCGGCAACCGTGGAGGATCTGGCCGCCATGCAGCATTGCAATCTCATGTGTCTCCCGGAGAACTATCAGATGAAATACTACGTCTACCACGGTACGTCTTTTCTTATTTCTGTTGTCTCTTCTTTCTTTGACATCGCGTCGTCACCGTCTTCATCTCACTCATTTTGTGTCACATCGTCATCGTAAAATAACGAAGAAGTACTGACGAGAAAGTTTACACCACCTTTACTTTAATAAACAGCCGTTTCGTGGCCGACACTTTTACACGTCGCGGAGGATCGCGGGAAAATAGTCGGATACGTTCTCGCCAAGCTCGACGAGGAGTCTCCCAAAGTAGCTAAAGGACACATCACCTCGTTATCGGTTCTCAGGACGCATAGAAAATTAGGCATAGCCGCAAAGTTGATGATTGCCGCGAACGACGCGTTAATGACCACGTACAAAACAGAAAGTTGCTCGTTACACGTTCGCGTTTCGAACAAAGCTGCGCTCCATTTATACGTGGACACGTTAGGATACGAAAATACGGGTACGGAGAAGGCGTATTATGCGGATGGAGAAGACGCCCATAACATGCGCCTTACGTTCAAATACGGCTTGAAGGATCAAGGATTGACAGATGACGAGATGAAAGTGCTGGAGAGGTTGGGTTTGTTAGACGTGAAGTGAATTAAAAGCTGCGCTATTAGCCTTGTTGTAAAATAGATACGTGTTTTAGAAGAAGAATCACCTGCTCTCAGAAAATTCGTTCGTACCCAAACAATTTACACGTCAAAAGTCAGTAACAAACACGCACAGAAGAAAACACTGGGGTGCATTTAGATAGATGGATAGATAGAGACGCGCGTTCTCAATATTATCTAATAACGCTCCAAATACTAATGTCTGCCTTCGAAGAATTCGGGATTTGTCCAGAGCTCATCACTTCCTGTGAAGAGAACGAGTGGAACATTCCGACGGCGGTTCAAGCCGAAGCGATGCCGTTAATTTTGACCGGCGGCGACGTCTTGGTGGCTTCGGAAACCGGGAGCGGCAAGACTGGCGCGTTTGGATTACCCGTTTTACAAATCGTCCACGAAGTTCTCGTCGAGCGCATGAAGAACGAAGTAGTGCGTGGAAATCATGGTGGTGGGAACGCCGGTGCGGAAGCACTAACGAAGCAGACAAAAACGACGAAGAAGCAAAAGGTGGCAAAAACAAACGAAGAAGGAACGAAAAAGATACCGCGATTATCGAGCACAGATCGAAACGCACTTTTTGCTATAGACGAAGAAACCTCAAATGGACTTAAAGCCGAATGCAGGGCAAAGCATGCGTGGGCAGGCGCGAGATGTACAACGGGGTATTGCACTTCTGGGAACAACAACAACGACGACAACAAAAAGAAGCACGCCAAAGTAGGATACGAGTGTTCCGTCTTGGACGACGGTTTAGTCAGGCTTGGATTTAGCTTTGTCAATGCCTCTTTGGATGGATTAGGAACAGACGCGTCCTCGTGGGGTTACGGAGGAACTGGTAAGAAGTCCCACGGTAAGAAATTTGAAGATTACGGAACAAAGTTTGGAAAAGGCGACGTCGTCACGTGCATGTTGAACTTGGAAACCATGGAAATTTCATACGCGCTCAATGGAACAGAATTTCCGAAACAGAGCGCCGTTGCGTTCAAACTTAAGAGAAACTCCAAAGATGGACAGGACGTATACTTTCCTGCAATATGTGTGAAAGACGCTGAAGTGGAAATGAATTTTGGGAGCACGCCGTTGAAATTCCCTGACCTTTTGAAAAGAAACGGTTTCGTATCGTGCGCCGAATGCGAGGAGCAAAACATCAAATCATTCGTAGAAGCGTCGCAGAACAACAATAGCAATACTAGTAAAGGCGATGGATCAATGGCAAATAAAAAACCACTCGCGATAATTCTGGAACCGGTGAGAGATTTGGCGGAACAAACGCAAGATGTTTTGATCTCCTTCAAGAAATATTTGAAAAATCCTGAAATCGAGTGCGCTTTATTTACCGGCGGTGGCGTCGACGATAAAAAACAAAGAAAGTGGCTCGCCGAAGGCTGCGATATCATCACAGGCACGCCGAGTAAAATCGTCGATCTCGTCGAAAAAGGGTTCATCGACGTTTCGAACGTCAAATTCTTCATTCTTGATGAAGCTGATCGCTTGGTTAGCATGGGAAATCAGTCAGCAATTCTAAAACTCGCCGAGCAATTACAAAAATTCAACGGGAATGAAGTTGGTATCGATCGATTGCAGACGCTCATGTTTTCTGCAACTTTGCATTCACCGGAGATAACGCGTCTCGCTGGTAAGCTTTGCGTAAATCCAACTTGGGTCGATTTAAAAGGGAGAGACGCCGTCATCCCGGATTCCGTGCACCACGCGTGCGTTCGCATAGATCCGGCAAACCACGATGAAAATGAGAACATTAGAGGTTTGAAAGAGTTCATCTCAACCGATGGAGTACACGTGTTTGATAGCGATAGTAACGACACGAAATCAAAGTTATCCGAAGCTATCAAAATGCTCAAACCTCGCGTCTTGAAAGAGTTGATTGATACGCATTCCATCACAAAGTGCATGATTTTTTGTCGAACAAACTTCGATTGCGATAATCTTGCCAACTTTTTTCATAAGTGTGGATACGATAAATCGGCTAATTTGCAAACTTCGGCGTATTCCTGCGCAGTATTGGGTGGCGCAAAATCCATGGATGAACGCAGAGCAAATTTATCAGCTTTTAAAGCTGGAGAAATCAAATTTCTCATTTGTACTGATGTTGCGGCTCGAGGTTTAGACATCTCAGGTCTCCCGTTCGTGATCAATATGACTTTACCAGATCGGAGTGAAGATTACGTGCACAGAATTGGTCGTGTCGGTCGTGCCGACTCCATGGGATTGGCAATCTCGTTGGTCGCCGCGAATTGCGAAGAAAAGGTGTGGTTTTGCACGAAGAAAGGGTATAAGCCATGGCTTAATCCGACGAAAAACGACGTGAAACCCAACAAACAAGGCGGTCACACGACGTGGCTGGATGAATCGCACGCGCTCACGGAGATTGAGCGAAAACTTGGGAACTCGACGGTTGAGTCTCTCGGTGAGAATTACGCAATACCGGATCACTTTGGAACTATGGAGCAATACGGCAAGACTAAAAAAATCACCGTAACAATAGATGAGGAACAGATACGAAGATTAGAAATGTATGCGCCCAATGTGCGCGCTTTGGCCGATTTAGAAGCTGAAGTTTCGTTGAGCTATTGGACGCTGAAAAGAAAGTTCAATCAAATGACGTGAAAAGAAATAGGTTCCGCAATATAAATGAAAACATTGAAAACGCAATGTTACAACAAGCTGCTAAATTCTTACGAAACTGACATCATTTCGCTGGCCTTCTCTTCCTAGGTGCTCTCAGAGGCGCAGGAGGCGCAATTTTCTTGTTGATTTCACTCAGAAATTTATCCCGCTCCTCCTTCGTGTAGGATTGCCCCCCTTTTTCCATGTGTTTCTTTTCTTTTTCTAGCAACATCGATCTCGCTAAGCAGTAATGCGGCATTGGGCTCTTTTCCCATGCTATTCTCCCTTCCTTTGTGGCTTCTTCGCCGTAAAAATCAGACCTCTCCGACATGCATCTCTTACAATCGTCTGGATTATCGGTGTGACATTCTTCTATGCACGGTTCCTTAAACGAAGCTAACTTGTGTCGAGCAAATCTCTGAAACATTAACCACTCCGCTTGGTCTCTCTCGCCGTACGGTTGAGGGCATCGGTTGTGGTAATGATACGGAACACCCTGCGCTTCTGAAATTTGCATGCCGTACAATTTCACTTCCGTACAAACGTTGACCGCCAAAATTAATCCAGTCCACCCACTTGTTGGCGTGTAATCGCCGGCGTTGAAACCTCCCGGTAAATTATCGAACGAATTCGACAATTGGTACGCCATTTCTCCGACGTAATTTACGAAACTCGAAGATAAAAGATAAAATTTCTCGTCTTTTCCTTTCTCTGCGCGGCGCTTAATGTAATCTTCGAGCGCTCCTGCTCCTCTCATGTTCCACAAGATAACTTCATCTTTCGATTCTCTAAAATCTAACCATTTTGAATTTACCAATCTAAACGATGTTTTTGTCCCGACGCGATTTTCTAAACCCTTCGTAGGTGCTCCGTTGAATCGTATGACGACGTCGTGGGAATCAATCTCCTTCCCGTTTTGCCCGTACGCCAACATCCCGGAGTTTCCCACAACGGCGCAACTTTTATACGGCTTTTTGGAGACGACATCTTTTAAAGGCACACCGGCTTGTTCCACAGATTTGCACGTACCGATAACTCGCATTGGCGGTACTTTACCCGGTAAGAACACTTTAATGTTCCCATCTTCGCATGTTTTGCGAAGTTGCTCTTTGTTCGTCGTGAAGTCGCCTTCAAACTGTAAAGGAATGTCAACTTTTCTCGAAGACGGAAGCTTTTCGCTCGATTTACTCTTGAACGAGAAGATGTTCGGACCTTCCTCGCACGTTCTGCCGCGCCACAATTTCAAGCACTGACACTTGTTGTTCACGACAATCCCTCTCTTGTTGCAGTTGGAAGGAGAAGAAGAAGAAGAAAGAGAAGAACTCCCCTCATCATTTCTATTATTGTGCGCAATAACATCATCTTCGTCGTCGTCTTCGATTTGACCCACGTGTCCGTAACTCTTGGCAATCGATGTTCGATGTTGATCGTGTAAAGAAGAGAAGTGATGATGTGCGAAGGTGGATATTCGGCTCTCTCCTCGCTTCGTTTGCGGGTGCGACTCGTGATTTTGATGGTAAACCAGTGGGGCGAGAAAAGAAACGAAAGCTAACAACATCACGTATCGTCTCGTTCTCTTGGCTTCCCTTCGACTCGAAAGAGACGACACAGACGACGACGGTGGTGGCTTCATCGCTTATGAGATATACTTTTTAATACTCTATTTAAATGCGGTTTGATTTTATTTTATTTATCTGTTTACAAGTTGAGCTTGCGCATGGCTGAAACCCATCTATTCGGCGAACCAGCTGCAGGCGAGGGGATTTTGACATCGTTATAATTCGTCATCTCAGTGAACGTTGGACGATTGAGTAAGCCGTGGAGAAACTCTTCTGGCGTTAAATCTAAATCAGACCCAAAAGTGGCGGCATCAGCGAGACTGTCGTGCCTGGCGATGACTTCATCGTTCCAGAACTTACTCATGTGTCGCAATCCGGCGTCGCATGCGATGGTCACAATCACCTTCCCTTCGCCGAGTTCGCGAGCGCACATGAGTGCTGAAACTAAGTTCACTGCACTAGAACTTCCTATAAAGAGCCCATCTCTAGCACACAACCACCTGGACATTGCCACGGCTTGCGCGTCAGTTACTCTGTACGCCCCATATAACTTCACCGAACTCCCCGCCTGAGGTTCTAAAACGAGCGCGTTGTTTTTCGTAATTCTATTTATACCGACGCCTTCAGTTATGGTATCGTACGGGTTACGTTTTCTCGTGCCTTCTCTTTCGACGTTGGAAAACATGACACCTCTGGTAACTTTATTAAACACTCCAGATCCTTGCGGGTCGGCGGCGAAGCACTTTATACTGGGTTGCATTTTTTGTAAGTACGTCGCGACGCCGGCTAGAGTACCGCCGGTGCCAGTGGCGCACACGAAAGCGTCCAATTTCTTTTCATTATCAATCATTTGTTCATATATTTCTTTCCCGGTACCATTATAATGCGCTCTAAAATTTGCCAGATTTTCGAATTGATCCGCGAAATACCCGGAGCCCTCTCCAAACTGCTCGTTACTTTCCTCCGCCCTCCGTTTCGCCACGTTAACGAAATGGTCCGCGTGCGTTATCGAAACCGGACGCACTCTTTCAACTGTCGCACCGTATGCTAAAACCTGAGCAGACTTCTCTGTGGCTGCATCGTCTGGCATAACTACGTGACAATTTAATCGTAATACCGATGCTACCATGGCCAACGAAACGCCCGTGGATCCAGCCGTACCTTCGGTGACTAATCCTCCTTTGTTCAATTTTTTACGTTCCATGGCTTCTTGCACTATTTGCAACGCTACTCGGTCTTTTACTGAGCCACCGGGGTTGTAAAACTCACACTTGGCGTAAATCTCGCATTTTGTCATCTCCGACAGAGATAGAACTTTCACTAACGGGGTGTTTCCGATAGAATCGAGCACAGACGAGTGTATTGATGTTTCGTCGCGTGTTGTTGTTGTATGCACTTTCTTCTTCTCCTTCAAATTCTGCTCTCGTGCTTGTTGTTGTTGTTGTAACGACTTTGGGATGACGCTGTTTAAAAAACTCAAACTTTTTTCTCCGTGGTGCTTCCTTATCTGATGCATGTAATACAATGCCAACGCACAACACGATCCTGCAACTACTACTGTTGATGCTATCGATGACGTGGATGCTCCATCGGTGGTGCGATGGTCCGGCATCGATTTTTTGTTACACCAAAAATTAGGTGTTTTTGAGTGTTGTGTTTGATGTTTGACAGATTTGTTGTGATTTGTTGCTCTTTTTTCAATTCTCTCGCGTCTATCCCGTCTCCATCCCCAAAAGAGGAACGAGCACGTGAATATATTTATTACGTCGGGAAAACGTGTTGCGAGTGTCAGAGTTCGCGCGCGCCTTTTAATATCACCGCCTCTTCTTCTTCTTTATCATCATCATCATCTTCTGCTCCTGCGTCTGTAGACCACACCGACAACTACGCCGACATACCGTTTTATTACCTAACAACAAACCAAAGCAGTTTCTCTCTTTTTAGTCGTGAATGTTGCTCAAAGGCACCTTCAGTACTACTACTATTACAACTGCTGCGCTGCGCAAACATAACGAACGCGCAAGAGTGCACTATTTTCTGAAGAAGGAAGAGGAGAGAAATAGACGTTGGCACTCGTCGTCGTCTTCAGTCTCGTCCTCGTTGCGCCGGGTTGAGGAAAGAGTCCGAGTGAAAAAGCTCCATCGTGAACCCCTAGGAGGAGCAGGGAGAACACCAAAAGCGAGTACCAACGACTTGGTATTTTCCGTGAGCGACGACGACGATAACAACAAACGCGAAGAGGGAAAAAGAAAAGTTATGTATGATTTCTGCGTGACGTATCCGTGGGCAATAATGGTGGCCGGGAGCGGCGTCGCCGGTTTCGTGCTGAAGCGCTCCATACCTTCACTCGCGAGCGGCTTGGTGCTCGGCGCGTTGCTTTTCTTGTTCGCAAATAAGAGTTTACAACAGTGGCAAGAAAATAGACAAACTCGGATATACACGTTCTTGTCACTTTGTGTGACTGCGTTATTGATGGGTATAATGGCACCAAAGTATATTTTGCGAAACGGAGCATTTTTCCCGAGCGGGATGTTAACCATAGGAGGAGGGATTGTCGGTGTATACTACATCATCCTTTTGCTCGTCGGGGGAAACGCAGCACTTGGAAAGAAGAACAAGAAGCAAGAGTAGCGCATACTTTACGTGATGTGAGAATAAATGAACGTTTTTTTACACTTCTCAGCGCGTGCGCGAAGCGGCAAATATAAATTGATTCATGTCTAAGGTCACCGAATTTGTTTTTGCCACGTCGAATTGCTCGAAGACTTTCTTCGCTGATGTTAAGAATAAAACCAACGCTATGAATTCAGGCACTCCAATTTTGTTTTCACGAGAAGGGTCGAACGACTTGCAAGCTTCTTCGATGGCACGACTGTCACACTCGCCAAAACCCATCGAACTTAATGCTCGGAACACCTCCGCTTTACCAAGTTTTCCATCCTTGTTCACGTCGAACTTAGCAAATTCAGATTGCGTCTTTTCTAAGAAGTTGTTCAAAGACACGTATTCGCTAAAATCGAGCGTCCCGGTGCCTCGCGTCGAATGCAATTTGATTAGGAGTGATATCGTTTGCAGACTAAAGAGTAAACCGTGAGAACCTAAAGCTCGCTGCAATTCAGTCGGAGATATGATTCCCGAGTTGTCCGCGTCGATCATTTTGAAGTTTTCGCGCAACAGGTATTCATCGCTGCCGCCCATGATTTCAATCGTATTTATTGAAGAACAACAGAACAAAGTGGCGAATTTCGAGAAGAGTTTGTAAAACAGGTACGAGTGCCTTTATTGCCATATTGCGATATTGCCACCAAGGCGCATAGGCACCAACATTAGTCTTCGTTCCTAGCACAGCCTACTTAGCTTACATAACAACACGTTCCTAACTAACTAAAATAATATACAATCTACTAAAGCAAAAAGCACGGATGGTGATGTTGTCTTTCATTGTCGTCACAATCTTCTCCTTCGGCACTGTTACCAAGGACTGTACGAAGCGCCGTGAAGCGCAGAGAAGGATGGACTAACGACGCCCCGGAAAACACGACACAAGCCTCACGAAAGCTTTGTGCTGATGGAGATGAGTTTTTTAGCATCCAAATAACAATCATGTTGACGGTCACAAAGTGAAATGCTTCGACGTTTTCGTTGGCGTAGCATGCTGCGTCCATGTTTGCGCTCTTTGCAATATCGATAAAGCGTTCGAGATTGTGGACGCACCCTTCAATAGTCACGCGAGCCGCAGAGAGCGCATTGACTACGGTATCTGCGTAATCATTGCTTTCCATCATAGCGCGCTTGAGTGCATGTGCGGCCATTTGTGCGAGAAGCATCGGTTCCCTCCTCGGATGTTCTTCCTCGTCGAATAACTTTTGATGATTTCGAGTGGTGCTCTTAATTTTTTGCTCAGAAAACGCAGTTAATAGTATTGTACTGGTACTTTCGCAAACTTCTGGTAAAAGCAAGGCAAAAGAGTCTGCCAACCATGGTTCCATTGTTGTGCGACCATCAAAAAGTGCGCGAAATGCAAGTTTGAGAACACATTCTGTCTGTGGTAAATCTTTAATCGTTGTTGTTCCATTGATAGCACTCATGACGCCCACGCATGCCGACCTGCGAACGTCGTCATCTTCATCCTCTAAAATCAGGAAACTAATTTTAACTAGTTTCGTATGCGCTTCATCATTAACAAATAAAGATTTTAAACCTTCTTTTTCCCCGTTTTTAAAGACATACTTTAATAGCCCAGAATTGTGTAATGCATCTGCTGCGGCGAGACGAACGTCCGTAGACGCAGATTGCCAATCCATAGTTTCCCGATCCAGCAGAGTGACAAACTCGTATGCATTCTCAGCAATGTCACTCCCATTTTCGCTCACTGATAGCAAAACACCCCAAGTTCGCATTGCTTCTACTCTGCATTCTTCGTTACGCACACGCTGTGATAAAGCACAAAGCGTATTCAAATGCTCTGAATGGGTCGCGCCTGTTTGATCCAATCTCGCGAGGAGCTGCAAGGCAAGTTTCAAAGACGCGTACGAGCCCTCGCAGTCGCGCACAACCCCGTCGAAGCTAGAAGTCATGCGGTGTAAATAGTTCCAGATACACGAACTCAGAGTGCACGCATCCACATCTGAAATTTCGTCTGCGAGCACGCAAGCCAACAAAGTCTCCATAATTGCCTCCTTTCCTTCGTACGGGACTCCATCGTCAGTCAATACTCTAGAAACGGTAGAAGAAAGATCATTTCCGTTTATGATGCTCCACTCCACGAGTCGTCTAGATATCAACGAAGTAAGATCACTTAGTCCTGGCTCACTCGAGTATCTTTGATCGAGTTGACCTCGGAGGGCATCCACGCTTGATGTGTTCACATCCACGATTTCTAAAAGCGCCGAGGGCATCGATGCGAGACGAGACGATGAGAGAGAAGGAGAAGATGCGCACGATAGTAAGACATCGCTCAACTGTAACGTTACTATTGCACACTCAAGCCACGTGGAAGCGAGTAACGCTGGTACAATTGGGTCACCATTCTTATCAATCTTTTTTAAAAGATGGCTGGACTGTAAAAGTCCACGTAAGGCACAACGGGTTATTTCTTCTGTAAACTCATCGCACGCTTTACGGGCACTACTACGATCGCACGATTCGTCCATAATTATCCTGAGAACGCTCTTTACTCTCAATAAAGCACCGTGCGTGCGATTCGAATATCTCTCTGAGTAAGTTGCTTCATCCAGCGCCTGCGTCAAAATTCGCGAACGTTCAAATGGACGAGCAACAATTGCAATGGCCGTAGCACATCTATCACGTATCGACATATACTTTGACGTCGAACATGCTTCTAAGTGCGGTACAAATGAGGAAGGATCGAGTGCTGATGATACAGAAGGACCACCATCTCCAACACCGTTTCCTAATCCTTCATAAGTAGTATTCACCTTCAATCGCGTCAAAATGGCTAAAATCGCATTTAAAGACGGACGAATCTCCACTTCACACGTTTCATCTCCCTCGTCTATTGCCGAAAGCTCCAGTTCGCGGTCGAAAAAAGCGTGCAAGCTTGGATACTTCGTGAAGAAATCATTCGCGTGCAGTGCTTTCGACTGAGACTTGATGCTTGTAATTTCATAATCTGCATTCGCTATCCCCGTCAACTTCTGAACGAGCGATGAGAAGCAAAGTGTCGCAGCGTTTCGAACCTATTAGTATTGAAGAGATAATGAAACGAAAAGTCAGCGTTAACAGATAAACATCAATCAATGTATACAAAGTAGAAGCGATGGATGAAGCAAAACAAATTTAGCGCGAAGCGAGCGAACCGAAGAAAGTTGGAATCCACGGGCTGACCCACGACACGCGATTTACTGTTGCTGGGATAACAAGCCATAGTAGTTCTAGCGTTCGTAAACAGAACTAAGGTAACGATTGCCCAGCGCGTTTCATGTATATTTGTTAACGCGATGGAAAACTGAAGTGTAAAAAAGATACGTTGCAGAAAAAAATTCGAACGAAGTCAAAATAAAGTAAGGACGCACCTCCCATTGCGGCGTGGCGCCCATCCCATTAATACATAGCTCCGCTCCTTGAGCAGCATAAATACTCGTTGCAAGAGATAAATCTCGATCTTTAAATATGACGCGAAGAACGTTAAATGCGTGTATTTGAGTAGAAAATAACTCTTCGTCATCTTCCCGTTCTAACTGAAGTACCTTAAAAAGTTCCTCAATGGCGTATTTCAGCATTGGTCGCATTGACGAACTCTTTTCTGAAAGAAGAAGAGCTAAGAACGCGAAAGGAATACCTGCAGAGCGGCGAACGCGATCTTTCATGCTTAATTTTGCTTTGTTCACAATTTCTTCATTCAACAAAATCGTAAGCCAGCGCATAGGCAAAGCTGAAAGATTCCTCTCCGCAACATCGTAATCATCGAGGATGCGCTCACATAGCGTGGTGAGACCAATGCGTGTTTTGTCTATTGCACCGGCGTGTTTGACCTCGAGCATCACCGATATGAGATGCTCACCCAAGTGTTTTAGCGCGTCGCCGGAAAGAAGATCTGTGTGCTTTGTTTTCGAGGACAATGCACCGACAAGCAAACCGACTTCTTTCATTGTTAGCCACGATGCCGTAACAATCGTTTGAGCTTCTGGAGATAAGAAATCTTCTGTCTCTTCATTGTCAAAGTCAACTGCAGAATTTGCAGCGACGACAGCAGAGCCAGATACTTTTGAACTATCTTTACCACGAGCAACCTCAGATGCGGACACTCCTAACATATCGGGCGTCGAAATATTATCACGAGCTAATAAAGTCACACGAATAATCAAATCGATGAGTTTGTCAAACGTTCTTCTCAATTTTTCCTTGCTTTCACAATCACTTTGAATCGAATTAAAATCAATTTCTTCGAGCGCATATCTGCGTAACATTCGAGAGATGACAAAGGGAACATAATCTTCTTAGTATACAGACCTAGAGGAAAAGATGTCGCGATGCGAGCCAGAAATAAAAGAAAATGAGACCAAGATGTAACCACAGAATGCAATTGTTGAACGACTCAGTCCTGGCCAGGGTATATTATGGTTCGATTCAGCCAGCTTTTCTCATCAAAATGAGTACAGGAGAGGGAGCTATGACTCTTCATTGCCGTTCAAGATTTCCTTGCAAATGTTACATCGTGTCTTCTCCGAGAGAATTTTGCGTTGTCGAAAAAAAACAATCGTACCTTGCGAGGAGTAAAGGTCCGTGAGCTAAGGACTTTTTACAGGCGGCCAACACATCAATGCTTGCCAGTTGAACTTGAACTTCTATGAAGTCGTTCAAAATATCTGTGAAAAAAAGAACAAAGGATAAGGTCAATACGTATATAATATTGATAGAGGACGGATGCGTCCGTATGTCGCTCGTAGTAATAAAAAGAAAGAAATGATAGTTCTCAGGCTGACGTGCAAAGTTTCACAGCACACTAAATTGGTAGTGCACTCATACAGTACTAGCAATGTAGTCGACATCACTGAACAACTCATTTACAAAAAAAAATACGAGCTGAAAAGAAGAGCTTCTTTCCAAACACCTCCCTAACTCACCGAGTAAAGAAAAGACTGGAGGCGATTGCGCGTCAGTCAATTTCTCTGGAACTGATACTGAGACTTCTGGAACAAGCGTAAAACTCCACTTTAATTCAAATACGTATTTCTTAATCCATAACCGCACTTGCAAAGCTGCTGCGTCTGATTCTTTTATCATTGGAGATAGAATCATTGATTTTGCCCAAGTCAAGTGCTTACGCAATTCAGCACCAGTTTCAACACCAGGCAACGGGGAAGGAAGAGCACTGAGCATATCAAAAGCAGATTTTCTTAGTCTGTCCCAAGAATCCAGTGATGCATTCAACAACACACGGGTGGCAGCTTCACTTTGCAAGAGCTCCTCAGAAAGTATTCTCGCGTAACCGTTATCGATTCCTTCTCCTTGTGGTGAAGATGTCACGTTTCGTGCGCACGATAAAATTTCAATTGCGGTCGCCTTGCGCTCGTACGGGGCAGCAGGATACAAGTTAAGGACGCTTTTTTTCAAAAGCCATTTAATGAAGTCCTCAGATGCGATCCTATGCTCGTCGTCAATGTATTTCTTTCTGAGCAAACCGAAATGAATTCTATCGAATAATCGCGAGATTGCGGATCGCAACGAATTCATCTGTGCTGAACTTTCCCTGTTTGTATTGTACGTTGAAAGAAAGTATGAATGTGTTAATAAAAAATAAAGAGTGAGGCGACATCGAATGTTCACACGGTGGAGAAAAGCGCTCAGAATGAGTAGGAGGTTAAGAAGCCTCAGGGAAGACGCCGTCAAAAGACTTCGTCAATCAGCCGACTTAACGAAAAAAATCTTCGTCACCGCGCTGTACTGAAAATATAGAAAATCAGATTCAAAACGTACCCGCGCAGATGATGCGGTAATATTCGCTTCAAAAGTGCCAACTCCTGAGCGCCTGGGAGTGTTTGAGAACTTCCCTTCCCTTCCCAACACAATAGTTCCATTGCATCCGTGCGCGAAATTTCGCACGAACTCAACGCTGCGGTTTCAATCATCGAGTGAGATACGTCAAAAAACGATCCATCAGCTTCTTCGTCATCGTAACTGCGTGCATTATTTGTTTCTGGGTGCAGCGTTTCGCCCTTGGATAATGTTTCTTTTCGTTTCTTTTTGCGTTCTCTCTTGTTATTCAAGCTTTTAACAACTTTGCTGCGAATGCGACCAAAAAGTTTTGGGTCGCAAAGTTGTGCGTTTCGAGCTGCTCTCATGATGGTGACGATTGCGCCCGCTCTGAGATGAGAACTGAAACTTTTGCTTCCGTCGCCGAAACTCAAAACTTCTCGAGCGAGCTCCGCGGCAAAAGAAGAATCTCCACCGTACTCCTCTTGAAAAGCGATCGAGAGAGCGTGCGTTGCAACGCTTCTCCTTTTCTTACCATCAGGCTGAATAAAAAACGGAAACAAAGCGTCAGTCCACCATCTTTTCCAGCTGATGGAAAATGATCTTTCTTCGACGCGGTATGACTTTGAAAGCTCAATGAGAAGCCAGGATGCGGATGGGCCGAGCGAATCATCGTTTGACATGACATCCAAAACATCTGAAAGTATTGTCGTTCGCATTCCCATTATGGCGCGCGATCCGAGCCGTTTTGCGAGCGCGGAGAGTGGTTTGAACCGTGATTTCCTCGCGCCACCATTCGCATTAAAAGTAAGATTTAATATGCTCTGAAAGGTTTCCAGACCCCAACGCATGCCGCTTGGGTCAAACTTTTTCTTGTCAGTCCCGAAAGCACAATCGCACAGAGCATCAAACGCACACGCAATCTCTCTCGTAGTCGAAGCAGTTGTATTAATGTCGTCCCATCGTGAAAGGAGAGCCTGCGAAACGCGACGTAGCAAAGCAAAAAAAGAGTCGTCTCGAGAAATTTCAGCGTCAATAAGTCTCTGCAATAACGTCGTGATTGCATTTATTGCGTGAAATATCGCGTGTGGATCTTCACAGCGCTCTAAAATAGTTAGCACCAATGGAAAGAAAACATCCCTAGCGAGACGAGAAGTCGATGACGATAACACTTCTGGAGCAAGAGCGACGACAAATCCTCTAAGAAAGTGCGCGAGTGCTAGATTCGATTGCTTTTCCACGTGATTACAAAACTGTAACGACATGCTCACATTGCCAACATGTGCTGTGTCTCCGTATTTAGTACTAGAGAATCCAAACGCCGCCGCGATTTGCTGCTCACTCGTCGTAGTCTCCTCGCCCGTATCGTCATCGCTTATTTTATCCAAGAGATGTGCCGCTAGCGCGGTTCCAATAGAAGTTCCGCCAAAAATATTGAATTCCAACGCATCAAAAAGTGTATTCAATACGATTCGTTCTTTTATAATCGCTCTGTTGTTAGCGTTCCTCTTTTCTTTTTCAGCACCTTCGCATTGACAAAAATCTCTCAATAGTCTTTGCGTCAACGTGGCGACGTCTGTACACGCGGCAACATTTGACACGTTTCTCCCATTCTTAATATCTTTCATGACTGTATCAAGAATCCATTTGCATAGTCGTATCATCAAATGTGCGTTATCATCGAGTGCAGCGTTGAATACTGGTACTACTCTATTTTTAGTAGTAGTGTCGTCATCTTTCTTTCGCTGGCGGCGTTCTGTTCTGGCGTACAAGGACAAAAGCATGGAAACCGCAGGCACGTACTCCAATGCTGCATCAGCGCTCACATCCTCAAGTTTCTCTAGAAATGCATCGAGATACGCTCGCGTCTCTTCGCAGAGTACGTTCGAAACAGAGACCGCTTGTGGTGACAATAATGATGATGAGCTTTTTTGATTATTGTTTTTGGTGTCGATATTGAAATACCGACTGAAACCGAGGAGGATGGATTTTTTGTGTCTCGAAGCAAAGTTTTGCGGGAGATGCCAATACACGCGAATCAAGGTGCGAGCGAATCTCTCGAACGTCAAATTATCATCATCCTCGTCGCTGCTTTTCAATAACCATTCCGCCACCTCTTTAGAGCAGTCTTTGTCGTCGTTCATAAGGAAAGTCGAGTCAATAAATTCGTGGTAGTTAGCCGTCTTCCTCAATTCGTCCGCCAAGATTGCGACTGAGTTTAAGGCTTCGCGACGTTGGAATGATGATGATGATGATGATAATAGTGATACGTTTCCTTTGAGTTTGCGCGAGGCCCGCTCGGCGTGAAGACCGAGTGGCATTCTGTTTCGTTTTCTTAAAGGGCTACGCCTCCATCATCTTTTCTTTTCGATGCGATAATTTTTTTTTATGGCGGCTATACGAGTACATACTGTGATGCAGAGGCTCTTTTTTCAACTGATTCTATGCACGGTACTATTATTTATTCTAACGTATACGCGGATATAGACTTTGAGACGTCGGCAATAACTACAACGGAGTCGTCGACGAAATCACCCGTGGCTATCGCAGACACCTTCAAACCGTGCTCGATTGTTTCCAGAACGCCTCCTGTTTCGAGCACTTTGTTGGCACTCTCTTCGCGTTCGAGCGTCCAATCCCAGATGACTATTTTTCCATCCAAACCTCCAGAGATGATTTTCGATCCCTCGTGTCTAGGCAAAAATTGCGCGTAAGAACACGCGTGGGTGTGACCGAATCGAGAACCATCCTCTTTCATCGCCTCGCCTAAGTGTATGGCGGAGAAATTCTGTAAAGGCATGGCGCTGCCGCCGCTCTTCTTTTTGCCGTTGGACGTATTCTTCTTTGAGGAACCTGTTTTACCATCTAAATCTAATACCGAGACAATACCATCACCTCTTGCCACAACGCACAAACGTTTCATGCTACCAATGCTAATATTGCTGTTACTGCTACTACTATTAATACTATTACTACCAACGAACGTATCCTCCTCCCAACATTTCATGGAGTTTATGAACGGCGGATTGAACGCCGTAGACGTCGATTCAACGAACGCTTCGTTTCCTTTTCGTGCCGATTGCACCTCTTTTATTTTCCACACGTTTAGCTCTTTGTTCTTGCGATTAATCTCCCATTTTTTCACCGTACAGTCGTATCCAGCAGAGATGATCTCCTCAGGTTTGTGCGCTCGAAAGCTCACAGCCGTGGCGCACCCGCTCGAGGCGTCGCCGTGCGCGTTCTTAAACGTTTGCATGAGTGGGAATTCTTCTCCTCCATCTTCTCTCATCGCTAAACTCACTACGTTTACATCACCACTGTCGTCAGCTACGGCCATCCTGTGGCACTTTGCATCAAGCGCTAACGCACTAACATCGTCTGAAAAAGTTCTCGAAAATATTTTTGACTTTGTTTGTTGTACGTCGTCGTCGTTCGAGGAGGAGGAGGAAGTAGTTTTACGTCTGTCGTGCATTTCGAGCACCGCGTTACGGGCAAAATAAACGTATCTTTCCGGATCTATTGCATCGAACAAACACGCTCCAATCTCCTCGCCTTTGAATCTCCACTTTTGTTGTTGTTGTTGTTGTTGTTGTTGTTGTTTTTCTTTTCCTTCAATGTCTTTGTTTCGGGAGACAGTTGATAAACGCAAGTCGGTGATGAAAACGTGGCCGCACTCTGTTCCCGCGAGAACAAGCGAGGATTGACGAGCGCGATCGACGCAGAGTGTGCCTTTCCGTATGGTCCCTGGCATGTCATTTACGAGCGTTCGTGAACGACTCGTGGTCGTTGTAGTCGCTCCGCCGCTCATTCTAAACAAAAATACGCGAGTAATTTTTAGTAAAGATGAGAGCGCGAATGAGTGAGGAAAACGCGCGAGGGGGACAGACAAATCACAACAACAAGGAGAGGGTATGAATCGAAACTTATATATTTTGTTAATCGTACATGTACAGATAGGCATTTTCGATATCATTATTCAACGCGAACAGACACTATTTCTCCTTCATTTTCTTCATTCTTTTGGAATGAGCTTTCTTTCAGGCGTTCCTGGACGCGGCGCCGCACGACTGAGCGTCGTCGCTCCACCTTGAGAAGATAGGTCGCCGCCTAACAAATCTCTATAATCCAACTGTTTATCGCCGTTGATATCCAAACGCATAAACTTTCTCCTAATTTCTTCTACATCCTCTGAATCTACTTTACCGCTCGCTAATAACATGGCGACGAGGAAATCGAATTCGCTCGCGTACCCTTTCTTTCCACCGATATCAATCAGCGTTTGCGCAGTGAGCTGAAAAGATTCCACGGCGGACTCATCCTCCAACGATTGGTACAACGTGTTCTTCGCAATCAACGATAACGAGTACGTCACCAAACCTATCGAGCACAAGCCATATGCACACGTAAAAAGTCTACCGGGGTCGGTGACGGGATAGATATCCCCGTAACCAACAGTTGTTGTGGTGACAACAGCCCAATAAATACAATCGAGATACGTGTGTCCTTCGATGGCGTGGAAAATCGCTGCTCCGGAAATCACCACCGCGAGAAGCATTCCTACGGCGTACCACACAGAATTTTTTCTCATGCTTTGGATATCTTCGTTCACTTTTTGCGTTGACTTTTCGTGGCTGCCTTTTTGCAACAAGTTTGGTTCGTACTCTTCCGTACCTTTCATTTTATGCGACGAGACGATGGCTTCTCGCAAGGTGACCAAGTCCTCTTCAATTTCGCGGCTACGCTTTTCTTCGAGTTTCCCTCGAACATCTTTCGCCTTGACGAGAAACCACATCGTCAAACGATCAAATACAGAAGCAACGATTACAATTCCCGTAAATATCAAAACCATGATGTATATTTTACCGCCGTCGGAGACTGGGTAATAATCGCCGTACCCGATGGCCATGATGGTTACAGCGACGAAGTAAAACGCTTTCACGAAGGAACCACTAAACGCCGGTTCGTTCGGATCCGTCATCAGAATAACCACCGATATGCCAATGTAGCAGGCAAAAATAGGCAAGGTCCAATCGATGACGAAGTTTGCTAACGCACTTCTCTCGCTCCGTTTATTCTTCGCGTTTAATCTCCACTTAGACAAATGGTCCACCAGCCTTCTCCTCCGAAAAGGAAACGTTTTGTTGGTGGAATCGTCGTGCGCGTCACCACCATACTTCGTGGACGGCGAGCCGTTGTTCGAACCACGACCAATCCCTGATGAACGCATGGCGTACGGATCGTACGCATCGTCGTCTTCGAACGAGTTGTCGTTCGAGTTACTCTTGCTCACGGTCCCGTACGTGGACGCGCCTTGGGTTATAGATTTCTTTTCAGCCATCCTCGCGTTCTTTTTGTCCTTCACGAATTTTGTGTTTACGAGACGATTTTACGAATACGACGATTCTTTATTTATGCTTAATTATATACACACTCGCTCGATCGACGACGACGTAAGAACGACGACGACGATTCTTTTATTCACTCTGTCTGCTTTTGTAGGAGTGAATGAAGTGCGTGTGTTGCTCCTTATTTTTGCGGAGATGATTAAAGAAATTGGCCGCGGTCTCTTTTTTTTTACTTTGGTGTTTAGGGTGGTGACAAAACGAGGAAAAACAAAAGAGAGAGCAAATGCACACGCCACAAAACGAAGAACGAAGAAGACAGAAAACATACAGAAACATCATGTTTTTCCGTATTCTCCCCTCTCTCTTCTACTCCTACGTATCGTCGTTATCACAACAACAACAATTATCACAACAACAACAACAACAACAAAAGAGTAATAATAACTTTCCTTTGCCTCCTCAACTGTGCATTGCGCTCGTGTTTCTTCTCATCGACGCTCTGAAATTTGTTTTCCACGAGAAAACGGGCGAAATTTGGTCGTTACAGAGAAGAATAAAAACTTTAAACAACACGATCGGAAGAGAAGCAGACGAGAAACGAAAAGAGGAGCTGAGGAAGAAAGAGAAAGAGTTGCTGACCAAACGAACGCCGTTGATGCGAAAACTAATGAGCTTTGGACACTATCTCTCGTGGTTAAAGTTTCTCATCTCCTCAGCCTTCATAAAGAATTTCTTCGGTGTGCCTCTCTTCGAGGTGCCGAGAGTTTTAGTCTGGCCATTGGGAAGATTTTTAGCGTTTCCTCACGGTAACACCTTTGAGTTTGGCCAAATAGCGGTCATTCCGTGGGTGTGTCTCTCCAGCGTGTGTAGCGTACAACTGACGAACGTGTTGTTGGGACCGTTTATTCTTATGTGCTGCTCTTCTTCTTTGGTCGTTTTTGGTCGTCGGCGCCGAAGAGATTTGACTTTGTAGCATAGACGTTAGTTGGTACTTTATTAACAGAGATGAGTCCGACGACTGACTCCTTTACGCGCGCGGGTGTGTAACTGGTAGCGTCGTCGTCGTCGTCGTCGTCGTCGTCTTCGTAGATTATTATTAGCGTTTAGTAATAGAGAATAGGAACTTGAGAGTTTAACAAAACAACAACCTTTTGTGACCTTTTCTTCTTCTTCTTCTTCTTCTTCTCCTTCTTCTTCTTCTTCTATCAAACCTCACTCTCTTTTCCTCTGCTCTACGAAAAACATAAGATGGGATTCCAAAAGTCCTCCGCGGCTGGTAAGAAGAAGAAGAAAAAGAGCAGCGGCAGCAGTAACAGTTCGTCCGCAGTGAAGATATCGTCGCAAACGCCAATTTTCGGATCCATCGAAGACGGCGACGAAGAGGAATTCGATTTGGTTTTACGAGAGAATCCCGACGCCATCAGCGAACGTAACAAAAACGGTTGGAGTCCTTTACACCAAGCGTGCTTCTCGGACAGAGCAGAGTTTGCGAGAAAACTCGTCGAGCTAGTCGGCGAAGAGAACAGAGTTGCTTACATCAACGCGCCGTGTAAAGATGGAGATACTCCTTTGCACTACGCCGCCTGTCAAGACGCCGTCTCGTGCGTAGAATTCTTACTCTACCAAAAAGGCATAGAGTTAGAGTGGAAAGACTTGGACGGCGAAACAGCCTTGGACGTTGCGCGGCCGAAAGCGAAGAGATTAATAAAGGAAAGATTAGAAAAAATAGCAACAAACAGTACAGACGAGGCGGTGATGATGACGACGTGATTGAGAGAGGTAAGAAGTTCCTCAAAAGGATTCTGATTTTTCTAGTCGCTGCGCGCGCAATTGTCAGTGTATCGTTCGTAAAAATAAAATGAACAGTACTGTAACCGAGTATATGAAACTACATCTTATTCTTCTTCTCTTCTATTCAAAGTGTTTCTTACTATTCGAAGAAAAGATTCTCCCTGAAAGCGTGCGTCGCGAAATCTGGAGAGCTGAGATGCACTCTCCGAAACGCGTTGTGTTCTTGTTGTTGTGGCGGTTCGTGCGCCATCTCCTCTGCTCCTTCCTCCTCTTGCGCATCGCGCGATGACGCTTTCTTTTTAAGAGTACTACTAATCCCTCCCAGACCCGCTGCATTCCAAGCCATACCAGTCAAGATGACAAACATGAACGAAAGAATAACATTCTCTCGTCTGCGTGCCTGCGCGCGACTGTTTTCAAACTCCTTCAGCGCACCCATCAAGGCGTGCTCGGACTTTGTGAATCTATCCGCTTGCCTCTCCGTTTCTTTGTCGCACTTCGACGCAGATTTTTCCATCCTTCTCGCGGCTTCATTCAACGCGTTCGAAGAGTTTGTCACCACCGCAGCAATCTCATCGATTTCTTTATTTAAATCGTCCAACGCACCAGCGTATCGCTCGTTCAAGCTTTCGATGTAACGGTCAAGCACAGATTGGTTCAATTCCAAATCTTTCACTTTCTGCGCGAGTTTACGGAAAACGTTTTCGGAACCTTTACCGCCTCCTCCGGGTTGCGAAGCCGCTGCGGCCGCTGCTGCCGCCGCCGCTGCCGCCGGCGTCGAAGCACCTTCAGATGAAGAAGCAGAAGCGCCGCTCTCGTTCGATTTCGTCTTATTGCTGAGGGACGACGATGATGGCGGCGGTTTCATCTGGCCAGCAGATGAGGCGTTGGAATTTTCTTCACTCGTCGCGTCAGCCTCGGGAACTTCCGTAGCAAGCGTTGCGTTCGCAGAAGTAGTGGTAGTAGCAGCGCTAGAAGAAGGGGTGGATGTGCCACTATTCTCTCTCGTGTCGCGCGAAGACTTATTGGCTGTTGCCGCCTGCTCATCCTTTGAGGGCAATGTATCTTTCATCGCCGCGTTCACTTCCTCCTCGTTCACTTCATTTTTTTTCACATTGTTGGTGGCAGCAGCGACCGACTCGCCGCCGGGTGAATCAGTTTTACTTGTACTACCACTACCATCACTACTACCTTTCGAATTCTTCTTTGTTTTCAAATCTTCTTCGCTTTCCCGAGCTGACACATCGGTAGTACTCGAAGGCTTATTCCCACCATTATCAGTTGCATTCTCGTTATTCCCGTCGCCGTCGAGGTTCTCGTCGCGAGTAATTCCCACAACATCGGCGTCGTCAACATCAGACAAGGCAGAACCGTCCAACGCATCGTTGTTGCTATTCTCTCCTTCCTCGAAAGATGCCGATGCTTCTGCTTCCTCAGTCTCGTCCGTTTCGCGAAACAATTGCTCTACTTCCTCAACCTCTTCTTGTAACCTCTCCATTTCTTCCCGAAGCGTCTCTTTGGCATCTTTACCGTGAACGCGAAAAAGAGAAACCGTACAAAAGTGATGAGATCCAAAATGCGTCAAGAAGCGAAGCTGTACGTATCGCACCCATTCGTTCGCGGGAATGGAAAACTTTTGCGGCTCTCTCGACCGCGAGGCTTCACAAGTAGCGAGCTTTTTCCAACCGTCCTTATCGCTGTGATGACCGTCCGTCCCCCAAATTTCAAAGTCGTGCATGCCGGAAGAGTGAAATTCGTAGTCGGCGACGATAACTTGTGTCAAAGTTGCTTCTTCGGAGAGTTCGACAGTTACCCATTTGCTTTCTGCGTTGCACGGAGATATGTAATACGAGTCCATATCTTCTGAAAGCATCGCAGAAGCGTGCTTCGACTCCTCGTTACTCGAGATAACTTTTGCTCCATTTCGGACCGAGGCTAAATTATACTTTTCTCGGTCTTCTTTGGTGACGGATTGAGGATGTATAATTTTATTGGCCATGTCATCATCATCATCATCATCGTCGTCTTCATCATTTGCATCGCTTGCTTTGCTGTCTTCGCTGTCAAGATGGTTGTTCTCCTTCGAATCTGCAACGTTATTATGCTCGTCAGCACTGCTCTTATCAATCTCCGCTTCTACTTTTGTGCTGCTCTCAGACGACGAAGCCGCCGCGTTCACATCTAATGCGGATGTTTCAGATTCCTCGGATTTTTCCGCCGCGCTCTTTGTATGCTCAGTCTCATCGGCCGCTTTTTCGATGCCGTCATTCCCTGCGTGCTCTTCGTTTCTATTTGTCTCCGTTTCTCTGTCTCCTTTATTTTCGGAAGTCTTTGCACTCGACGCCGTCTCCTTGTTCGCGACTTGTGCTTTTTCAGTCTTCTCGATGTCCGTTTTCTCGTTCGCACCCTTTTCATCTCCATCAGAAGCTTTTTTCTCCGACGATGCAGTGGTAGATGATAATGACGACGACGACGACGACGACGACGCTGATGCTGCAGACTGTTCCTCCGCGAGAGTGGCATCATCCGAAACGGAAATTCCGGATTTGGTGGATTCATCTGCTTCCTCTCCAGGTGTAGACGAGTTCAGGTCTTTCTCGCCGTTGCTCGCGACCACCACCACCGGTTGTTGTTCGCCGCCGCTGCTAATATTCTCGCCACTTTTCGTTGCTTTTTTAGCCTTCTTCTCCAACGCTCGTTTTTGCTGAAGTTGTTCTTGCACGGATGTTTTGTACGCCTTCAACGAGGGCAAGACTTCGCGCTCTGTCTTCTCCCTCTTTTTCAACAGCGGCACGGGACCAATCTTTTCGTCTTCGTCGTCGCCTTCGTCGCCTTCCTTCTGGACGTCGTAAACGCAGAATTCATCTTCTAACGGTGACTTTTGCAGTACGAACGAGGCAAATTCTACGCGCGAGTACACCTTCGACCGTCGCTCGGCGTATTCCTTTTCCTTTTGTTTGTTTGATTCCTCCGCGGTGGCGTCTTTAAGAATAGTTGCCACCACGGGAGGCGCTCCTACTTCTGTGGTGCCAATTTCTCCAGCTTTCCTCGCGGCGTTGTCAGCAGAAGAGACCCCGGGTTCACTTGCCTCTTTTGCGAGCACGTATTGAACAAAGACTGATTCCTCATCGTTGAAAATCAAAAATGAGAGTAGGAAGAGAAGAAGTGCGCCCCATCGACGCGTCGGAAATTGTTGGCGCATCATTTTTGTTGTTCAGTCGATTCTCTCGGTGACGATTCTCTTTCTTTTCTTCTCTTTCTTTTCTTCTCTCTCTCACGTGGGAGTAATCGCAAACATGATGTTGTATCTGGCGCGTTATGGCTCTGTTTCACACTCACTTCTTCTTCTTCTTCTTTTTCCCTTCGATAATGATAACAACCCGGAGTTTTGCTCTCCACTACCTTTTCTCGCTGTTCGCTGTTGAATGCGTTGAATTTTTGTGGGTGCAGGTCACGTCGTTTTTGCTGACTTCTTCTTAAAATGTTTCCTCTCCTCCTTTCTCGCGTCAAAATCGAAGCTCCCTCTCTCGGGAGATACAAAAAACACGCAGCAGGTGCTCACTAACAACAACAACTACTATTATCAAACGTATAATAATATAAAACGAGGAAAGAAAGATAAAGAAAAAGTGAATAACGAGTAACAATGTCGTCGGCTGCGAAGGCGGTTTCGCTCAAGTGTAACGTCTGCGGCCTTCTTTTGAAAAGCGTGGAGGAGTGTCAAACGCACGGGGAGATGACCGGTCACGCCGATTTTGCAGAGTCAACGGAAACAATAAAAACGATGAAGTGTCGAGAGTGCGGGAAACGATGCAGAAACCTAGAGGAACAGAAATTGCACGCGAACTTTAACGAAGGTCACAGCGTGTTCGTTCCGTGCGAAGAGAGCGACAACGTGGTACAAACGGCGAAGGAGTTTCGAAAGATGGAGAACGACATGCGCGAAGACGCCGGGTTGCCTCTCAAGAAGAAAAGCTCAAATAAAGACGACGACGTCATGATCATCGACGATGACGACGACGACGACGACGACGACGAAAAAGTTGAGCCAGAAGTTTCGAAAGAGATGGTTGAAAAGTTAAAGGAGCTGGGATTTGCGCACAATCGATGCGTGCGCGTTTTATTCGCGACGCAGTCGGATTCAGTCGAGCAGTGCGTGCAATGGCTCGCCGAACACCAAGACGACCAAGGAATGGACGAACAACTGCTCGTTTCGAAGAAGAAAGCCGCGGCAGCGGTGAAGAAAAAACTTTCGAAAGAAGAAGCGCGCGTGGCTGCGGAGAAACTTCGCTTAGATGTCGCCGAAAAGAAAAAGAAGGAAGAAGCAGAGTTGGAAAAAGTGCGAGAAAAAGAACGCATACGGTCTGGAAAGGAACTCTTAGAGGCGAAAAAGAAAGAAGAAGCGCTGCAGTTCAAACGAAACGCAGAGCTGCGACGAATAGAAAAACAAGAAGAAGAGAAAGCTCGTGAGAAAATTAGAGTGAAACTCGAGGAAGATAAGAAAGAGAGACGAAGGAAACTCGGTTTGCCGGAAGAGTTGACGCCGGAGGAAATCGAGCGAGAGAAGAAACGAAACGAAGAAAAGGCGCGAAAGGTGAAAGAGGAGGTGGAAAGAAAAGAAAAACAAGGCGTGGGAGTCGTGCGCCCCGTGCAACTCGCGGAGAATTTGCGAAAAAACCTCGTCGACGTGAAGAAGAAGCACAACGATACCGATCCCGCTGGCGTGGAAAGGTGCTACAAAACGCTGTTAGCTTATCTAGGTAACATCGCGAAAAATTTTGAATGCGAACCGAGCGACGAGGCGTACGAAAAATACAGAACACTCAAAGTAAACGGCAAAGCTTTTTCGGAAAGAGTGAAAGCGTTCGATGGCGACGTGTTTTTGAAAACGTGCGGCTTTTGCGAGCAGAAGAACGACGCCGGCGAAGACGTTTTACATTTGCCAAAGGAAAAAATATCGCTCGCGGAACTCCAACAGGCTGGAATAGAAATCGATAACGCCTTGAAGAACCCATTCTTTGGAGTTTTGTAAATACTATACGAAAATAGGATTTAGCGCAAATGTTATTACTTACACATACAACTTGGGGATAGATGGTCGTCGCGCGTGTAATAAACTCGCACTTTTGAAAAATCGAAAAACACTTGAAATAAAAATACACGAACACAAAAGACGTCAAAATATCGCTGCTGCTTCTTGCGTCCTGTGAGCGCGCCGCGACGAACCTACTTGAACGTACCAAAGGAGACGCTGAAGACGCGCGATGGATAATAATGAAGCGCCTGTTATTAAAACAACCGAAGAAGTGAGCATTAAGCCGGTATGCGCGACCGTCAAGGAGAGAAGGATTCTCGTTCCTATCGATATCGCTTCTCACCAGCACTCGAAGATATCAACAGAGTTTGTGTTGAAGCATTTGATCAAGCCGAAGGAAAGCAGTATTCATTTCTTGACGATTATACCGAGGAAAGAAGTGAGCGAGTACTCGAGCACTTTGTCACAGAACGCCTCGCGTTGCAAAGCAACTGAACTCTCTATTGAACGATGGTTCAGGGAGATTTGTGAGAAAAATGAAGTCGCGTTTTCGGTGGAAGCAGTGGAGTTGGCAAAGATGTCGAATAAAACAATATCGTCAATCATTTGCGAACGATGCCTTCGTTTCTCGGGGAAAGTATACACTCTCGTCGCGTTGGCTGCGCACAACAGAAGCGGCATTGCAGAATTCTTTCTCGGAAGTGTTTGCAAATATGTCGTCGCAAACGCGTGCATCCCCGTATGTGTTATCAACACAGCTCCACAAATAAAAGAAACGGCTTGAAGTGCATGTGTGTGTGTGTGCGTGGTTGTAATAA
>ENA-OWPI01000193-OWPI01000193.1-marine-metagenome-genome-assembly--contig:-NODE-193-length-94044-cov-4.558292_pt1 | contig 94044 bp, 84 predicted proteins | sample MGYA00238138_ERZ651775 | MGnify/ENA primary metagenome ERZ651775 (study PRJEB26906, sample SAMN06265043) | marine metagenome | isolation source: Helgoland LTER site | place: Germany:Helgoland, sampling... | reverse complement strand
ACATTCAGGTTACTTATTATTTCGCAATGATGTTGATTGTATTTGGGTGCTATTTTCTAGTTGATGCAATTAAAAATAAAACAATCCCAGATTTTGTAAAGCGCACTTCGGTTATAGTTATTGCAGGAGTAATTGCAATTCTTTGCAATGCTGATATGTTGTGGAATACTTATCAGTACACTAAAGAATCTATGCGAGGTAAAAGCGAACTTACTATTGCTCCTAATGGTCAAAAAAATGAAAACCAAACGAGTGGTTTAGATATAGATTATTTGACGCAGTGGTCATATGGAATAAGTGAAACTTGGTCTCTAATTGTTCCGGAAATTAAAGGAGGAGCTAGTGGTGCAGCAGAGTATGAGCGAGGACGTCAAATTAATTCATATTGGGGAGACCAGCCCTTTACTTCTGGTCCTGTGTATGTTGGTGCGTTTCTATTGTTTTTATTTTTAATTAGCTTTTTTGTTTTAGACGGAGTCTATCGTTGGCCAATACTCATATCAACAATTTTATTTTTCTTGGTAGCATGGGGGAGAAATGCAATGTGGTTCACTGAATTATTAGTTGACTATTTACCTCTATACAATAAATTTAGAACACCTTCAATGGCGCTGTTAATTATCGAGTTAATGGTGCCTATGAGCGCAATGCTAGTGCTTAATAAATTTTATCAGAAGCCAGAACTATTAAAAGACAAAGACCTTAAAAAGAAACTACTTATTGCTGGTGGAAGTTTTATAGGCGTTGTCTTAATAATAGGGCTTATACCGGGAACCTTGTTTGACTTTTTTAGTCCGCAAGAGATGCAACAATTTGACAAAATGTTAGCTGGAGCTAATGCAAGTCAAGGTTCAAAAATGATGGAGCAAATAGAAGAATATAGAATTGGAGTTGTTCGCGGGGATGCGTTTAGGTCAATTTTCATCATTTTGCTAGGTGGAGCTATAAGTTGGTATTTTATAAAGAAGCAGCAACTAAAGATTTTAGCAATAAGTCTTGCGGTATTAATTATTGGTGATTTATGGATGATTGACAAACGCTATGTAAGCAATGAAAAGAAACGCGGTAAATATGAACGCTGGGTTAAACTAAAACCATATTATTACGAGCATTTGCCAAATACTGCTGATGAGTCAATCCTTAATGGAACTGTAGCATTGAAGCCTGATTTAGGTCAAATAATAGAACAATCAGTTTCTGAAAAACGCAAGGGTCTCTCAGTCAAGCAGAAATCCAATTTAAATTATATTGTTAATAATGAGCGCTATAGGGTATATAATCAAAATACCAACTTTAGAGTATTTCAAATTAATAACCCTTTTAATGAATCAAGAACGTCTTTCTTTCACAAGAGTGTAGGCGGGTATTCTGCTGTAAAAATGGGTAATTATCAAGATTTTATTGACTTTTACCTCAATCAAGAATTGCAATCGATAATAGGGTCATTAAAAAATGGTGGGCAAGACATTATTCAGGTTTTAAGCGAAAGAAAGTACTTGAATATGTTGAATACGAAATACATTATTTACAACCCAGACGCGCCCGCAATTGAAAACCCTTATGCTTATGGTAACGCTTGGTTCGTTCAATCGGTAAAACTAGTTGAGAGTGCTGATGAGGAAATATTGGCCTTAAAAGAACTGAATCTGGATAAACAGGCTGTTATTCAAAGTGCATTTGCGGATAAAATTGGAGGGATAAAGTCTGGTGGTAATGGTGCAATTGAGCTTATATCTTATAAGGACAATGAATTGATTTATTCATGTAAAGCAAATAAAGATGGTTTTGCAGTATTTTCAGAAATATTTTATGAAAACGGATGGAACGTATATATCGATGGAAAACTGACTCCTCATGCCAAAGTCAATTACATATTGCGTGGTTTAAATGTGCCTGCTGGTGCTAAAGAAATAGTGTTCAAATTTGAACCTGAAAGCTTTAAAAGAAGCTCAATGGTTAGCTTAGCATCTAGTGGATTGTTGATGTTGTTATTATTTGGTTTTTTGTTTTCACAACTCAAAAATCTACCCGAACAAAAAGCGTGAAACGCGTTTTAATAATAACTTATTATTGGCCACCAAGTGCCGGTAGCGGTGTTCAACGTTGGTTGAAGTTTTCAAAGTATCTTCCTTCAAATGGTTGGCAACCGATAATATATACCCCGTCTAACCCTGATTTTTCCACAAAAGATTTGACTCTTTTGCAAGATATTCCAAAGGAGGTCGAACTGTTGCAATCAGAAATATGGGAACCTTACAGTTTTTATAAAAAATTAGGCAAGGGCTCAGCAAAGAAGAATATCAATAATGGATTATTAGAATCTAATTCTAAAAAATCCACCTTAAAAAGCTTTATATCAAATTTCTCGAAATGGGTGAGAGGGAACGTCTTTATTCCAGACCCCAAGGTATTTTGGGTCAAAAAGTCTGTGAAATATCTTGAAACATACTTGCAGGACAACCCAGTTGATGTAATAGTAAGTACAGGACCTCCACATAGTATGCATCTTATTGGATTAGCTTTAAAGAGAAGAACTAACTTACCTTGGATAGCAGATTTTAGAGATCCTTGGTCAAAGCTTGACTTGCTTGACGATTATAACATTAGTGCTCGATCAAGAAAAAAATATGAAGTGCTGGAGAAAGCCGTCCTTGAAAACTCAAATTTTTGCCTTACGGTTAGCTATAACTGGGCTAAAATGTTTAAAGAGCTAGGCGCAAAGAGTGTTGAAGTAATAACCAACGGTTACGACTACGACGATATACCTGTTGCCCCTAAAGCTTCAAAAGCTCATAATAAGTTTATAATTAGTCACTTTGGATTATTAAACCATTTAAGAAATCCAGGAGTTTTTTGGAGAGCTTTGGAAGCCGCCTGCAGTGAAAATAAAGAACTAGTAAATTTGCTAGAAATCCATATTGGGGGAACTGTTGATAAGGCAGTAATTGAGGAACTTAATAAGTTAGATATAGTTAGCCAAAAGCATACAATGCATGGCTATATAACCCATACAGAAGTTTTAGAGTGGTATAATAAATCATCACTTTTATTATTACTTACTTTCAATAGTGAGATAGGTAAAGGTAACATTCCAGGTAAATTGTTTGAATACTTAGCGATGCACAAACCAATTATTGCCTTTGGGCATAAAGATGGTGATGTTGCAGATATATTTCAAGAAGTGGGAAATGGGAATTGCTTTGAATATGAATTGGAGAATTTAATACCAGTTAAGGAGGCAATACTTGCTGCTTTTGAGCGACGAAATATGACTGATAAGAATCATGCCGTTGAAAAGTATAATCGTGAGAACTTGACAAAAAGGCTTGTAACTTTGTTAGACAAGTTGGGTAGTTAAAGTAAATACCATTGTTTTTTAAAGGTTAAAAGATGATATCAGTTTTAGAATACTATAAGGCAAGGACCCAAGAGGTACTTTATCAAAAAAATTTCGAACCTCTCGCAGACGCTCCAAGTGAGGCACTGGAAAGCATGAGAACAAAAGGTTATTATGTTTGGGAGAATTACTATAGCTCTGAAGAATGCAGCGAGATTAGGTCTGAAATTGACCGATTAATTACTGAGAATCAGCAACTAATTTGGAAGGATGATGAAGATGCCGATAATCGCGTATACTTTGCCGAAAGATTAAGCGATCAGATCAAAGGGTTTAGTACAGATTCAAGATTTCATAATCTTTCTAACCGATACCTAAAAACAAAGACTTCTGTGCTGAGTACCCTAGCTGGTAGAATCCGTTCAAAAGGAGATAATAAAGGTTCAGGAGGTGGGTGGCACCGCGATACGAATATGATTCACCAGTTTAAAAGCATAGTGTACTTAACAGATGTTACTGAGGAAACTGGACCTTTTGAATACTTGGAAGGAACTCAGAAGAAGAGTACATTATTTGAGTTAAATAAGTACGGCATTAAGTTAAATCAAAATAGACTTTCAGAAGAGGAAATTGCGTTGATTTCTGAGGATAGGAAATATCCCAAAGTGCAATTTACAGCTAAAGCGGGCACCTGTTTGTTAGTGGATACATCGGGCATTCACAGAGGTCGGCCTTTAAAGTCTGGAGAGCGATATGCTCTCACAAATTATTTCTACCAAGATTATTTTATAAATGAAAAGTTGAAGAATAAATTTTTGGAAGTAAGCCCTTTTAGGAAGTAATTGAGCGAATAATACGTTCACAAACTTTGCCATCAATTTTATATGCCCTTTCCTCTATAAACTGATTTATAATAGGCTGTAAGCTTGAACTCCAATTACTGACAGTAATTAAAGCCTTTTCTAATTCAGCGTAATTGTAAACAGGTTTCCCAATACCCTCGGCAATAAAATTTGCTAAATCATCCTTTGAGTAATCAGCAAGAATAAGTGGCTTATTGAAATAAATTGCCTCTCCACCCGCTGTACTATTGTGGGTAATTACAACCTTAGCACCTGCAATAATTTTGTATAAATCGTCATTTACTATTTCATAGTTGTAAACCTTTCCTGGTTCTTCAAGGGATTTCCAAAAACCAATTACATCAGATTGTCTAGGATGTGGCTTAATAATAATTTTTTCAGTTGGATGATTGGCTGAATATTCAAGAATGTCTTTAGAAATAAGAGACCTATACCCATAATCCACCTGATGGTACATTTGTCCAGCAAAGAATATATAATCTAAATTCTGATTTGTTTCGAGTAATGTGGGGACTACATCCGTTCTAATTTGTCCAACAGTACGAACGGAATCAATCGGATAGCAAGAAGCTTCATGCAATATTCTTTTTGCTTGGTCTCCCCAGGTTAAAGTCATTTGAGGGAAAGGACTGTATTGAGCATCTTCTTTAGAGAATATGTAATGAATGTGCTGCTTGTGAATAATTCCATGCTGTATTCCTACAGTTTTTACTTCTAAACGTTTTGCAGGCTCGAGCATTGACTTTAACTTAACGTCATGTTCATTGGTTCCCGAAATTGAACTTGGTTTATTTTCGACTATTAGTTTTTCAAAAGCCAGTTCTCTAAACAAACTGAATAATAAAAGCTTTTTGTATTGACGTATCTTTTTTGAAAGAGGAATGTTGGTGCCTTTTTCAATCGTAACAATCGATTTTTCTAATTGATTTGAGTATCTATAAAGTTTCGTCCAATTTGACGGAGTGCATAGTGCTTTTAGCAATGTCCATTCTAGTTTTATTTCTTTTTTTGAGGGAGCATAGGTTCTAATGTTCAGATGAGTTATACCCGCTTCAAACTTAGGGGGGTAAAACTCTGAAATGAGCATAAAGCGATCATCTTTTAGTGCTTTCTTGGTAAGGTACTCCATGTATCCATCACCAAAAATCACTTCTTTTCCATTCATGCCGAGTAATGGTAAAACGGCATTTGGATTTACCATTAGCCAATGTTTGTTTTGAGGTATTGAAACAAAGGCGCCGCTAATTGCACGTTTTAGGAAAATAAGTAAAAACCTAATTTTTAATGTAAACGTAGATCCTTTATTCTGTTTTTTGGTTGGAGCAGCTACTGATGAAACTCGAATTTGGTTGAATATCATGAATCGGATATAAAACCAGAGTTGAGATTTCCCTATAGTAAGTTGTTCAATTACCGTTTTATTGCCAATTTTTTCATGACCAAAGTCGATAACTTCTTTTAGTTTCTGTTGGTAACTATTATTCAATTATGTCAAAAGTTAATCGAGTTCCCGTTTTGAAATTTCCGTTGAATTTTTTACCAAGAACAGTTTTGTAATGTTTAGGAGCAAGTCCAAAACCAGGTCTTACAATCCTTACGTTTAAATCACTAACAGTATCCCCTTTGGATACATCTTTAGAGACATAAATTGATCGACTAAACGCCCTTGCAGAAATCATTTTTTTTGTTGGTACGTAGTCGATTTTCCCCAATGCACTTTCTGCACTTCTTACAGAATTAACCATTGCTGTAAAGTCTTTAGGCTCAAGTGAGAAAGAAGCGTCAGGTCCTCCAATTTTCTTATCAAGAATAAAGTGTTTCTCAATAATTCGAGCCCCTTTAGTAACTGCTACAATGGGAGCAATTAATTCTAACGTATGATCTGACAAACCAGAAATCACATTGAATTTTGTTCTAAAGTCCTCAACCATCTGCAGGTTAGCTTCATTAAGTGGAGCGGGGTAGGAAGAAGTGCATTTTAATAAAGCAACTTCAAAATTCCCTTCATCATGTATCGTTTTTAATGCCAATTCAATGTCCTCTTTACTGGCTATCCCTGTGCTAAGTATGATTGGTTTTTTCTTTTTCGCTATGTAACTAATTAAAGGAAGATCGGTTATTTCAAAGGAGGCTACCTTATATAATGGAACATTTAAAGACTCCAAAAAATCTACTGAGGTAAAGTCAAAAGGTGAGGAAAAAATTAATAATCCCATTTTTTTAGCGTACTCAAACAATTCTGAATGCCATTCCCAGGGCGTATAGGCTTCTTGATACAATTCATGTAATTTTCTGCCATCCCAGATGGTACCTTGATTAATTATAAAATCCTCTGAGTCAACATCCAAGGTCATAGTATCAGCTGTATAGGTTTGAAGCTTGATAGCATCTGCACCTGACTCCTTAGCCGCCTTAATTGTTTCTTTTGCTATTTCAATATCACCATTGTGATTTGCTGATAGTTCTGCAATAATAAAGCAAGAGCTCTTGCCCGTAATTTTCTCTAAAAAATCCATTTAATTATGTAGTTCTAACGATACAAAATGCTTCTGCAAATTCTTTTCCAACACTAATTCCTCTGTTTTGACTGGAAATCTTTAGTGCTTCAGGGCTTCTAGGGTGGGGGAATTTTCTTTTTTCAAATTCATAGGATTCCATACCCTTAATTTTTGCTTCTATATTCTGTTCAGAAACAGAAACAAAAAAGTTTGGCAGAAAATGTTTGGGATCAGTATTCGACCTCCATTCAGTTCCACTTGGGGTTTCAAAAGTAATAATGGTTTTTGTAATTTCATCAGCCATTGGCCTTGTACAAGTAATCACAGCTTCAAAGGTGCGTTGATGGTCAATATTTAAATCACCACCATGATGGGTAAAAATGACCTCAGGTTTAAATTCAGCTTTTTCTTTTTCTATAATCTTAATAATATCAAGTAAATCAACTGAATCAAATCTATTGTCTGGTAAATCATAAATTCCAACGCTGCTATACCCAATACTAGCTCGCGCCGATTCAATATTGGCTCTATGAGTTTGTAAGTCTTTTTCCCATAGCTTAGTATCTCTTGTATCGGATCTGGAGGTAATTCCTTCGCCAAGAATTACCACTCTAACTTCACAATTGTATTCTAAGATTAATTTATTCATAGTTGCACCCACTCCCAAAAGCTCATCATCAGGATGTGCAACAACAAGTAGTATTTTTTTATTTCTTAATGATTCTAACATTTGCGTTTAGTTCTTTTTCAGATTCATGGTTCGCATTATAAAATTCAAATCTAAAGTGTTTGTTTTCAATAAACGCTAAAGGATAATCAGGAGCGTCTAACATTCGAATTTTGTCATAGACTAGTTCTATTGAATCCTCAGCCTCAATTTTACTCATATCCGGAGTCCTTCGTTTAAAATATGTTGGTTCACCTTTTTGCGGTTGAGGTTTAGGGTTGGTTTGAATGATTTCACCAATCATTTCTTCTATAATTTTGAAGACTCTTTCAAAGATTATCTGCGCTGAACCAGTTAAGTTTAGTTCTTTTTTGAGATAGACATCTCCAGCATCAATTTCAGCATTTACTTGAAGGGCGGTAACTTTAGTTTCGCTTATTCCGCGTGATATTAAATTTTGAAGTGGACTTCCTCCTCTGCCAAATGGTAAGTCGGTCATATGAAAGACAACACACTCAACGTTGTTGTAAATTGAGGCTGGAATAATAGATGACCAGTGGGGTATGAAAACCTTGGAAATATTATTTTCTTTAGCCAGTTCTTCTTTTAAACTTTTATTATCACAAGCAAGAACGAAAGCGTGACTTGGGAATTTGACTGTCAGGCTTTCAACCAAGCTTTCTCCAAGCTCTTTTTGTTTTGAAAGGATAATATAGTTCATAGGTTCTTCTGAAAGATTAGTACTGGGTTATTTTCATAGATATCATCTCTACTTGAAAAGCCTAAGCGTTTAAAAATTTTTGCAGAAGCTATATTACTTGTTTTTACCAAAGCTTTCACTCTCATCGGCTTTTGTACAATAGATTTCAGCATTTTTAAACCATCATTTATCAGTTTTGAACCCAATCCTTGACCTCGGTATTCTAAAGCAATTGAATAAGTAATTAAATAAGTGTCATTTTCAAAATTAAAACGAATTTGGCCGTAATCCTCTCCATTAAATTGACCAAGAAAAATAAAAGTATTTGGATCTTTTATTGAGTGTTCAAACCAATTCACGTGGTCTTCCCATTTAATAACTCCGCTATTAAAAGCATTATTTCTTACTTCGGAATTGTTTGCCCAATCGTAAAGTAATTGACAGTCTTGTTTTGAGGCTTGTTTCATTATTCACTCAATATACGATTTGAAATTCTTTCAGCACTGCGGCCATCAAAGTATTTAATTTGATTTTCAATATAACTTTCAAAATCAAGCTTAATGTAAGTTTCTAAAAAAGCCGCGATTTTCTTGGAACTTAGTAATCTTAAATCGCCTAAACCAAGACCTAATTTACAATCTATAAGACCATTGTAAAGATTAATTTGATTTTCAGCATAAAAACCAATTATGAGAGGTTTTCTTAATGCACATATTTCATAGCTGATTGTGCTGGCTGATGAGATACATAAATCAGACTGCTCAATAACCTCTATCATTTTTGTTGCCGAGATACCTTGATGAAATTTTATTTTGGGATTCTGAAAGATACTTTCAGAAATATTGTTTTTCTGATTAAACACACCGGTAACAATATTGATGGTTTTAATTTCTGGCATCAAGCTTAAAATTTCAGCCATTTTAGTTGAAAAGGAATGTATATCAGACCCTCCAAAACAAATGAATATAGTTTTAAATGTAGATTGCGGAGAAGGGGCAGTAATGCTTTGCATTCTTTGTAAGTATTCCTTTCGCAAAAGAGCGTATTTAGTACCAAGTAAATAAGTGCAATTGTTGGTATTTGTGTAATCTTCTTTTTTTGAAAAAATAGAATGGTTTACAACTATATCGAAGGATGTGTTCGAAATAAAAAGATCGTCAATGTAAATGAGTTTATGCACTAATGATTTCAGCTTTTTGAAGTATTCATTTTTGAAAGTATAGCTATCAACTACAATAGAACTGTCTTTAATACCTTGAATATTCTTAATCTGAGAGAATTCAGCTTCGATATTACCAACGTTATTTTCAAGTGGAAAGAATCTAACGTATTCGGGTAATATGGATTCGATTTCTGAATTATAAGAAATGAAACCGATTTGACAATTAGATTCTAAATACTCAGCAATTGCTAATAACCTGTAAATATGGCCCATGCCAATTTCAGGACTTCCATCTCCGCGCAGAAAAACCCAATTACTTAGTGCTGGTTTCGACTTTTCCAACTTTTATACTTTAATTCGGCAATTTGCCAATCAGTTTCTGAGTCAATATCTTGAACTCTATCCTCAGTCAATTGAACAGCTCCTGTATTTGTGGTAAACAAAGTTGGGTTTTCCAGAAGTTTTTCTGGTTTATACCAATACCATTGCCCTGCATCATGATAGCTTGCTTCTAAATCTTGTGAGCGACTGTCATAATGTTCTGGCCAATTCATTTTTAGTTTTTCGTTTTCTATTTTAAAGCTGCGCAATATGGGGTAGCTAAATTCTACCACTGGCAGAACTGTATCAAAGTCATTTTCTAGAAGTAGGTCAAGGCCTTTTTTTAAATCCCCCTTTGCCATAAATAGTGCCGTTGGGTAAATGCAACATGCGAAGTCGAAATCCTTGCCTATTTTTCTTAGCTCTAGAGTCACTTCATTTAATGCATCAGCAGTAGTTGCAATATCATTTGCATTTTCTTTGGATCGTAAAAACGGAACCACTGCACCTGCCGCTCTGCTTATTTGCGCAATTTCTTCGGAGTCTGTAGAAACAATAACCTCAGAAAAAAGTCCGCTTTTGAGCGCAGCTTCAATGCTATAATTAATGATAGGCTTTCCTGAAAATTTTTTAATATTTTTTTTAGGAATCCTTTTACTCCCGCCTCTTGCTGGTATGATTGCTATGGATTTCAAATTATTTAGGCAGAAAAATCGGGATAAAGATGAGATTTAATTAACTCTCTTATATCTTCAACTGAAAGCCACTCACTATTGTTGCCAGAACTATAATTTTCTTCAAAATCTACTTTTTTAGCCCCTGTTTTCTTTACATACTCTTCCAAATTCCATGTATGTTGAAAAGGTAGGATTGCATAAAATTTATCCAAATCGTATGTTGTTTCAGAATCAGAAGAAGTTATCATTTCCTCATGAATTTTTTCTCCAGGTCGAATTCCTATAATCTTTTGCTCGCATTCTGGTGCAATAGCCTTTGCAACATCGGTTATTTTATAGCTCGGAATTTTTGGAACGAAAATTTCGCCACCCCATGCATTTTCTAAAGCAAACAGCACCATTTCAGCGCCTTCTTTGAGAGAGATATTAAAACGCGTCATTCTTGGGTCCGTAATAGGAATTACACCTTCGCTTTTCTTTTTCATAAAGAAAGGAATTACACTGCCATTAGAACCCATTACATTTCCATAACGAACTACTGAGAATTTGATTGGGTTAGCACCTTTAACATTATTAGCAGCTACGAACAATTTGTCAGAAGCAAGTTTTGTAGCGCCATAAAGGTTTATAGGCGCGCAGGCTTTGTCTGTAGATAGAGCAACAACGCCTTTTACACCACATTCTAAACTTGCTTGAATAACGTTTTCAGCACCTGTAATATTAGTTTTAATGCATTCAGTTGGGTTGTATTCAGCAATATGAATGTGCTTCATAGCGGCAGCATGGATAACATACTCGATACCTTGCATTGCTCTTTTTAGTCGATCTAAGTCTCTAACATCTCCAATAAAGTATCGAATTGCTCGATTAGTTTCTACATTGAACTTTTGATTCATTTGAAACTGCTTTTGCTCATCTCTGGAGTAAATAACTAAACGTTTAACATTTGGCCATTTTTCAAAAATAATACTCACCAATTCCTGACCAAGAGAGCCAGTACCACCAGTGATTAATATGCTTTTTCCGTTTAAATCTATATTTTCAAACATTCAGTGATTTTAGTTTAACAAAAGTAATAGATGTTTTACACCTATCGACTCAAATAAATTGTCAAGAGTAACCTAATTAAATATAATTCGGCATATTAAATCTCGTTTATGGCTAGCTCCCTATTTTTTGAAATGCTTCTTTTTTATTTCCCTTAATTTAATTGTAAAGTAGTCAAACGGGAATTAATAATTTGTTGATTTGGTTTCACTTTCAGCATTGCTATTGAATTGTCTAATCCCGCTTTTAGGGCATTTCATATTATAGTACCCCGTATTAATTCTGCTGGTTTTAACCCTTTTGCGTTCAGCACCTATTTCATCCTTTGAACTACTTTTGTTATACTTATTCTTTTTTGGAACATTTTTTTGTTTTATGGTTAACTGAATTGACAAAGATTTCGAATTTGTGAAATTGTAGAATAGGGGTGATAATGTTTCGTTAAAACCTGCTCAACGTGAGTTATTTGAATAAATTCAATATTCCAAGGTTAAATAGGTCATTTATAATAAACTAATAGCAGTGAGGTTGAAGTGGGACAGATAGAAAGGCAAACAATAAAAGGATCTCTGTACTCCTATATTGGGGTTGCTATTGGTTTTGTTACAACAGCTGTTCTTTTTCCAAGACTTCTAACTACTGAACAGATTGGTGTGCTAAGTCTATTGGTTGCCTATGCACAACTAATTTCAGTTGTCGGAAACCTAGGTTTCCCATCTGTAGTCATACGTTTCTTTCCATATTTCCAAAACAAGCAAAAAGGACATAATGGCCTTCTTTTTTTAGTTCTTTTGGTGTTAGGAGTTGGCTTTACAATTGGAGCAGTTCTTTATTCCTTCGTTGAGCAGCTGTTTATTGTTCCCGATCTGGAAAATTTGCTGTATCTAAAATATTCTTGGTTCGTGTACCCACTATCGTTCTTTGTGATTGCTTTTATGCATGTAGATGCTTATAATAGAGCATTAGGGAATGCCGTTACGGGGTCTTTGATAAAGGAAATAACTCAGAGAGTTTTCATTTTTATTTCGGCAATTCTTTTTTGGTACTTTTCATTTATTCACTTTGATGAATTGGTCTTGTTTTATGTTGCTTCCTTTTCTTCTTCAAGTATTATCCTTTTTATTTTCCTGAAATACAAAAAAGAGCTTTTCTTAAGGCCTCATTTTTCTTTTTTAAAGAAAAAATTGAGAAAAGTAATGTTTAGTTATAGCCTATACAGTGTTATTGCTGGGCTGGGTAATGTTGTGATCCAAAGAATTGATGCGATCATGATAGGGTATTTTGTTAATGTATCCGCTGTTGGTATCTATACGACCACCTTCTTTTTTGGGACGATTATTTTAGTTCCGAGCAGAGCCCTAAGCAGGATCTCAAGCATTATTGTTGCAGATGCTCTAAAAATGAATGATTTTCAGAGAATTAAATCAGTTTATGTAAAAAGTTCAATAAATCAATTTCTAATAGGTGCTCTTTTATTGGTTGGTATTTGGTCTAACATTGATAACTGTTTTCGCATTTTACCCAGAGAATTTGAAGAAGGTAAATACGTAATTTTATTTATTGGATTGTCTAACCTGGTGAATCTATCGTTAGGCATTAATTTCCAAATCATTCATTTGTCTCGCTATTATAGGTCAATAACTTATTTTCTTTTGATTTTTTGTACGTTAATAGTAATAACAAATTACTTGCTAATTCCTATTTATGGAATTGCTGGAGCTGCTTTAGCCTCATTTATTTCGGTAACAATATACAGTCTCCTAAGGGTCATTTATGTTTATCGAAAGTTCAGTTTTCAGCCTTTCGGAATCGTCCATGTTAAAATTATTGGAATTACATTAATTTGTTTCATGGTTAATTTAGTAATCCCAGTTATGGACCATTTCATTGTGGATATAGCAATCAGAAGTGGATTGATTGGACTACTTTATATCTTTATTGCATTCAAATTGAATATTTCTGAGGAAATGAATGCACTAATTAGGAAAAGCCTTGCACTTGTAAGTGGCAAAATGTAGACTACTAAATTTGAGTGTTTGTTGCTCATCTTGTTGTCAGTTTGAATCTGTTTTCTGAACTATAATATGGCTTATTAGTTATTGTAAGACTTGTAATGTGATAAAGCTTTAGAAACAGTTTCTTTAGATTGAAAATTTCCTTTATAAAGTTAAATTTGCGCGAAATTATTTATCATATCCATGGCTCATATTTTAAAAAATCCAACAAAAAATAACAAAGGAGTTATATTATTTACCCACAAGGAAATTGCTTTTTTTTCAAATGGGGTAAAAACAATTCGATATGATTTTGTAAATAAAATTACTTCGAAATTATTTCCATTTGATGTGTATAAGTCTCAATATCAAAAGGACCTTATTAAGCTGCATGAAAAATATTTTTTTGGGCAACATTTTGGCTGGTATCATGAAGATTACCCAACTATGCCTATGATAGACTTTTATTTAGCTACCGATAGCACGGTTTCTTTTAAAGATGAAGCAAGCATTTTTCGAATTCCTTTAAGTAGCAGCAGCTTTATTAATCAATCATTCAGCGAAAAACAATACACCAAAGTATGGGATATTGTTTGCGTGTCGCATAATGGAAATAACAAAAGACTTCAATCCTTTTTTAAAAGCGTAAGAAAGCTCTTCGACTCGGGGAAAAAGTATAAGATACTATTGATAAATAACGCTAGCGTAAATGAAACGAAAAAGCGACATTACACGGAAATAGAAGAGGATTATAATTCAATGTTTTCGCATGAGGAGCGACAGTATTTTAGCTTGTTACGGCTCAATACATCGTTGAGCTTTTTGGGGTTACCAACTCAATGTATAGCTGATTTTTACAACCTGTCTAAAGTATTTGCACTTTTTTCGGAAAAAGAAGGAGAGCCTCGAGCTGTTTCTGAAGCGCTTTTGTGCAATTTACCCGTTGTTATGAATAAGCACATTAAGGCAGGAGGAGTTGGGCTTGATAATTTGAACCCTAAAAACTCAGTTCTATTCGATAACTATGATGATGCACATCTAGCTCTGATTGAGGCAGTGGAAAACTATGAATCTTTCTCTATAGATGTTGAGTCACTAAAAAGGCAATTAAGAGAAGATTACACAAGAGATACTCTAATCGAATATTTGACAAAGTTGTACAAAAATAACGGCCAAGAGTTTGATAAAAAGCTCGACAATGCAATCTTTTTAGCCAATGCGGTCAATGGTCACTTAACAGACGTTCCATGGGCTAGGGGAAGAATGCTTTCCTCAGATATTATGACAAGGAAGCAATTTGAACTATTTTTTGATATTGCTCAAAGCAAACATTAACACAAAGGAATTATCCTAGAATGAGGGCCTTATCTTGATTTAAATTCTTTATAATAAAAGCAAGAATACTGATGGTTACAATAATTAGAAAAACAACGTACTTCTTAATGCAATTTGGGGTAATTCGGTTAATATCAATTCCATTTATCGCCTTTGGTAATTTATTGAGAAAAGAACGAATTAACTATACTTTGGATCGAAGAAAAAAACTAGAGCGGTTAATTCTGGAAAACTACCTTCACAATAACTTAAAAGTGATTAGTGGGCCTTTTAAAGGAATGGAATACCCAAGTTTTAAATCCTTTACAAGTACAATAATCCCAAAATTAATAGGAACCTACGAGTCAGAAATTTACAATGATATTGAATCCTTAGCTAAGGACAATTCATATGATAATGTAATAGTAATTGGAGCGGCAGATGGATATTATGCAGTAGGCCTTGCATTATTAATGCCTCAAGCTAAGATAGTTAGTTACGATGCTAACCCGGAAGCGCTTAATTTTTGTAAAGAGTTCAAAGAGAAAAACAATGCCACTAATTTAGATATTAGAGGTGTTTTTCTGGATGATACTATGGATGAGTTTAAACAAAAAAGAAATCTAGTAGTTTGCGACGTTGATGGGTTTGAATACGGTTTATTTACCAATGAAAATTTCATTTCATCTATTGGCATAAGTGATGTAATAGTTGAAACACATGACTATATCGATAAGAGAATAACACAAATGATTTTGGATCAATTGAGCGAAACACATGACAATAAAGTGATTCCTTACAAGCCATTGAAACTAGATGAACTTCCTGAAAGCATATTTAAAAATACGAATAACGAATTAAAAAGAGTTGCTACCCTAGAAAGGATTGTAGATAATAAGTGGATCATTGCCCGTGCCAATAGCAAGGGTTAGATTGGTGTAAATTCTTTAAAACTAATAGTAGATTTCACGAATTCAATTTCAGTAAACTTTCATCAGCGGCTGCTACATGCTCTATATAGCTTTCAGGCTCATATCCAAAGATTGGATTTGATGCGTAAGAGCTCCAACAGAAATAAAGTCTACTCCACACTCAGCGTACCCCCTTATTGTATCTAATGTAATTCCGCCAGAAGATTCTGTTTCCATTCTTTCACCAACCATTCCAATTCCTGTTTTAGTATCTGCGTAGTTGAAATTATCGAACATAATTCTATCGGCTTTTCCATTGGTGAGTATTTGTTGCACCTCATTTAAATCACGAGCTTCAACTTCAACTTTTAAATTCAAGTTATTTGCTCTTAAGTAATTTTCGGTGGCATTCATAGCTTTGTCAATCCCGCCAGCATAGTCAATATGATTGTCTTTTAGCATTATCATATCGTACAGCCCAAACCGATGATTAAGCCCTCCACCGTGAAGCATTGCCATTTTTTCAAATTTCCGCATGCCGGGTGTTGTTTTACGAGTATCTAATATTTTGGATTTTAATCCTGTAATTTTATCTACATATAATTTTGTTGTAGTAGCTATTCCTGACATGCGCTGCATATAATTTAACGCAAGTCGTTCACCACGGAGAATAGACTGCGAAGAACCAGATATTCTAAAAGCGATTTCACCTTTTGAAATAGGCGTTCCGTCTTTTAATAGTTGCTGGAATTCTAGTTTTGAGTCTATTAAATGAAAAACTGTTTTCGCAATTTCAACACCGCTCAATACGCCATTTTCCTTAATTATTAATTCTGCAGATGATTCAGCGTTTCTTGGAATGCTGGCCAATGCGCTGTGGTCACCAGATCCTATATCTTCATTAATTGAAAGTTGGATGTGTTTTTCTATTTCTGCGTTCATTTTCGGCATATTTAAAGGCAAATGTATTGTTTACATTTGGCACATTGATATGAAAATTAAGGTAATTACAATAGGGAAAACTGCCGAAAAATACTTGATTACAGGTATTAAGGAGTACGAGAAAAGACTCTCAAGATTCATTTCATTTAGTTGGGATGAAATTCCAGATATTTCCAGTAGGGGTAAGACATCCACAATGGAGCTCAAAGAAAGAGAAGGTGACTTGATTTTGAAAAAGTTAAAGCAATCAGATATTGTTGTTCTTTTTGATGCAAAAGGAGTTCAATATTCAAGTGAGGGGTTTTACAATTGGTTTGAGAAAAAAGCCTTGACAGGAATTTCCTCAATTACCTTTGTTGTAGGCGGGGCTTATGGTTTCTCTGACTCCGTTTATCAGCGCTCCAATGAGAAAATATCCTTTTCTAAGATGACATTTTCTCATCAAATGATCCGACTTATATTAATTGAACAGATTTACAGAGCATATTCTATAAAGCACAATTTACCCTATCACCATTAATCTCTCGATTATTGCAGTAATAGGCGAATTCCTGACCGCATATCCAATAATTCTCTACTTAAGGAAGATTTCATTTTTTCGATATCCGGTTGCCGCCTTGTCATATCTCCTTCACCAAGAGGTGGGAGGAATTCAATTTTAGAAGTTGATTTAGTTTCTTCGATGATTATTTGTGCCAATTCTAGAATTGTGGTCTGTTCATCATTTCCAACGTTTACAACATCATTTACATACATGTCCTCGTAAAGGCACCTTGATGTGAATTCAATGTTATCATCGATGTAGCAAAATGTCCTAGTTTGACTCCCATCTCCATAAATCGTTATGGGATCATTTCTTAACGCAGCTCGAATAAATTTTGACATTACAAAATCAGTGCTTTGTAAAGGGCCATAGGTGTTGAAAAACCGAAAAATAGTGTAATCCAAATCGTATTCTTGCTTGAATGCTTTGCAGTAGGCCTCACCCGCATTTTTTACGATTGCATAAGGCAGTCGACTGTTTAATGGGGTGGTTTCTTCGTGCTGTGGTAATTCCACTGGTTCACCATATACTTCGCTGCTAGAAGAATAGAATACCCTTTTTACCCCAGTATTTTTACATAAACTTAAAATGTTTTTTATTCCTGCTAAATCCTCAAGGACCATTGCAGGATTTGCTAACGTTCTTCTTACTCCAACAACTGCCGCGTAATGAAAAACATAGTCAAACTGATGGCTAGTCATAACAGGAGCAATTTCTAAGTAATTATTTACATCACACTTTATAAATCGAATGTTTTTTCCATGCGGAATATTCTTCTTTTTTCCGGTTAGAAAATTATCTACTACGACTATAAAATTAGATTGGTCTTCAGCAAGTTTTGCTGCTAATGAACCTGGGATAAATCCGGCCCCGCCAGTTATTAAAATTTTAAGATTGCTCATTTTTTTCTTTTTCAAGTTGCTGTTGCCAATTCCAAGCTGAACTCATCATATCGGTGAGTGCAAATTTTGTTTCCCAACCTAATTGTGACTTGGCCTTTTTACTATTACTATAAATGGATTCAACATCACCAGGCCTTCGAGCGCTCAGTTTATAATTCAACTTAATATTGCTTAAGTCCTCGAAAGTAGAAATTGCCTCTAAAACACTCACCCCATTTCCTGATCCCAAATTGTAAAATTCGAGGTTTTCCAATTTCCCTTGTTCAACTGCATATTTTAAGGCTAAAATATGAGCGTTCGCAATGTCTGAAACATGTATATAGTCTCTTATGCAACTACCATCTCTTGTTTTGTAGTCAGCTCCAAATACTTGCATCTCTTCGATAAATCCAACAGCTGTCTGCGTAATTACTGGAAATAAGTTGCTTGGTTTGTTTATCGGGTTCTCTCCAATTAATCCCGAAGAATGAGCTCCCACTGGATTGAAATAGCGCAAAGCTATAAGGTTGGTATTTGAAACCTTAGAAAAATCCTTTAGTATTTCTTCACCAATAGCCTTTGTTGCTGCATATGGGCTCTCTGATTTGGCTAATGGTGTCGTCTCATCCACTGGTAAAACATCGACATTTCCATAGATGGAACAGGAGGATGAAAAAATTAGATTTGGAATATTGTAATTGGCACAACACTCTAAAATATTTAAAAGTCCTGTAATATTATTTTGATAGTATAAAAGAGGGTTTTCGACAGAGTCGCCAACCGCCTTTAGTGCCGCAAAATGAATAACCCCAGCAATTGCCCCAATTTCATTAAATACATTTTTCAATGCATTTTTATCGCATAAATCTACTTTGTAATGTTCAATTTCCTTGCCGGTTACCTCCTTAATTCTTCTGTAAGTATCGGGGGTAGAGTTGATATATGAGTCTATTGAAACTATTTCCCAATTAGTAGATTCTATAATATCAATTATAGTATGAGATCCAATATAACCTGCCCCTCCGGTAACAACAACTTTCATAACAGCGAAAGTATTTAATCTAATTCTAAATAGGCTAGAAATTAGCCAAACTTTATAGTTTGTTAAAGCGTCTTATCAATTGATAAGACAAAGGGTTTAATGGTGGAATGTTCAGTAATTTCGACGATTAACTAAGGTTTATGTTAAAAAATATACTTGCAATATTTATTCTTTTATTGATAACAAGCTTTACCTGCTTTTCTCAACAAGTTGACTGGCTTGCTGCAGGTGGCGGAACAAGTAATGATGGGGGGGCTGCTATCTCTACCGATCAGAACGGAAATAATTACACCGTTGGTTTTGTTTTTACTGGAACGACAACAAACCCCCGATTTGGAACGGATACAATTTCTAAAGGTAAGAATAACGCTTACGACGGGTTTATTGTCAAGCATGATGTAAGAGGAAATAAGAAGTGGGTTAAAAGTTTTGGAGCAATAGGTAATGATGGTTTAACGGGTATTAAAACAATCGGAGATACAAGTATTGTAGTTGTTGGACTTTATCGTTCCAGTGGTGTTAAATTAGATACAGCATCATTGGCTACGCCCCAGTCGTTCAGTTACAATTTAGTAGTTGGTTTGCTGGATACCGCGGGAAATGTTAAATGGGCAAAAACTGCGGAATTAGGGAATATATTTTGGAGTACAAACAATAATTTTTACACACCGACTGTAGATGTAAACTCCAGTGGGGACATTGTTATAGGTGGTTCCTATAGAACGTCTGCTAAATTCGACACCACCACTATTTCTACTAACTCAAATGTGATTGCCTCATTTGTGGCTAGCTATAGTATTGGTGGTAAGTTTAACTGGGTTAAAAATGTAAGTTCTCCTTCAACTTCTTTTGGAACAAGAGTGACTTTAGATGATAATGGTAATATTTATTGTTCTGGTATGTACTCTATTTCCGTTACAATTGATTCTAAAACAGTTAACACTGCTGGCTCTAGAGATATTTTTTTAGCTAAAATTGATACTGGAGGTAGTTTAAAGTGGTTGAAGTCATATGGAGGAACTAGTTTGGACGAAGCTTATGGTTTGGCAATAGATAAATTCAATAACTTGTATTTAGGCGGTCGTTTTTACAATTCTTTTAAAGTTGGAGATTCAACTCTAAGCACGATAAGCGGAACAAGTAACATAATAGATTGTTATATAGTTAGACTGGATACAGCTGGTAAGTACATTTGGGGGAAATCCTATGGAGGTTATACCGGCACATGGAGAAATCAAGACTATTGCTACGGCTTAGAAATAGATAATCGAGGCAATGTCGGAATTACTGGTCAGTTTGGCGGTGATAAGTCAATATTTGGTAAGGATACCGTGTCAGGAAGTCTTGGCTTTCGAGCAGTTTATGTGTCATTAGTAGATAGTACTGGAGACTTTATTTGGACGGTTAGAGGAACCTCAGGACAATCTTTTGCCAATCAAGCAAATGGTATTTCTCTCGATACTTCCAAGAATATATACTGTACAGGACTTGCTCAACCGCCTTTGTTTTTTGGAGATAAAATATTTTCTTTAGCTTCGGGAGGTGGAGGAAACGATGCGTATATTGTAAAATTCGCTGACTGCAGCGAAGCCACAAAAGCAAAAATATTTAGCGGAACACCTTCTTCAGCCTGTCAAGGAGATTCCGTTAAATTATGGTCTAACAATGACCCAAACTTGGAGTACCGTTGGTTGAGAGCAGGCTTTGGGCTCTTTTTAGCTACAGATTCTACTTTTAAAGCATTTGCAACCGATAATTATAGTTTGGCAATTTCTGATGAAGGCTGTTTAGACACCTCCTCGGTTATAAAAGTTACCATTAACAAGCCTATAAAGCCTACGATATCCTCTTTCCCAACAACTTGTGTTGGAGATGCAGACTTTACCTTAACCTCTGCTACTCCTGCTGGTGGAATATACAGCGGAATAGGAGTAAAGAACGATACCGTCTTCAGCCCTAGCACTTCGGGAATAGGATCTTTTAATATCAATTATGTTTATACAGACACTAACGGCTGCAAAGACTCTACAAATAAAAATATTGGGGTTGGAGGGCAAAGTGCTTTTTTTACACTTATAAAGAACTCAGTATGTCAAAATGAGGCCACTTTTAATTTGAGTGGTGGAAATCCAACTGGTGGAGTATACTTTGGGTCTGGAGTTTCTTTGGGACAATTTAATCCAGCTAGTGTTACTGTTGGTACGTATCAATTAGGCTATGCTTATACAACATTTGGCTGTAGCGATACCGCTTACCAAAACATTACCGTTAATGCTGCGCCAACGTCAGGTTTTTCTGCTGTTCCAGTGCAATGTGCAAGTACGTTTTCAGTTAACTTATCTACATATGGGACTCCTGGAGGGGGTTCTTTCTTTGGTACTGGAGTTATTGGTTCTACATTTTATCCAATAATCTCAGGAGCTGGAAGTTTTACCATTTCTTATATAACTAGTGGTTCGTGCAAGGATACTGCCACAAGGGTGATAATAGTCGACCCAGTTCCAGTTGCATCTTTGACGGCTTTTTCGGATAGATGTGTCGATGTGGGTTCATTTAATCTAACTGGAGGCGCTCCAGCTGGCGGAGTATATTTATACAATGGAAGTACGGCAACAACTTTTGATCCTTCTGCAGTTGGAGCAGGGACATACACGATAAAATATGCGTTTTCCAATACTTGTGGAACAGATACCGCAACTAGAACTATTAAAGTGAACTCCTTACCAACAGTAACATTATCAGCGTTAAGTGCAGTATGTGCTGGTGCACCAGCATTTAGTTTATCAGGTGGCAGTCCAGTGGGCGGAACCTATAACGGAACAGGCGTAAACAGTACAACCGGAATCTTCACCCCATCAAGCGCAACAGCAGGCACCTATACCATTACCTACAGTTATACCGATGGCAACAGTTGCAGCAATACCGCTACTCAAAACATAACGGTAAACGCACAACCAACGGTAACTCTAGGCAACTTCACAGCAGTTTGTGCAAACGCTCCAAGCTTTACATTATCGGGTGGATTGCCACTATCCGGAACATACTTTGGTTCAGGTGTTTCTTCAGGAAGCTTTGACCCTAGCGCAGCTGGCAACGGAATAAAAAGTATTACTTATAAATTTACTGATGCTAACAGCTGTACTGACAGTGCATCAAGCAATATAGTTGTTGATAGCGTAACGACTTTAACCTTCCCTGCACTTGCTAATATATGTGGTGGGTCAGCTAGAAAAGCAATAAATATTGCTACTCCAATAGGAGGGATATATAAAGGAGTTGGTGTCGTAAATGACACTTTATTTAATCCAGTTCTTTCTGGAACAGGAACATTTACTTTAAGGTATGTATTTACAAATTCATTCGGGTGTTCAGACTCGACAAATCAAACAATTGGCGTAGATACAATTCCAATCGTTTCATTCACTATTCAAGATAGTATATGTGTGAATAACGATAGCCTCAACTTATTATCTACTCCTGCTGGTGGAGTGTTTAGTGGAGCCGGAGTGGTTGGTAGTAAATTTAGTCCAGTTGGATTAAATGGAAGAGTTGGAATTAACTATATGTATACCGGTGCAAATGGCTGCTTTAATAGTGTTGCTGATACAATAAGAGTAGATTCAGTTACAGCTGTTGCTTTTGCAATTCCAGACTCGATTTGTTTTGGTTCTCCTGCAATTCCATTAAATGGTAGTCCGATGGGAGGTATGTATAGTTTGAACGGAAATAGTTATACAAATACCAATTATTCAGGATTAATGGCAAATTCAGTGGATACTATAGGTTATAGTTATACAAATGCGTTTGGTTGTATAGATTCTACTGTTGAATATGTTCGAGTTGATTCAGTTACACAAGTTACATTGTCTTCTTTTGGATCTATTTGTGAGGACGATACCATTAACTTAACAAATGGATTACCATTGGGTGGGGTTTATTCGGGTTTAAATGTAATAGGAAGTCAATATATTGGAGATACTAGTGGTACATGGAGAATCAGCTACACCTATACAAATCAATTTGGTTGTATTGACTCTGTCGATTCGAATATCTTAGTTAAATCTAAGCCTAAATTGACATTAGGTTCTGTAGGTTTGATTTGCGAAAACACAAGTGACTTTTTATTAACAGCAGGAAGTCCAATTGGAGGAATATATAAAGGGTCGGGGATTGTAAATGACACCACATTCTCTGCAACATTGGCTGGGATAGGGATGCACTCTATAACTTACACTTTGCAGGATACAAATGCTTGTACAGACTCCATTAACTTTACATTAACCGTGGATACAGTTCCAATAGTTAGCTTAGATTCTTTTGCTTTTGCTTGTAGAAATCAGGGACTATTGAACTTGACTGGCGGCTCACCGATAGGTGGTGTTTATTATGGAACCGGTATAATTGGGTCAAACCAATTTGACCCTTCAATTGGCTATGGAAACTATCAAGTTGGTTATAAGTTCATTGATGGAAAAGGATGTCAAGACTCCTTGATGAAGCCAATAATAGTAGACACCTTGCCTCAAATTGTATCTGCTGCAGTAGAAGACATTTGTCAAAATGTTGGCTTGTTGACCTTGACAAAAGGTAACCCAGCAACAGGTAATTATGAAGGTTTGGGAATTCAATCCAATGGTCAGTTTGATCCTAAATCTGTTTCCGTTGGGATAGACTCATTGTTCTACGTGCTAGAAAGTCGTTGCGGCATTGACTCTCTGAAAGTTAAGTTTAACGTGCTTGCTGCACCTGAAGTTGATTTACCGCCTTATGGTAGAATTTGCGACGCTCAAGAGGGCTTGGCGCTTACTCAAGGCAAGCCTGCTGGTGGACTTTACTTTGTTGATGGTGTGGAGTCGACTATAATTACAGCAAGACTAGGAAGAGCCAATGTGGATTATGTATTAACTAATGCATCGGGTTGTACAGATACAGCCTCTGCATCCATAGAATACTATTCCAACCCAGAGATTACAGTTGTCGGCGATAAAGCCATTTGTGCAGGTGATTCTGCGCGTTTTAGAGTAAAAGAAGAACTAGTTACCTATATCTGGAATGGCGATACCGCTTCTTCAGAGTATTTTTTAAATCCAAAGGATATGATTTTGGGCGAGAACTTGGTTAAGTTAAAGGGTATAGATTCTCTCGGATGTGCTTCAGAAGTAATGGTGAGAGTAAACTCTTCCTTGTGTGGGTTTTCGGTAAAAGCAATGCCAAACCCAAACGATGGAAACTTTGCATTAATAATCAACACTGGAACAGAACAAGAAGTAGACATTGCAGTTTGGAATACCCATGGTCAAAAAATATCAGGCTTTAATACGGTATTAATTGCTGGTAAAAATGAGTTTTTATACAATCTTTTAGACTCTGCTCCAGGCATGTATATTCTCGAAATTTTGGTTGGGCAAGATTTAATTATTGAAAAGTTCGTAATAAAATAAATCGGCATTATGGTAGTTATACATTTGTGCTAAAGCATTTGTATTGAAGAAAAAAATAGTTTTTATGGGCGGAAAGCAAGTTGGTTACTCCAGCTTGCTTTTTTTGTTAGAGCAATCTGAAAAGTTGAATGCAGAGGTTGTGGCGGTATTTGAAAACTCAAACTCTCCTTTATCCAATAAAGAACACAGTCTTCAAATTTTAGCAGATCAATTCAATATTCCTCAATACAGCGATAAGTCTCATTTGATTCAGATTCCAAATGTGGATTTTATTTTTTCTGTTCAATACAATCAAATCCTAACGCCCGAAGAAATTGAGGTGGCTAAATTACTGGCTGTGAATCTTCACATGGCGCCACTTCCGGAGTATCGCGGTTGTAACCAGTTTTCTTTTGCGTTAATAGATAAGGCAGAGGAATTCGGAACTACATTGCATGTACTTGAACCGGGAACTGATGCTGGTGCAATTATTTTTGAAAAGCGTTTTAAGATCAGAGAAAATGAATTTGTTACCGATTTGTACAACCGAACTTTAGGCTTTTCCATTTTATTGTTCCAAGAGAAACTTGAGGCAATGCTAAATCGAGACTTTCAATTAACACCGCAGCCAGAATTATTTGATGAGCGCGGTACAAGTTTTCATTTTCGAAATGAAATTGAGCAATTAAAACGGATTGATGCCTCTTGGCCATTAGAAAAACAAAAAAGATATTTTCGCGCAACATTTTTTCCAGCTTTTGAACCGCCAGTTTTGGTTTCAGAAGAAGGCGAAAAACAACTTTCCTTTGGTTGGTATAACCAATTGAAATGAAAAAAATAATTTGCACCGTCACCACTGATTTGGTCTTTGACCAAAGAATGAGAAGGATTTGTACAAGCCTTTCAAGTGCAGGTTATGAGGTGCTTCTTGTTGGAAGGAAAAAGAAAAAATCTCCCGAACTTACAAATGAAAAGCACAGTCAGCATAGAATTGAATGTTGGTTCGAAAAAGGTCCTTTATTTTATTTGGAGTTTAATATTCGTTTGTTTTTATACCTCATTAATCATAAAACTGACGCAGTAAGCTCGATTGATTTAGATACCATTTTAGCTGGGAGGTTGGCTTGTTTGGTTAAAGGCTACAAACAGACGTATGATGCACATGAGTACTTTACCGAAATGGAAGAACTTGCAGATAGAAAGCTCGTAAAAAAAGCTTGGAAATTCATAGAAAAAATTACTGTTCCATTTATTAAGCATGGTTATACGGTTTCTGAGGGTTACGCAGAGTTATTTAAATCGGAATATGGAGTTGATTATAAAATTGTTCGAAACGCCACGGTGCTCATAGATGAAATCCCCGAAACACCAAAAGAGAATATTATTCTTTATCAAGGTGCAGTGAATTATGGAAGGGGATTAATTCCATTGATAGAGGCAATGCACAAAGTAGAGGGGACCCTCATTATATGCGGTGATGGAGATTTATTTGAAGTTGTAAAAGAAAAAATAGATCAAGAACATCTCGAAAAAAAAGTGAAATTGCTAGGCTATATTCAGCCAAAAGAATTGAGACGTTATACAAAATCTGCAAAAATTGGACTAACACTTTTTGAAGCTAAAGGGCTAAGTAATAAATATTCAATGGCGAATCGATTTTTCGATTACATGCACGCTGGAGTTCCACAATTGGCTATGAATTATCCCGAATATCAGTTATTCAATCAGAAATATGAAGTGGCTAAATTGTTGGACGATTTGGATGCATTTACGATAGCAAGTAGTTTAAATCATCTCTTGAAAAACGAAAACCACTATCAATTTTTAAGAGAACAGGCACTTGAAGCTCGCAAGGAATTTAATTGGCAGAATGAGGAAGCGCGTTTGGTTTCGGTTTATAAGGAATTATTCGCTTAGTATTTGTACATTTTCATAAAGTAGAATAGTTTCCAAATATCAAATAGCCGAATATTTGGGTTGCTGCCTTTTAGGTTTTTCTCAATTGGTGAAATAAAAGGTTTTATAATGTGGAAAGCCAGCGAGGAAAGTCCCAAAGCGTGCATTGATTTGTAAACACTGATCAGTCGTATTTCAGACCCGCAAATACCCTTAGCAAATAAGGTAGCCAGATTGGAAGTTCCCGATTTTGATTTTTCCAAAAACGTTTCAGCATCATCTAAACCCAAATGTTCGAGTGGGTTATCAATGTGAGAAAGTGGTGTGCCCATTTTAAGCAGTTTTAGCCCCAATAAAGTATCCTCATGACCATATCCCACAATGTCATTGTCAACCGGAAGAGAAAGAAATATCTTCTTGTTAATGAGTAAGTTACTGGCAACGAAATGACTGAATCGCATTCTATTTCTTTCGGATGCAGATTTTTTTTCCCTTAGGATTCCATATTTCCACCTCAATAAAAAATTGGGATTTTTAGGTGGTGGAGTCGAGTAGGTGATTCCCCCAATAACAACCTTTTTATCTATGTGTTGAACAAATTTTTCAAGGTAATTAGGGTTAACAATTTTCATATCGCAATCCAAGAAAATCAAGGTTTCGTACTTTGCTTTTTTGGCCAAGAGCATTCGAATGTTTCCTCTGCCAACGTTTTTCTTCAACTCAGAGTAATTAACGAGTTCCAAACTGCTGAGCAACGCGTTAGTTGCTTTTATGGAAGTCGAGGTCGAGCAATCGTCAATACATAGTATTTCAAACCTTTCCTTAAGGTTTTTAGCTTGCTTTGAAAGTTCGGTAACTAATTCCGTTATATCTACATTGTAAATTGGAACTAGAATCGAAATCATGGTTAAGGGTTAAAGGCTTTCTATGGAATTTGATTCAATCAAACTACCATTTTCGCATTTGAGGGTTCGGTCATGGTACAAATTCATTAAGGAGTAATCGTGAGTTGCCATTAAAACGGTATTTCCTTTTTTGCAAATGTCAATCAATAACTTCATAATTCGCTCAGATGTTTCTGGGTCTAAATTACCAGTGGGCTCATCGGCAAGAATTAAATCAGGGTCATTTAGCAAAGCTCGGGCAATGGAAACACGTTGTTGCTCCCCACCAGAAAGTTGGTGTGGAAATTTAAAGCCTTTAGTTTGCAGGCCTACTTGCTCCAGAACATCCTCAATTTTAGCTTTTATTTCTTTTTTGTTTTTCCAACCGGTAGCACGTAAAACGAATTCCAGGTTTTTTTCTACCGTTCTATCCGAAAGCAATTGAAAGTCTTGAAAAACTATGCCAATACGCCTCCTTAGAAAAGGAATTTTACTGCGTTTTATTTTTTGTAGTGCAATGTCAGCAACTATACCTTCCCCCTCAATTAATGGTAATTCTCCGTAAAGAGTTTTTAATAGGCTACTTTTTCCGCTGCCGGTTTTACCTATTAAATAAACAAATTCACCTTTATTTAGCAGACAATTAACGTCGTTAAGCACTAGGTTGTCTCCTTGATAAACTTTTACATTTTTCAGTTCTAAAATGGTTTCTGCGCTCATAGTAAAATATGTTATTCAAAGGTAGTAAATACCAATTACACCGTTAATATTCAAAAGTGGTCTTTGTATTCCTTTGGAACCCAACTCATACATTTTCGTGTCAACAGATTTAGGTTGAAAACTTTGGTTGCTTCAAACGAGGCTGCGAAGCTAGCGCTATACTTTTACCTATTCCTATAAAGACTTTAATAGCGAGGATAAACGGCGTGCTGAAACACCTAATTACTAGTATTTTATTTTTCGGATTTGCAGTGGCATCCATTGCACAGCAAACGCAATTGTTTCGAAATCCGATTCAGTTTTACCGCCTTGGCATTGAATATTTCGACAAAGAGAAGTACAGCGCTGCTCAAAAAGAATTTGAAAACGCAATTAATGTTGCAGAATACCCAAACAGTGAAATTGCTGTAAATGCCGATTACATGGCCGCTTTGTGTGCAATTCAGTTGTTTCATAGAGATGCGGCAATGCGCTTGAGGGACTTTATTCGCAATCATCCCGAAAGTCCGAAGGTAAAAGATGCTTTTTTTCAATTGGGTATATATCATTACAGAAAAAGAGAATACCAAGATGTTATTGATTGGCTAGACAAGGTAGATCCTTATGATTTAACTACCGAAGAGAAATATGAGTACTATTTCAAATATGGATATGCCAATTTGCGTGAAAAGAATAATGAAAAAGCATCTCGTGCCTTTTTTGAAATTAAAGACATTAATAACGATTACTCCACCCCCGCTAAATATTATTTCGCCCACATTGCCTACTTAGACGGAAAGCACGAAACGGCGCTGAAAGAATTTCAGAAATTGGAAAGTCATGAGAAATTCGGACCCATCGTTCCTTATTATATTACTCAGATTTACTACAATCAAAAAAAGTACGACAAGCTCTTGGAATATGCGCCGCCACTTTATGAGAAGGTAATTGAGAAACGCAAACCTGAAGTGGCAAGGCTTATTGGGGAAGCACATTATTACAAGAAAGACTACGCGTTGGCTCTGCCTTTTTTAGAAACCTACGAAAAGGAGTCTAGAATGCTGAACAATGATGATCGTTATCAGTTGGCGTATACCTACTATAAAACTAAAGATTATGAAAAAGCGTCTAAATTATTTAGTCGCTTGAGCAGCTTGAAAGATACCATGGCGCAACTATCGGCTTATCATTTGGCAGATTGTTTTATGAAAACAGATCAAAAGGTTTACGCACGTTCTGCATATAAAACTGCTTACGGTTTGAGTTTTGACAAGAAGATTCAAGAAGATGCAATGTTCAATTATGCTCAGTTAAGCTACGAGTTGTCTCTGGATCCTTACCAAAAATCAATTGAAGCGTTCAAAGAATATATCGATAAGTACCCTAATTCTGAAAGAATTGATGAGGCCTATCAATATTTGCTAGCAGTTTATTTGACCACCAAAAACTTTGACGCGGCATTAAGTTCAATAGAAAAAATTGAAAATAAGACTCCAAAGCTAAGAAAGGCGTATCAGAAAATTAGCTACAATAAAGCTACTACGCTGTATGCCGATAGAGATTATTCAACAGCTATTGCTTATTACGATAAATCAATACGCTACCGATTGGACATGAAATTGGCTGCAATGTCAACTTATTGGAGAGCAGAAGCAAATTATAGATTGAGGAAATACGATGAAGCAATATTGGGATACAATGCTTTTATTTTTCAACCTAGCGCAATTCTAACGCCGCATTTTAATGAAGCAAATTATAATGTGGGCTATGCTTATTTCAAATTAGAAAAATATGCAGAGGCCACCACTTGGTTCAGGAAATTTACCTACTCAACAAAGGGCATTGATACTTTGAAAATGAATGACGCATTCTTGAGAATAGGAGATTGCTTTTATGTTTTAAAACAATACGACCAGGCTATTAATTTTTACAACAAAGCCGAAACATTGAATCAATTCGAGAGCGATTATGCTCTGTTTCAAAAGTCAGTATGTTTAGGAATAGTAAAAGACTTTGATGGTAAAATTGCGAGTCTTGAAAAGCTAGTTACAAATAACCCGAGATCGACCTATATCGATGCGGCTTATTATGAATTGGGACGAACTTATAATGTACAAGGTGATGACGTAAAAGCGCTAGAGCGGTTTAACACGGTTATTACCTCCAATGCCAATAATATTTATTTGAAAAAATCTTTAATCAGCTCTGGATTAATACATTACAATAACGGAAAGAACGATAAAGCGGTAGAGGTTTTTACAAGAATTGTAAAAGATTACCCTACTTATGAGGACACTAAAGAAGCGCTCACCGTATTAAAAAGTATTTACATCGAGCGCGGACAGATTGATGAATATACCAACTTAGTGGCAGGCCTAAGTTTCGTTGATATTTCAAGGTCCAACCTAGACTCTTCAGTTTTTGACGCTGCAAGGACTAAGTATTTCGAAGGCAAGTGTGAAGAGGCAATTGGTTCTTTGAACAATTACCTGGATAAGTTTAAGCCGGCTATATTCAACGTAAAAGCAAATTATTACTTGGCAGATTGTGCTGAAAAAGAATTGCCAATGGATTCTACGCTCCGATATTATGAGCGATTAGCTCAACTGCCACCCAACGAATACAGTGAATTGGCTTTGTCTAAATTGTCAGATGCGTATTTCGATAAAGAAGAATATGGTATTGCGCTTTCTTATTATATGGATTTAGAATTGGCAGCAACCAGCGGACGAAGTGTAAAAACTGCTATTGAAGGTCAATTGGATTGTGCTTCTGAGCTCGACACCAATGCACTTGGTGCTCAACTGGGTGATAAGTATTTGGCTCAAGGATTTAGTGAACTTAGATATATAGCAATGGCTAAAATGTTTACCGCAAGAGCATTGATTAAGGCCAATAAGTCGGAAGAAGCAATAACTTATTTGGAATTTGTAGCTGATACGGTATCAACAGAAATTGGAGCTGAAGCCAAGTATGCTTTGGCAAAAATTAATTTCGATAAAGACAGCTTGACTAATGCCGAAGCACAAGTTTTCGAGTTAATAAATCAAGTTCCTTCATACGGCTATTGGGTTGCAAAATCGCTCATACTTTTAGCTGATGTGTATTTATCGCGTGAAGATTATTTTCAAGCAAAAGCTACATTGAACAGTATCATTGAAAACTATGATGGTGAAGATTTAAAGCAAATTGCAAATACCAAGCTAGAAGAAATTGATGCTATTGAAAACCCAAAAGAAGAAGAAATAGAAGCTCCTGAAATGGAAATTGAGTTGGATGAGTTTAATATCGATCACGATGAATTAGAGAAACTATTTAATGATGAAGAGGAGGAATTTGAAGATGAATAAAATTCTCGTTTTTACAATAACGTCATTTGTTAGTTTCGGAGCTTTCGCTCAGCGATCCAGTCAAGATACCTTGAAATCAAGCGATGTATATATCGTTAGAGAGTATCAGCCGCGAATTTCTGATGCATTTAAACTGAGTGACAATCCAAAAGTTTTGGATACCATTATCAATATCAATCAAGAAGCAGCATACAAGGTAAAAGATGTTCAAGCCGAAACAGAATTTCAGACTGAGCCAATAAAGCCTGCTAAAATGAAAGGAGAGCCGTTGAACAAATTATATCGAGCTTATGTTTTGGCAGGTGTTGGAAACAACCTTTCTACTCGTGGAGAATTTGTATTGAATTCAACTCGATCAAGAAAATGGGATTATGGTTTAAAAGCTTGGCATCACGGCTCGAACGGAAATGTGCCTGAAAGAGGTGCGTCAAACTTTAGTGACAATTCGGTGGATGTGTATGGGAAGAAATTTTTCTACAACAAAATACTAAGTGCTAACCTCAATTATGGATTAAATACATTGCATTATTACGGTTTCGACCCCGCTCTGTATCCGGCTTTTGTTAATGAAAATGTGTTGGACAAAGATAACATTGCAACATCTTATCAGAATATTGCACCAGAGGTTAACTTCAAAACCTATTTTAAAGATTCTTCTGCTATCAACTCTGAGGTCAATTTAAAGTTCACCAACTACACAAACCGCGCTAGTTCTATCGAAAATAATGTAAGGGTTGACGCAAACCTTGACCGCTATTTTGAAGATAACTTTGCGGAATTAGGCCTATTTCTAGATTACAATCAGTTTAAGTTTAACCCATTAGTAGGTGGTGTAATTCCAGAGTTTGCCAATACCATTTTTGGTTTTAAACCACAAATAACTGCCGGACAAGACAAATGGAAAGTTACCGTGGGCATTGAGGGGAATATTAGTTCAGATACGCTTACTGATTTTTATGTTTATCCGCATTTATATGCAAAATACGATTTGGTGGAAGGCTTGCTTATTCCCTATGCTGGATTAAGAGGGGGATTGGAGCGTAATAATTATAAATCGCTTACCCAAGCAAATCCCTATTTGCGAGAAGACCCATTGACCAACAATAGGATCAATAGAATAGAAGCTTATGGTGGAGTTAGAGGGCAGTTTAGTTCCAATTCATCATATAATATCACAGTAAGTCATAAGGTGGTGGATAATATGCCGCTGTTTATTAATACTCCTGCCTTTTATGGGAATACACTTGTAAATAATCAGTTTGATGTAATTTATGACAACGGTCAAATTACTCAATTGGGAGCTGAATTTGGTTTGCAGCGCATTAATAAGTTCAACGGGTTAATTAGAGGAGATTATTTTGTGTACAATCTTGAAAATCAAAAAGCAGCGTGGAACATGCCTGATTTTAAAGTTACCCTGAGTGGTTGGTATGACATAAGCGATAAATTGGTTTTTACCGCTGATGTGATAGCCGTTTCTGCTCGTTCAGCATTTACCATCAACCCAACTGAAGGAACAGATTTAGGAGGAGGAGTTTATTCTAAACAATTAGATGGTTTGGTGGATTTAAACCTTGGCATTGAATACTTATTTACCAAGCGATTTACGGCATTTATACGAAGCTACAATTTAGCCAACCAGAACTACCAGTTCTATAATGAATACAATACCCAAGGCCTTACGATTATTGGTGGCGTTAGTTATTCTTTCTGGGGAAACCGAAAAGGGAAGTAAGGTTTTTACTTAAAACACAGATTTGATGTAGTGATTTTAACTACTTTTAGTTATTCAAAATCAAATCGTTATGAAATTTCCATACTCCAACTACCAGCACTACTGACTTTTTTATTGCTAGCAAATAGTGCGACTGTGTTAGGTCAAAATCAACATCCCGAACCCGAAGTATTAGGCGGCATACAGCCCGAAAGAGGACAAGTACTTGAACAAGGCTACGGTGGCGAATACGACGAAACTATTCTTGGGCTAACCAATACTAGTTTTGGGGTCGTGGCCTGTGGTTGGGAAGAAGATGCTACTGGTAACAAAAGAGTGGTGATTTATGAAATAGATAGTATTGGAGTGCTACTAAACAAATACACGTATAATACCAGCGGCGAGCAAATTGCAAACTCCATTTTTCCCGATGGTTTAGGTGGTTATTATGTAGCAGGAAGAAGCTCATTAAGCTATGCTGATTTTGATGAAATGAATATTGGCGATACCGCTTGGGTTTTTAGAATAGACAATACTGGAAGTATATTGTGGGAGCAGAAATACAAAAACACCAATGAAGCCGAAGTGGGAATGAACTTGTTGGATGCAGGCAATGGCTACTTTTGGTTACTCACCAATATTATCAATACCCAAAGTGGCAACCAAGTACGCTGGGGTTTATTTTGTGGAGGTGAGTACTCCTACAAGTATTAAGGTGCTGAAGGTTGTGAAGCATTAGAAGAACAACTTCGGCATTTAAAAACTCAAGAATTATAGCAGCTTAATTCCCTCGTTTTACTGTTAATTTAATGTTGATAAATACAGGGTATTTTATCAATTGAAATGGCACATCAACACCCTTAAGAAATATCTTTGTGTAAAGTGGCTGTAATACCTATAAATACTGGATATTCAGCCCTTTTTAATACCAAAGAAATTAAGCTTATTTATGAGTGATAAAAAGAACGATTACGGTGCCAGTAATATTCAGGTACTAGAAGGACTAGAAGCAGTAAGAAAAAGACCTGCGATGTACATTGGCGATGTTGGTGTTCGAGGCCTGCATCACTTGGTGTATGAGGTGGTAGATAACTCTATTGATGAGGCACTTGCGGGACATTGTAATGTTATTGATGTTTGGATCAATGAGGACAATTCTATTACTGTAAAAGATGACGGTAGAGGTATACCAGTAGATTTTCACGAAAAAGAACAACGATCTGCGTTAGAAGTTGTAATGACTGTATTGCATGCCGGTGGTAAATTTGATAAGGATACCTACAAGGTTTCTGGTGGGCTGCATGGTGTTGGTGTTTCATGTGTGAATGCACTTTCTATTAAGTTAACTGCAGAGGTTCATAGAGATGGTAAAAAATACATTCAAGAGTATTCTAAAGGAATTCCAGCATTTCCAGTAAAGGAAATAGGAACAACGGACGATAGAGGTACGATTGTAACCTTTATGCCGGATGATTCAATTTTTGAAGAAAGTGTTTATAATTACGATACGCTTGCAAATAGAATGCGAGAGCTATCATACCTAAACAAAGGAATTCGCATATCTATGACAGATAAGCGAGTAACTGACGAAGAAGGTGAGCACCCAAGAGAAGAGTTTTATTCTGAAGGTGGACTTAAGGAATTTGTAACCTTTTTGGATGGAAATAGAAATCAGATCATTGATGATGTGATTTATATGGATGGTGAAAAGAGCGGTATTCCTGTTGAAGTTGCCATGGTGTATAACGATACCTATTCTGAGAATATTCACGCTTATGTAAATAACATTAATACCCATGAAGGTGGAACTCACCTTGCTGGTTTTAGAAGAGGACTTACCAATACCCTTAAGAAATTTGCTGATGATTCCGGTATGCTTCAAAAACTGAAGTTCGAAATTAGCGGTGATGATTTTCGAGAAGGACTTACGGCTGTTGTTTCAGTAAAAGTTCAAGAGCCTCAATTTGAAGGTCAAACAAAAACCAAATTGGGCAACAGAGAAGTTACAGCGCCGGTTTCACAATCGGTAAGCGAAATGCTTCAGAATTATTTGGAAGAACATCCTAAAGATGCTCGAACTATCGTTCAAAAAATCATTCTTGCTGCTCAAGCTCGAAATGCCGCTAAGAAAGCGCGTGAAATGGTTCAGCGTAAAACGGTTTTAGGATCAAATAGTTTGCCGGGTAAGCTTGCTGACTGCCAAGAACGCGATCCAGAAAAGTGTGAAATTTACCTAGTTGAGGGAGATTCGGCAGGCGGAACTGCAAAGCAAGGAAGAGATCGGGTTTTTCAGGCTATAATGCCCCTTAGAGGCAAGATTTTGAATGTGGAGAAAGCTATGCCACATAAAATCTTTGAAAATGAAGAAATAAAGAATATCTATACAGCTCTTGGAGTTCGCGTTGGTACTGAAGAAGATGAACGAGCATTGAATATGGAAGGCTTGCGTTACCACAAAGTGATTATTATGTGTGATGCTGATGTTGATGGATCTCACATTGCTACATTAATTCTTACTTTCTTTTTCCGATTTATGCGACCACTAGTAGAAGCTGGATATATCTATATTGCGACTCCACCACTTTATTTGGTGAAAAAAGGAAAACAAGAACAATACTGTTGGAGTGACGAAGAGCGCGATCAAATGATAGGTGAATTGAAAGGAGCTGGTAATGAAAGCTCAGTTAAAATTCAACGTTATAAAGGTCTTGGAGAAATGAATGCGATTCAATTGTGGGACACGACAATGAATCCTGAATTTAGAACCTTACGACAAGTTTCTATTGATTCTGCAGCAGAAGCAGATCGGGTATTCTCAATGCTAATGGGGGATGAAGTTCCACCACGTAGAGCGTTTATCGAAAAGAATGCGAAATACGCTAATATCGATATTTAGAGGTTATTAAATAACAGAATATGAAAGCCTTCTCAAGAAATTGAGAAGGCTTTTTTATGTTTATAAGTCAACGTCATTTTTACATCATTCTCGCGCAGGCAGGAATCTAAAATACAGTTAGTTAACAGAATTAGTTAACAGAATGTAATGACCATAGCAATTAAATTTTAATGGCTTGAATTCTTGCGGACTTTTGCTGTAATCTAACAGTAAAATGAATAAAATTTCGTTAATCAATAAGGCCCAGATTCCCTTTTTCAAGGTAATGACGGAAAGTTTTATTTCCAGTTAGAATGACTGATAGTTTTGACTAGCAATACACTACAAGTAAATAGGATAATTATTTTTGAGATGCTAAAACAAGTTCAGCATGACTGCTAAAATAACCAGGATTCAATTAATATTTCAAATCTTTGGATTCTCAGTTTTCGTCAACCCAGAATCAACTGCATTACCGGTATTGAGCGTTTCAATGGGCTCAAAGAGCATTACTTCAACTTCTTCTTCAGCAATGGGTTTGTGCAATGTTCCTTTTGGAATGATGACTATTTCACCTGGCTGGAGCGTTAGCGTTTTATCCTCAAATTCAATTTTCAAAACCCCGCGGATAACCTGAAAAAGCTCATCTTCATTATCGTGTTTGTGCCATACAAATTCACCTTTCAATTTGGCAAGCAATACCTTTTGTCCATTCAATTCTCCTACCGTTTTTGGCGACCAATGATCACTGAATTTTGAGAGTTTTTCTTTAAGGTTTATTGCTTCCATTTTGCTTAATTATTGAGCATAAAAAAGACCTCCCGAAATAGAAAGTCTTTTTTGTAATGTATGTAACTATTTTATTTAGTCTGCTTCGGCTTAGCTTTACTCTTTGCAACCTTTGAAGGATTCACAAACTTTGTTTTAACACACTCACCAAGAACAATAACTTCTTTGGTTCTTGTATATTCTTCAATAGCAGCTTTCATATCTTTTTCGGTATCTCTTCGGATTTTTATTCCCGATTTTGAACCTTTATTTCTTACTTCTAAATACCAGCCATCTTTTAGGCTTTTCGGTTTTGTAGGAGGTCTTCCCATAACGTAATCTCTGTTTTCTTATTAGTTAAAGCATTTTTGTAAACGCCCTTTAAGCGAATATATTGAATTCCTATGAACAAACAAGCTTTAATTGGTTTAATTAGAAAAATTTAGAGTTTTAGTTGGTGATATTAAGATCCATATCGGCATAAAAACCAAGGTCTTTGTTGGTAATCATTTTGGTAATAAAAGCCATTTGACCAGTATGATAAGAAAGATGTTCGACAACATGAACAGCAACTGAGATGCCAGTTAGATTAAACCCTTGAATGGAATAGCTTGCTTCAAGCTCTGCTGCAGTTGATTGCTCGACTCTTTTGCAAGCGGCAGCGATGGTTTCACTAATTAAACGAAATAACTCTTTTTTGTTGAGTGTACTTTTAGCGCTAAACTCCAAGCTTCGTTGCCTATTGTCTGCTGTATTAGAGAATCCGTCAATGCTATATTGCCTAATATTTCCCGCTACATGCAATATCAAATTGCCGATGGAGTTAGTCTGTTCGTTGGGTTTGTGCCAAACTTGCTTCTCGGTTAATAAATTCAAACATTTATCAATCCTCGGTAAGCTTTCGTTTAACCGAAATTTAATTTCTGTTATAAAGGCTTCGTTCATTTTTTTAATGCATTCTGAACAACATGCGTATCGGTGTATTGCCGAAAATGGGTAATCAGACCATTTTCGAGCGTATAGATGTGCACCAATGGTGCTTCCATATATTTACCCGCTTCGATACTCTTTCCTTTATAATAACCAAGCACAAAAACACGCTTACCTGCAGGTATAAATTCTTCAGCCACTGCTCCCCAACCACTCCATTGATTTGCAAATTGGCTAAATACATTTTTAAAGACTTCTTTTGTGCCAATATATGTCCCTCCATTTGGAAAGCCCTCCATTTGTTTCCATTCTATTTTTGGGTGAAAAATTGCTGCGATTTTAGCTCCTTCTCCTGATTTAAAGAAAGCGTATAAATTTTGAATGATAGCTTTGTTTTCTTCTATAGAACCAAAATTAGTCAAAGGCTAATGTCTAGAAATACAATTTAGAATGAATTAAATTTGTTGCATATGAAAAAGGAAAAGGTATTCGTAAAAATCCGATCAGAAATTGCGGCTGGTACAAGAGGGGCAAGTTTAGGAATTGATGCTTTGGAAATAGCAGCGATTAATGATAAAAACACATTGTTTCGCGATGTCCATTCTTTAGATTTAGAGGACCAAAATCATATACTACATGAGGTCGTTGATACGCCAAATGCTATTCGAATAGAAGGGCTAAAAAAAGTGTTAGAAACCTTAATGAATGGTGTAAAAGGTGAATTGGAAAAAGGAAAATTCCCAATTGTACTTTCTGGAGATCATTCCAATGCAGCTGGAACTATTGCAGGAATTAAAGCTGCTAACCCAAACAAAAGAGTAGGAGTGATTTGGGTAGATGCTCATGGAGATTTGCACACCCCATACACCACACCAACGGGAAATATGCATGGAATGCCCGTGGCAATTTCTTTGGGTGCTGATAACTTGAAGAATCAAATCAACGATATTTCTGAAAAAGAAAAAACGCTTTGGAACGAACTAAAGAATTTAGGGGGAATAAAGCCCAAAATTCAACCTTCTGATATAGTGTTTTTTGCGGTTAGAGATACGGAGGAACCAGAAGATAATTTGGCAAACGAACACGGCATAAAAAATTACAAAGTCGAAGAAATTCGATATCGAGGATTAAATGTTTGCCTCAAAGAAGCTGAAGAGAGTTTGAGCCAGTGCGATGTTATTTACATCAGTTTTGATGTGGATAGTATGGATTGCGATTTAATTTCCTACGGCACAGGCACGCCAGTTCAAAAAGGTCTTGATGAAGAAGAAGCTTTTTTAATATTAAAATTCTTCTTAAACCTTGAAAAAACAGTCTGCATTGAATTTGTAGAAATAAATCCCTTATTGGATAATAAAGGCAACAAAATGGCAGAGACTGCTTTTAGAATATTAAAGCGCTTGGTGAGCGAAACCAATTAGTCTAAATCTTGTATTTCTGTTTTTAGAGCCTGCCAAGTCGAATTGGAAATCGCGGATGTGTATTCTCCTTTACTTTTAATTTCGGCAATTATATATTCTGCCCGTTCTTTTGATACAGGATGAGTGCTTATCCAAGCCAATTGCTCCATTAATGCAGCTTCCTCATCAGCTAATAGGTAAAGGAAATTGGCGAGTGGCTCAGGGTCAATTTTTGCATTTTCAAGGTATTCAATAGCTTTTAAATCGGCTTCTTTTTCCAAGGATCTGTCAAATGCCAATGATGAAAGTAGTTTTCCGGTTTCTTTAATTACTTCACCACCGCCTCCAGCAGTGCTCGATAACAAAACTGAAAGACCAACTTCTTTAACCAGCTTCTTCATAACATGGTTCAATTCTAAATGTGCAAGTTCATGGCAAATAACACCCGTTACTGCATCTTGATTTGCATTTTGAGCAATTAGCCCAGTATATATTATCATATGGCCACCTGGCAATGCAAAAGCATTCACTTCACTATTTTGAAGAACATGTACTTTGATTTTATCTACGTCAATATCATTTGCAAGGCATATTTTCTCAATTATGCTGTCTACCGAGTTCAGAATGAATTTATTTGATACTTCAATTTCTGCACTTTTAATCGACTTCCAGTAGAGTTCGCCTAGTTTTTCTTCGGTTCGGGTTCCGTTTTTTTTAACCTCAAAAAGATCCACCCAACTTATTTGATTCAGTAAAAACCAAAGCAATAAAAAACTCGAAACAATTATAAGTGCTTGTATTAGAGGTTTTTTCATTTATCAGATTTACAAATTAGGTCAGTAATTGCAGCATAAAACCACCATGTTACGTGTTTTCCTTTGCGCGTTTGGATAGCAGTGTAAATTGTTGCGATAAACTCTGTAAGGTTGAAAGCTATGGCCGCAAAAATATAGGCGATGTAGTTATTGGTAATTTCCTCAGCTGTAAAGGCAATGGAAACTGTCCACCAAAAGCCGTAACTGTTAATAAACAGCATGGAGACTTGAGAAAGCAATGCTTGCGTGCAATGCCAGCGCACAAAATAGGTTCCGTTTCTATTTCCTATATAAAAAGCGAAAGTCGCAATCAGGTTTATAATAGGTAAAGGAATCCCAACTACAATTGCAACCAGAGACATTAAGTAACTGTTTGAAGCCTTTTCGGATTCATGTTCACCAGGCACGTAATCAAACTGTTTTGTTGTAATCATAGATTTTTATAAATATTCCATATCCAATTAGACAACATCAAAATTATAAGGGGAATAAAGACTGCCTTTTTCTTTAATGTTTTTTCAACCTTCAGATAGAATTTATGCAGTGTTTCTTCTCCCATAAGGATATCTGCAAGCAACCAAAAAGGGGCGATTAGCATAATAATTAATACCACTAAACCCAGAGGGTTTGTAATGATTCCATCAATGAAATTACCATTTAAAAATGCTGATACCGAACGAGTTGCACCACAAGATGGGCAGGGTAGGGTAGTTACTTTTTTAAAAATGCAAACCTCTAATGTTGAGTGTCTTGATCGAATAAGAACGTTCCAGTAAATAACCCAACTATAACCAGCAATCAACAATACACCCAGTAACAGGTAAAGTTGTTTGCTGGAAATAGGCATGTGTTAAAGTACAGTTTGGAGTTGTGCCATATTTTTTTCTCTAGTGGCACCCATAATCATGAATAAATCAATGATTGCCCAAACGCCTAATCCTCCGCAGGTAAGTAATTTTCCTATTCCTAGGCCTGTATCGCCTATCATAAAACGATCAATTCCTAAACTTCCCGCAAGCAATGAAACTATTAACATGGTAGTTGGATTTTTAAATTGAAGTGTTTGAATCACTCCCCATTTTGAATCATCAACTTCCAATAATCGATCTCTGATCAAGGCAACTTGGTGGCTTTCGAAAAACTTTCCGTTGGCCATAATAAACATATCTACTTTTTGTGCTTCCATTATTTTGGGTGTTTTAGTTTATTTTGAATGAAATAGCATTTGATTAACTAAATGATTGACTTAAAACAATTCATACTTCAAGGTTATGAATTTTTATCCACTAATCCTATACTTCATTCTATAATTCACTAAACACTCAGTAGCAATTGTATGCTCTTGCTTATTAACGATTGTAAAACCTTGCTTTTTGAAAAATGAAGTGGCAGTTATACTTACATCGGATAGAATACATTGTTGATTGCTTTCAAGCGCTTTATTCAATAGGCAATTGTACAGACACTGAGCTACGCCTTTCCGCAGGTGCTGGGTTGAAACATAAAGAAAATCAATATAGTTTCCGTTTTCTAAGGAAGCAAACCCTACAATTTCATTATCTATTTCAGCAACAATAAAGTATTGATTCTTTATAGCTTCTTTAAATCGGTTTGGTCGATTAATTCCATTAGCCCAAGCTTTTAATTGCGGTTGAGTATAATCTTCCCTACAAGTTTTTAGAATTGACGATTGAGAAAGTTCAATTAACTCTTCTGAATCCGATGGTACCGCAGTTCTAATTTCCATGTCAACAATAATAAGGAGATTCTACTTTTTTATCATCTAAATGACCTATAAGTATTGTTTATGGATTTTATAAATAATATAAATTAAGACAAATGGAAATTTTAACACATTTTTGTGGCAAAATTTAGAACATGAAAAAAGTTACAGTTGCACACGGAGATGGTATAGGTCCTGAAATTATGGATGCCACTTTGCGTATTATAAAAGCATCAGGAGCCAATGTAGAGTTTGATGAAATTAAAATTGGAGAGAAGGTTTATTTAGACGGTAATACTTCTGGCATTGCAACCGAAGCTTGGAACAGCATTCGAGAAAATAAGGTTTTTCTGAAAGCGCCAATCACAACACCACAAGGCGGAGGTTACAAAAGTTTAAATGTTACCATGCGTAAGTCATTAGGACTTTATTCTAACGTAAGGCCATGTGTAAGCTTGCACCCTTTTGTTCAGACTAAACATCCAAAAATGGATGTGGTAATAGTTAGAGAGAATGAAGAGGATTTATATGCAGGTATCGAGCATCAGCAAACGGATGATGTCGTTCAATGTTTGAAATTGATTAGCCGTCCTGGTTCTGAAAAAATTATTCGATATGCTTTTGAATATGCTAGACATTACGGAAGAAAAAAAGTGACTTGCTTTTCTAAGGATAACATAATGAAACAAACAGATGGATTGTTTCACAAAGTGTTTGACGAAGTAGCTAAGGAATATTCTGATATTGAAAATGAACATTGGATTGTAGATATAGGTGCAGCAAAATTGGCGGATACTCCAGAGGCATTTGATGTAATTGTAATGCAGAATTTATACGGAGATATATTATCTGATGTTGCTGCTCAAATTACTGGTTCGGTAGGTTTAGCTGGTTCTTCTAATATTGGAGAAACCTCTGCAATGTTTGAGGCAATTCATGGTTCTGCTCCAGATATTGCAGGAAAAAACATAGCGAATCCCTCAGGTTTACTGAGAGGAGCAATTTTAATGTTGAATCATATTGGTGAAGGAGAAGCGGCTTCTAAAATTGAAAAAGCTTGGTTCAAAACTATAGAGGATGGAACGCATACTCCAGATATCTATAGAGAAGGGTCAAGTACTAAAAAAGTAGGCACCAAAGAGTTTGCCGATGCTGTAATCGCTAATTTAGGTCAAGCGCCAAAAACATTAATAGTATCTAATACTGGTGGCAAAGGAGCCTTTAAACTTCCAAAATTGAAACAAAGACCCTTGGCTAAAAAGGTATTGGTAGGTGTTGACGTTTTTGTTGATGATACGGATAAAGATCCAGAAGAAGTAGCGAAAAGGTTAAAGGCTATAGAGGCAAACGATTTGGAGTTACTAATGATTACAAATAGAGGAGTAAAAGTTTGGCCAAATGGTTTTGATGAAACCTATTGCACAAATCACTGGAGATGCAGATTTATGCTAAAAGATAATTCAGCAATTGGAAAAGCTGATATATTGGCCGTGCTCACAAATGCATTGAAGGTAAACGTAGATGTTATAAAAACGGAAAACCTTTATGAATTTGACGGTAAAACAGGCTATTCTTTGGGTCAAGGGCAATAAAAACTAAATGATGAAAGCGAAAATTTTGGTGACTTTATTCTTAGCTATTTCCTTTGGAATTAGTGACTTTATAGAAACTGATTTGTTATTTCAACAGTTATGGATTGGATTGATGGTTTTAAATTTCGGATTAATTTATAAATGAGTTTTAGAGCAATCGCTAAAGGGTAAAAAGGTTTTTGAATTAAAAGAATACTCAAGTTCTCAAAACTATGGAGAAGAAGCTAGAAACTAGCTTCCTCTTATTTCTTTAATGAACTTTACTAATTGTCCATAATAATTGCAATTCGCGATTCATCGCAAATTCTAGCTTTCCAAACTCCATTAATTTTTTGTTTGGGGGTTTGTTATTAATGAGTTAATAGCTTGAACATCTTTAAAAATTGAATCGACGAAGGCCTTATGGTCTTCGTCGTTTTTTATTTTAGAATAATAAACATTGTTACTGATTCTAAATAATAACTCGACCCTAAGTAATCGTGCTAAAGTCACTCGCTTAAAGCTATTTACAGTTTTTATACATTAATTGTAAGGTATTTTTTCTAAAATATGCTCAACCGCCTCTAATCGTGCGCTGTATTTGTCGTTTGCATCAATAATTTTCCAAGGTGCAAGTTCAGTATTTGTTTGATCGAACATTTTGGTTTTATAGGTAGTATAATCGTCCCATAATTCTTGAGCTTTAAGATCTACTGGTGTTATTTTCCAGCGCTTCAAGGGGTTGTTTTTTATTTCTTCAAAACGTTTGGACTGTTCGTCCTTGGCAATGGAGAAATAGAGTTTGATCAAATAGGTATCTGACTCTATTAGCATTTTCTCAAATTCATTGACTTGAGACATAAATGTCTCGTATTCTTTAGGACTGCAAAATCCATTAACAGGTTCTACAACTGCTCGATTGTACCAACTTCTATCAAAAAATACGATTTCTCCGGGTTTAGGTAATTGATTGATATAGCGTTGAAAGAACCATTGCAGTGTTTCCTCTTCAGTAGGCACATTTAATGCTACAATTCGATATTGGCGAGGATTGATATACTCCGTAATTCGTCTTATTGCTCCGCCTTTTCCTGCAGCATCTCTTCCTTCAAAAATTATCACAACTTTTTTGTTGTTTTCAATTGCCCAATTCTGAAGCTTTATCAATTCTTCTTGCTTTTTCTTAAGCTCAGCATCATATCTGGACACTTTAAGTGCTTTATCTAAATTTACTTTTTTGCTTTTTAAAAGTGCATGCATTCCGTCTTTTGAATTTAGCAAATTCAAATCTTCTGATGTTAGATTAATTGTACTCATTGTGTGTTTATATATCAATTTGAATTGCACTTCTGTGGTAACACATAATTACATTGGGGTCATGCAGGATTGGAGCTTTAGACTGTCCTTTTCCCTCATAATCGAATTGGGATAGAACGTATCGCATACTTTCCAATCGGGCTTGCTTTTTATCGTTAGTTTTTACGATAATCCAAGGACTAAAATTCGTGTGCGTTTTGCTAAACATTTGTTCTTTGTAATGTGTGTATTTATCCCAAAGCTTTTGCCCTTCCATGTCTACTGGACTAAATTTCCAAACTTTTAAAGGATTTCCCATTCGCCCATCGAATCGTTTTTTCTGTTCATCTTTAGAAATCGAGAACCAAAATTTTATGACTTTGACGTTGTCTTCGTATAGCAAATGCTCAAACTCAGGAGCTTGAACCATAAACTTTTCATACTGGTCTTTTGAGCAAAAGTCCATTACTGGTTCAACTACTGCGCGATTGTACCAGCTTCTGTCAAAAAAAACAATTTCACCTGGATTGGGCAGTACCTGAATGTATCTTCTAAAATACCATTGTCCTTTTTCTACTTCTGTTGGCTTTGTGAGGGCAACAACTCGGGATGATCTGGGGTTTAAGTGTTCTTTGAATCGTTTTATTGCTCCTCCTTTACCAGCGGCATCCCTGCCTTCAAAAATTATCGCTACTCGCATTTTATTGCGCGCTACCCATTTTTGAAGGTTTACTAATTCGGATTGCAGTTCGTGCAATTCGGCTTCGTATTGTAATTTCTTTAAAACTTTATTGACTGATATGTTATTTTTTTTTAGCTATTGCTAAAAGGTCATTTCTGGTTTTTGCGCCAAGAAGTTGTTCCTCGTTAAATCCCATTATACTTTTTTGTAATTAGTGAATAACCCACTAACTTTTAACTAAATTAGGAAAAGTCCGCAGATTTTTTTATGACAATTGTTGGCTGTGCATTATCACTAAAAAAGTTTCTTAGGAATTTTATTCAGCTTTTTTGTTGTTGTAAGCTCTTACCATGGCTGGGGTATTTGCATATTGGTAAGCTCTCGATTTTAGTTTTGAAACAATTTCTGGGTCATCAGCAAAATATTTTTTCATTTTTGAGGCAAAACCAACTACATCAACTTTTTCTGTAAAACCATTTTTTTCCAAGTAGTATTTTTCCTCTAATTGAACCACTCCAGGTCCGCCATCACCAATTAGAATAGACATATAAACCGAAACGTATCCTTTTACTACTAATTTTAAATAAGCGTGATCTATTCTTCCCAAAGTTCTAATCTCTCGATCTACATAGTCTATATTGTCTTTTCTGAATCCTATTAACTCTCCAGGTTTGTAAGTTATTTTAGTTCCTTTTTCGTCAATAAACAAGACATTAAAGACTCCGTTTAGATTGACACTTTCATCATATTTCCCATAAATGGTGTCGCCCATATTTGGAATTACATAATTGTCTAGTTTATTCTGAGCATTAATGGTGCTTATTGCAAATAGTCCAGTCAGAAAAGTTATAACTAATGTTTTCATTATTTAGATTTAAATGATAAACTCTATACTGTTTAAATTCTACTGTGGTTTAAAAGCTAATAATCATTGAAGGACAATTCACCGTGCATAGACTTCACCAAACCATCAGCCAACCCCAGTTTTGGTACGTGAATTTCTGCACCTTCAGTCCATTTCATTATGCGCTGAAAAATTCTTCCTGCATGCACTATTACATCGGCCCTATCTGGGTGTAATCTAAATTTCATAATACGCTCCTCGTAGGTGAGGTCTGATAATTCCTTCAATACTCCTTTGAGTTCATAATACTTTATTGCTTGCCAGTCTTGTTTGTTTAAAATCTTGTAAATCTTATTTATGTTTCCACCAGAACCAATAATCTCAAGGCCTTTGTGGTTTTTGGTTATATCCTTAAGCCAATCGTGCATTTTGTTCCACTTTTCTTCATTTACCTGATCCTTTAATAAACGAATGGTTCCGATATTAAACGAGCGACTTGCCTGCATTTCCCCTTTTACAAAAAGACTTATTTCAGTGCTTCCACCACCAACATCAACATAAAGGAAATCATGACCAGCGCTAAGTCGTTCTTGCACATGCGTACTTCTTATAATTTTAGCTTCCTCGTCGCCAGAAATAACTTCAATCTCAATTCCAGTCCTTTCTCGCACACCTTCCACAATTGTTGGTCCATTAGATGCGTCGCGCATGGCACTTGTTGCTGTAGCCCTGTATTCGTCTACTTTATGCACCTTCATTAATTGCTCAAAGGCAATCATAGTGCGTTCGAAGTCAATCGCTTTTTCTTGAGAAATTTTACCGTCCATAAACACATCTTCACCCAGTCTCAGTGGCACACGTGTAAGGGATACTTTTTTAAATGTACTAACTTCATTTTCGGTAAATACATTTACTAGTAATAACCGAATTGCATTTGATCCTATGTCTATTGCACCGTATTTTTTTCGCTTCAAATTTTATTGATTTTCTGAGTAGTACTTGTAAAATTCCATTTGCGCTCTTGTATTTGCTTTTTTACCCGTTTTTCGATATTCGTTTTTAGAATTAGCGTCTATTTGTCGCGCTTTCACATTATCTTTCCATTGCAAATCGAATATAAAACGCAATTCGTCTTGAATGTTTTTATCATAGATTGGGCAAGTAACTTCTATTCTACGATCGAGATTTCGTTCCATCCAATCTGCTGAACCGATAAAATATTTTGGGTCATCATTGTTGCAGAAAATCATGATTCGAGCATGTTCTAAGTATTTTCCAAGTATACTTATTGCTTCAATGTTCTCACTCAAATTTTTCATGCCCGGGCGAATACCGCAAATACCTCGAATATTCATTTTTACTTCAACGCCGGCTTTAGAAGCTTGATAGAGTTTTTCCATTAAATCTGGATCAATAATATTGTTCAGTTTTAAATGGATGTATGCATTTTTCCCAGCCTGTGCATTTCGAATTTCTTGGTTAATCATACGCACTAATCTCGGGCGCATATTTAGCGGGCTCACTAATAAATGTTTGTAATAATAAGGAGTGAAATTCCCTTCTAGTAATTCAAACATTCTGCGAACTTCATCAGTAATATCTGAATTTCGAGTTAAGAGCGATAGGTCACCGTATATTTTAGCAGTAGATTCATGGAAGTTTCCCGTTCCAACGTGCACATAACCAACTAGTTTATTTTCTTCTCTTCGACTAATGTAACATACTTTAGAATGTACTTTTAGTCCTCTGTAACCAAATAATACCTTAATGCCTTCATCAGATAATAAGTTAGCGAATTTTATATTATTCTCTTCATCAAAACGTGCTTGAAGTTCAACCAAAACGGTCACATCTTTTCCATTTTGCGCTGCATTGATCAGTGCGTTAATTATTCTAGAGTTTTTAGCAACACGATATAAGGTCATTTTTATAGACCTAACCTTGGGGTCAATCGCTGCCTCCCTCAAAAAATCAATCAAATGATCAAAAGTCTGGTAAGGGTAGTGTAGTAAAATATCTTTTTTCTTTACGGCATTTATTACGCTGGAAAAAGGTGCTAAATCTTTGTGTCGAACTGGTGGTGATTTTTTAAATTCTAACAGCCGTCCACCGATATTCGGGAAATTCATAAAGTCCTTGAAATTATGGTACCGACCACCCGCAATCATATTGTCAGAAGTACCTAATTTTAGGCGCTTTCTAAGGTATTCTAGTAGTGACGGAGAAATTTTTTCATCGTAGACAAAACGAACAGGTTGTCCTTTTTTACGATCAGAAACCCCTTCTTGCATGGCTTCAAGGAAGCTTTTTGAAACATCAGCATCTAAGTCTATTTCAGCGTCTCTAGTAAGTTTGATGGTGTAAGCTTCAACTTTGTGATAGCCATACATTCCAAATAAGTAGTTCAAGTTGTGACGAATAACATCATCAATCATCATGACAAAACGATTTCGACCTTCCGTGGGAAGTTCAACAAAACGTGGCAGAGAGGTTGGAAGCTCAACAATAGCATACTTTCCCTTATCGGTTTCTTTGCGAATCATGTGTATCGCAAAGTATACCGACTTATCGTTCATCGTAGGAAATTTACGAGTGTTAGAAATCATAATCGGCACCAATTCGGGATAAACATTTTTGGTAAAATAGTCTTCCACGAAAAGCTTTTGTCCGTCATTCATTTGAGTCTCATTCAGCAAATAAACGTGCTGATTTCTGAGACTTTTTATGATTTCATTATATATTCGATAGAAACGCTTTTGTTGCTTGATAATTGTCGATTGAATTTTATCCAGCAGTTGCCTTGGGTTTCCTTCAATCGGGTCGAAGTTTTTCTTTTCAAGCTGAATTCTGCGCTTTACAGTTGCTACACGAACTCTGAAAAACTCGTCGCGATTGTTAGAATAAATCCCCAAAAAACGTAAGCGCTCTATAAGTGGGTTCCGACTATCAGCAGCTTCTTGAAGTACACGTTCATTAAAGCTTAACCAGCTTAATTCCCTATTTATAAATCGTTCAACTACCTGTTTTGCCATACTATAATTCCTTAGTTTCTTGGCGATTAAAGTAAATTAATTGCTTCACTTCAGCAAATCGAATTTGACTCCAGTTTTCTGCGTTTAATTCGATTTTCATAACCGATGAAGTTTGCATTTTTTCAAGAGGAATGGTAAGGAAATCATTTATAAAATGGGTCAGGGAAGGGTCGTGGCCAACTACCATTATGGCATTTAGATTGTTTTCTACCGACTTCACAAGCTCATAAATACCTTCTTTGCCTTGGCGATAAATTGAATTTCTAATTTCAATTCTGTTCTCAGGAAAATTTAAATATCGAGCATGTATTAAAGCAGTGTGCGCAGCCCGCACTGCGGTACTAGTGTATATTGCATCAAGTTCAGGTTCTGATTCCTTTAGTCGTTCCGCAATTTTTTGCAAAGCAATTATTCCGCTTGATTTTAGCGGACGGTCAACATCAATAATCTGTGTGTTTCTCCAACTGGATTTTGCATGCCTAGCTATGTAAATGGTTTTCATAAGTATTGATAAAGTTCGCGGACAAAGCAAGGTAACTTAGGCTACTTGTAAATTAAGGTCGTGTTAAGATTTAAGTGCGGAAGTGCTTACATTCTTCTGTACAATCCTTCAATATATTCCATGGAAACGGTGTCTTTCCATGTTGGTCCAAAAGCGTGATTCCACATATGTTCCAATCGGATTGCAATTTCAGCCATAGCAGTAATCTCTTCGTTGGTCCAATCTTTTGAAAGGTTTTGAGGCAACTTAACATTAAAGCGCTCAAGCATAACGTGAAATTCATCTACTGCTTCCCCGTAAACATCTTTTAAGTGGTTAAAGGCTAGACAATTTGCGTAACCGTGTCGTGTTCCAAAAACAAAACTCAATCCATAAGAAAGTGCGTGGCAAACGCCCACTTCTGAGTACGTCAAACTAAGGCCCCCAAAAAGAGACGCTAGCATTAATTTTTCATCATTTTCTGGACTTTGACCTGCGTTTTCTCCTAGAAAAACTTCTTTACAAAGCTCAATAGATTGATCACCGTATGCCTTTGAAAAGGTATTATACTTTATACCTGTTGCACTTTCAATACAGTGAATAAAGGTGTCCATTCCAGTATAAAACCATTGCTCTGTAGGAACAGAAGCAGTCAAAGTTGGATCTAAAACGACTTGATTAAAAACTGTCCATTCGCACTTTAACCCAAGTTTTTTTTCTGGCCCTGATAATACAGCAGTCATAGAACATTCAGCTCCGGTGCCAGAAATTGTAGGCACACCACAATGGTAAATGCCGGGGTTTTTAATCAAATTCAATCCTTGATAGATAACTGAGGAACCTTCATTGGTTACCATTAGAGAAAGTGCTTTTGCGATGTCCATAATACTGCCACCACCTATACCGATAATTCCAGCAGGAAGCCCTTGGTCGCTTAATAATTCATCACGTAAAGCATCAATTTGGGAAGTTTTTGGCTCATCGTGACTCGCATCAATAAAATAGACTCTATCGTTTTCTAATGCAGGAATTTGAGCAGCCAATGCTTTGCCTTCAAAGTAATCGTCAACCACAAAAACCATGTAACCTTTATTGTCTGCTCTTCTAGGCTCAATAATTTCTCCTAGTTGAAGAAAACTACCAGATCCGTAGCAGATTTTACCGATGTTATTGAAATTGATGTGTTGCATGTTTTGTTTTTTTGGATTCAATACTCGGGATGCAAGATATGATTCCTGTTTCTTGAAACTTTAATCATTAGGACAAAGAGTTCGCAATAGCCGTTTTCATATTCGCCGCCAATTCAGTCATTTGCTCAACAGTCCATTGCGTGCTAATTCCTAATGAAATTAATCGCCCTACTACTTCTTGAGATTTAGGTAAATCAAGGTTGTTATAGTCTTGAGGTAAATCCATTTTGTGCAAATGCAATGGAGCCGCAGATTTTAGGTTTTTCAAATGATCCCATTGGTTGATGAAGTGGTACATATTTGTATACCAATAGTTGAATCCACCGATGCCCATTTTACCGAATTCTGCCATAACTTTTTGCGCCGTTTCCGTATCCGGTAAAAAGAAGTTTAGGAAGGTTCCGCTGTCGCCTTCTTCGTCCGGAATTGGTCGAAAAGAAAGACCTTCTGTACCTGCCAGTAAATTCTTTAGATAAGTTTTGTTCTTTTTGTTGGTGTCGCGAATAGTGTTGATTTTTCGCATTTGAGCCAATCCAACAGCAGCATGCAACTCACTCAATCGGTAGTTGAATCCAAGAATATGGTGTTGTTCCATTCCACGATTTGCTCCAATATGGTCGTGACCATGATCAGAGTATGAATCTGCCAGTTTGTAACACTCCTCGTCATTAGTTACATATAACCCGCCTTCACCAGCTGTAGTAATTTTGAAGAAGTCAAATGAGTATGCTCCTGTTTTTCCAAATAAACCTGCCGAAGTTCCTTTATAAAATGAGCCAAGCGCCTGTCCTGCATCTTCAATAAGTGTAAGATTATGTTTGTTACAGACCTCCATTATCGAATCCATATCTGCGGTAGCTCCGCACATGTGCACCAAACAAACGGCTTTTGTTTCTGGCGTTATTGCCGCTTCAATTCCAGCAGCGGATAGGCATAAATTTTCGTCAATTTCAGCAAAAACAGGAACCCCACCGCCGAAAATCACGCCTTCAATTGTAGCTATATAAGTGAATGGAGGGACAATAACATGATCGCCGAACCCAATGCCCGCACTTGCCATTGCGCAAGCAACCGCAGTAGATCCACTTGAAACTGCGTGAGCGAATTTAGCACCAGTAAAATTTCTGACTTCCGCTTCTAATTCTTTTGCTTTCCAATGTCCGTTTCTTAAGTGCTCATGGTTGTATCTAAACAAACATTTCGAGTCCAAAACATCCATTACTTCTTTTCTTTCTTCGTCTCCAAAAAGCTCTAATCCTGGCATTGTATATTGTGTTATTTATGATGATAAATAGGCTGGCAAAAGTAGGATATTCTATTCTTCTATCTTTGTGGCAAAATTCTATACCAAATGAAGGTTATCGCAATTATTCCTGCACGTTTTGGAAGCTCACGATTAGAAGGTAAACCACTTGTAGATATCTTGGGAAAGCCTATGATTCAGAGGGTTTACGAACAGACAATTAAATCAATTCCCAATGCTTTTGTTGCGACTGACGACGAACGGATTAAACAAGCTGTAATTGAGTTCGGCGGCAATGTGATCATGACCTCGCCCGACCATCAAAACGGCACTACTAGGTGCTTAGAGGCGTTTGAGCGTATTTCTGCAAAACTGGGTAAAGAATTTGATGTAATTGTGAATGTTCAAGGTGATGAGCCTATGTTAGAACCAATTCAATTGGATGAGCTCGTGCGACCTTTTGAAAATAAGAAAGTACGTTTTTCTACTTTGGTTAGTCCTGTTCAATCTGCTCAAGATTTGTTCAATGAAAGTGAAGTATTTACGGTTTTCGATAAAAACAAAAGGGCATTGTATTTCAGCCGTTCTGTTATTCCACATATTAGAGGTATTCACAAAACCCATTGGCTAGAGCATCATACTTTTTTCAAACATGTTGGTTTATATGCATACACTTATGATGCTTTAAAGGAGTTTGCCAATCTTCCTAGTTCAAAATTAGAACGCGTAGAGTCTTTAGAGCAAAACCGTTGGATAGAAAATGGAAACGAAATTTATGTGGAACTTACCTATCACGATACCGTTCCAGTAGATACGATTGATGACTTGAAAAAGGTGAGGCAGTTGTTGAGTGACTCCAACGTTCAATAGGTCAGACAGTTTAAAACTTTTGCTAAAAGCTGGTTTGCAGATGTCGTTTAATTTTTTAGGCTTGTAGCCCAGCTTTGATTTTCAAAACCGTGCTATAAATTTGTATTGTGAAAGTTTTTCTACAATGTTTCTAAACCCCATAATCATCCAAATTCCCTAACCCCTCACGAATCAATTCCACTTCGTCACTGGTACAATCCAAAATAGTTGAAGGGATATTATTCCCGTAACCACCATCAATAACAATATCTACTTTTCCTCTAAAATTTTCGAACAGCATATTAGGGTCAGTGGTGTATTCTAAAATTTCATCATCGTTTACAACAGAAGTAGTCACTAAAGGGTTTCCTAGTTGGCGAACAATCTCTCTTGGAATCATGTTGTCAGGAATACGTAACCCGATGGTTTTCTTTTTGTTTTTGAAGAGTTTAGGTACGTTATTGGTTGCATTCAAAATGAAGGTAAAAGGACCAGGTAATGTTTTTTTCATAACCTTAAAAATGTTTGTAGGCACTTTGGCGAAATCCGCTAGATTGCTTAAATCAGAAGCCACTATAGCAAATTTTGCATCTTGAAGCTTTATGTTTTTAAGTCTTGCGACTTTTTCGAGTGCTTTCCCATTTGTGGCATCGCAACCAATACCATAAACCGTATCTGTAGGGTATATAATAATACCGCCATTTTCCAAACAACGCACAACCTTTTCGATGTCATCGCCATTTGGATTATCGGGATTAATTCGTAGGTACTTTGTTTCCATTGGGTAAAGGTAATGAATGCGAGCATTAAGTTCTAAACTAACGTCATTTCAGAAGCGCAATTGAACCAATCCAAAGGGGATTGTTTGAAATAGCTATGTGGAATCTAATAACTATTAGAATAGAGCTAATTAATATTTAGATTCCGTATAGAAGTTTCGTATTGTTTTTCCTTCGGAAACTCAACTCAACTAATCTTACGGAATGACGGTGTTACATGGTGTTTAGAGCAACTAACTTTTCTAATTCCCTAAAAGAAACCTACTGATTCCCTTTATTGTAATCTGCTAAGAATTTTTCTAAACCACTATCGGTGAGTGGATGCTTCAATAATCCCGTAATCGATGAAAGAGGCCCCGTCATTACATCAGCGCCTATTTCAGCACAATTTATAACGTGCATGGTGTGTCGAATGGATGCAGCTAAAATTTGAGTTTCGTACAAATAGTTATCATAAATGCCTCTGATTTGGGCAATTAAGTCTAGGCCATTTACAGAAATATCATCTAACCTACCGATAAACGGAGAAACGTAAGTAGCACCAGCTTTAGCAGCTAATAGCGCTTGACCAGCAGAAAAGACTAACGTACAATTGGTTTTTATTCCTTGGTTGGAAAAATATTTAAGTGCTTTTACACCATCTTTTATCATTGGAATTTTAACAACAATATTTTCATGCAATTCGGCCAATGCCTCTCCTTCGCTAACCATGCCTTCAAAATCAGTTGAAATCACTTCTGCACTTACATCACCATCTACAAGATTGCAGATATCAACATAGTGCTTTAAAATATTATCGTGACCAGTAATTCCTTCTTTCGCCATTAACGAAGGATTGGTAGTTACACCATCTAGAACACCTAATTCTTGTGCTTCTTTTATTTGAGCAAGGTTTGCTGTATCGATAAAAAATTTCATACTGAATTTCGCTTTTTAATTGAGTTTCCAAAAGTACTTTAGATACTATTGAAAGCAATGAAAAAAGCATGAACAAGTTATTCACGCATTCATAAAAGCGAGGGCTTGCTTTTTTTGAGCTCTTGTTGAATTACCTCGATTAAATCTTCAACTCCCTTTTTAAAAGAGATATTATTATCAATCAATAAATCACATTGTGCCCTATTTGGCATTAGGAAGTTGAAAAAAGCAGGAGAAACATGTTCATTCCATTGATAGAGAATTTGTTCTTTAGAATAACCTCTTTCTTTGCTGTCTCTATTTAAACGACGGCGTAATTTTTCCGCTTCGTCAACATCAATAAAAACTTTAAAATCAATGAATGGCTGTAAGGTCGTTTCGTGAAATACAAATAAGCCCTCAATCAATAAAATAGGAGCAGAGGCAATAGTTATTTGTTTGGCAGTTCTTGCATCGTTATTAAAGGTATACTCTGTTTTTGATATTGAATTTCCCAATTGAAAAGTGGTTAAATGCTCTTCTAGTAAAGGCCAATCAATACATTCGGGAAGGTCAAAATTTACTTCGCCACTTTCATCCAGTGGTTGCTTTTCTATGGGTAAATAGTAATCGTCTTGACTAAGTACAGCAATTTGCGTGCTGGGAAAGTGTTCTTTTAACGCATTAATAATACTGGTTTTCCCGCTTCCGCTGCCACCAGCAATTGCAATTACATATGGTCTTGGAGTTTTCATATTTCACAAAAAAAAGAAATAAAAAAAGGGTAAGCTACTTTTATCGCACCGCTACAACCATTTACCCTTGCTACCTTCCGATCCTGGGGGAATTCAATGGGAGCTGGTCGTAAAAGACTTACCCAGCTGCAAAAGTAATCATTGGGTTGATAAAGAGAAAGATTTGTTCTTAAAAAATGTAGAGAATATTTTAAGAACGTCTTTCCTACGAAAGAGGGAATCTAAATCAGTATTCCCACAGATTCCCGCCTGCGTGGGAATGACGATATAAAAGGTAGGTAACTAGATTATATTCACCTCGCGTTCCAATTCAATTTTGAATTTATCTTCAATATCTTCGATAATATTCTCGGACAAATCAAAAATTTCTTGCCCCAAGGTATTTTTATAGTTTACAAGAACTAAAGCTTGGTTTTTATGAATACCGAAGCGCTCGTCATAGGTTCTTCCTTTCCAACCTGCAGTTTCAATCAGCCATCCAGCGGGAACTTTATACAGATTATCTCCCACTTTGTAGTTGGGTGCAGAAGGATGCTTTTTTAATAAATCTTGCACTGTTTCAATAGACACAACGGGGTTCTTAAAAAAACTTCCAGCATTGCCAATTTCGGCTGGGTTAGGTAATTTGGATTGACGAATACGAACAACAGCATCACTAATATCTTTAATGCTTGGAGAGGATACATGCATCGCAATTAATTCATCTTCAATTGAGCCATAAGAGGTATTGAGCTTGGGTTGTTTCGAGAGTTTAAAAGTGACATTCAGTATAATGGCTTTACCTTTCAAGTGTTTTTTAAAGATGCTCGAACGGTAACCGAAATCGCACGCTGTATTCTTGAAAATTTCCAATGTATTTTCTTCGGGTAGCCAAGCTTCTAATTCTACAAAAACATCTTTCAGTTCAACCCCATATGCGCCAATATTTTGCATCGGTGCAGCGCCTACCGAACCTGGAATTAAGGACATGTTCTCTACGCCAGACCAGCCGTTTTCAACTGCCCATAAAACAAACTCATGCCATACTTCGCCTGCGCCAACTTTTAACCAAATGTGCGTTTCGTCTTCTTTTAAAACTTCTTTTCCAAGCAGATTAAGCTTAGTAACCAAGCCATCGAAGTTTTTTGTGAGCAAGATATTGCTACCTCCACCTAAGGGAAGTTTTTTTTCATTGGAATAATGCGCGTAAACTTCCTTGAGGTTTTCTAAGGAAGTTACTTCTGAAAATAGTTTTGCCTTAGCTTCAATGCCAAAGGTGTTATATGCTTTTAAAGAAAAATGCTCTTGTATTTTCATTACCTCAATACCTTTGAAACGAAGGTAAAAATCTGGTCATTGCAGGAAGTAATTAACGCTAGGATTTATTAGGTTGCGGTTGTTTATAAAGGAAGTTTGTATTTTTTGAGAATGCTGATTTATTAGCCAATGTCCTATCTAATGACTAGAATCGAAAGCAATTCATTTTAATAATTAGTTGTTCTAAACGTTTGTTCGTCGTCCTCATCCAGCATACTCAAATAACTTTTGTAACGCGATTGATCGATTAGTCCTTGCTTTGCAGCATCCATAACGGCACAATGCGGCTCATTAACGTGCTGGCAATCGTTAAATTTACAGCCTTCTAAAACGGCGCGCATTTCGATAAAATAATGCGATAAAACTTTTTTATCAATGTCAATTATTCCAAAACCTCTAATGCCGGGTGTATCGATAATATCTGCACCAAAACTTAAGTGGTGCATTTCAGCAAATGTCGTTGTATGTTTTCCTTGTCTATGATGATCAGAAATTTTGCCTGTGCTCAGGCTTAGTTTTGGGTCAAGCGCATTCACTAAAGATGATTTTCCAGTACCCGAATGCCCTGCCAACATAGACGTTTTTCCTTTCATTTTTCCCTGAATCAAATCAAGATTTACGTTTTCAGTTACTGAAATTTGAATGCACTCATAACCAATCGCCATATATGTATCTAACCATTTTTCGAGCAACCCCCTGTCCTCTTCACCTAGTAAATCAGCTTTATTAAACACTAATACAGGCTTAATGTGGTACGCTTCGGCACTAATGATAACTCGATCTACAAACCCAAAAGTAGTTTCAGGATCTTTTAACGTCACAAAAACTAGCACTTGATCAATGTTCGCGGCTAGAATATGCCCGCGTTTGGAAAGGTTGATGGACTTTCGGATAATGTAATTTTCTCTTTTTTCGAGCGCGGTAATCACACCTTCATGCTCATCTTTTTCCTGAAACTCAACCCAATCTCCCACAGCCACAGGGTTGGTCGAGCGAATTCCCTTTACTCTAAAATTACCCTTAACCGTACAAGAATATATTTCCGAATTTTCGTCTCTAACCAAATTAATGGCCCCCGTACTTTTCGTTACTCTTCCTCGCATTGTTGCAAATTTACATTTTTGGATGCGCCTTCTAATAAGAGTTATTCATGAAGCATTCAATGAACCCAAATCATATTTTACATTTGCTCGCATGTCTATAGAAGTAAAAGAGGTTAGCAAAATTTACGGAAGTCAAAAGGCGCTTGATACTGTTTCGTTTTCTATTCAAAAAGGAGAAATTGTTGGTTTTCTTGGGCCAAATGGTGCGGGAAAGTCAACAATGATGAAAATAATTACTTGTTTTCTTCCACAAAGTTCTGGTAGTGTCAAAGTGTGTGGTTTTGACGTTTCTGAAGACCCAATGGAAGTAAAGAAACGCGTTGGTTATTTACCCGAACACAATCCGCTGTACTTGGATATGTATGTAAAGGAGTATTTGGGATTTATCGCGGGCTTGCATAAAATTGAGGGCAAAAAAGAACGGGTTGCTGAAATTATTGAGCAGGTAGGCTTGCAAGTAGAACAGCACAAGCTTATAGGTGCACTTTCAAAAGGATATCGTCAGCGAGTCGGTTTGGCGCAGGCACTTATTCACGATCCGGAAGTGTTGATTTTGGATGAGCCAACCACTGGATTAGACCCCAATCAAATAGAAGAAATTCGAAATTTGATAAAAAAAGTAGGCAAGTCAAAAACGGTAATGATGAGCACCCACATTATGCAAGAGGTAGAGGCGGTGTGCGACCGGGTGATTATTGTAAACAAAGGAAACCTTGTTGCAGACGATAGTTCTGGTGAAATATCAAAATCGAAAAATAATGAGTTTGTTTTAAAAGTGGAGTTTGGTAGCGCCGTGACTGAGCAGCAACTAACCGCCATACAAGGTGTTGTAAAGGCACATAATGTCAGTGGAAATAATTGGGTGTTGGGTGCTTCTGAAGACATTCGCGATGCAGTTTTTAAATTTTCGGTAAAGCAAGATTTATCTGTACTCGAAATCCAGAAAGTGGAGCAGAGCTTAGAGGATGTTTTTAAATCGTTAACGGTTTAACTTATATACTGTTAGTTGAACCCAAAAGGTAATTTGGTTTAGCTTTTTGAGCTCAATTAACGGCATTATACTGCACTGAAGAACCTTTTCGTAATCATGCTGAGGTTTGCAAATGAGATACAAAAAAGCATAAATTTTGTGGATAGCAGTGCGGGGTTAGATTCCTTTCGCGGATTTGTTTAAATTCGCAGACCTTAATAATTTTCATCTTAAAAAACTTTGAGTTAATGTCTTACTTTTTTACTTCAGAATCAGTCTCAGAAGGACATCCAGATAAAGTATCAGATCAAATTTCTGACGCACTAATTGACAATTTTTTAGCATTTGACCCTACTTCAAAAGTGGCTTGTGAAACCTTGGTAACAACAGGTCAAGTTTTCTTGGCCGGCGAAGTTAAATCTAAGACTTATTTAGATGTTCAAAAAATTGCTCGAGATACCATTACTCAAATAGGGTATACCAAAGGCGAGTATATGTTTGACGCCCATTCCTGTAGCGTACTGTCAGCTATTCATGAGCAATCGCCAGATATTAATCAAGGTGTTGAAAAAGCAGACCCAATGGAGCAGGGTGCCGGTGACCAAGGAATGATGTTTGGCTATGCCACCAATGAAACGGAAAGCTACATGCCATTGGCGCTTGAGATTTCTCACATGATTTTGAGAGAACTTGCAGCGATTCGCAAGGAAGGTAAAGAAATGACTTATTTGCGTCCAGATTCTAAATCTCAAGTAACTTTAGAATATGACGACAATGATAAGCCGGTGCGAATAGAAGCCATTGTTGTTTCAACGCAGCACGATGATTTTGATGTTGAACAAGTAATGCTGGATAAAATCAATAGCGATGTAAAAGCCATTCTTATTCCAAGAGTTAAGGCGTTACTCTCTGAAGACAATCAAGCTTTATTCAACGATCAAATAAAATACCACATTAACCCTACAGGTATATTCGTAATTGGCGGACCTCATGGAGATACTGGTCTAACTGGTAGGAAAATTATAGTAGATACATACGGTGGCAAAGGAGCGCACGGTGGAGGTGCTTTTTCAGGAAAAGACCCAAGTAAAGTTGACCGCTCTGCTGCCTATGCAACTCGACATATTGCAAAAAATTTGGTGGCAGCAGGCCTTTCTGATCAAGTATTGGTTCAGGTTTCATACGCAATTGGAGTAGCTGAGCCAATGGGCATTTTTGTAGATACCTACGGTACAGCTAATGTGGAGTTAAGCGATGGCGAAATTGCACGAAAAGTTGAAAAAATATTTGATATGCGTCCATATGCAATTGAGCAGCGTTTGAAACTGCGTTCTCCTATGTATTTGGAATCGGCAGCATACGGACACATGGGAAGAAAAAACGAAGTTGTAACAAAGCGTTTCGAAACCCCTGATGGAGTGGTTAAAGAAATGCAAGTTGAATTATTTACTTGGGAAAAACTGGATTATGTTGATAAGGTAAAAGCTGAATTCAATTTGTAATCGTTAGATATATTTTTATTGAAAGCCGAATCGGGAAACCTATTCGGCTTTTTTATTTGTTCCAACTCCACTTGATGCCAGCGAAATAAGTGCGCGGGGTCATTGGTCCATAAACAAAACTGGCATCTCTAAATTGACCTTGATCGAAATCGCTTTGGTAACTGTTTAAGATATTTTTTACGCCACAATAGCTGGTTAATTTCTTGGATTTTTTTAGTTTGAAATCGTAGCTTATTTTCAAATTAATTTCTAGGAACTCTTCCGTTTTCTTAAGCACATCATTCTCGATATAGCCTGAAAAATGAGGAACAAGCATACTGCCTGTGTGAATGGATGTTAGTGTAATCGTTCCATTTTTAATTGCATACACATCCAATATCAAGTTTCCGTATGCATTTGGGGTTCTTAAGAATTCAGTTATTAGTTGATCATTTTCTGTTTCACTTGACCACTGCAGCGGAGCGTCGTATTCACTTTGCAAGAACGTATAACCTGCTTGAAGTGCGTAATATTTTTGATCGGATATTTTGAAGTCTAAATTTGTTCCAAGTATTTGGGCGCCACTTCCATTTCGTTTTTCTAAAATCGAGAAGGTGCCATTGTCATTTCGTTCTTCTAAAATAAAGGGATTGTGAATTTTCGTGAAGAATCCTTCTACAATAACTTCAATTACTCCGCTCGACCAATCTTTATCCCAATCAGCGCTAGCCGTATATGAGTCAGAAATTTCTGCGTCTAGATTTTGTGCCAATTGAATGGCTTGAATTTCACCACCAACCAATTCTACATGCACGTCCTCAGAGAACACTTGAGGAATTCTAAATCCTCTTGAGTATCCCGCTCTTAAAGTAATATCGCTGCTTGGATTGTACAATAGGTTTAGACGAGGACTTACATTTGATGCATTATTTAAGTTGTACCAGTCAGCGCGTATTCCAGCGTTTACAATCCAATTGCCAGTGAGTTGCCAATTGTATTGCGTGTAAATTCCAATAGTTTTAAGTTCCTGATTTATTTTCAAATTATAGCCGGGTTTTTCATCCATCATATTGTCGGTCCGATATTCAATTCCAGTTAAGAACTCTCCTTTTCCTGAAATTTTGTTGTTCGATTCATTTATAAATTGAATGCCCGAAATGGTCCTGAGGTCAGTTGTTTTTCCAAAGCCTTTTGCATCTTGTCCTGCACCGTAGTAATTATCCATTTCTGTAGATTGCAACCCGCTATAAATCGAAGTTTTGTTCTTTTGATTTCTACTAATTAGGTCCACCGAAATACTGCCACCATAAACCGATGATTTTAGTTCCTCAGCAATATTAGCTTCGTTGGGTGCCTTGTTTATTTGGTCGCCCCCTCTTCGATACTCTTCCAAACTGTGTATTTCTAGATGTAAAATGCCTTGTTTTCCTATTTTTTGAAAAGCTTTAGCACCCATTCCAAGGTTATTCAGTTTAGGTAACTCCGTATAACCATCTGTGTTGTGGTCGTAGGGGTTTCGGTTTCTGTAATTCGCAAAAACAGTTACCCCTTGTTTTAAGTCCTTTGAAACAATGGAAGCGTTTCCAGCAACAACCTGCTCCCAGCTTTTTGTCCCTATTAGTGACGACTCGGTTTTCACTGATGCACTTTTGCTCACTGGTTGTTTGGTTATTAAATTAATAGTTCCTGCAATTGCGTTTGAGCCATAGAGTGCCGAACCACCTCCTTTTATGATTTCAATGCGCTTTACCATATCGGTTGGAATTTGCTCTAAGCCATAAATGCTATTTAATGCACTAAATGTTGCCTTTCCATCTATTAAAATTTGGGAATATGCCCCAGGTAAACCGTTAATTCGAACCTGCGAAAACCCGCAGTTTTGGCAATTGTTTTCTATTCGTAAACCCGGTGAAAATTTTATTCCGTCAGCAATCGAATTCGCACTGAGTTGTTCCAGCTTAGCACTGCTCATTACGTTTATCGGAATTGGCGAGTTTCTTCTACTCGTTTCGTTTCTATTCGCTGTAACGGTAACTTCTTCTAATCCAAATACATCTTTTTCCATAGTAATGGAAAGTTCTGGACTTTTGTATGGTATCGAAATGGCCATTTGAATTGGCTTATAACCAAGAGCGATAATTTTTAATGTATAACTTCCTTTGGGTAGGTTAGTGAACTCAAATTTTCCTTCAAAGTCAGCGACGGTAGAGGCTTGGATTGGGCTTATCAGCAGCTGTGCATAAGGTATTGCCTCGTTTTCGTAGCTTAAATTTCCAGATAAATTGTGTTGTCCAAATCCAATTTGGATAAACCCCAAAACGGAAAGAAATGAAAGCAATGTATTACGCAAAATATTCTTTGATAATTCAAGTTTGATTGTGCAAATATAATAAGTTAGTCTTGCCTAATATTTTATTTTAAATGAACATAAAATAATGTGCAGGTTAGTCTTATTTTCGGACTTACTTAAACCAAGAACAAAAAAAGATGGATGCATTACTTTCCAAAAACGAAGAAGACTACCTAAAAGCACTTTTTCAGCTCACTATTGAAAACAATCTAGGAGTGGCTGGAACGAATCAGCTCGCCATGAACTTAGGTGTTTCGCCTGCATCCGTTAACGGAATGATAAAGAAACTTAGGGCAAAAAAATTAGTAAAGTCTGAGCTTTATGGAAAGTTAGAAATGACTGCCAAGGGCAAGGGAATTGCTATTCAACTTATTCGTAAACATCGACTGTGGGAGACATTTTTATACGAGTATTTAAATTTTTCTTGGGACGAAGTGCACGAAGTTGCTGAGCAATTAGAGCATATTAAATCAGACAAACTCATTAAACAACTGAACGGTTTTTTAGGCAATCCAGATTTTGATCCTCATGGTGATCCCATTCCCGATGAAAGTGGAAAATTTAGTAAAAAGACGAAGAAAAATTTAGCTCAAATAGAAGAGGGGAAATCCTGCATGGTCGTCTCTGTTAAAGATGCCAGCGTAGCCTTTTTGCAAATGGTATCGAAACTTGGTATAGGCTTACAGACAGAAATTAAGGTTAAAAACTTCCACGAATTTGATGCTTCAAGAACCTTAGTTATTGGTAAAAAAGAACACCAAGTTAGTTTGAAGTTTGCCGAAAATGTTTTTGTAAAAGAATTGGATTAACTTCTTCCTGGGCGAACTATAATTTCACTAATTGTAACATTTTTTGGTTGTTCAATGGCATAGATAATTTGTTGTGCAATGGTATCGGGGTGCATGCCTTTTGCAAAATACGCCTTCAAATCGCTAATCATTTCTTGATTCGTGGTTTGGTCAACAAAAGCTGTATTCACTGCACCCGGTGAAATAGAAGTAACTTTTAAATCTTTTTGAAGTTCTTGATGCAAGCCTTTACTAATGGCCAGTACTGCATGTTTAGTTGCACTGTACACCGCTGAATTTGGAAAAACTTGGTGGGCTGCAACCGAGGTTACATTAATGACGTGGCCATTTTCACTCTTTTTTAGTAGCGGAATGCATGCATGGGTAATGTTAAGCAATCCTTTTATGTTCACATCAACCATGGTATGCCACTCATCCAGCTTTCCTTCATCGATTGGGTCAAAATAGCCAATACCCGCATTGTTAATAAGCACATCAATTCCACCAAACTTTTCGACTACAGTTTCAATCGCCGTGTTTACTTCCTCAACTTTTGTGACATCGGTTTTTATGACCAAAGAAATGCAATCTATCTCTGACGCAATTGCTTTCATTTTCTCTACATCGCGTGCTAACATTACCAGCACGTGCGGTGAGTTTGATAAAGCTTTTGCTGTTGCTGCTCCAATTCCACTGCTTGCTCCTGTTAAAACAATTACCTTTTTCATACTTGAGTTTTTTACTGCAATAGTAAACAGTCAATTTATTGAATCGTTCAGCATTAACTAAAATGTTCGTTAATAAAAAAATGAACCCAACTAAGCATCCGCATTATTGCGTTTATCTAAACGGTATATTTGCCCAAAATTTAGAACAGGTCAATGGACATTAGCAGGATTTTAACCATTTCAGGAAAACCAGGATTGTATCAAGTTGTAGGTCAAACTAACAACGGGGTAATTGTAGAATCTTTATTGGACGGAAAAAGATCACCAACGTATTCGAGTCAGCAAGTTTCGGCGTTAGAGGAAATAAGCATTTACGGCAAAATTGACGATGTGCCCTTAAGAGACATTTTTCAGAAAATGTATGATGTTGAGGGTGGAAAAGCTACCAGTGTTTCTCCAAAAGAAAAAGGAGAAGAGCTTAGGGATTATTTCTCAGATTTAGTGCCTGAATTTGATGGTGAACGTGTGTACAATTCCGACATTAAAAAAGTAATGTCTTGGTACAACACATTATTAGCTAAAGGATTTATTGAAGCTGAACCAGAGGTTGAGGGAAAAGAGGCTGAAATCGAAGAAGCGGTTGAAGAAAAGAAACCTAAAGCTAAAGCTAAAAAAGCTGCTAAGAAAAAAGATTCCAAACCAGCAACAGAGAAACCTTCCAAACCCAAAGCAAAAAAGAAGGCTAAGAAAAAAGAAGATTAATTTCTTTTAATATAAGCGGTGCATTAGATGGTACCATAGAATTTTACACGCAATGAACGAGTTATTAGCATTTGGTTTAATGGCTTTTACGTCATTTCTTACCTTGTTGAATCCTTTTGGCACCATGCCTGTTTTTATGGCCATGACCAAAGAATTGGGCGCAAAGGAGCGAAGAAGAACGGCAACAAAAGCGATTTTTGTTGCATTTATTACGCTCATGATATTCGCTTTTTCGGGTAATATATTATTTGATTTTTTTGGAATTTCGGTCAATAGCCTTAGAATGGTTGGTGGTATTATTTTCTTTCTGATGGGAATGGATATGCTACAAGCACGACTTACGAAAACAAAGATTGACAAGTCAAATGTTAAGGAGTACGTTGATGATATTTCGGTTACCCCGTTGGGAATCCCTATGATTTGCGGACCCGGAGCAATTACAAATGCAATAGTATTAATGCGCGATGCGTCCAGTTATGATATGAAAATCACTTTAATTGTGAGTATCATACTTGTCCTGTTTATTACACTAATGATATTATGGAGTTCCTCTAAGGTACTTAAAGTTTTAGGCGAAACGGGTAACAAAGTATTGCTTCGATTAATGGGTTTAATCGTAATGGTGATTGCAGTAGAGTTTTTCTTTAGCGGATTAACTCCAGTGCTTAGAGGTATTATTGCACCAGAAGCCTACTAATTAGCCACAGCAACACAAGATATTTCCACATTTACATGCTTAGGTAAACAGGAAACTTCAACGGTTTCTCGAGCTGGAAAATTATCGGTAAAGTAGCTCCCATAAATTTCATTTACAATTCCGAAAGACTCCATGCTGCTCAAGAAAATTGAGCACTTTACAATGTTAGTGTAGTCCATTCCAGCTGCGTTGAGAACAGCACCGAGGTTTTTCATGACCAAATGTGTTTCATGATCCAATGTATCAATTTCTAAATCGCCCGTGGCAGGATTAATCGCAATTTGACCACTAACATAAACGATATCCTTGTGCTGAATAGCTTGGTTATATGGCCCAATTGGCGCAGGAGCTTTAGCTGTAAAAATCACCTTTTTCATAATCTTAAAAATCGTAGTAGTTTCTTTTTCGTTCTATTTTTAAATCCTTAAACATTGAAGGTTTTAAGTTAATCGCAAAATTGTAATTCTGTTGTCCACCTTTTGGAACCACAGAGATTCGAGCTTCCCAACAATTTAAATCCCGGAAAATGGAAAACCGAGTATAAGCAATGTCTTCTGCTACTAAATCATAGTTTAACTGCCCTTCAAACTTCCAATTATCGGTAAGTTGAACATCACCAGTGAATATAATGGCTTGAGTAATGTTTTTAGAAACGTCAAAGTTAGGTCGAGCGTAATTGTAGTTGTAACCCACCGAAAGACTCCATGGTAAAACAGCATAAGTATTCAAGCTCTTTTTCATTTCGTCAATCGCTTTCTTTTTCTTCGCTATTTGCTTTTTGTTACTCAATCTGAAGTTAACCCCAAGTGAGTGAGTTACAAATCTTCCCAAAATACCATTTTCGCTAAATTCAAACTTATTTACCCGGTAAGCAACGCCACTACTGTCTTTTCTGAGCGCGTATGGGTCTAGTGCAGAGGTGTATTGAATTCGAAAGAAGTTGAATAAGGTGGTTGATGTTCTAATGGCGATGTTGTTCCAATTGAGCGAGTCGGCAAAAAGGTCATAGGTTGTTCCAAAATTCAACTGGTCAACTAATTTGATTTTTTTCGTGGCATCCTCTTCCGTTGTATCTTTTTTGTTTCTAACCTTCATTTCAAAGTTGTTCATTAAATTGAAGGATACAGTTCCAGTTTCTTTTCCGGTATTTGGTCGGCCATAAACACCATTGTCGTAAAGAGTGTATGTACCTGTGCTGCCCATTGAATCGCGCTGATATTCTCTGATGTAGGAAGAACCCTCATAGTTAGGCGTTAGATTTACACCAACAGAAGGCGTAATGACGTGTCGTAAAGCTTTTACCGGTCCTCGTTTGTAAAGATACATTCCGTAAATTTTAGTCGTTAGGTTGGCTCCTCCGCTTACTTTTCCAAAACGTCCAAATCCCCCAATTGTGTCCTTTACAACGCCGTTCTCGGAAGTTGAAAATTCTTGGTTGAGTTGTTCGAATTCCCAAAATTCACTGTAGTTGACATAAGGTTCCAAAGAAGCCACTTTTAATACCTTGGTATTTGTATTTAATCTAAAATCATGCTTTATCCCATTGCGCATTTCACTTAGGGCTTTAGGTCCAAATAGTGAATCTGGATGGGCTGTTATTTTGTTCATGAAATTCGTGGTGTAGGTAAGTCCAATTTTATCGTAGAGTTTGTCTTTACCTACCTTAGACTTTCTTTTGAAAGGATAAATTCTATCCATGTTTAAAGTAGCTTGAGGTAAGATTACTTCAGCACTATTTGCGTTACTCACAGAGTGACTTCCATTCAAAGTAATTCTGAAAGGGCTGTTTGGAAAGTTATAGTTGAAGTTTATGTTAGACTTAAAGGTATTGGTTAAAAACTCTTGGCTTGAACTGTTTATATCCAATTGGTTGTTTTTATAAATGTTTACATCGGCGCTAAACCTGCTGTTGGGATGTGCTTTATTGTCTTGGATATGTTTCCAATATAATTTATAGACTTGATCTTTGGATAAATCCAGGGTTTCTTCAGAACCCGTTTTAAGTTCTGTGTATCTCAACTCAACATTCCCATTACTTCGGTACCTTTTGTTGTAATTACTTGCAAAACCAGCGCCCCAACTTCCACGAGAATAAATATCGCCCGTAAATGACATATCCATGTATTCGTTTACCGACCAATAATAACCGCCCTCTTGTAAAAAGTATCCTTGCCCGGGACTAAATCCATATTTCGGTATGATCAGTCCAGATGAAGCGCCTTCCGAATTTGGGAAAATACCAAAGGGTAAAACTAAAGGAGTTGGGATACTCCCAATTCTCATATTAGCAGGCCCAGTAACTACTTTGTCTTCGGGGATGATTTTTATTTTTTTAGCAAGGATATAGGTTTTTGCATCCCTGTCCTTACAAGGACAAAACTGCCCATCTTCTATATAGATTACTTCATTCGGCATTCGTTTTACCGTTTTCCCTTTTACATATCCGTCTCCTTGTTGAGTGACCGCCTCGGTTATCAATCCTTTTTCGCTTGAGAAGTTGTAACGGATGTCTTTGGCCTCAAATTCTTGCGCTCCATCTTTAAAAATGGGTGTTCCATATTCCTTACCGGTGCTATCTTCGGTTCCACGAGCAAAGACTTCATTTTTTTGTAAATCAAGTTCAATGTAATCTGCTTTTAAATTGGTTTTTCCATAGTCTACTTCAGCGTCTCCATATAAGTATACCAGTTGTTTTTTTACATTAAAGCGCAAAGAGTCGGTGGCTTTGTAATCCACTTTAGATTGAAAACTACCTTCCTTTGCCTTTGGTCTAAGGGGTTTTTGTTTTTTCAGCGAATCATTGACTAAGGAATCATTAAGCAGCGAATCAGTGGGTAAAATGCCCGAGGTGTCCTTAAAAGATGCGCTGGGGGTGTCGTTGTCACTAATTTTCGCCGATTCGGGAAAGTTTGGAACGATTTTTTGTTGGGTATACGCTTTTAAACTGAAGAGTATTATCAACAAGAATGCGTGTAATAATCGGAGTTTGTGCGGAAGCGAAGGCAATTTATAATGCTATTTTTGCTCAGCATATTAAGCGTCAAAATTAAGAAATAGAACCTCAGAAAAAGCGTTAAGAATTGGTATTCACTAAAAAAAACATGAAGAAGGTAACTGTTAATTGTTTAGCTGCGTTTATTTCATTTTTAATGTTGACATCGTTTTACCCATTTAGACCAGGAGAATACGGTTTAAATAAAGTGGTAATTGATGCTGGACATGGAGGAAAAGATCCCGGTGCAATTGGGGTAGATATGATTCAAGAAAAAGATATTGTTCTGGATATTGCGCTTAAAGTTGGTGCTGCAATAAAAAAACAACATCCGAATGTTACCGTAGTTTACACAAGAGATAAGGATATTTTTATTGGTTTAGGCGAACGGGCTAAAATTGCAAATCATATGAATGCCGATTTGTTTATGTCTATTCATGCAGACGCAGCTGCATCTACACAGGCGTATGGTACAGAGACGTTTGCGTTAGGCCTGCATCGTTCTAAAGAAAACCTAGAAACTGCCAAACGAGAAAATCAAGCCATTTTGCTGGAAGAAAATTATGAAGTTAAATACGAAGGTTTTGACCCAAGTTCTGATGAATCCTTGATTGCACTTGGGCTGATGCAGCAAAACTCTTTAGCACAAAGTTTGAGCATTGCGTCTAAAGTCCAGGACCAGTTTGTTGCTTTAGGAAGGAGGAATAGGGGAGTGAAGCAGGCGGGTTTTATGGTGTTGTACAAAACAACAATGCCCAGTGTGCTTATTGAAACTGGTTTTATCACAAACACTAAAGAAGGACGGTTTTTGAATAAGGCCGAAAACAGGAATTTAATTTCAAATGGAATTGTAACCGCCTTTAATCAATACAAAGAAGAAATTGACATCTTGTATGCCCCAGCCTCAACTAAGGAAAACAACCAAAAGCAGCTCAATAATAAAGAATCAATAGACCATGGAGTTCGATTTAAAGTTCAAATCACTTCTTCTCCAAAATCAGTGGGAACAGATGCTAAACGTTTTAAAGGTATCGAAGGTGTTGAGGAAATAAAAATCAATAACTCTTATAAATACGCGGTTGGAAATGAGAAGTCCTTTGAAGATGGTGTAAGTTTGCAAGGCAAAGTTCGAGAAAAAGGATATAAAGACGCATTTCTAATTAGCATGTATAAAGGGGAGCGTATTCCAATATCTCAAGCACTCGAAATCATTAAAAACGCAAAATAAGTAGCGTATTTTGAAGGGAAAAAAAGAGATTTTAATAGCAATTTTAGTACTCACCAGTGTTGGTCTGTTTTATTTTGGTTTTGGATACTTAAAAGGAAGCAACCTCTTTGCTTCGGGCCGAACCTATTACGCGATATACGGAAACGTAGCTGGAATTAACAATGATGATCCTGTTTCAGTCAACGGATTTCGAATAGGAAAAATTCGATCATCAACTTTAATCCCTGATGAGGATGTTGTGGTATTGGAGTTGGAAGTTTCGCATTCTGGCTTAAATATTCCAGAAGATTCAAGAGCTATTATCGCCAATACTGGTTTATTGGGCGGAAAGGAGATTGACATAGAAATGGGTTTTAGTTCGGTTTTTTTAGGCGATGGAGATACGATTACTTCTGGCACTGAACAAGATATTTTTTCTTCCTTAAGTAGCTCCTTGGAACCTTTTGAAAAGAAAGCATTGGAAGCTGTGGTTTCCATTGATTCGGTGATGAAATTGGTTCAAGTGGTGTTGAATCAAAAAAACAGAACTAACCTGGAGAGTAGTATGCAAGATGTTGCAGAAACGATGGATAACCTCAACGCTACATCTGCAGATTTGAAATCACTAATTGCTTCTGAAAGTTCAAATATTAAAAAGGTCATAGAGAACCTGGGCAAGGTTTCCAATGATTTTGCTCAGATTAGCGATTCCTTAAAAGACATCAAGTTTAACGAAACAATTCATCGAGTTAATGCGTCATTAGATAATGCAAATGCAATTCTAGGAAAAATTAATTCGGGAGAAGGAACTATGGGTAAACTGGTGAATAACGATTCACTCTATTTGTATCTCGAGTCGGCAAGTAAAGATCTAGATTTACTGCTTATAGATTTTAAGGAAAACCCTAAACGTTACGTCCATTTTTCTGTATTTGGAAAGAAGGAAAAGTCAGAAAAGAAGTAGTCATTAAATAACGTTGCCATGGCAATTGGAAGTATTCTATTTATAATATGTTTGGGAGCTGCGACCTTTTTGTTTTACCGCAGCGTAAGTACAATTCGTCGGAATATTTTATTGGGTCGAGATGTAGACAGAAGCGATAATTCTCCACTGCGTTGGAAAACCATGCTTCGAGTAGCTTTAGGACAATCAAAAATGGTCGTTCGACCAGTTGCAGGGTTTCTGCACATCATAGTTTATGTTGGTTTTGTAATCATAAATATTGAAATTCTAGAAATTATTATTGATGGAATCTTTGGAACTCACCGAATATTTTCCAGTTGGATAGGAGTTGACGCCTATCGTTTTTTCATAAATTGTTTTGAGATACTTGCCTTTCTGGTTTTGGTGGCTTGTGTAATTTTTTTAATTCGAAGAAACGTAGTAAAAATCGCACGGTTTTGGAAACCAGAAATGAAAGGTTGGCCAGCTTCAGATGCCAATTTGATATTAGTAGCTGAGGTTTTGCTCATGGCTGCTTTTTTGACAATGGATGCAGCCGACGTATTGTTGATGCAAACAAATGCAGAAGCATTGGCTTCGGCTGGACTGGGTAAATATGCTATCAATTGGACGGGTAATGGATTTGTAGTGAGTTCATTTATTGCGGGACTGCTTCCTTCCGATACTGCGACGCTTCATATCATTGAACGATTTTGTTGGTGGTTCCACATTCTTGGAATATTGGCCTTCTTAAATTATTTAGCCATATCAAAACATTTGCACATAATTCTTGCTTTTCCTGCGGTGTACTTTTCAAACCTTAAATCAAAAGGCGAATTTGACAATCTTGCTCCGGTAAAAAAGGAAGTGGAGTTAATGTTTGATCCCAGTGCTGATCCTTATTCTGCACCTCCAGAACCTGATGAAAATGCACTTCCAGAAGCATTTGGAGCAAAGGATGTTAAAGATTTATCTTGGAAGCAATTGATGGATTCGTACAGTTGTACCGAATGTGGTAGATGCACTTCTGAGTGTCCAGCAAACCAAACGGGGAAATTATTATCGCCAAGAAAGATAATGATGGATACCAGAGATAGGGTAACAGAATATGGAAAATCTATCGATAAAAATGGTGCAGATGCAGAAGATGGAAAAACATTGATATACGATTACATTTCTCCTGAGGAATTGTGGGCTTGTACATCTTGCAACGCTTGTACAGAAGCTTGTCCTATCAATCTTGATCCATTGAGCATTATTGTGGATTTGAGACGTTACTTGGTGATGGAAAAATCTGCTGCTCCTGCTGAGCTAAATAATATGTTTACCAATATAGAAAATAACGGTGCTCCGTGGCAATTTGCTCAGGCAGATCGTTTAAATTGGAAAGATGAAGCCTAAACTCCAAGAAGCAAAAGAAGGTGATTCTCGAATCAGTCCGACCCTTCCCGAAGGAGTTAAAAATTTTATGATTGATATTGACGGAACTATTTGTGATGATATTCCGAACGAAGAGCCAGAACGAATGCTTACAGCAAAAGCCTTTGAAGGTGCAAAAGAAATCATTAACAAATGGCATGAAGAAGGACACGTTATTACATTTTTTACCAGTAGAATAGAAGAACAGAGGGCGTATACCGAACGTTGGTTAAAAGATAAAGGGTTTAACTATTCAGGGATTTTGTTTGGTAAGCCTAGAGGAGGAAATTACCATTGGATCGATAACCATCTGGTAAAAGCAACACGTTAGAAAGGAAAGTTTACAGATTTAGTTGAAATGGAAGCAACTGTTCAAGTTTTTAAAAAATGAGTGATCAAATACAAGTAAAAACAATGGCCGAAATGCTGGCCAACGGAGAAGAACCAGAAGTTTTATTTTGGGTTGGATGTGCCGGTAGCTTTGACGATAGGGCGAAGAAGATTACGCGAAGTTTTGTTTCAATTCTCAACAAAATTGACATAAAGTTTGCGGTACTTGGCACCGAAGAAAGCTGTACTGGAGACCCTGCAAAAAGAGCCGGTAACGAGTTTTTATTTCAAATGCAGGCGATGTCAAACATCCAAGTGCTGAATGGATATGGTGTCAAGAAAATTGTAACTACTTGTCCGCATTGTTTTAATACCCTAAAGAACGAATACCCTGGATTGGGTGGAGATTATGAAGTAATGCACCATACTCAGTTTCTTACTGGGTTAATGAGCGAAGGGCGCTTAAAAGTGGAAGGAGGAAGTTTTAAAGGTAAAAGAATCACTTTTCACGACCCTTGCTACTTAGGAAGGGCGAATAACGAATACGAGGCACCGCGAAACTTACTCAGCCAATTGGACAGTGAATTGGTCGAAATGAAGCGATGTAAAACCAAAGGCCTTTGTTGCGGAGCTGGCGGAGCTCAAATGTTTAAAGAAGCTGAAAAGGGAGACAAGGAAGTGAATATTGAGCGCACCGAAGATGCCTTAGAAGTGCAACCCGATATAATTGCAACTGGCTGCCCTTTTTGCAACACCATGATGACAGATGGCGTGAAAAATTTTAATAAAGAGGCATCGATAAAAATATTTGATTTAGCAGAATTGATTGCAGAAGCCCAAAGCGCTTAAATAATGAAATTAGAAAACCTCAAACCGAGCTCGAGAATTTGGATTTATCAAGCGGATAGATTCCTTACAGAAGAAGAGGTTCAGCAAGTTGAAACTGCAGGCAATATTTTTCTGGATAACTGGACAGCTCACGGAAGCGCATTAGAAGCCGGAATAGAAGTGAAGCATGGCTGTTTCATACTGTTGGCGGTTGATGAGCAAGTTGCCAACGCTACTGGTTGCTCTATTGATAAAAGCGTTCACTTTATTACAGATTTGGGATCTAAACTGAAAGTTGATTTTTTTAATAGAATGAACTTGGTGGTCGAAGTGAAAGGCCAGTATGAAATACTTGCTTTGAAAGAGCTGGAGGAAAAGGTAAATTCAGGAGTGGTTAAAGCTGAAACCACGACCTTCAACAATACAATCACTGAACTTGCATCCATAAACAGTGCTTGGAAGATTGCACTTTCAGAAACTTGGGCAGCGAGGCACCTCGTCTTTACTTAGCCTCTTTTTCAGTTTCGGCTACCCATGTTGCGTAAGAAATACTAGCGCCGTTTTTAAAATAATACACAGCTCCATAATGGTGTTTTACCGATAGGTATTCTTCGCCGTATTTTTCCTGTACAAAAACACGTTTGATAATTTCCTTTTTGCCTTCAGTATACTTTTCTTCCGTCCAGCCTGCTTTGTAAATTGTAGCCAAGTATTTTCTGTAGTTGTCGGTATTTTTATAGGGTTTAGGATTTTCTTTTTTAGGGGTAGGAGGTGTAGTGACTTTTTTTGCCACAGGTTTTTTAGGAACAATTTCCGGTACTTTTTCCACCGGTTTATCCGTGGGTTTACTATTGATTACCGGGGCCAAAGCGTCACTGGTATCAGTCGTTTCTGCTTCGGTTTGTATTGGTGTGTTTAAATATAGAGTTACGGTATCGGGCACTTCTTCTTCTTCTTCTTCTTCTTTTGATTCTTCAATGGTGTGCTCAGGAGTAAACGATTGCTGTTGCATTTGAGCATGCTTTTGCTTCTCAATGAGCAAGTCGATATCTCTAATTTTTGCAATTACTCTTTGGTCCGTTGGAATTATTTTTAGCGCTGCACTGTATTTGTTTTTAGCATTTTCGTACTTTTTAGCTTGAAAAAGCACAAGAGCTTCTTTTGCTATTTTGTCAAACTGTTCTTGTTTCTCTTGTTGTTCCCAATAGCCTTCGTAAGGATTCTTTTTCTTTCGCTGGCTAAAACCATCTATAGAAACGACCATAAGCAGTATCAAACATCCTAAAATTAATTTCAATTTCATAAGCACAAATGTATCTTGCTGTTCTTCATGTTGTTGATAACATATTGAGTTTTTAACACAGCTGGTAATGTATAAAAATTTACCTTGTAGCGTTGATTTTAAAACCCAAAGTTATGTCTCGACGAAAAATGTTAATCTACAGCAAGACTATTTTAAGAAAAGTAAGTTTTGATGCGCGATTATTTCAAAAGGAACTTGCAAAAGCGTTAAGCACTCTATCTGAACGCGAAGCAAAGGAGTTGAGACATTGGGTGCTGAGAAATTTTCATCAGCAAGCAGCTCCTGTTTTATTGGCCTAATTTTTTTCTTTTTTATACAGTAAAAAAGCAGGAATCAAGAAAAAGCAAGCCAGTGGCGATTGTATAAATTCAATTAACTTTCTAGCTACTCCATATCCTTCATGCTCGGCTCCAAAGGCAAACCCTAGAGCAAAAATGAGCGCTGCCAAGGAGAAAATCCCAACAAAGAAAACAATGGTAATTCTCTGATAAAGTTGTTCTTTAAAAAACAATCGAATCAAAACTAAGGACGCGCATAAGTACAATACACTAAAGAGGAGAATAAGCGTAAACTTTCCATAATAAAGGCTCCAATAGGATACATTTTCCAGAAAAAAAAGACTTTTTGGTAGGTAGGGGTTAGTTTGTTCTTTCCATAAATAGTACAAATGTCCATTTATACTTTCGAATAAGAATTCTCTAAAGAAGCCTAAAACGAATAAACCAAAAGTAACAGCAACTATTTTAAGTTTTGACATCGCTTAATTTATTGCTCCATAGATACCAAAGATAAAATACGTAGGAGTAAACAACGATAGTAAAAGTATAGGTGTGGTTGAATTCTAAGGAATCGGGCGAGAAGTTCTGAATCATTGCGAGTGCAGTTACCCGAAGCACATTGAGGATATGTATGGTTAGAATTCCAAGAGGAATAAACCAAAGTTTACTTTTCACTGGGCCAGGGTAGGCTAGAACGAACCCAGTAAATAGGGCAAATAATGAAAGTCCATTGCATGGGTCGCCGATCCAAACCCCATGGGAACCATCTATGCCTACTGTGCGTATCGACGCTCCATGAAGGTCGGTAGGAATCGTTGCAAAACCCATAGCTTTTAATAACCAATCGCTATTTTGAACAATAATGTTTATGATAAAAGTATCCGCAAATTTGGCTGGGTGCAGCCAAATATCGTAAAGGAAAAACCAGGAAACGAATAGAAAAAAAGAAGTCAGGATAAACCTGACCAATTTGTTTTTGACTAACTCTTTGAAATTCATTCAGGCAGAGCCGAATTAGTTTTTTACAGAATCGAATATTTTTTTGCCACCAAAAGCAACACCTGCTGCCATTAAAAGACTAATACCGCCATCAATTGGAACACATGGGCTGGGGATGCAACCCTGTTGTCCACCTGGTCCACCACCACCACCTGGAGGCGAGGCTAAAACATCAGTGCCAAGTGCCATCATAGCTACAAAAGAAAACGTTGCTATTAATTTGAATGCATATTTTTTCATACGATTTTTCTTAGAGTACAAAAATAGCAAATTAGCGAAGCATATTCAAAAGCAAATTATATACGTTTTACAATAGTATCCAAGCGCTAAAAATTAGGCTAGGTGACTTAAGATAGAATAAAGTTGTTGCGCGAAAGCGCAATTTGTTACTGTCGTATTCCTGTCCCTTATTCGAGGATATTTAAATGCGTTATTACTCGTTGAGCTGCTGACTCTGAAATTTCGGGGCGCATGACTCTAGCGGGTTAATAGGAGTTAGTGGTCTCCAGTTCGAGGGTAATACCTATATTATTACTCGGTGAGCTGCTGAAACAAGTTCAGCATGACACTAGTGGGTTAAATAGGAGTTAATGGTCTCAAGTTCGAGGGTAAAGCCTACATTATTATTGGGTGAGATGCTGAAACAAGTTCGGCATGACTCAAGCTGGTTGATAATTGGTCTTAACCCTAAACATTCGGAACAACACTAAACAGCATAGTTCTAAACTATCCTCTTTGATGTAGCGGCTTACTTCGGAAGTGCTTTGTGATAGGGGTTACGTTAAAAGAGCAAATAGACTTCTACTTTTGCTTTTAAATAAAATAGGTATGAGCTTTTTAAAAAATATATTCGGGTTAGGACCAAAAGTAGATTTCGCGGAACTAATTGTTAATGGCGCGACGATAATTGACGTTCGATCTCCTCAAGAATTTAAATCGGGTAATCCAGCAAAATCAATAAATATTCCTTTGGATCAAATTCCTTCGAAAATGAATAAGATTAAGAAAATGAAGGAGCCCATCATTGTTTGTTGTGCTTCGGGTATGCGCAGCGGCAGAGCAAAGGGTATGATAGCGCAGGCAGGGTTGGAAGTGCACAATGCTGGAAGCTGGAAAAGTATTTCATAAGAATACACTCAACACAATAAGCAATGCAGTCTGCGTTTGCTCATACATGTCTTGTTTAATTTAATTTCGCCGACATGTCTGAATGTGAACTGTCGGTCATTATTGTAAATTATAATGTAAAGCATTTTCTTGAGCAATGCCTTATTTCGGTTGAGCGCGCGTCCAAAAACCTTAAGGTTGAAATAATTGTTGTAGACAATCATTCTTTGGACGGTTCCGTAGAAATGGTTCAGAAGAAATTTCCCGAAGTAAGCCTAATTGCAAGCCCTAACAATTTAGGGTTTTCAAAAGGAAATAACTTGGCCTTAAAAGATTGCAAAGCTAACTTCGCTTTGTTGCTCAACCCAGACACTATTGTGGAGGAAGACACCTTTGAAAAAGTGCTCTCTTACATGAAATCACATGATGATGTTGGTGGACTGGGAGTGCGAATGTTGGATGGAAAAGGGCGTTTTTTACCTGAATCAAAGCGTGGACTTCCAACACCCACCGTTGCGTTTTATAAAATGTTTGGGTTATCCAGACTTTTCCCTAAATCCAGAAAATTTGGCAACTATCACTTATCCTACTTAAGCGAACACGAAACTCATGAGGTAGATGTGCTTTCGGGTGCATTTATGCTACTGAGAAAGTCGGTATTGGATAAAATTGGATTGTTGGATGAGACCTTCTTTATGTATGGAGAGGACATAGATTTATCCTACCGAATACAGCTGGGAGGATATAAAAACGTTTACTTCTCCGATACCTCCATCATCCATTATAAAGGCGAAAGCACTAAGAAAACAAGTGTCAATTACGTGTTTGTGTTTTACAGAGCAATGGCAATTTTTGCGAAAAAGCACTTTACCAAGAACAACGCCTTATTGTTTGGGCTGCTCATACATGGCGCAATATACTTGCGGGCGCTGGTTACCTTGGCAGTTAATTTCATTCGATTAGGTTATGTTGCTCTTTTAGATTTTGGTGTATTGTTAATTGGACTATTGGCTACATTAATGGTTTACCAGCAATACACAGGTATTGAAACTCCAACAGATTTAGTTCAAATCTTCCTGCCCTTGTACGCCTTGATTTGGGTGATAAGTTCGTTTTTTAATGGCGCCTACGACAGACCCTATTTGCTGAGAAATTTTGTACGCGGAACACTTATCGGAACTGGGGTTATTTTAGTGTTGTACTCCTTGCTGCCTGAATCCTATCGATTTTCTCGAGCAGTCATTTTAATCGGTTCCGTTGTCTCCTTATTATTAGGTGTAGGGGTGAAGTTACTTTTGGATAAGATCAACTTATTTGGGTTTCGACTTGGGAATTTCACCAAACGAAGGTTTGCAATTGTTGGCTCGGCTCAGGAAATTGAAAGGGTGATCGAATTAATGCGTCAAACGACTATTGAGCCAAATTTTATTGCCAAGGTTTCCGATCAAGTAGTTGATGATTTGGATGAAAATTTTGTCGGCCATATCAATCAATTGCGTGAAATTACGCGCATTTTTACTATTGAAGAAGTGATATTTTGCGCCGAAAGTATCGAAACCAGTAAGATTCTAGAGCAAATGTCTCAGCTGGATGGTGCAAAATTGGATTATAAGATTGCCCCGCCAGAAAGTATGTTTGTTATCGGTTCCAATTCTATTAATACCAGTGGAGAGCTGTATTCAGTGTTAAGTATCAATGCAATCAGCAAACCTAAAAACCTGAGGAACAAACGACTTGTGGATTTGGTAACGTCTGTTTTGCTCCTTCTTTTATTTCCAATTTTAGCTTTTTTCATTCAGCAACCGTGGCAGTTGTTTTCCAATGTTTTCGCCGTATTGTTTGGTCAAAAAACTTGGGTGGGTTACGAGAAAAATGGAGGGAATTTATACGACTTGCCGAACATTAAACCGGGCGTATTGAGTTTGGCGAAAATTGTAGGTGAAAAAAATGAAGGAAAAATCACTCAAATGAATCTTATGTATGCAAAGGATTTTAATGTGCGCAATGACCTTTCTATAGTAATTCGAGGTTGGCGCTTATTGGGGAGCTAATCCTTGAAAGTATTTCTTGAGGGGTTCCCAATAATAATCGTTCCAGCCATTTGAAATGCTTTCGAAATAGAGTTCGGGAATGCCTTTGTGAATAAAAGTAAGGTGGGTTCCATTATCGAGTTTCTTGAGTTTAAACTGAACCGTGGAGTAGTGATAGTCCGGCCAATGTTCTTCTACTGCGCGCCACTCTTGTACAATTAGTTTTCCTGGATCCAACAGTACGTTTCTTCCTTTAATGTAATTGGAGTAGGCGCTAAACTCCGTATTTAAAGCATTACTAATATTAGCCTCACTGCCTGTAAATAGTTCGTGTTCTTTCTTCGTTAACAGCGCAGTATAGAAAACATACGGATCCACATTGAAATACAACTCTTGTATGAGGTTCCTTGTTTTCATTACACGTATTCCTTTTTAACCACCAAGGTATAATTGTCTTCCTCTAAGGGCAGGTAGCCCTGGTCGTAGCAGAAAAAATAGGTCTTGCCCTTTTTGGTGGTGTAAACATTAGTGTAATACTCAAAATTGAAACCCAAACGGGTGAGTATTTTTTCTTTTGTTTTGGTCGTGTCATCCGGATTTAACTGCGCGAGTATATCTCGATTCTTTTTTAGAATTCGATTGATTTGCCGCACGTGATTGTTTGAAACCCGATTGAGTTTGTTGTAATGCGCGTTTCTGCAGGAATCGTTGCAAAATTTTTTATCAATGCGACCAAATAAAGTTTTACCGCAATCCAGACAGGTATTTTCAGCTTCTTCCATACTATGCAATGAAGTTTAAAATTACACAAATTCTGAAAATAAAAAAGCCAGTGCATTTGCACTGGCTTTTTACTTTATGAATAAACAGAAGCGCTTACTGCTTCATTGCTTTTACGGTTTCTGTTTGGTTGTTGTAGTGCATGTTGATCAAAACGATACCTTGACCCTTAACCTCAATGGTCTCCACCATACTTCCTTTTTCTATCGTACCCCTATTGAGTAACTTACCTTGAACATCAAAAACGCGGTAATTCATGTCACTTACCGCCGCTTGAGTAAAATGAACGTTAAACTGACCGTGCTCTTGCACCAATTGATAGCCAGCGGAATTGGACAATTCTGTCAGGCCAGTAGCCTCAGCAACTTCTATGGATTGTTTGTAGGCTACGTTGCAATCCGAGTTCCCGTTTTCTGCTGTCAATACAATTTCATACACACCTGCTGCTGTATAACTGTGTTTAGGCTCCATTTCAGTAGAAGTTTGATTGTCTCCAAAATCCCACAAATAAGAAGCGATGCCACCAGTAGAAAGATTTTTGAACTCAATTTCTTTATTGGTTCTAAATGAAAGCAATTGATTCGCAAAACCAAAGTTTGTTTTCATTTCAGCAGGTTCGTGTATGCTGAAATATTCGGTAACCGCAGGACAATTTAAATCCATACTTTGAATTTCTATGGAATAATTCCCAGGAGCCAAATCACTAATTGTTTCTGAAATACTGGCATTAAATGAACCTCCAACATATTGTTGATCTTCATCCATCCATGAAGTAAAATAGTTTCCAAGATTGTAAAATTCAAGCGTATTTGAACCTGAATTTTCACCATAACAGCTTGAGTTTGTAGTAAGCATTTCTTTAGCAAAATTGTACACATGCAACACAAAACGCGCATTGGTCGTAGTATCGCTCAGTATGAAGCTATATAAAGAATCGGAGGCCGTTAAATTTTTTGAGTTTCCAGTGTAGGTGTCTTCAAGAATAACGCAGCCGTTAATTTTATCTAAGTTAGAAAAGGATAATTCGTAAGTTCCAGAGACATAACCGTGCGCATTCAATGGGATTTCAATATGGGCTTGATCAGGATCGGTAACATATCTATAAGTAGCAGTGTCATCAGCTGCTTTAAAACTAACATTTGGGTAGGGGTAAGGATTGGAAAATTGATATTTATCCATACCAGCATCGAAATTTGCAGTAGCCCCTTTGTTAAACCTCAAATACGTGTAATTAAATTTATTGGGGTAAAGTGGAGTACTTAATTTAACTTGGATTTCGTCGTTATCTTTTACGTTCTTTTGATACACCTTTTGAGTGGTGGATTTATCCGACTCATTAAACACTAAACTTGGAGATGCGCCAGTGACTTTCACAAAAAATGCTTGAAAAGGTGGGATAATATTATCTAGGGCATAACCACCGTTGTCGGCCTTAAATAAATACGAGTCACCAGATACGTTGTTACGAGTGACTAACGAATAGTCTATTGTCGAAGGAAAAGGGTTGCCTACTAATGCCCAATTGAAATCAGCCCCTGAACCACTATAAGTCATGGTAGATCCATTTGCTGCACTAATGGTGTATGGTCCAACATTAGGAGCACCAGTAACGTCTATACTGTATGCTGATCTTGAACCCCAACCTGAACCTGGTCCAATATACCAAGTTAAGCCATTTTGTGGACTGATAGTATTTGAAACGTTTGTTGCTGCAGTCCAACCTTCATTAAAGTCACTTGAAACACTTCCGTTATTATAAGAATAAGTAGAAGCAATTCCGCCAGTAGAAGGCCAATTTGAACCGGGAAACCCGTAAGTGTACAAACAATCTACACAATTACTAGCGTTATAATCAATATCTCCTAATGTTACACCAGTTATAGGGACAGTTAACAATCTGTATTCAATATTAGATAAGGTCTGAGTGCGAAACTCACAAGTAACGTTGCCGGAAACCGTATGCGAATTAAGGTTACCTAAGCTTGCCATGCCGCTGCCGTTGTCTTTAAGCACCACTTTGCCATTTGTGGAGAGCGCGGTTGCTGCTGGAGTTGAAAATGTAACCCCTGTAGTTACATTTAAAGAACCCGACCCCGCAATAGATACTCCACCAGAAGTATTAGAAATATCTAAAACTGAGACATTAGTAGCGCTGTTTACAGTAATTGTTTGAGCTGTAGAACCTGCCATTGACAGTACATCGCCTGTACTTGCGGATATATTTCCGTTAATAACTAGGTTTCCTGCAGAAATTAATAAGTCATTACCGTTAGTAGTAAGTGTTTTACCTCCATCGATTATAACATTATTGATAACCTTACTAATATTCACATTGCCAGAAAGCGTTTGTGACTCGATACCGATGTTACGGTAATCAATATTTGCATTAACCAAATAGTTTGAAAGATTACCAAAATAAAATATACTTTCAGCCGTTCCTTGAGTAATTTGCCCACCGTTATTTCTGATGTCAAAAACACCACCCATTCTAATTTTCGCTGAGGCATTGTTCATATTAATAGTAAGACTAGTAGCTGCTACTGTTTGAGCTTGAAGAATTATGTTTCGCTTAACGTTAATCGAATCGGTCAAATTCAGGGTCATACTTGAAGCTGCCCCTGTTGAGTAATTATACATGTCCCGACATTCTACAGCGCAACCTAAATTAACAGTCATAGTACCATCGGATAATGAGAAGTTATATAAATCTTGTACTAATTGCATTAAACCACTACCGCTTATGTTTGCCGTATAACCCGTAAAACCACCAACAGTACGAGGTGACATTCCTTTTGATGAGTATAAAGTTCCATTGATAACCAAGTTGTTTGATTGTGAATTACCCGTAGGAATCATTACAACATAATTTGAGACAAAAAGTATCACGCCAGTGTTAATAGTAAATGAACTACTGTTGCCTTCTATGTACAAATTTGAAATACTCGTGGTTGCAGTAAGTGTCACCGCATCACCATTTTCAATGTACACCTCATCACCAGGAACGGGTACACCATTATCCCAAGTTCCTGAAGTATTCCAATTTCCACTGGCCACAGATCGCGTGGTTTTGGCTGTTGAACTGATACCTATTAATAAAATAAAAACGGAGGTTAAAATTGATATTTTCATAATGTGTTCACAAATTTGTATGAATGCAAATATAGTAAGAATTCTGTTCTGAATTAGGTTATTAGCACTGGATATATTAGTTTGTTTTGGATGAAATTTCTTAAAAGAATTAATGCTCCAGAATTAAATGGAATAATATTCATTGGCTAAATTATATTTGCACATTATTGCAGATACTATGTCAAAGCAAACATCGAGCTTAATTGAAGTTGAAGATTTTTACAAGCTTCTCAATTTTTTTTCGGCAAATGCCTTAGTTCTTATTATTTTACCATTGATGGCGTTCTTACTATCATTGCTCTACATCCATCGTCAACCTACTGTTTATTCTTCAAAATCTCAGATTTTATTGAAATCAGAAGAGGTTTACGATTACCAGAACCAATTGACTCAAGGTCTCGGAATGGGAAATTCGTTTGCTTCTTACGATAGAATAGAAAGCCAAAAACGTGTAATATTATCTTCCGGATTAATTCGAAAGACATTAAGGAAATTAGGGGTCGATGTTTCTTATTTTATTGTAGGGCGGATTAAAAAAACGGAGGTCTACGCAAACCTACCATTTAAGGTATACCCTGGGTTAGAAGGAACCGCTATTTCGAATCTGGCGATTGCTTTTCGCTTTATTGATAAAGATTTTTACGAATTAATTTTCACTCACAAAGGAGAGGAATTGCGCAAGCAGTATCGTTTTGGTGAAGTCATTTATGATTATGGATTTAATTTTAGAGTTGACAAGGCTCCTTTTATCAATGAGATAGCATTGACTTCTTTGATAGATTTAAATTATGAGTTTGTTATAAATGATTTAGGAATACTTGAAAATAAGTACAAATCTAGTATTGCCGTCGAAAGTTTGGATTGGACAAGTATAATAGAGTTGAAATGTAGTGATGTTATTCCTGCTAGAGCTTCGGCTTTTTTAGACAGTTTAAGCGCAGTTTATATTGATTACAATTTACAGAATAAACTAAATATAAACCACAAGACCCAACACTTTATTGACAATCAAATAAGCGATGTAATTGAAATTTTGGATCAAATTGAGCAAGACTTGGAAACGTATCGAGAATCTAAATCAATTTTAAATTTAAATAAAGAAGAGAATGAATATTTCAATCAATTATTGGAATTTGAGTCCTTGAAATCGAATATTAAGCTGAATTTGAATTCTATACAAGACTTAAGGACTTATATTTTGAATGTAGGTGATGATGCTTTGCTGCCTCCGGCGTTATATCTTGTTGAAGGTGATGAATATTTGAAAAAATCAATAAATGAGTTTTATTCCATTCAAATTGAACGTAGCGAAATGATGATTTCTGCGAAAGAAGGAAATATTAGTGTTCGTCAATTGGATGGGAAAATTGATCAGTTGAGATTTAACTTGTTGACTTATTTGAAAAACTCAGAAAAAGCATATGAAGACAAACTTAAAGACGTAGATAAGGAAATTAAAAGATTTGAAAGCAAACTGATGGGGGTGCCAAAAGATCAACGACACTTATTGAACATAGAACGACGTTTGCAAGTTAATGAGAAATTATATTTGTTTTTGTTGGAGAAAAGAGCGGAAACAATAATATCCGAAGGAGGAATTGTCTCGGAGGTTAGAGTTTTAGAAAAGGCTAAAACTTCGGGAATTCTTTCCCCCAACAAAAGTAAAATTAAGACAACCTTTGTTTTAATAGGTATGGCTTTAGCCTGTGCAATTGCTATCATTAACAGTTTGTTTTTCGATAAAATTAAAAGTGTAAAGGAGTTAACAGAACGTACGGATATTCCTGTATTTGGAGGTGTTCCGTTCCTTAACAAAGATGAAGGCTATACTAAAGTTACCGAATCGTTAAAAAGTAATTTGGCAGAATCGTTTCGAATCATTCGAAGCAATATTAAATTTATGTTGGATGGGGCTTCAAATGAATTTGATTCTAGAGTGGTATTGGTTACTTCCATGTTACCCGGGGAAGGGAAGACATTTAACTCTTTCAATCTTTCATTGATTTTATCTGCAGCAGGTAAAAAAGTTTTGTTAGTTGATTTCGATTTACACAAACCAAGAGTGCATCGAGCGGTAGGTCTTTCTAATAAATATGGAACTAGTAATGTTTTAATCAAACAAAAAAGCTTGGATGAGGTGGTGCAAAGTACACCTTTTGAAAATTTATCGGTAATTAGTTCTGGTCCTATTCCACCCAATGCATCTGAATTGGTAGTGAGGGAATCAACCCAAGATTTTTTTAATGAAGCCAGAAGTAAATTTGATTTTGTGATCATTGACACACCTCCTGCGGGCTACTTGTCTGATGCGCTTTCATTGACTTTACATGCAGATGTGGCTCTAATTGTAATCAATCAAAAGAATGCGTTCCATCGCAGCATTCAAATGATTACAGATTTTGTGCATAAAAATAAATTGCAAAATGCAGGTTTTGTTTTGAATGGAATAAAATCCAGTAAGTTGAAGTACTATTATTCTAAATACGGATACGGATACGGATACGGATATGGGTACGGATATGGGTACGGATACGGATACGGTTATGGCTATGGGGAAGAATCCAAAGATGGAAGAGTTTAAAACCAATTTGTAATTTATGAGCGTTACCAAAGTTTGGGAATCTAGAATAACTTGTAAAACCGAGACGATTAATTTTGGTTTTGGCGATATTTATAGATATCGTGACTTATTATTTCTTTTTGTTAAGAGGGATTTTATTGCCTTTTACAAACAAACTATACTAGGTCCATTGTGGTTTTTTATTCAACCTCTTTTGATGACATTAACCTATGTATTTATTTTTGGTCGGGTTGCAAACCTTTCATCGGACGGTAGTTCTTATCTTCTTTTTTACTTATGTGGTATAATAACCTGGACTTATTTCTCTGATGCGGTAAACCAAACATCGACTACTTTTACTAAGAATGCACAGCTTTTTGGAAAGGTATATTTTCCGAGAATTATTGCTCCTTTGGCCGTAGTCATAACCAATTTATTGAAACTCAGCATACAATTATGTTTGTTTGGGTTTATACTAGTAATCTACCTGGTAAAAGGAGAGCAGGTTGAACCGAATATCACCATTCTAGCTTATCCATTGTTAGTTTTAGTGATGGGAATGTTGGGGCTAGGAATTGGTCTTTTAGTTTCTTCTTTGACTACCAAATACCGCGACCTACAATTTTTAATTCAGTTTAGCGTACAACTGTTAATGTACGCTTCAACGTTGATTTTTCCATTATCTAGTTTGGAAGGTAAGTTTAGATTAATTATTTTATGTAATCCGATGAGTTCAATTATTGAAACATCGAGATTTATGTTTTTAGGAACTGGATCAATACCTTATTATGCTCTTTTATATACGGCTGTTGTTTCTATAGTTTTATTCTTTTTTGGGATATTTGTATTTAATCGAACTGAGAAAAATTTCATGGATTCTGTTTAAAATTAAATCTGTCTTTTTTTTGAATAAAAGTGAGTCAATATTAAAAGTAGCTGGCCTTGGTAAGCAATACAGACTTGGGCAAATAGGATTTGGAACGATTTCTCATGATTTGAATCGATGGTGGGCAAAACTTAGAGGAAAAGAAGATCCATTTTTAAAAGTTGGCGTAGAAAATGACCGGACGTTAGAAAACAATAATGAGTACGTGTGGGCGATACGTGATATTAGCTTTGAAGTGAATCGAGGTGAGGTATTAGGTATCATTGGTAAAAATGGCGCAGGTAAATCAACCTTATTAAAGGTTCTATCAAAAGTTACGGGACCTACTAAAGGCGAAATTGTTTACAACGGAAGAATTGCAGCTCTTCTGGAAGTAGGGACTGGGTTTCATCCTGAATTGACTGGAAAAGAAAATGTTTTTTTGAACGGTGCAATTTTAGGGATGACTCGCAAGGAGGTTCAAGAAAAATTTGATGAAATTATTGAATTCGCAGGTGTTAAACGATACATTGATACGCCGGTAAAACGCTATAGTTCAGGAATGTTAGTACGTCTAGGATTTGCAGTTGCGGCGCATTTAGAACCAGAAATATTAATTGTAGATGAAGTATTAGCCGTAGGTGATTTCGAGTTTCAAAAGAAATGTTTGGGAAAAATGGACGAAGTCAGTAAATCTGGCCGGACTGTTTTGTTTGTTAGTCATAATATGGCGGCGGTGAAAAATTTATGCGACCGAGCAATTGTCATTGACAAAGGGAGTGTTGTTTTTTCTGGAAATACTGATTTAGCTATTGATAAATACCTTGATGTTGCTCATAAGAGCCAAATTGAAGCTACCAATGATTTGGTTTTTTCGGTAGGAGAAAATCAAATTAATAAAATTAGAATCTTTTCTAATCAACAAGAAAAACAGATATTGGAAATTGGTGATAATTTGAAAGTCCAATTTGATTATTTGCTAAACAATACTTTGGAATTAAAGAATTTTAATGTTGCATTTAGAATATATGATGAAGAGGAAAATTGTCTTTGTAATGAAGCAATATCAGATAGAAATATGTTCGTGCCCTTACATAAGTCTGCAGGTAAAATCGAATTTATACTGAATGATATTCGTTTATACCCTGGAAAATATTTCATTAAAATCTTCATTGCTAGTCCAGATTGGTTGCATGAGATAATTTCCACGGATTTATTTATGGCATTTGAAATTTTAGAATCTTCTAAAAAGGTAAATAGATTGCTTTCAAAAAACCATGGGCAATTTTATCTCTACCCAGAATGGAATTATGTTTAAAGAATTATTATGAAAAATACACTGGCATTTATTACCCTAATCCTCTTATTGTTAATTAAACAGGATGTTTTTGGTCAACAGGCTGAGTGGGTTGCAAAAACAGTAACAACGGGGAATAATTATACAAGAGCCTTAACCATTGAAGGAGATTATGTTTATTCAGGGGGTAGGCATCGTTCTCCAAGCTACTATGTGAGTGGGAACGATTCAATTTTTATTCCACAATGGTATGGCAGTCGCGATATTTATTTTGCTAAATACAATAAGAGTACTGGTAAGCAGATTTTTGTGAAGCATTATGGTACTTCCAAGTCGGAACAGGTTTGGAACATTACTTCTGATGGCCAAGGGGGGATTTATGTTCAGGGTGAATATTTTGATTCTTTGAACATTGATAATAAAATTATTTATGGTCTAGGAAAGCACGATTCATTTCTCGCAAAATTCGATACATCTGGAAATTGTAAATGGTTAAAGGGGTTTAGTTCACCCAACGGGGCATATATTAACGATATTAGAATTGAAGCTAAAAAGGTTTATGTAGCTGGTGGTTATACAGATAAGATGTTAGTTTTTAATAATAGTGACACCGTTAACGGCGGAGGTGGATTTATCCACAGGTATGACTTAATGGGTAATTTTGAATGGGGAATAACCGATACTTCAAAGTCAGCTAAGGGGTCCATCTCTTTTCAGGGTATTTGCGTTCAGGATTCTACTATTTTTTTCACTGGCGGAGTGAACTATCTGACTAAACTGGGGAATTATTCAATACAAGCAACTAACAATCAATGGGGTGATTTTGTTCTTGGATGTATCGAAAATGACACAGTCAAATGGGTAAAAAACTCGGGAACGAGTTACTCTGAAAACGCAATAAGAATAGAAAAGGTTAAGAATAGCTTGTACATTGCTGGAACATTCACGGGAAAGTCAGAATTCTTGGGCGAAAATATAAATGCCGGTGACACATTAGGTTCTGCAGCACAATTATATAATAAGCAAAACATATTTGTTCTAAAAACGGATTTAGAGGGTAACCTTGTGTTTTTGGAATCAATAAAATCAAGTATTTCTAGGTTTGGTGGTTTGAAAGTTGATTATAACGAAGTGCCATGGATTAGTGGAATGTTTCAAGATACGGTTTCGATTAAGGATTCTACGTTTTATGCAAAAGGCGGCTCTGATATTTTTATAACTAAAATAAATAGTAATGGTATTTCGCCTCAGATTAGGCATTTTGGTGGCGATTCTCTTAATGTTGTTGAGGCTGGATTGGGCGATCGCGCTCATGATTTAGATATTGATGAATCGAGCAATGCGATATACGTAACTGGAGCTTTTTCTGGAGATTATAATTTTTCTGGTCTTTCAGGTAAAGGACATTTTAATAATAATCATTATGGAGTGCTTGTTAAATTTAGACAAGAAGTTGATTTGAAGAATTTTTCTTACGATAAGGAAATATGTGTGGATTCCTCATATTCCATTCGTAGTCCCTATTATAGTGAGCTAGATACAGTGTCTTGGAAAGTAATTAGTCCTTCAGGGACACAGAATTATTCAGGAACTGTATTAAATTTTGCACCTGTTGATTCTGGTGAATATAAGGTTTCACTATCCGTTATGAATAAAAATTCAAATGACACAATCCAATTAGAATTGAAGGCATTTATTTGTAAAAATGATAGTGGTGCTAATGATACTACTCATGTAGAAAATTTATTTAAAAAGAAGGAGTCGTTTTATTTATTTCCTAACCCTACTTCTGATTTATTGAATATGGTATTTTTTAATTCAGAGGTTCCTTTTGAGATATCTGTAACTTCTATCTTAGGAAATGTCCTTTATCAAGGGGTTTATGCAAATAATCAATCAATTAATATTTCAAATTTACCTGAAGGTTTGTATTTTTTGCGAGCTCATTATGAAAATGGTGAAATAAAGGCCAAACAATTCATTAAGCATTAATTTTGGAATTAATTAGCGTAGCCCTACCTAATTACAATGGAGGGCTTTTTTTATCTGAAGCCATAAATTCTATTCTAAAACAAACTTACTCCGAGTTTGAGTTAATAATAGTTGATGACGCATCAGTAGATAATTCGGTAGAAATTATTGAATCGTTTGAAGATAAACGGATTAAATTAATTAAACTGAAAAAAAATGGAGGAATCGTAAATGCATTGAATACAGCTATAAATGAATCCAAAGGGGGGATTATAGCAAGAATGGATAGTGATGATATTTCTCACCCGGAGCGTTTTGAAAAATGCATGAATGTTTTTTTTCAAAATCCTGAAGTTGGTGTTGTTGGTACTTGGATGGAAACTTTTGGTAGGGATAAGCAATTATGGAAGTACCATGATACGAATGAAAAACTTAAGCAAGAATTATGGTTTGGAAGTCCCATACCTCATCCGGCTTCCATGTTTAGAGTTTCAGTTTTGAGAGAAGCTAATATTCAATATGAAAGTGATTTTCCGCATATGGAAGATTACTTGTTTTTTTATAATTTGAGTAAGTTTACTAGCTTTTACATTGTGCCTGAAGTGTTATTCAATTACAGATTGCATCAATCAAATATCACAGGCTTGAATAGAAGTTCTTTTCAGAAAAGACTAATTGAAATTCAATCCTATATTCTTGTTGATTCGAGAACTTTTGTCCCAAACCGTCGGTTTAGTGAAATTTTGTATCAAGTTTCAGCGGGAAATATTTTGCACCACTCTCCAAGCATATTACTTAATTGGCTCAGACAGTTTAAAATGGTGGTAGATAATGACGACTTACAGCCAGTATTAAATGAAAAGTGGAAACGAATGCTATATAAGATTGTCGATTTAAGGCCATTAAAAGGTTTTGTGTTGGCTTTTCGGTCGGGTTTTTTAAACTTCTTGTTTATTAAATATTTCTTAACTAGGGTGCTGGGCATTAAACCGTAATGGAACGTAAATCGAGAAATACCTTGTGTTTATTCACGATGAACTTTCCGGATGGAAATTCAGAAGAATTTTTGATGGCTGAGCTTCCTTTTTTACTTCAAAAATTTGATGAAATAAGAGTTTACCCAATTTACTCAGGGAAAATCGAATTACAGAGAGTCTTATCGGATAAAATTAAGGTCATACACCATGGACATAAAATTGAAGAGGGAGTTTCGTGGTTGAAATTACTAGTTAATATTAAGTTTCTTATTTCAGCTTTTGTTCTGGACTTGACCTTTTACGGAGCGATAAAAACAATTAAGAATATAAAATACTGGATTATTTACTCGAATAAAGTTTTAGGCATGCTTCAATTCTTAAAAACGGATATATCCACTATAGAAAAGCCAGTTTTTTATAGCTATTGGTCTCTTGAATGGTTGTCCGTTTTTTCATTAATTGATTTTGGAAAAGAGAAACGATTTGTTTCTAGAATGTTAGGAATTGATGTTTACGAAGAAAGACATATTAACGGCTTTGTCCCTTGGCGAAGATTCAGTTTAATGGGTGCGAAAAAGTTATTTCCAAATAGTTTGAAGTCTTTAGAGTATGTAAACGCAAAGCATCCTAATCTTAGAATTAAAAAGAGTTACCTAGGTACTAATGATATTAATAAGAAGAGAAATAAGAAGGCTGAATTAGTGTTGCTTTCCTCGTCTCGTTTAATTGATTTAAAAAGAGTGTATTTAATTCCACCTATTGTTCAAAAACTACATCAAAAACTTGTTTGGATGCATTGGGGAGACGAGGGTAGGGACAAGGTAAGAGTATTTTCTGCAGCAAAATCGTTTTTGAATGAAAGTACTTATCAGTTCTATCCGCATGAATCCGATGTAAGTAAACTGTATGATTTCTACAATGAACACAATAACGCTATTTTTATTCATTTGAGTGAGACAGAGGGTTTGCCAACGTCTTTAATTGAAGCTGCATCAATGGGATTTCCTATAATTTGCACAGATGCCGGAGGTTCGAGGGAAGTTGTAAGTCATGGTGTTAATGGATTTGTATTACCAATCAATTTTCAAATTGAAGAGGCAGTTCAATCGATAAACAAGTTGCTGGCATCTAAAGCTTTGAGAGAACAATTTGGTATTGCATCTCGGAGAATTTGGGAACAAAATTTTTCAGCTGACAATAATTACCCCGACTTTATTAAAAGACACATATTAAATTAAGTATTTCTAAAGTGTTTAATTAAAGTTAGTCACGATAGTTATGTAGATATTTCTGTCTAGATTTGGCCAATAACTTTGTTATGAAAGTATTATTAGTAGGAGCGGGAAGAATAGGTAAAAGACACGCCGAACACATAAACAGATTAGGCGAATTAATGGCTGTATGTGACACAGATCAGGAATCAGGAGAATCGGTTTCTGACTTATATAATGTACCTTATTTTAGCTCAATAGATGAACTTTTAGGAGCGAAAATTAAAGCAGATGTTGTTGCTGTTTGCACTCCAAATGGATTTCATGCAGAGCATTCGATTTTAAGTCTTAAAGCTGGTTATCACGTTTTATGCGAAAAACCCATGGCGCTTTCAGTGCATGATTGTGGTGAAATGATTAAAACTGCTGAACAGGCAAATAAAAGATTGTTTATCGTAAAACAAAATAGATATAATCCCCCAGTTGCTGCTCTCAAAAAAATTATTGCTGAAAATGGTTTAGGAAAGATTCTTTCCGTTCACCTATCTTGTTTTTGGAATAGAAACCCTGATTATTATAAAAACACTTGGAAAGGAACCAAAGACCTGGATGGAGGTATATTGTATACTCAATTCAGTCATTTTATTGACTTATTATACTGGCTTATTGGTGACATTAGCAAGGTGAAAGCTTATTCTAAAAATGTAACTAAAAGAACTGACATTGAATTTGAGGACACATCTGTTGTTGCTTGTGAATTTTATAATGGTGCAATTGGTACTATGAATTTCAGTATAAATGCTTACAACAAGAATATGGAAGGTTCTTTAACCCTATTCGGTGAAAAAGGAACGGTAAAAATTGGCGGACAATATCTAAATGAATTGGAGTATCAAAATATCGAAGACTATGAAATTAAGGATTTACCTGAAGGAAACCCTGCGAATAATTACGGTCAATACCAAGGGTCTATGAGTAATCATGATAAGGTATATCAAAATGTAATAGATGTTCTTGAACATGAAGGGACCATTGCTACCAATGGATTTGAAGGATTGAAAACGGTTGAAATTATTGATAAAATATACAATGCTTAATAAAACGTTGCATATTGGTATTCGAGGGGATGTTGAGTTTGGAGAAAATGTTGTGGTTGTTGAACCCGTAAATTTATATGGATGTTCAATAGGAGATGATAGTTTTATTGGACCTTTTGTTGAAATACAAAAAGGTGCTAAAGTTGGCTCTAAAACGAAAATTCAATCCCATAGCTTTATTTGTGATTTGGTATCCATTGGTGATGGTTGCTTTGTTGGGCACGGAGTAATGTTTATTAATGATCTTTTTCAAGAAGGTAAACCAGCGGGAGGTAATACAAAACTGTATAAACGAACACAAATTGGTAATAATGTTTCAATAGGCAGCAATGCAACAATACTACCCGTTTCTGTTGCAGATGGTTCTGTAATTGCAGCAGGTGCAGTGGTTATAAAGGATATTGTTATTAAAGGAGTTTATGTGGGTAACCCAGCAAAATTGATTAAACAGCTTTGAAAACAAAGGGTCTTTTAATCTGTTATTGGCTCCCTCCATTAAATAGTGCGGCTTCCCATCGGACAGGTGCTTTTTTGAGACACTTCAACCAAACAGAAGATACTGTGTTAGATGTACTATGTCCAAAAAGAGAAGGCAAGCCCATTGAAGGTGTAAGACACATTTACACTCATCGGGAGGGCTCAAAAGTTGATTATAGTCATTATCAATCCAACTTAAGTTGGTTTCAACAACTTAAAAACTGGATCATTTATGACGTTTTGAAGCTTCAATTTTGGTTTGAGCTTAAAGGAGGAGAGTTTTACAAACATGGTTTAAAAAAAATCTCACATATGAATATGGATCAATACGATTTTGTAATTTGTTCATATGGCCCTTTTGATGTTTTTAGGTTAGGCTTTGAGGTTAAGTCGAGACATCCAAAGATTAACCTAATATTAGATTATCGAGATCAATTATCTTTAAACCCCATGAGGCATTTGGGGTTTTGGAAGTTTTTTTATGCTTTAAAAGAGCAAAATATTATCAATCAAGCATCATTGATTATAGGTGTTTCTAACAACTTAGTTGCGGCTTTAAGAAAGCGGTTTGAAATAAAATGTCCTACAGAAGTTATTTATAATGGATTTGATCCAGATACACCGCTTCTTGAAAAGAAAAGTATTGTTAAAAAATATATAGTCCATAGCGGAGCACTATATGGAGGTAAGCGCTCGTGTGATGAATTTTTAGAATATTATCAAAAAGAACTCAGTGATGAATTTGATTTAAAATTTGCTATATTCAACCAAGAGGATCTAGTCTATCTTAAAGGACTAAAAGCTAAATACAATTTATTAAATCTTGAAATTAAAGAAAACCTTACTTATGCGGAATCTTTGGAGTTGATTTTCAGTTCGGAATTTGCATTATTGGTACTTTCAAAGGATGGGAGAGATAAGGAGTATTTGCCAGTAAAGATGTTTGAGTATATAAAGTTTGCAAAGCCGATTATTTTCTGTGGAAATAAGAATAGAAGTGAGGCCTACGAGTTGATAAATGCCAATAATGTAGGTGACTTGTATAACGAATTTAATTTTGAGAGTAGCTATAAATATAATTTTGATCAATCTCAATTAAAGTTCAATCGTAAAATACAATCTAAAAAGCTAGAAAA
>ENA-OWPI01000192-OWPI01000192.1-marine-metagenome-genome-assembly--contig:-NODE-192-length-94603-cov-12.376341_pt1 | contig 94603 bp, 66 predicted proteins | sample MGYA00238138_ERZ651775 | MGnify/ENA primary metagenome ERZ651775 (study PRJEB26906, sample SAMN06265043) | marine metagenome | isolation source: Helgoland LTER site | place: Germany:Helgoland, sampling... | reverse complement strand
TGGAGAATGAGTTTCCTCGAAATAGCGGCGGTAAAATAGATTTGAGCCAACTTAGAAGAGAGATCACGGTCGGCCGACCGTCCCGTTAGATGAAAGAATTAAAGATAGTACGGTAGATGCGCGCATGTAAATCAATAACGAAGCTAAATATAAATATATGCAATACACGAATAAATAGTCTGAACAGCGTCCTAAATGTAGTAATAATTCTCAAGCGTCGTTCGGAACCACTTCGTGACCGGGACCCCATTCAAAAACTCTCGCTTCAAACTTGGCATCCGCTTCCGAAGGTAGTTCAACAACTTTCGGAGCTTCTTGTTCTCCTTCGATGACCGGCGCCGTAGCTAACGATGGCGTATCTTCTCCCACGTCGCTAATGATATCTCCACTATTACTATTCCCATCACTCTCTTCTTGTTCCTTCAACTCCTCTTTCGCCTCCTCCAACTCCTTCTCGATTTCTTGTACTTGCTCTTCCTTTGCCTCTTGGAGTTCCTCTCGGAGTTCCTTGACTTCGGGCGAAAGAATCTCTGGTGTGACTACTGCCGCTTCAGGTTGCTGTTGCTGCTGTTTAACGATACCTTCAGCGGCAACGACCGTATCTTGCGCTAACAAGCGATCGAGCGAAACCGTTTTCGCGCAACAATCCATAACGCCCGGCGTTATTTCCTTCAACGGTTGGCACGCAGGATCTGGATTACAATCGAGAGGCACGGCGAGCACTTTTGGTTTTGGAACTTCTTCTTCAGCCGCCGGTTGCTGTTCTCTCTGCACCTCTAATCCCGGCTGCGGAACAACAACAGCTTCTTGTTGTTGTTCTTGATGCATCGCGACAGGTACGGCGAGCACTTCCACCGGTCTGTGTTCTACATGCGCATCGAGTCGCACGTGAATCGCTCGCTCTTCCTCCGTGCAGCATCCAATGCCAGCTACAGGAACGCCCGCGATGCACGGCTTCGCCGGATTGCAGTTTGGTCTCGTGTTCGCAAAGGCGGGATGTACTTCTTCCGTGACTGGGTTGCCGACTTGCTCTTCTTTGGAGTGGCAGTTGTCCACACCTGGCGTCGGCACGCCCGGGACGCAATCTTCCTCCATCGCCAAGACTGGCTCGACCGAGATGACTTCGTCGACGCGGTCGCCTTGGAAGCCTTGTTGTTGTTGTTTTTGTTGTTCGGGTTGTACTTCTGCGTGTTCCGTTTGTTCTATTTGTTGTTGTTGTTGTTGTTGTTGTTGTTGTTGTTCGGGTTCGACGAAATGAAACGCCTCGTCGCCTTTCAACCGGTAACATTTCCCGCTCAACTCGTCGCACGTCTTCTCCATAAACCGTTGCCACTCGCCAATATGAATTTCATCTGCGTGACCCGGTGTCGTGGTCAACGAGTATTGGAACGAACCAACTTTCTTCCCAAACAAAACCGCGGTTTCCATGCCAGTTCCGTCGTGAAATTCCTCGACCGAGTGCGACCCGTCCGCGCAGTACCCTTGCACTTTCGCTCGCGGATGGTTCGGCGAAGGCCCAGCTTTCAAGACATTACACAACGAGCCTTTCATATCCTCGGAAACTTCGCGAACCAAATTTCTGAACGCTAACGGCCACGAGTTTGGATCTTGGTATCGCCACGCGTGCATTTGGTTGTACGCGTCGTCGTTCGTCGCGACGAGGCGCAACTTCTCCGCCAAACTTTCCGGCGTCGGGTAGTCTCTCAAATCGATGATTGCATCTTTGCTCGGAATGTACTCTTCGATGCCATCCCAACCAAAATAGACCGGAATGGACCCTCGCGCTAACGCTCCCCACATTTTCTCGGTGATGTAATCCGGACATTGAATGCCGTTTTCCACGGAGAAGTAAAACATAAACGGCGCCAAGTACGCGTTTTGCGCCTTGGGCGACCCGCCTCGTCCGGGATCCCCGTCCGGTTTCTCAAAGTTGTTCGCACATCCCCCAATGCTAGACACTGGAAACACTTTACTGATCTCGTTCAAAACGCCCGCTCGGCTCGGCATACAATCCAATCCTAAATACGCCACCGACGGCACTCGCTCCTCCCTCGGAATCTGAAACGATTGAAAGTTACCAATCAACTGTTCCACGGACGGCCCAAACCCGTACCACACCGCGTTCTCTTTCATCGCAAACGTCGCCATGTAATCCATATTCGCGATCGATCTCGGATCGGCCAACTCTTTCCCGAAATGGTTCGCCGCTTCGTGCGCGTAATAAAAATCCACCTGGTTCGGGTTCGCCTTCGGCGGCGGTTTGAACACTTTGATTTCGTCTCCTTTCGTCTTCGGATCGATGTACCTATTCCCCCACAAAAACGCGCCTTGATTAAACACTCTCACGTCGCAATCTGCAAACCCTCCAGGTTTACTCGCCGTATCCGCATCCACAATCTCCCCGAAGCACAACCCGGGTTCCGTCAGCGTCTGCGCGTTGTCCACGTACACGACGTCCCACGATTCGATCCCGCCCATCAAACACATCTTAAACTTCCCTTCGTTTTCCTCGTTTATCCCTTTTATTGGTTTGTGAAACCAACTCGCGTCTGCGCCAATTTGGTCGTGTAAATCCCCTTGGTATTCTGACGCTCGTTCCGGGAACGTTTGCACGTTGAACAGGTTGTCTCGTTTCAAGGCAGAAATGACCGGATCTCCCGAATTTGCGTTGGACTCTTTGAATATTTCGTGGAGGTTTCTCATCGTTAACGGACTCGCGCCGAGAGAAGGGAAGGACGAAAGTTTCGACTTTTTTGAAATCGCTCCGACGAAACACGACGCCATGATGATGGTTGCAAACAAAATGATGAAGAAGCGTCGTTTCTCTCGCACTTTTCGTCCATCACGTAACGCACACGCGAAAGAGATGGAATCTTCATCTTTCTTTTTCTTCTGTGATGTTACTAATAATGGTTGTCGTTGCGGATCATCGGGCACATCACCCGTCGTCGTCGTACCCCTCGTCGTCGTCGTCGTCATCACTCACTTTGGATGCCTTGAGACGACGATGAGGTGTTCGTTTGTGTACTGCGCGCGCGTCTTGCAAATGCAGATGTTCTTCCTTGGAAAAGCCGCGTCCCCTCTTGTCTTTAGTTTAGGGTTTTTTGTGTTTAGGGTTTATAAAATCTGCGGACCGAAGCGCGTTTAAGAAGACAAAGAAGAAGAAGACAGAGAAGAAGAAGTTAAAGTTAAAGAAGAAGAAGAAGAAGAGTAGTCGTTTTAGTGCGTGTGTGTGTGTGTTATTATCTTTTTCTTTCTCTCTCTTTTCTCTACTATTACAAAAAAGGCAACAGAGAAGTAGCGAGTCGTCAGAGAACAGCACCCGCTTTTGAAGCTTTCGCCGCCGCGAGAAACGCGTGTTCTCTCTCTCTCTGACTCTCTCCTCGTATCAGTCTTTATCTCTCTCTCTCTCTCTCTTTTAAAATATTTGATGTGATTATATAGTAAATGTAAAGCGCGGACTCTCCTCCGCGCGCTCTCCCTTCGACCCCTCCTCATTAATTTGACTCTGCGTCGTCGTAAGTTTCTCAACTTATCCATAAACTTACTTTGTCGTATTTTACGAACAATTTTTAAGAGTTCATGTCATCGCCTAACCCATCCGCCGGGGCAATCTTCGCCACCGCCATAAACTTATCGTTGGAATACTTCTTGTACACCGCGCTCAAATTCGCCGTCGGCGCCGCTCTTTGTAATCTCGACACCGCGTCAGCGCACTCCAAAATATCGCTCTCGGCGTACCTCGTGTGGATCTTCATGTTCGCGTCCCATCTCCCTTTGTTCAAGCACCTCATCGCCACGTACACGCAACTCGCGGCTAACATAGAGTTGGAAAACTTCAAAGCTCCGTAATCCACCAACGCGCACTCTACCAAAAAGTTGGACAGTAATTGCATTTGCTTGTCCGCTCCGGCAGCCTTGAAAAATCTGCTCAAGAAATGAAACGGCGTCGGCACGGTCAAATGAAACCCGAGCTCGGACAACATGTCCTTTTCCATCTCAATAATTTGCTCTCTCGTGTACGCCTTGTCGGAGATGTACACGAAGTCTCTCACTTCCGGCGCCCAAATCTCTTCGTACTTGGATGCCAACAACATCGCCGTCACGCCAACCAATTGCAAATTCTTCCTCGACACCACCTTCTTCTCCAAAAATCGATCGATCAAGTTGTGCGTCAAAAACAACGTCTCCGGCATCAACTTAAACTTCAAGTGCACCTCAACCAACCAATCGACTAAAATCGCGCGCATTTTATGGTTGATATCCGTTTGCGACCTCATGTAATTGCAACTCACTCGGGTCAACGGTTCCACTCGAAACCAATAGTTGAACATATCGTTCACGAACTCCGTCACCGCCAACGGGTTTTGCTTATCCAAAGCGTCGATATCTCTCACTTCTCTCAACTCTTTGTTGGTCAAGTTTTGCGAGTACGTTTGCAACGGATCGTGCTTCGCCAACCGAGAGGATCCACCGAGCTTATTCTCTCTTCCGTCCACTTCCGGGTCGGTGTTGTTGTTGTTATGTCTAGTGTGAGCGCTTTTGTTCCCTCCTCCGGATGATTTCGCCATGGAAACGTCGGGGCCATTATTTTCAGAGGAACTTTGAATCGGCGCTTTCGGCGTGCGACCAGATCTGGTTCGGATGTATCCGTGTTGCTGAACCTCTCTGCTTTGTTTTGAGTGTAATAAAACGTAATAATAATTTACGAGTAGAAAGAAGAATAAATACAAAGTGTAAGTTGTGCGCACTTTTGAAAATCTTGGCACCCCTTCCCCCTTAAAAAGCGAAAGGGGAAAGACTTTTGAGAAAAAAAACCATCGTCTCATCTCTCTCTCTCGAGAGAGAGATGATGTAGAAGAATAAAAACAACTGTACGCGCTTTGACGACGAAACGCGATGATTCTTTCTGACGACGTACCCTTTCTTCACCGCATCTTTTGAATTATTAGTATTTCCTCCTCCTCTCAAGTTTCCGTTGATTTCACCGAGCGCTTGGCGCCTCGTCGTCGGGCGATGATGATGATGATGATCCATCGTTTCGTACTCTTGTGTCCGTTTAAGGTTCGCCTCTTAGAGAAAAGGGGACGGAAACTTTAACGAGACTTTCGTATCTAAATCGAGTATAGATTTCGAAGAAGAAGACTCTAGAGGAGAACGACAGCAGAGAGTATTATTATTGCAATGATGCGATTACGAATACTTTCGACGAGACGACGACGAGATAGTGTGTCTCTTCGTTCTCTCTCTCTCTCTCTCTCGAAAGTGGTGACAGAACAGAGCGCTCAAAATGTGATGATTTTTTCTCCTAAAAAAAAAAGGAGCAAAACGACAAACGAGAGAATTTTTTCAACGACAAAAAAAAATGTCACGTGTGCTGTTTTTTTTCATCTTTTGCTGTTCCCCTCACAACCATGATATTTACTCGCAGCAACACTACGAACAATACTAATGAAACAGAAGAACGAAACGAGAACGAAACGAGAGTAAGAACGATGAAAAAGAGTATTTATTTTGTACGCGTGTGTGTGTGTGTGCAGAAACAGTGCTGTGCTACTCTTTTCACAAACAAGGAAGAATTCTTCTTCGCGGGTTTTCTCGTTTCGCGCGAATGTCGTATTCTCGTCAAATTCGACATCATCAGAATCTCGCCAAGAGGCGAACGAGCGCGATTCGCGCCAAACTCAAAGCGGAATCTTCGAAACGTTTTGGATCCTGTAAAGCGATTTTTTCCACGTCGATGGCGTCTTTGATAGATGGAGATAAGGTTGCAGAGAGAGGCGCTGAAGTGGTGAATTCATCATCGTCGACGTTGATGTTGTTGTCGTTCGCAAAATTGGATCGAGAAGAGGCGGAACTTTCGAGCTTCTCGAGGACGGCGAAGATCGCGCCTCTGAGGCGAGCGATGCGCGCGGAGGCGTTCTTTCCTCCTCCTCCTCCACCTCCTCCTCCGGAGACGTCGTTTCCATCACTCGCAAGGGTAGGTGAACTCACGTACTCGCCCTCGAAGAGTGGAATCGCATCGCAAATCAACTCTGGCCACGCGTATCGAGGCGAGCAGTTTTCACCAAGTTGGCGCAAAAGCGCCTCGTAACACGAGAGGACGCACTCTAAATTTTCGTCACTAACATCCTCGTCGTTTTTGTTCTGATTCTTCTCTTTTAACTCTTGCAAAGACATGCAATACTTCGCTCGAGCGTGAATAAACGACGCCGAACTGCCTTCTTTGCGGTCGCGTCCGCCTCTCGTGGACCGGAGCGCGTCGGAAACTTTCGAGATGAACTCGACGCCCCGAGGGTACGAGTACGCATCCGCGTCGTTTGCGCTCGAAGAAGAAGGCAAATTGAGCGTGAGGAACTTGGTATTTCTCAGTAACCGAGAACACACGCGTTCGATTGCTTTCTCATCTTTTGCCGCGTCGAAGTGCTCAAAGACTTGGAACAAGTTTTGTAAACCGTAATCGATGTTCCTCTTTGCGCCTTTGCGGTGGGCATCTTCGTCTTTTTCTTCTAAGAATCTCTCGGCGAGGACGCGATTGCAATTTTTCCGATGGAATTCATTCAATCCTCTCTCCGCGCACAACCGCTCGAATTCATACACCGCTTCCGAATCTCTCAAACCGAGCATCCCGAACGAATTCGTCAACATCGTTTCGACGATTTTTTTCCCTCTTCGAGGACAGAGAAAGGTCAAGTAATCCGCCGCGAGCGCTCGAGTTTCTACGCCAGAGGTAAGCATAGAACTGACTGCTTCTAACGCGTAGTATTCCACAAACGCGTCTTCGCTACTGTTTGATTCGTGCGTGATATCGTCTCTGTGGTAGTGTTTATCATCGCCGCTGCTAATCATCGTCATTGCGGTCGCGTTGTTCAACGTCGTCGTCGCGTTGCGCAAAAGCAAAGCAGTTAGACAAACGAAGAACGAATCCGCAAATCGAGAAATGGTGGAGAATGCCATCAACCCATCGTCGTCAAATACCGCGCTCATGAAGGCGACACTTTCCGGCGTTAAGAATCTCGCATTGCTCGTCTTTGCCGACTTTCGCTCTAAACATTGGTCCCAGATTTTCTTTGTCGTTTGCAAATTCCTCGCCGTCGCGTTAGGCGATTTGTGTAAAGACATCGCGACGAATAACTCTAAAGAGTTACTCGTGGATAAAGACAATTCCGCGTCGTCGCCGAGTAAGATTTTCAACACCGAACGCGCACCATCTGCGGTTGGACCCCAACACTTCGCCCAGTTTTCTTCCAGCTCGCGGTCGTTTTGAGGTTGCAACAAATCGTAACACTGCGTTTTCCACCGATCGCGATGGGCTTTAAATTGCGAGTGCGTGTACGCAATCATCCGTTCGCCGTACTTGCTATTTTTCATGCGTTGTATTTCTAAAAGTTCTTCGTCGTCGTTTCCCGCGTCCATCATTTGACCACCGTTCATATCGTCGTCGTCGTTGTCCTCATCAGCGAAAACCAAAACCGGTCGCGTTTGGATGAGGGCAATCAACGCTTCTAGGATTTCAATCTGCGGTCTCACCGCTTGGCTACGCAAACGCCATTCCGCCCACGCAGAGTGCGCGTACAACACGTTCACGCAATCATCGGTCCATCCTACTGCTAACATGGCGAGAATACACGGCCAATACGATTTACACTCTTCAATCCGCGCCGGCGGAACGCCACCGTACCCGCCGCTACTTTCGTTGTTAAAGGCATCCTTCTTCTCAAACACGGAGAGATGCGCGAATCGTTCGTGCTCAATTGAACCGCTTTTGATGTTACTATATCTAGTCGCGTTGTTACTGTTGCTATTATTATCTTCGTTGAATACACTCAAGAAATCCGCCGCCTCGGCGTCCAACGGCTGAAACGCCTCGGAATACTCGCGAAACCATCGCGTCAAGTTCTCTCTGCAACCGCTCAAACTGGACGGAAAATCCTCGCCCGCGTTCTCCACGAACTGCGTGGTTAACAAAGACCACAAAGCAGATTTCTTCCTCGCTTCGTAATGCTCCAATCGTGAGTGCTGTCGACGTCTCCACACCCTCTCGTCGTCGGCGCCAAAGTCGTCGTCTTCCGTCGCCAACGATACCGAACGCACCATTTCTTCATCCAACTCCTTCTCGATTTCACGAAATACCTCGATCGCTTTCGAGCTAAATTCTCGCGCGGCTTCTAACCGAAAATCAGACCCACCGTCCATCGTTTTCTCGCCATCGCCGCCTGCGCCGCCGACCGAGGCGGACGCGCTCGCCAAACGAATCTTTTGTACCAAATCTTTCACCAAAGGTTCAAACTGCGCGATCTCTTGCTTGTTTTTCGAGGATAAGTGCGACCAAGACGTGGACTTCGTTTTGATGTCTTCTGAATCGTTTTTGTCGTCGTCTGAATCGTTTAAAACGCTTTCTTCGTCTTTGTGCATCATCTCGTCCTCGTCTAAATCGTCGTTTCCATTTTTGTGACCAAGCACCACCCGTTCGTTTCGAACGAGAATTTCGTTTCCGGTTCCCCAAACGAAGAATGTTTTCGACGACGAAAATGATGATTGTTTAGACGACGACTGTGTTGAGGATTGTGTCGAGGAAGACAGTCTCGCCAAAACGCGCAGGCCGTCCTCGGGGTCTTCCTCCGTCATACTACTTCGTCGTCCTACCGTGTGTACGAAGAGAGGAGAGACAATGCAATGGAGATGCGATGGAGATTGTAGAGCAAAAATTTTGAAGTTCACACAAGTCGTATGCATAGTCAAATTAAAAGGGCAAAAAAACGTTCAATTTTCTACTCGTTTGTTAAAATTCTCTCTGAAACATTCTCGATTTTGATCGATCCAGTGTCTGCACTCCTGGCGATGCCTTTCGATCCAATCCTTTTTCGAGCACTCCTGGGAACAATACCAGACTCGCTTACACTGCGAACACCGACTCAGTTTCCGTTGCCACTTGTTACAGAAAGCGCACACGTTGGGCGACATGCGAAACATTCGATGTTTCGGTTTCCTACCGACCCAATCCGTGTGTTCGCCTTCAAAGACGAAATTCTCCGGATCGCGTTTATACCCGCACACGTAATTCGCGAGAACACCTATGCCGCCAACTTTAACTTCAACTAAATCGCCGTGTTTTAACCATTTCGGTTCTGGTTTTTGACCGGCGCCGACGCCGGAGGGTGTTCCCGTAGCAATCACGTCGCACGGTTCTAATTTCATCGATTTCTCGATGGTTTCTAACAGTTCCTGATGGCCGAAAATCATCGCCGGCGGGTCCGATTGGCGCGCCTGAGCGATATCGAAATCTTGTCGCAGTTCACCGTTGACTCTGGTCACGATCGTGCACGACCCTCCGGGTTCTGAGGGACTCGTGTCAAAAATCGCGCCTTCCGGCGTAACGCCTTCGGCGAAATAATAATCTCGCGTTTGATAAAACGGCATCAAACTCGAATTTTCGTAATCGAACCACGGAACAATCCAAGGCCCAATCGGGCAAAACGTGTCCACACTTTTTCCTAAAAACCACTGCTGGTGCTCCTTCTGTCTAAAACGAGCGGTAACATCGTTCACGATCGTCGCGCCGTACACTTTCCCGCCCTTACCCATGACCAACCCAACTTCGCCTTCGTAATCCACGCGTTCGTCAAACTGGTCCGGATCGGGACACATAATGCACTCGCCGTGGCCAATGATCGATCTCGAGCTCTTGTTAAATATAATAGGCACCGTCGGTTCGCCTTTTGCACTGATATTTGTCATTTGCGTGTCTACTTCACCGATGTGTTCTCTGTAATTCTTCCCCACGCAGAACACGTTCATGCTCCTTTCTATTCTCGTGGAAAACAACGGCGCTATGACTGGACTATTCAAACTCCCTTGCGGCGTCCCAATTGGCGCGGATCTTTCTCTCACCGTGTGTCCGTCCGGAAATCTCATGTATGCCTCTTTCCTGTATGGCTTAATGTACGCGTCGTTTTCCATTTTATCGTTCGCTCGGTTTACGTCCTCCAATTTTTCCAAGCCAAAATCGAGCTCGACTGCGTCTCGTATATCTTTGCAGTGTTCTAAAACCCACGTGAACACTTCCATCTTCGCGACGCGTTCGCCGTTAAACTGCCCCTGGATAGATTTGAACCCTTTGGTCATTCGAAAGAAACAGACTATTCGTTGGCCTTTTTTGTTCAACATGCCTTCTTTGTTGTGGAACTCCCCGCGTTCGTCGATGGATATAAACAACCCGTGCTCGGGCATCTCGTGGAAATAGTCCACGCAATACTCCGCCAGACGGGTCGTCAAATGCAGATTTTGGGTGTTCATCTTCGGTAAAAACAATAGCACTACTAAGAATACTACTTTCAACTGCTTTCTTTTGTCGTCGTTTGCAAGAGAAGCGCGTTCATCGTTCTTGCAAAAGTGTTCGTACGTGTGAGAAAAGTTGTGGTTCAGAAACGTCCAACACAAAGTTGTGAGGAAAATGTCCAATTAAAAACTAATACTAAACTCTCTCTCTCTCTCTCTCTCTTTTAAAAACGATGATGACGATCGTAATATTTTGTGATACTGCTCAACTCGCCGTCTTTCTTCTCTCTCACTTCTTCTTTGTCTTCTTGTTCCTCTTCTTCAACTTCTTCTATGCGCGAGCGTTTTATCTCGTCTCTCTCTTAATCTCTCTCTCTCTCTCTGGAAAGAAAGAAAGACATTTTCTCTCCTCTCTATTATCATCGCTGCATCCCCATGTAATACGCCACAATCGCGCACAATAACACCAAAATTGGTAACACCATCCCTAAAATTGCGTTCCCTCCGATTGAAACGTCGTCTCTCCCTCCTTTCTTCTTCTTCGTTAAAGGCGCTTCGTCGCCGAATTCTCCCTCGAATACGCCAACTTTAAATTTCTTCAGCAATTCCCTCGCGTGTGGTGAGTGCCCGACGTCCTCGAAATCGTCCGTGCCGTCTTTATTTGCCGCGGAGAGCATGATTTCTCCACCACCCGGGTGGTCGTCCATGAATGGGGTCACGTCGTAGACGATGCCGTCGATGGCGAGCCATAAATCCTCCAGAGTGTTGTGTTTACACAACTCCTCGAATCCAATCTTTTTCTCCGTTGAAGTCATTTTTGATTGATGGTTTTCCCTCCCCGTTGATGGATGTTCTTCTTTGTTGTTGTCTTCTTTAACAGTGATAGATACAGATGAGAAAGAAGAGTCGTCAAATAATAATAACAATAATCGTCTCCTCTTTTAAACGTCTCTCGTTTTCGATGCACTCTCTGGTGGTAAAAAGTGAGTCTTCTTAAGTTTTAAATAATACGCGAGGAGAGTTGTGCGCTCTAAAATGTGACGTTGACTCGAGTGGTTTCGCTCCTTATCTGAAAACACAAATGAAGTTCACGAGAAGCGGGATGGAAGGAGTACGAGGAGTACACGTGCGAAAAAGCAGCAGCAAAGCTTTTGTCTGATAACAACTAGCTATTTATTATTATTATTTCTTTGTCTTCTTTGTCTTCGAAGACTTCGTAGGCTGCGCGTTCGCCAAAGCGCCAAAGAGAACCCCTTTCCCTCGACGAAGAGCGAAAGCGCTCGCGGAACTGAAACCAAACGCAATCGCGCCACTCACGAAACCGACCAAGGCGGGTGAGGTAAGAAACGACACCCGGACGCCTTTCCTCGTTCTCTTCAAGCATCTCTGACAGTGTAAACCAGCCGATCTTCTTCGTTCTTTTCGTCGTTTAATGTTGCCTTTTTTGGTTTCTTCGTTTTCAGCGCCATCCGCTTCGTTTTCGGCGTCTTTCGCGTCTTCGGATTGGCGCTGCGCGAAGGACTCGAGGGAAACCATCGACGCCGACCTGATGATGAGAAGGAGAGAAGAAGAAACGCTCCTCGTTAGTATTATCAAGGCGACAAAAATGTAGTACAAATCAAGAACGAATGGCTGAGAAACATCTCGATTTGATGATGATCGATGAAGTTTTCTCTCGAACAACGTTTCGTAAAATCTCACCTGCTCGCACTTTCCGCCAACCATTGCTTTTCCGATTTCAAATGGCACCGACACCGGTTCATCGCCGGTTTATACGCCGCTCTCAACACGTGCACGGACGTCCCAACCCCGACTACAGAGGCGAACGCGGTGAGTATGTGTATAGGGACGCAGGCGAGAGAGAGGAGTGCAGTGGTCGTCGTTATCGCCGGGAGGAAACTTTCGGTTTTGATTTTGGATTTGACGAGTTTTTCTTCTTTGTTGTCTTCGTCTTTCCGGTCGGGAGCTCTTTTCGACGAAGAAGACAAAGATGAAGAAGAAGATGCCGGTTGGTTGTTCGTTTCGGAGTCTTTCTCGCGCATTTGTGTTGTATTATTTATAGTAAGTAGTATATGGGTAATGCTCTGCTCCTTTAAGCGCACGAGTAGAATGTGTTTGTGAAGTAACGAGAGAACGAAAAAACCTCTTGACTCTGCTTCTTTAGTAGTATGTTGTCTATTCAACGAACACTTTTACAAAACATTATATTATTCTTCATTCTCTCGTTCTCCATTTTTACGAAAGCAGACGACCATGTTCTGAGCGCTTTCGGAATCGAATCTCACGGTTTCGTCTAAATCTCCGAAACACTCGATGAACTCGAACCCCGCGGCGTTTGCAACCGCCATCAACTCGGGCAACGTGAAGAGCTTACACTTGACAATCTCCTTGGATTCGTAGTGCGGGTCTCGGACGAACAGCGCTTTGATGACAGCTTCTTCTTCAAAGTTATCATTTTCTTCTTCTTCTTCTATTTCTTCGTCTTCTTTGTCTTCTTCTTCCTCTTCTCCGTCGTCGTCGTCATCGTCTCTCGCTGCTACGTCGACGCTGAAATATTTTTGCACGGATACGGTTCTGTGCAGAACTTGATTCTTGGCGTCGAAGAAATCGTTCTCCGGGTCGCCCCAGACGACGCGCATCGTTTCCTCTCTTTCGCTCGCGTCGTCTTCGTCTTCTTCTTCTCTTCTAATAGTACTACTATTATTACTACGATCATCACTCCTACCAATACTTTTTCTACTTCTACCTAAACTCACCTCCCATGCGTTTTCGTCTCCGTCTTGATACTTCAACTCGCCGCTAAACAACGTCGTCATCGGATGTTCGACTTCGACGACGAAAATTCCATCCTCGCGTAAGCATTTAAACGCTTCTCGAAACGTTCGCGTCGCGTCCTCGCACGTCAACAAATGTGCCGCGGTGCCTAACAACAACGTCGCGCAATCGAAATACCCTCCCGACTTTAAATACTTTTCAGGTAAATGCGTCGATAAATCTCTCATGTCTCCTAAAACCACGTCCACGACGTCCAAAACCGCTCGCTCATCGCTCGCCCGTTCGATCGCATAAGACACCATCTCTTTGTTCACGTCTAAAGCGACGGAAACGATTCCGGAATCGTTGTTCTTACTACTAAGATTCTTATTACTATTATTACTCGTCGTCGTCGCAGTAATAGCGATATTATCTTCTCTGAGTACTTTCTTCGCGTGTTCGATGGAGTGCCACGCCGGACCGCATCCGAGCTCCAAGAGCGTTCGCAACTTCTTTCCTGAGGAGGACTCTTCGTAGAGTTTGTGCAAAAAGTCAACCTCTTTGGGAAAATCTCGAAACGTGCCGAACGCGAGCGCGTATACGTCCGGTTTTGAGTATATCGAAGCGCCACCTGCTAGTAAACCTTTCTCATCTTCTTTACATTCATCATCATCTCTCCTTTCGTCGTCGCTAAGAGAGGACGACGTAGTAAACGAACGCGTCGCAACACATCTAAAAGGAAATCTCCTTCCTCCTCGTCGTCTTCCTCCTTTGAAACAGAACGGGGAAGAAGACGCGCGGAAAAAACATCGACGCATCGTCGTCGTCATCGTCGTTAAAGTCATAATCGTTGTCATCAAAATCACCACCGCATTATTTCAACGTAACGTTTTTATCTTCGTTAGATAAATACTATTATTGCGTTCGATGAGACAAAAAGTTCACACGTGCACATCAAGATCTAACGAACATTTTTCCACATGACAGACAAAAGAGAGACTCGAGTGAGTGACACTTTTTCATTTCCTTTCCGAAAAGAGAAAAACTCTTTCTCTGGTAAAATAAATTAGGGTTGGAAACCCTAAGTACATTTTTTAAAAAAACGCAGCAAAACGTTTCTTTCTCTTTCTTTTCTGAATTGGGAAAAGCAACTAACCCCCTCACATAATATTGAGCATCCCTCTCTCGCTTTCAAGTTGTCGTGCAGAAGTAAGAAGACCAAGGAAGAGGAAAGAAGACGAGGGAGTGTATATATAACGTATATATTTTAAAGAGATATAAGAGTTTAAGGGAGACTTTGATATAGAGAGAGTTTAGAGTATATAAAATGCGCGCGGGAGTTTCATCATCGTCGCATTCGTTCACGGCGGCGGCTTTGCCTGTACATCATCCGCATCGTCGACATCGCATCTCGTCGAGGTGCGCTCGAAAGAGTACCACGAACAACAACAACGACGACGACTCGAGGAAGAAGACAACTAACCTGAAGTCCTCAACCTCCACTCTTAACGAATTTCGAAGACGAAGAAGCAAAAGAGGCGCTTCACGACTCGAGAAGAACAACGCTTTAAGAAGCGACGACGACGATTTGGGGGCTTTGGAGGACACGAAGAACACCTTTGAAGAAGAACGAGAACAACCGAACGGCATCGACGGAATGACGCTGTGGTTCGCCCTCGGTTTCGTCTTTGATTTCATGACCCCATCCTCGGCAGAGTGCAGGAAAATCATCCGAGCCGCGGCGGAACAAAACAGAGTCGTGTTAAAAAACGTGTCCCAGTGGAGGAAACTCCAGTGGGAGAAAGCGGCGAAAGAACACGTGGTTTTAAGAAACGCGCACACGCCGTTACCGGGGTGTCGAGGGTATCGCGTGTGCTGGCAATCCTCGGCACAAAACGGAGGGGAGTGCTCTCACGGGGATTTACTCCTGATATTCGTCCCGAGCACGAGGAAGTATCACAGGGAGGAAGATTTTAGGAAAGGGTTCGATTGCGGGCCGCCGCAAAGCGCGAGAGAGAAAGAAGGTGAAGAGAGCGAGAACGACGACGTCGAGGACGAGGACGAGGACGAGGACGAACAGAAAAAGAAGAAAAAAACGACGAAGAAAAAGAAGAAGTCGGTCGTGAAGAGCGCGAAGGAGGTTTTGGACGCCTTGGATAGAATCTCGAAAGTGAACGAACAGTTGTGGTACGTTCGAGAGAGAATATTGAAGAACGGAGAGGGCATCGACGTGGACGCGCTGGCGGAGAGCACGAAGAAGAGCTTAGGGGATAAAGGCGACGGTGTCGGCGCGCCGGGTTCTTCGAGCTCGTCGATGTCGTCTCCATCGTCGTCGTCGTCGTCGAAACAAAAAGAAGACGGGGACGACGACGAGGCTAAGAGAACCGACGAAGAAAACTCCAATAGTGGCGATGAAGACGACGACGACGATTCCAACATCGCCACCATGGATAAGTACGGGTCACCAGAACAAGCTTGGGAAAACGGTCAAGGTGCCGATGCCGTCTCTTTGTGGTTACGATTTAATATTAACTTTGATTTCCACGGGCCGGCTGGTTTCGTCAATCGATCGGTGGTCAAAGTCGCCGCGGAAGAGAAAGGCATACAAACCTCTCAGTGCGAGAGTTGGCCAAAACACACGTGGATCGATGTGGCTGAAAGAGCGGGGGTGACGTTCAAGTCCTCACACGCGGCCATTTCGCAGTGCGGTCGAGGGTGGAAGCTCTGTTGGGTGGACGACGACGTCAACATTACGATGAAAGGCAAACGCGCGGTATCGTCATCGGCTGATAACACCACGAGCGACGACGCTGAGGATTCAGACAGCACCAGCGACGAACGTCGACGACGCCGACGAGGGGGCGACGGCACGAGCTCGAGTCATTTAGACGACGCGTCGAGTGGAGGCGTGCCTCAAGCCTTCGTGTGGGTGCCGGAAACGGCCAAGTATTACACGTTTGGCGCGGCGTTGAAGAACAAACGCTCAAAAATCGCCGGCGTTTCCGTGCAAGACGTCGCGAAAGCAGCCGTGGCGGCGGCAAAGTCGCAACCACCACCTCCTGGGTTAAAAGCTGCGCTTTTGCGCGATTCAGATTTCCTGGCAACGCTCGGACGCGCGGCGTCGAAAGAAACCGCGGAGAAGAAAAAAGAGGTTTCTACGCCGACCGAAGACGAAGACGCGAGCGAAGAGACGAGAGAAGAGAAACTTTTAGCCATGGCACGCGAAGCGAGCGAACGAATGGAAGACGACGAAAACGACGATTACGAAAACCAACGCGAAACGGTGTATCCGCCTGGATTTGACGGTGCCGACGGCGACGGCGGAGACACCATCGACGGCACGCACATCAGTTCGGAATTTTACTCTCGATCCGCTGGATACTTATCTTTCGTAGAGAACGATTGGACCGAAGAAGATGCCATGCGACAGATGGGTCTGAAGAACGTTCCGGATTACTACTCGGATGAAGTGCTCTCGTCGCCAGATGAAGAGGAGGAGGATTTCATAGAAGCGACGACATCGGAACGAGGAGGAGACGAGGAAGAGCAAAAGTTGCCCAAACCAGTCACTTTGTTTGATTTCGAACAGAGAGACGAACAAGTCGCGCCTTTGGAAAGTCCAAAAACCTTTCCAGACCGAATGGCAGAGTTAGAAGAACAAGAGCAAAAACAAAAACAAAACGTCGCCATCGCCACGAGAAAGACCGAACACCTCGATCTTTGGCAAAAGTTCCCCGAGGATTTGCCGGATACGAAACAATGGGAGCTCCATCGACTCGCCGGCGTGGATTATCTGGTTGCAAAAATGGAGGACGGTCGCCTGGATTTCAACGAAGTTATGAAAGTTAAAAGAGACGAATACACCGGTCGGTGCACGTCCAAACTGGAACGCGTGGATACATCCGGTCAAGTAAAAGGAAACTCTCTTCAGCCGACGCACTACGCGCCGATACACTGGACGGAACAACACCACGAATTGAAGGAAGGATGGGACGAAACGAACCCAGATCCGAGGGCGTTGTCCACGTACACCCGAGAGTGGGAACGCACGACGAAGGTTTATTTAGTTCCTAAAAGCGGCGACGACATCAACGCCACGCTCGATTTCACCAAACCGTTGATTTTATTCACCAACGGCGAATCTTCCGACGACATCTTCCAAGTTCACGACGCCATCTCCGGCGCGCGAGAAAACCCAGACGGTGTTTTAGTTGTCAAAAAAGGCGAGCTCACCGTGGTTCCACAAACGAGCGTGCCTGGCTACGAAGAACTCATTCAAAACTGGGAGCAAGAGGTGAACTGGTCCGAAGAGAAGAAGAATTTCAACGAAGATTTCTACCGAGAGATTGACTTCGACCAAGACATTGGCGACGAGACGCCCGAGATTGATTTGATTTGATTTGATTTGATTATTATTCACGATGATTATAGTAGCAGAGATTAGGGTTGTTAAAGATGTGCGTACTTTCGTATATTTGTTCTTCTTGTTGTGATGACTTTGATACTAAGTGGTGTTTCGTTGAAACGTGTGTTGCATTGTATTTTCCCTCTTTTTATAAACTCCAATTTATTCCGACTGTCGTTTTGCGTCACTTTTTTTAGTACAAGTAAAGAAACATAATGAGCAGCCGGCGAAAGAATAAACATCCGAAACGAGCGGAAAACGCGAAGACGGTGGTGGTTGCGAGTGCCGCCAGAGAAGAGAGAGAAGAAGAAGAACGACCGGTGTTGTTATGTTTGCGAATACCTGATGAGGAAGATGGTGATGATGATGAGGAAGATGATGATGTCGACTTTGATGAAGTCGTTGAGAAGCAAAATGAGATACGAAAAGAAAAGACTGCGACGAAGAGAGGAGGGAAGAGAAAGAGAACGCAACAACACGAGTGCGATGTTTGCGAGAAGATGTTTGGAAGTCAGGCCGATTTGACCAGGCATATGCGTATTCACACTCACGAGAAACCGTACGAATGTGATGTGTGCGAGAAGAGTTTTAGCACAGCTGGTAGTTTGAAAGTCCACATGCGTATTCACACGAACGAGAAGCCGTATGAATGTGATGTGTGCGAGAAGCGTTTTCGTGATTCTAATGCTTTGAAAGTCCACATGCGTATTCACACGAACGAGAAACCGTACGAATGTGATGTGTGCGAGAAGCGTTTTATTGAATCTGGTGCTTTGAAAAGGCACGTGCGTATTCACATGAACGAGAAGCCGTATGAATGTGATGTGTGTGAGAAGCGTTTTAGTCGAGCTGATAGTTTGAAAACCCACATGCGTATTCACACGAACGAGAAACCGTACGAATGTGATGTGTGCGAGAAGCGTTTTCGTTGTTCTAGTAATTTGAAAGTTCACATGCGTCGCCTCCACTAGGTTTTGTGCGGTCCTAGTTTTGTCCTAGTTTGTGTACACTTTGTTAATAGTTTTATAATTTTAGGTAAAATGACATAACGTTCATGCCCCGCACAAAAGAACAACATCATCACCGTCAAAAATGACGTCGGAATCAGACAAAGAAGAACAACAAGAACACGTCATCGTTGCGCAGTATCAAGACCTCCTCGCAAAACTCTCTCCAGACGAAGCTTTCTTCGAGATGGCGAACAGTCCTATCGTTAGTTTCAGAATAGATTCTTCTTCAACGGTTTCCGACGAAGTGATACGCGTCGAACAAAAGCAAGAGTTGGAAAACAGTTGCGGAGGCATTGTTTGGGAATCCGCGTTCGCACTGGCCGAGTATTTGAGAAAGCGCGTTTTGAAGAATCAGAAACAGAAGACCGTGATAAGAGATTGCATAGACATAGGCGCCGGGACTGGATTTTTAGGTATTTGGGTTCATAAAACAATCCCCAATATGGAAAGGACAGTGCTTACGGATACGATTGAGTGTTTCGATTTGATGCAAAGAAACGTAGAGAGGAATTTTAGTAACGATAACGATGATAGCAGTAGTAAGACGATAGATGTGAAACCTTTGGATTGGACGAGCAAAAAGGATTTAGATGCGTTAGCGACGACTGGACGAGGCAAATTTGATTTGCTCCTAGCGACGGACGTCATATTCGCGGAACGGCTGGTGGAACCTTTGATTCGGTGCTTGAAGACGTTGATTGATCCCGAAAAAGGCGTATGTTACGTGTGTGCGCAACCGAGAGATAAGCTAGCCTTTGAGCTATTCCAAGAGTTGTCCGCGAAAGAATTTAGTCAGTTTAGAAAAGTTCCGGAAGAAGAGCTAGATTTTTCGTTCGACGCCGAGTGTAAATTATTTGAAATGCGACTGTAGATCATTTATTCCAATTGTCTAAGTGTTCCTAATCTGCGAAACTTTAGCGTTCGCTCTATTTCTTCTTTCGTGAACAGTTTCGCGGCGTAATCTAATCTAGGATGTGCCATCAACTCAGCGATTTTCGAACCGTATCCTTCACCTACACACCACGCCTCGCATTCCGCGGCTTGGATGATCAAGCTCGGAACGCACACGAACTCGCACAAGCGTCGCGAAGCGTACGATAGAGAAGACGGAGCAGCAGAAGAGTCCATACCTTCTCTCGATTCTTCATCTTCATCGTCGTATCGACCAAACTCCTCCTCCTCGGACGTTTCCAGCTGATTGACGTCCAAGAATAGCGCTTTGATTACTCTCGAGAGCGCTCGCATCGTTCGTAACTTGACCTCTTTCTTGTTTGTAGACGCAGAGAGGTATCGAAGCTTGAGAAACGCGCGAATACCGATCGTTTCTTCGCCTTTAGCTTCGCAATATACGGAGTAGTCCTCGATTGCAGCGAGCGAATCTTCCTCGATGCGCTCTTCGCCGAGCGCAGCTTTGAGCGCTTCGTTAAAGGAGTCCGCTTTGGATGCGAGAAGTTCGTGTTCGACGTCGAAAAAGTCGTAAACGTCCGTCGTCAACCGGAACCAGAACTCGTCGGATGAAGATTCCTCCTCTGTTTCGTCGCCTTCCTCATCGTCGAATGCATCTTTTAACCACGCACAATTATCGCCACCGAGAAGACTCAAGACGCTCTCAACGCACTTTGCCGCCAGAACGGAGTCACATTCTCTCTTTTCACTTTCGTGGAACGGTCTTACGGCTAAATCGCGTTCACTCCTCCTTGCTCTGTTTGCGCTTGCAACACTATTTTTGTCGAACGCGTCTTCGATTTCATCTTCTGGAGGCACGAAATTCCTTTTCGCGCTCGCGCGCCACTTCTTGAACAACTCGCAACATTCAAAGTACTGCACCCAATCGTTCAGCTCGCGCACGTTTTTAGAATCGAGCTTATCCATTTCAAAATCTACCGTTTCGGGATCGAGAAGGTATGGGTGCACCTCAAAATGGATCAAATCCATAGCGTCGAGCTCTCCGTTGAAAAATTCATCGTTCCCAATTTGCGCGAATGACGACGACGTACTCGCCTCTGCGTCAACGAAAGTCTGCGCGATAGCACCATACGTACGTCGAAGCGCGCGTTCGCGAAGGAGCTTACACGCGAACGATCGAGCTTCTTTAACGAAGTTATTGTTCTCGTCTCTGGTCGCCCACTGAGAAATAGAGTTCAACCATCTCGCAGTACAATGCGAATACTCCTCGAATCTTGATTTATCGAGCGTCATGCGTACGATGTTCCTTCTGTTGCCTTCTCCTTCAAGTGGAATCCAATTCGACGCTTCTTCGTGACGTTTGATTTTCGCGTTCGGAGACGTCAACAAACAATGGAAAACGTAGAAATTTGACAGGATTTCCGCGCGTTCGTGCGCGGAAAGCTGCGATGCGTACAAGGATACGAGGGAGTAGCGTCTTTCCGTTATGAGCGTGACCACATATCTCCCAACAATCTTGTCGCAGTTAAAATCCAAACCACGCGATCCAAAAAAGTCGCCATGTTCTTGCAATTCTTCTCTTTCTTTATCCGTCTCGGCGATGAGTACGTCTTTTAAACTCAAAACGAGATTGGCAGCGAATCTTTGAAACGCGCGTTGCGCTTCCACCGTATCTGCAGCAGAATCCGGTTGGAACACCTTATCACACAAAACGTTTTTGATGATGTTATCGATACTACCGAGCGCTAAATCTTTCTGTATCACCCGGTGTGTTTCCAGTCCTTCTCGATTGAGTAGCTTTTCCAACACGTCAAAAGCGGCCTGTGGAGTGGGTGGGCAACTCTCCACAACTTCTCGCGTCGGCCATCGAGGTGGTCCATATTCATCGTCGTCGTTTTCTTGTTTGTCCTCATCGTCATCATCATCTGAATCGTTCGCCTCGCGAATCAGTTGGCCTACGCTGAAGGCAACACCATCTTCTTTGGGATCTTCGGAGGAGAACTCTCCGACAACAGACTCGTCCCATCTTCTCATCAATTTCCTATCCACGCAGTGATCGACTATAGATCGAAACAACACCCACGAGATGGCATCGTAGCTATCACCGCTCGTCACGTCCGCGGCAAATTCGTCCGACTCTGCCGCAGCTGCTAACATCATCCCATCAACGTCGCCACAAAGACTCGCGTATATCGCTGCTTCGTAGATGACTCTTTCGCGTTCGCTCGGCGTCAACGCATATATCGCGGTATTACTATTGTCGTCCAGTTTACGGAGTAACTGTCGTGACGCTTTGTGTAACGTCCATTTCCACAGCCGCCGACGATCGACTAGTGCGCTGTTGCAATTGTTAGAACTATTAGAATTGCTACCATCCACATTATTCGTTGACATCATCAAACACTCGCTGACGACGCGCTCGTCTACCTCGTCGAGCTCGTTCTGGACGTGTAATGGAATTTCATCAAAGCTTCCGTGTTTGTTACCCGGCTTTTCGCGTCTCAAGACGGCATGGATTCGCGCATCGTCTCGCACGCGTTCTTTATCGCAGTTCTCACCAACGGGGACGAATGACCATCCACTCGCACCACCTAACGACGCTGCTCGCCACGGCTGTCCGCACTTTACGCACAACTCTCTCGCTTGTTCGATATCGCCCGACCGCACTATTTGCCATAATCGTTTTAAAAGTTTCGTTTCGTTTTGCGCGTCGATTGGGACTAGCGCTCCTTTCTTCGCACCCGACGATGACGTGGAGGATGAAAAGTGCGACGCTAATCTTCTGTCCGCGTTGTTGCTTTGAGAATCACCGCCACCCAGGACGATGCCGTCCATATCTAACCGTTGCGACAGCTCGCGCTCTTCGTAATCTTGCGTCGCGCCTTGTTCAACCGCCAACGCTGTTTCTTTAAACGTTCCACAATCCGCATCTAATGCGGCTAAAGCTCCAGGAGACGTAGTAGCAGTACTTTTATTCGCACTTTCACCCCGTCCGCTACTACTATCAAACGCTTCCCTACGTAACTTGGTCGCTTGATTCTCCTCCAACCACGCGACGATTCTTTGCGTCCGAAACAACACAGGATCTCTCTTCTCATCGCGAACGAACAATCGCGCTCTCACATCCATCGGTGGCAAGAGGACGTCTCCTGTGTATCCATTTCCATTTTCTCTATTCGCGGCTAACGTTCTCGTCTTTTCAATCTCGAACCCGTTCCTGTCTTCGTATAAAGCGTCGCCCATCAAATGGTTCACTAAATTCCATGTCTTTGCCTCTCGTTCCAACTCATTCGCGCGTTCGATTAAACCTTTCGACTCTTCCCGTTTATCATATGCGTTACTTTGTCTCAACCGATGCGCCTCCGCTCTCAAATCGTCGCTCGCTCTCAGCGCGACGCGTTCGAACCGTTTCGGCGCCGAAGTCGCGAGCAAGTGTCTCGTTTTCACCGCCGCAAAAATATCACCAAAGTGGTACTCTTCCGCGAAATACGTCGTGTCCTCGTCTTCGTCGTTATCGCCGTCTTCGCCGAATGGTGGACGAGTGAGAGCATTCTCCTGGGAGGAACTCGGTCCGACGACGACGTTTAAACTTTGCCGTTTTATGGATGAGTGCGGGGAGAACATCTGATTGTGATGATGTTGAATCTCCTCGCTCTCTTCTTCTCGGTGGTGATATTCTTCTGGAATCTCGTATTCCTCCTCTCCATACATCGCCATCTCTTCGTCTGCTTCCATCTCTTGTTTTGGCGTGTTTTGTATCTCTCTCTGTTTGTGTGTAGTATGTGTTCGACGAGAGAGTGGAAATTCTGAAGAGAGAATTCAAATAAGAAGAAAACTGAAGAAAATTGAGGAAGAAGAAGAGGAAAAGAGAAAAGAAGAGGGGTCTCTCTTTCTGTCGCGAAAAATGTTGTTGTTCGATTAACATTGATTCTTCTGTTGTATCTTCGGTATTTAATAACGTCGTTATTACAACGTGTATGTGTACGCTAGGACTATATAACAGAGCTAACGATGAGTACGCATGTGGGTTTTCAAATTACAAGATTGAGTAAAACGCTTCTCGCACACATCACACTCGTACGCTTTCTCGTTCGTGTGAATACGCACGTGGACTTTCAATTGACTAGATGTACGAAAACGCTTCTCGCAAACATCGCATTCATACGGTTTCTCGTTCGTGTGAATGCGCATGTGGCTTTGCAAAGTACCAGATCGACTAAAACGCTTCTCGCACACATCACACTCGTACGGTTTCTCGTTCGTGTGAATACGCATGTGCTCTTTCAATTTACCAGATTCACGAAAAGCTTTATCGCAAATATCACATTCATACGGTTTCTCGTTCGTGTGAATGCGCTTGTGGACTCTCAAAGTACTAGAGTGACGAAAGCGCATCTCGCACACGTCGCATTCGTACGGTTTCTCGTTCGTGTGAATACGCATGTGTATGGCCAAACTTGATGGTCTATCAAACACCTTCTCGCAAACATCGCACTCGTGTTGTTGCCCTCTCTTTCTCTTCCCTCCTCTCTTCGTCGCAGTCTTTTCTTTTCGCAACTTCTCATTTTGCTGCTCAACGACTTCATCAAAAGCGACATCTTCCTCATCATCATCCTCATCATCATCATCAGGTATTCGCACACATAACAACACCGGTCGTTCTTCTTTCTCTCCCTTCAAAACCGTCCTCGCGTTTTCCGCTCGTTTCGGATGTGGATTCTTCCGCCGGCTGCTCATTATCAGACTTCTTCTTCTTCTTCTTCTTCTTCTTCCTCTTTGTTCTTATTCTTAGTCGTAGGAGTAAGTGCTTTTCAATGAAGCATTTTTCCCCTACACATGAGCCTCAGAATAAAACACACAACATAACAACAACGTGAGGGTGTGACTTTTGTGACACGACGAAGGAACGCTCACTTTTTGCCGCTCCGCAGAAGAAAACGCTTCGACTGCTTTTTGTCTTCGTCGCATTCTTCTACGTTTTTTTTGTGATGAGAGAGGAGTAAAGAGAACTATAGTTCTTCATCATCCTCTTAACGAAGAGCATTATTCTCTCGTCGTAAACCGATGGTGATGCGACGGAGCATTTTATGCAACGCGTTTTCTCTCGGAAGAAACCACAGAAGAAGAAGTTTTCAACAACAACAACAACAACAACAACAACAACAACAACAACGAACGAGAGAGAAAAGCTGGAAAAGGAATTCGCTGAAAAACGCTTCTTCTTTGGCCGCTTTCGGTAGTCGAGGAGAAGGGAGCAGAAGTGGTGGTGATACGATGGGTTCGTCGATACTAAGCGAGAAGGAGAAAAAGGAGGAAAAGAAAGACGACAATGAAGATGAAGAAGTCGTCTGTTACGAACACGACGGTAAAAACACGGGAGACGCGCGAAAATTGGAAGCGTGGTTGACACAGCGCGGCATCAACGTGCGCGAGACGTTTTCTCCTTCTTCTTCTTCTTCGGCGTTATCGCCGTCGAAGAATGAAAACGAGGATACGCAAAACGGATTGAAATCTATCGATGATTTGCTCAAAGAGATTGAAAACGGCGAAACTGTTTTAACCGAACACGAGACAACTCACGACGACGGCACCGTGAAGCTCTCGTGCATCCGCCGCGTCTCGGTCGTCGTCGTCGAAATAACCTCAAAATCGAAACCGAACAAAAAACTCGTCGAATACGAACAAACGCTCCCGTCCGGCCTCGCGCGAAAACGAGAACGGTTTTTGAGCGAGAAAATCATGTCCGGTAAAGGTGAAACACCTTTAGAAGCCGCAAAAAGAGGCATACGCGAAGAGTTAGGCGACGCGTTATCGCCAAACGCAGTCATTGACATCGACGAAACGTCTTTACGAAGTCTGCCGCTTTCGTCGAAACCGTCCTTTTCTCAAAGCTATAAAGCTTTGCCGACGCGGTATCGATTTTACGAGGTGAACTGCGAAATCGATGGTTTAGCTGAAGATAAGGATGAATTCACGAGCACAGAAAAGTGTGGCACCAAGGCTGTGTGGAAGTGGGTGTAAAATGAGTAATACTAGAGTAGTAGTCGTAGTAGATAATAGTAGTTCGTTGAAAGTATTTCGGTAATAAGAAGTATGTACTCGTACTAGAGTTTTACAACAGCTTTTTACGAGTCTTATCCCATGCCTCAAAAAACTCCATTCCAAAAGAATATCTCGTGTACACGACATAAACATAAACAACATACAAAACAGATCATCTCACTGAGAAGAAAAGACGACTAAAAATGGCTGGCGCAGGAGAACTCCCGCCTGGATTCGGTGGCATGCCCGGCGGTAACGGCATCCCCGGCGGAGGAGCGCCGTTCGACGTGGAAAAAATCCGCCAAATGCTCGAAGACCCTTCCATAAAAGAAGCCGCAGAAGCGATCGCTTCGGACCCTGCGTTTAAACAAATGCAAGAGAACATGGCTTCACAAATCGCAAAGATGCAACAATCCGGCCAAGCGTTAGGCGCAGGACCATCGTCTGCAGCTGAATTGCAACAAATGATGATGCAAGGCGGCGTTCCCGGTGGTGGGATGATGGGGCAAGGCGTGGACCCACAACAAGCGATGCAAGCGATGGAAGGCGTGATGAAGAACCCGGCGTTCGCGCAGATGGCGCAGAAATTGGGCGAGCAAATGATGCAAGACCCGACGATGCAATCGATGATGAGCGAGATGAATAACCCGGAAACGACGAGAAAGATGAAAGAGAAGATGGATAAGTTGAAAGAAGATCCGGAGATGGGACCGATTATGAAAGATATCGAACAAGGCGGACCGCAAGCGATGATGAAGTATTGGAACGATCCGGAGACGTTGAAGAAGATCAACGAGGCGATGGCGGATGTCATGCCTGGGATGGGAGGGATGATGCCACCTGGGTTTGGAGGTGGTGGTGGCCACGCGGATGTCGCCGAACAGATGAAGAATTTGAACGTAGATAATGAAGAAGAAGAGGAAGAAGAAGAGGACGAAGAGGACAGCGTGTTGACCGCGGCGAGCGCCGGCGACGTCGAGTTGTTGAAACAATTGATCGAAGAAAAGGAGGACGTGAACAAAAGCGACGGGGAAGGGCGAACGGCGTTGCACTTTGCCGCTGGGTACGGAGAAATGGAGTGCTGCAAGATGTTGATTGAAGCCAAAGCAGACGCTTCAGCCAAGGATAAGAATAACAACACGCCGATGCATTACGCCGCCGGATACGGGAGAGTAGATATCGTCGAGTTGTTGGTTGAAGCCGGTGGAAGCGTGACGACGAAGAATGTGGACGGGAAGTCGCCGTTGGACGTGGCGAAACTGAACGACCAAGAAGACGTCGTCAAGGCGTTGGAGAAGGACGTTTTTCTTTAATCATTTTCATCATCACTTTTGATATTCAGTCGTCGAAGAAGAGAGAGCTTTTACTTACATTGTACTAGATTTAATAATAATAATAATAATAATAACACATCGAGTATCAACTCGATAAACAACAACAATAACAACACGTTCTTCTTCTATTAGTAATTACAACTTTTCTTTGTTTATCAAATAAGATCTTTACACATCAACACCTTCCGTTTCCTCAAAATGATATCCAACGGCGACTTTAAACTCATATCCGTCAACAACTCTTCGTACCCTAACTGTTTATACAACGAAATCCCCGGAATGTTATCTTCGTAACAGTGCAAACAGAGCAAATTAAACCCCCACTTCTTGGCGACGTTTTCACTCTCTCTCAATAACTCCGTCGCGACGCCCATTTTCCTATACTCCTCGTCCACGCACATGCACGACACGTACGCGTATTCGCTATTCGCTTCCTCCAAGTCTTTAAATTTCATTATCGATCGTCCAATGAGAACATCTCTTTGCACCGAAACCTCCGCCACGCCGACGATGTTACCGGTATCGTTTTCGCCTTCCTTCGTTTTGTTTCCTCCCATGATATTCTCGCTGTTCGTTTTCTTCATCACCGCCAGCGGCGCGAACCGATCTTGTTTCACGTATCTAAACTTTTCGAGTAAAGTTTCATCCACGTCGCCTTGGAATAAAAACATCGACAGTTGATCTAACGGCGAGTTTGGTCCTAAAATCGGCGTGAAAAAACACTTCGCTTGTAAGTTGCTCATCTCTTTCAGTTGGTTTTCGGTCACGTGTGTTGCTTTCGACAGACTTTTCTTCTTCGCGTTTAAGTTACTGGAAATGGTTTTCGTGGTTGTCGTGGAGGTGGAGGACGATGCGTTTGCTCCTTTTATTAACTTTTGCTGATTCGTAGTAGTATTACGATAGTAATAAAAACGAGGAGCAGGAGGACGTAAACGACGACGCGTCCTCGCAGTCCTCGCAGCAGCAGTTGGTGTTGTTGTTCTTGGTGTTGGTGTTCTCGTCGTCGTCGTCTGAATCATCGTCCTCGTCATCCTCGTCCAAAGTTTTTTTTTTGTAGAAGAGAAAGAAGAAAGGAAAACGAGAAAAAAACCGACGAGAGAGACGAACGAGAAGAAGAGAAATTTTTTGTCACGATGAAACTCGATTTTTAAAGAAAAAAAACACTTGAAAATTTTGTTAAGCTCTCGTCGTCGTCAGTAGTATTCAGCCTCTCTTTGTTGAGAAGAAGAAGAAGACAAGAAGAAGAAGAAGAAGAATCCTCCTTTTCCTCCTTCTGTCCTTCTTAACTTCTCCTAAACGAGTTTTGTTGTCGTTCGTCTCTCCTCTCTCGTCCTCCTCGGTGTCGTCTGAATCGTCTGAATCGTCGTCGGGAATTTTTTTGTTTACGAGGCGTTTGAAGCGCGGAGTACACGCGCGAGGACATCATCCACAACAACAAGAACAAATACGATTCAGACGACGATTCAGACGACGACCGGTGGTAAAACGAGTAAAAATGAATAACGCTCGCGCTGTTTCCTCTTCGAATGAAGAAGAAGACCAAGAAGCGAAGAAGGTGGTGACGTTTGTCACCGGAAACGCGAAGAAACTGGAAGAAGTAAAATCGATATTAAAATTAGCCTCAACAGACGAAGAAGAAGAAGAAGAAGACAACAAAGGAGGAAAAAAAATGATGATGAAAATTAATTTAATCTCACGATCGATCGACTTACCGGAACTCCAAGGCGATCCGATCGATATCGCCAAAGAGAAGTGCTTGTTAGCTTCGAGAGAGATAGAAGGACCAACTTTAGTGGAAGATACGAGTTTATGCTTCAACGCGTTGAAAGGGCTACCCGGGCCGTACGTGAAGTGGTTTTTAGAAAAAACCGGATTGGATGGGTTGAATAACATGTTGCTCGCGTACGAGGATAAAACGGCGTACGCGCAGTGCGTGTTCGCGTATTGCGAGGGCGGCGAGAAGAGCGCGGAGGAAGTGGAGGTGTTCGTCGGGCGGACGAACGGGAGGATCGTAAAAGCGAGAGGTAAAACGGAGTTTGGATGGGACGCGGTGTTTGAACCGGACGAACAGAGAGATGTTGACGAGAAGAAGACGTACGGAGAGATGGAGAAGGAGGAGAAGAATGCGATTTCGCACCGGTTTCGAGCGTTGGAAAAATTGAGAGAGGCAAAGTTTCGATGATGATACGTTGTTGATAAAAGAAAGATGACTGACCCTCGAGAAATGTATGGTAGTTCAACGACGACGATTCTGATTCTGATTCTGACGAAGAACGCGTGTATTTGTAGTATTAATAATATTATTAACTGGTAATAGTACGTAGTTATAGATGGTAGTTAAAACTTAAGTAGTAGGTATTTACATTTCGGCTTTCGCGTCGCACGCTTCGGTTTCGCCGTTACCGATGAAGCAAAAGATAGTCTCTTGCATCCCGTTCGGGTTACGGCAATAATTAGATTCTAAACCTTGGTGAGGGTTGTCGTTCGGCGTGATCGTCGTTTGGACCCAATTTTTGCACTCCATCCCGGATCGAGTGTGGGTTTGTTTACCTCTGTACGTCAACCCGTTTTCGATGACAGTTTCGTCGTCTGGATCTTGCACGTCCAAGTCCGGATCCTCGCCATCTAATTCATTTTGCAACTCTTCGATGTGGCTTTGCTCGGAGGTCGCATCGACCGAATCCGCATCATCTTCCGGCTCCGGCCCCATTTCAGCATTGGTTTCTCCTTGTTCTTCTTGTTTTTCTTCGGCGGTTTCGGGGGCGGCGGTGCTGTCTGTGGCCTCTGTTGGCTCTTTATGCTCGTCTTCATCGATCGATTGGTCCGACTCTTCGTTCACTTGAATTTCTTGAACATCGCTTTCGTCCGCAACGTCGGCTCCTTCGTCTAACGATTCGTCTTCACCGAGTTGTTGTTCCGCCGTCGCCATCGTGTCTTTGCACGTCGCCGCCGGTCCCATGTCCGGCATGGCGCACTTGAATCGCGCGTGGAACGCAGATGCACCGGAGAACATCATGCCTTGGTTTTGTGTCGACGCTTGGCCGGTGAACGAAGACACGTCTTGAGCAAACGACTTGGCGCGTTGGAACATGCCTTGCATGCCGTCCCATTTCGAAGAGCCGGTGTTCCACTTCCCAATGGCTTGGTTAAACTGCTCGGCGCCTTCAAATTGGCTCACAAAGCTTTCCACCTTCGACGTGTCCCAATCTGAAATGTCTTGGTTGAAGTTAATCGCGTCTTTGAACATGCCTTGCATGGTCTTCGCTTTACTCGTGTTCCATTTGGAAATGTCCGCGTTGAACGCGGCGTTGCCGTTAAACATGCCTTGGAAGCTTTCCACGTTCGAGACGTCCCAGTTCGAGATGTCCGAATTGAACAACCGACAACTGTGAAACATTTGGTACGCACTGGTCAACGAGGACGTGTCCCATTCGGACAAATCACCGTTAAATGCTTCTTTACCTTTGAACAACTCTTGCATGTTCGTGACTTTGGAGACGTCCCAATCCTTCATGACGCCGAATTGCGACTTGGCGGCAAAGTGTGGGCAATTCCCATCGTTCGGCGCTTCTTGTAAGCATTTGTTCACGGCTTCTTTAATGTTCGCGTTGTTTAACTCTTTCGGCGCTTGCAACGGTTCGCACAATTCCGCGACGTTATTTCCAACGTAACAATAGATGGACTTTTGGTTGTCCGGGTTACGGCAAAAGTTACCGGACAAATCGCCATCCGGGTATTCGAACGCGGTGCGTTGCGTGAATTGCCACGCGACGCACTCTTTGCCAGTTTTGGAGAACGTCTGGAAGCCTCTGTACGAGGTACCGTCGCCGTCGAGGACTTCAACCGCCGGGTCAAAGTTACCTTTTTTCTTCGCTTGTTTTTCTTCTTCTTCGTTTACTTCCGGAGTCTCGTCAAACCCGACGCCGGCTTCGTTATTCGGTGGGTTCAACCTTTGCTCTTCCGATTGTAAAGCGTCCGCTTCCGTCCTCAACGCGTCCGCCGTTTTCTCCACTTCTTGCAAAATATCAGTGAACGAGTTTTGTTGTTGTTCCGTGGTGGCTTGTTGCACAGACGCCGCGACGACGTTGGCGTCCGGCTCCGCGGATTCCTCCACCGAACCGCCTCCGAGCGGGTCGCACAACTCGGATTGGCCACCGCCAACGTAGCACCATATCGATTCCTGAGCACCGTGTGGGTTACGGCAAAAGTTTTCCTCTAAACCTTCGGTCGGGTTATCGTCCGGAGTGGAGGTGGTTTGCACCCACTTCTTACACTCGACGCCAGATTTCGACTTTGTTTGTTTCCCTCGGTACGCTTGACCGTTTCCGACGACGCGTTCGTCGTCCGGCGATTGCGGTTGAACCATTTGTCCATCATCGGCAAAAGATCCGTCCGGATCGTTGTTATTTCCGCCAGTTTCACCTTGGAACTGCATCGGCTCTCTCGACCCGATCGTATCGTCCATCTCGTCCGCGGTTGGCCCGTCCGTCACCGGCACTTCCTCCGTGATGATAATCTCCCCGACTTGCGGCTCTTGCGGGTTTGAAGACTCGTCGCCATCCGCGCGCGGCAATTTTGCCTCTTCCTCGGCTTGCGCCAACTCCCGTTCTAATCGTTCCACTTCCTCTTCGTCTTGTGTGAGAAGAACGTTCTTAAAACCCAGCGGTTCGCACTTCTCCGTTTCGCCTCCGCCGACGAAGCAAAAGATAGTCTCTTGCTGTCCTTGCGGGTTCCGACAATAGTTCTCGTATAAACCATCGTTCGGGTGATCGTCTGGGTGCATGGTCGTTTGCACCCAGTTCTTGCAGTCTTTCCCGGTGACTGATTTCGTTTGTTTCCCGCGATATTGCGTGCCTTTTGCGTCGATTAAGAGTTCGCTTTCGTCAACACCATTTTCAGAGAAGTTTTGTGTTCCTCCCGCGGTCTCAAATTCTTCTTCGCCTCCTCCCAATCTGCTGGTATTGAACATCCTCAAAGACGAAGAAGACGAAGACGAACTGGTGGAAACAGCCAACGCGCTGCCGCCGACGCACAAGGCACCAATGGCGACGACAAACTTCTTCGTCGTCGTCGCGTGGTGCGTTTTTGTTTTCGTTTTATTCAAAATCGAACCATTTTGGAACAATTCGTCGTCATCGGGAGATGGAGCGACAAAAGTATTCGATTCGAGATCATCGCGTTGGTGATGTTGCTTCTTAGAAAGAAGCGAAGAGGTTTCGTCGTTGTTAAACATTATATTCTATTATATATTCGCGAATAGACTACTCGATTTTGTGTGTGTGTATATATAATAATCAGAGAAGAAAGATAGAAAGGTCGTCTTCTGTTGTCAAACGCGAATGAATGAAGAATGAAGGCCACAACGACGCGCGGCTTTTTTAACAAAACCAACAACGCTCTTAACAAAAACGAGGAGTTTAGGAGTTTAGGGTATCAAATGCTCAGAAAAATCAAAAAGGAGAGAAAAGGAGAGAAAATTCAAAAAAGGAGCGAATGCAGAAAAGTAAAGCAGACGAGTTCTTCTAAACACTTTAATCGTTTTCATCATCATCGTACTAATAATAATAATAACTTTGTCAAAGTGGTGAGAGGAAGACAACCTAAAGAAGAAGTGTATTGAGGATGACGACGACGACGAATGCTATACACTCGAAGTCGAATTTTTTAACCGAGTACGAAAAAGAAAGAAACGCGCGAGTGATGCGAAACGAACTGTTGATGCGTCGTTTAGGATTGTCCGACTTTGATTCGCACATGCATCGTAACGCATCATCTTCTAAAAACAAAAGAGAAGAAGAGGATGATTCATCCGATGAGAAGAAGAAGAAGAAGAAGAAGAAGGAGAAGAAAAGACGCGAAAGAGAAACTGACGACGTTGAAAAAGTTGTCGGTGTTCGAAGATCGTCTTCGCGATTAAAACGAGGAGGAGGAGGAAAAGGAGAAACTGACGAACAACAACAACAAGAAGAAGACAAAGACATCAAAGAAGACAAAGAAGAAGAATTCAAAGAAAGAGACGAAGAACAAGAACGAAAACATCGCATCGCAGAGCAGGAGTTTTCGTACAGAAACAAGATGAAACAGAAGAAACAGACCATCGTGGGCACGGCGTCGTATCAACACACGTTGATGAGAGTGCGAACGATGACGGAACCGAAATTAAGGAACAGGATGCATGCGATATCGCGAGCGAAAGGGCAACACTGCGTAACGAAGATGCGTTTGTTCGCGAGGATATTGTTTTTAGAAGGATACGAGGAACTCGCCGAGGAGTGCGCGGAGGAGTTAAGCGAGTTGATTGGGATTCTAGGAGACGCGAAAGATGACGAAACGAGGGAGGTTGAAGAAGAAAAAGTTTTGGAAGAAGAGGAAGAAGATGACGAAAACGATACTAATAACAAAGAAAACGAAGAAGAATTTTGTAAGCAATTTCATTGCGGGCAAAAGACAAACTTGGACGATCCTCAGATTTTTAAGTGTGTCGTCGACATCGAAAGTCACGCGAGAACGATGAGCAGCGGCGGCGAGAATAAAGACGGAGAAAAGGACGAAGACGTTTACCATCGAGCTTGCCTATCGATGTCGAAAGGCAAATCCGGGATGTTGGATAAAACAGGGGGGGTCACTTTTGTTCTCAACGAGGACGGCACGTACGACGTGGTTAAATCGTCGGTATGAAAGACGAAAAAGAAGACGAGGAAGCAAGAAGTCTCTTGTGTAAAATCAATGTTAATAATCAGTAGCAGCGGCGGCGGCAGCAAACAGTAGCGGTGAAATACAGCAATCTGTGCATAACGAACAAGATACTACAACCTAAAATTATTTCTAACATCTATTATACCACTACATCTACATTTCCTCTTCTCTTTCTTCTTCCTTCTTACTCGTCGTATTTCGGACAAACGAATTCGCGCTCGCGAAGGACATCATAGCCATAGCCGAGAAAACAGCACATATCACGTAAGATTCGTACACCGCGTCTTTCAGAACCAAATAATCCAACGCCCACGTCATCGCAGGTTGTAACAAAAAGTACCTCGCAGTTATGTTTGGGCCTAAAAGTTTCGAACTCTTTGCGAAAATGATCAAATTCATCGCGCTCGGAAAGAACGCGCCGAAGAGCACGGCGTATAAACCATCGGAAGATAACGTCCAAATATCTTTCGCGGTTCCGTGGGCGATTAAACCAACGATGAGTAACCAAAACGCGCCTATACCGGTCATCGCCGCGTTGACTACCTCGATTGGTATCTTTGCGTTTATAATCATTTTTTGCATGACAATCGCCACGGAGCTCGCCAACGTGTTGGTCAACATCCATATCGCGCCGACGACAACGTTCGGCGCTTCGTACTCTTTCGGGTCCCCAAACATCAACGCACCTTTATACGAACACACGACGGCAACGCTAATCGTCACGAACAAAATCGCCAAAACTTTCATCACGTTTTCCGGATGCTCTCGATTCACCTCTCGAAACGAAAAGTGTTCCACTCGCAACAACGCCGAGAAGAAAAACGTCAACACGGGCGTCGTCAACACCAACGCCGAGGTCACGTCCGGCCCCGCGTTCGCGTTCGCTAAGACTACCGATCCTCGTATCAGAGCTAATATTGCGCCTAAAACTATGGAAACTGCGACTATTTGCATCGATGTCACCCCATTTTCATCTTTTGTCTTCTTTGTTGCATCATCGTTCGCCTGTTCCGCCGTCGCCGTCACCACCACCTCCGTCGTCATCTCATCCGTCGTCATCTCCTTCCTTTTCCTCTTCTTCCTCCTCTGTCTGACATAAAAACAATACATCGTCAGTAAAACACACGCCAACATCTCTCTGTAAAAGGATAAAACCATCGCTCTCGTTGAACTTCTCAAGGCGACCGCGAAGACGATGTGCATTCCCATCCAGTTCAGTTGCGAAAGGAACAAGAGGACGTGCGTTTGGATGGATTTGGATTTGTTGTTTTTGTCTGAGTCGTCGTCGTCTGAATCATTTTTGTCGCTCTTTTTTTCAGCAACATTTTGCGCGACAACAATTTCAGCGTGAGCTTTAGCACTGGGAGAGAAAGTTTCACTCTTCTTCATCTCTTCATCTCTTCATCTCTCCATCTTCTTCATTAGAATAACTGTGTGACATAAGAGGAAAAGTCTCGCGACAAAAAATCTGTTGCTTTTTCGGATGGATTTTTGGATAAAATCGAGCACAAAAAACACGCTTTGTGAGCGACGAGTTTAGGATGAAGCCACGCACTACTCAAACGACGACGACTTTCACCACCACCACCATCAAGAACAACAGTTGTTTTCCTCATGTTCGTCGTAAAAGTCTGTGTCGTAAAAGTCGTTCGGAGGAAACATCATCACGGAGAAGAAGAGCAAACAACAACAACGACGATGACTTTGACGACGGAAACGACGATTTTGTCAAAGCGTTGAGGGACGAAGCCTCTCGAGGATGTTCCGAGTGTTACTTCCCTCGAGAGAAAGACCGAGCGGAAAATGTTTTTAATGCGTGCTTTCCCGCTTTCATCAGGTCGAAACCGTTTGGAACCGCGTTACTCGTCGGCGCGGAGACCGGCGAGGTCGTGGAGCGTTTCGTGTCCTCGTGTGCTGCGTTTGAAGGAGAAGGGGCGAAGTTGGCGACGGTTGTGGACGTATCGGAAAAACAGCTCGATCGCGCGATGGAGAAAGTCCCGGACGTGGGAATATCAGGAAACGAGAAAGGCGCGAAGTATTTCCAACTCTCCGAGATGAGTTTAGAGGAAGTGAAACCGTATTTCGGTCCGTTCGACGCGATCGTCTTCAACGACACGTTCGAACAGTTTCCGGAAAAGAAGAGGAAAGAGACGCTGGCGAGAGCGGCGAATTTATTGAAACAAACAACCTCGTCGTCGTCGTCGTCGTCGGGAAGTGATGAGGGTGGCGTAAACGAGGCGACGTCTAGGATTGTTATTTCGTCCAGGGAGACCAGAGAAGGCGACGAGAGTTACGCGAGATTGAAAAGGGAGGAGCTGGAGGCGTTAGTAAAAGGATTGCCGTTAGCGTGGACGGAGGAAGAGGCGAAGAGAGGGAAAGCGTTAGATTTGAGCAGCGATAGTAATATAGATAATAGAAGTAGCAGCAGCAATAGCAATAGCAATAGCAACAACAACAACTCGATAGGAAACAACAACGTCCAAAACGACGACAACGATTTAGACGCCACGAGAGTTTTATACTTGACGGAAAACTATAAACTGGCGAAACCTCTTCACATGCGAGCTAAAGTCGTGAGAGGTTTCGGTCGCGGCAGCGCCGAGATGGGTTTACCGACGGCGAATTTGGATCCCGCCGAAATCTCTCTGAACTGGCAAAAGGAGTTGAACGACGATACCGTCGACGTGAAAAACATTCCATTGGGAGTCTATTTCGGATATTGTCAGTTAGAAGGCGACGAATCGGGTAAAAAAATAGCCGTCTTAAACGTCGGTCGACGCCCTTCGTTCGTCGACAAGAAAAACTACGAAAACGACGTCACGGTTGAAGTGCACTGCGTGGAGAAGAACGAGGACGGACTCGCGTTTGAGAACGGGAAGAAACAGTTTTACGGAGAAACCATGTCCGTGGAATGCCTCGGTTTCGTGCGACCGGAGATGAAATTTAACGGATTAGATGAGCTCGTCACGAGGATTAAAACCGACGTCGGTTTGTCCAAGAACTCGCTGATGAAGATGGGAATTTAAGGACGACGAGTACAGTTGTCTTTGTTGTTACGCTATATTATTTTTATTAAACACGTATCAAAACGTTTCGAGTAAACGAGGGATGGTACCATCAAAACATCGTTCGCTGGACAAGTTTGTCTGTCCTGTAATCTTTTACGAACGCGTTCATCACTTCTTTATAATTTTTACATCATTCTCATCCCGTTTACTTGTACTTTGTTCTTTCTGTTCTTCTAAATTATATATAGATACACGCGTGTACGTGCACGTTTCGTCGTGCATAATCTCGAGACGATACGACCTTTGTCTTTTACAAGCGAGCAAGACATTTTCAAGTTAAGCATCCTTCATCTTCGTCTCGATGAACACATCCAGCGCACCTCCCGGTTTCCCGTCCACCAAATGACTCCCAGTCTCTTTCTTCGAGTACAACAACTCGTTCGTGTCTAATCTCAAAACCTCGAAAGCGCCTTTTCTCCACAAGGCGTTTTCCCCGTTCGGAATCGGCTTTTCGGCTTGGTTTTCAATCGCCCAACCTTGTCCTTCCGGAACGGTTTTTTTCAAAATCTCGTTATCGTTCATGGTAAAAGTAAACTTCCCCGGGTACGCCGCGTCTGCTTTATCGATGAGCATTTTAACGCGGGGGAGGTAGTTTCACTTTTCGCAGTATTCGATGTGGATTGGGATCGACGACGCGGAAATTTTGATCGAAGAAGATCTCTTGTTTGAAAAGGAAAGGGTAGATTTACGAGTAAGTTTTCTTGGGGAAGGTGCGACTGCGCGCGCGAAAGATAAAGTTTGAGACGATGCCATCATCTCTGTCTTCTTCTTCTTAAATATATATATATGTGTGTGTGTTGTGATATATATATATATATACGTGTATGTGAAGTGAAGATTTTTCTCCCCTTGAAAAAAGGGACGATTGAACGCAAAACACAAACACGTGTCAGGTTCACACTTTCTCTCTCTCCCTCTCTCTTTCTCTCTGGACTCTTTCGCTCTCTGTCCAAATCTTTCGCTTTTCTCTCTGGTTCGAAAAAAAAGAGGAAAAAAAAATCGAATCAAATTTCTTTTCGAAAAAGCGGGGATTTTTCCAAGAATCCCACCACTTTTTGTTTCTCACGTTATTATTATTACGTGGAATTATTCTCTCTCTCTTGCGCGTATACTCTAAAGAGAGGGTTGGAGAAAAGGGAGAAGACAAGCGCGTATAAAAGTAATAATAATAATAATAATAATAAGAGAGAAAGAAAGAACAGTTTTGATAATACGCAGAATAGATGAAGCGGAAAAGTCTCGAGCATACACAAACGACGACGACGACGGTTCAAGCTCACGAAGATTATGATGGTGGTTTAACCGAGTTGCAAAAAAGCATCATACGCGAGCAACAACAACAACAACAACAACAACACGAAGTCCCACCGTGGTACGTGGAAGAGGAACAGATGTTTTTACAGCAAGAAGACGCGTATTTCGAAAACCAACGACGACTCGAGAATTCAAGACCAAAGCTGGCGGTTATCATATGCGACGACAACGAAGTCAACTTGAAAATTTTAACTCGATTGTTTTCGAAAGTGTTCTTTCGGGAAGTGAAAGTCATCCAGTGCAGAGATGGGTTGGAAGCGATCGAAGCGTATAAGAGTATGAATGCTAATGCTGATAATAGTCACGACAGATTGGCAATGATCGTGATGGATTTTCAAATGCCAAAGTGCGACGGGTTATCGGCGTGTAAGTATATTCGAGCCATGGAAAAATTCAAGCAGGAGGAAGAAAACGCGATGATGAATCAACCGAAACGGCTGCCTTTTGAACAAAAGTATTTCGAAAAAGTTCCGATTTTGATGTTCACAACTGAGTTTCACATGATTGTACCTGCGTTAATCGAAGGCATCGTCGACGATCGATTGGCGAAACCGTGTTCGTGTAAAGATTTCATTCTCACCGTGCATAAACACATGCCAAATTTTATTTTCGACGAGTACGCGGATATGCTCGTTCCGTTAGGGGAGAACGCCCTTTTGAAACGAAAGTATTCCTCGGAAGCGTGTTTGAGCGGGATGCTGTTGGAGGGGTCTTCGAACCTGGATAGTGACGTCTCGGCAATGTCGACAGACAACGGCGTCTTAGAGCAAACGAAACGAAAAGGAAGCGGTAGCAGCAACAACAAAAATACGAAAAATACCGGGAAGGAAGACGTGTGCTTCTACGACGTCGCCGAAGGCGACATATCCGCAGAAGAGGATGACGATGATGACAACGACAATGATGACGATATTCAGCATAAGCAAAACATGGAAGAGGCGAAAAAAAACGCGCGTTGGAATTTATTCTCTTTCAGCCCGAAGAGAAAAGGAAGGAAAGTACAAACGAAGGAGAAGACAGAAGATGATGTGAGAGTTGATGGAAATAATACTACCTACAAAAGAATGAAGCGGCAGCGAGGGAATAATAATAGCACCATCATTCCGAGCTCTGGTTTCACGGGCGGCAAGAAGCGACTATCGCTCGATTCCTACATTCGCGCCGCTCGGAAAGTATGGACGCAAACCAAGTCGCGCTTAGGCGGCATCAATAATCGTAGCAACGGCAAAGAGAAACAAACGCGCGCGTTTGTGGTGGTCAAAAACAACGCTGCGACGCCTGAACTCTCCACGTTGGACTTGACGAAGCGCGATAATTTGCAATATTATCAGCCTTCCCGCAGAAACGGTACCGCGTGTATATACGATACCATGTAACTTAGAGATGTAATTTTGTTTTAATTTTAGTACAGCACATTACAAAAAATAGCATTTACTTAAACGATACCGTCTTCTCGTTCTTTGCAGAAGACTCTTTCTTGCGTCGAAAACTCCCGAGGAATGATGGTGATGAAGAGTAACGCAGACCATCCTTCTTTACAAAAGACGACGACATGGCAGAAAACATCGGTGCTTTCAGCGTGGTTTTAGAGTTATTCTTTCGTCCAGTTCTATTACGAAGAGAAGACTCACGAGCAAGTACGGCTACTTGCGCGAAACGTTTCGGTGCTCCCAAGACAGGTTTCATAATATCACCCATCACAAACTTATCTTTTTGTCCGCTTTCAAACTTCGCGTCCTCGACCGCTCGAGACATGCCAGGCACCGTCATTGTCGTCGATCTGGTCTGATTCGCCGTGATGTTGAGAGACGCGTTGAGTTTTGATAAGTCTTCGCTCAATTTCATAATATTTTCTTCGTCACTCGCGACGGCTACTTCTTCGCTCGTCAAATCGTCTCGAGAGAGCGCTTGCATGAGCGCTTGCGTGGTTTTGCGAGCAGACTGTTCAATAGTAGCAATGTCTTCAATCTCGTCGTTGTCGTTCCTTCTCGTTACGCCGTGATTCTTCTCGCCTTTCATGCCCCATCTCCCGTTGAGGGAGCACTCTTTCTTGGCGTCTGCAATGATTGCGTCCATGCTCTTTTTGGCAAGTGCGTTTGATTTAGTGAAAACACTTCTCACCGTTGATGCCTCGCCTAACAAACGTCCGAGTTCAATGCGCGAAGCCTCCGCTTCACGGCGTTGTTTCGGCGGCATGTTTTCTAAGAAGTTCTTATCATCCCATAAATTGAGCAATTTCGATGGATTATTTGAAATAGTCATTCCTCGACCTTCTGGATATCGCGTCGTTTCCAATTCGCACAGTAAGGGATTGGCACCTTTCGCTAAGCAGTCCTTGACGAGCTTTAAGCCTCCAAATTCTGGTTTGGGGCATCTCGCAGAGGCCGTCACCGCCCATACAAAGGGGGCAGTCCGAGCTTCGATAGACTTGGCGTAATCTGCCACTTTTGCTTCGGATGGTTTATCTTTCGCGTGCCTACCTACAACAGTACAGTCTGCACCTTTCGCGAGAATATCGCGAGCAAGTTCTATGCCTAACTTAACTTGTTCGTCGCTCTCTGCGGTAGCCGCGCCAAAACAGGCTGCGAAAAAAGGCGTAAACTCGAACGGGACCAAATCAGTACCGTATTCCTCTAGAAGTGGATTGCGACAGAGCCTATTCAAAACTCTCGCAGATGAACGCGCGATGAGAGCCTTCGCAACCTTTGTTGCCGATTCGAACCGAGCTTTTCGAAACTGTTCCATCTTTATTCTGGAAGATTTTAATGAACCGCGATCGTCAATTCCATAGTGTATTCTCGCGAGTGACGCTCGCGCGTGATCCTCTTCAAATGTGTTCAATTTGTATTGTTTTTCGAAACCATCGTCGAATCCGAAGACGGTATCGAAGAACATGCCAACCATAAGCGTATCTTCACCGTCATCACCTTCATCATCCGAATCTTCGAAACCTATCGCCTTGGCTACTGTTTTCCAAAACGACTTTTTTTCCTCCGGCACTTGGTTTTCTTCATCCTGAGGGTATCTCAAACGCAGGCGTTCACGTGCGATTTCGGCTTGCACCAAGTGCAGATCTGCCGCATCATAACGAAACTTCGAAGATTCGTATACTGTTTGAGCTACTACCGTCGTTCTTGCCTCTTTTGTGTCAGGCATAGTTTCAGCGTCACCTCTGAGGGACTTCAATCTGTCGTACGAGTCGTGTCTGGGCGTATCTTCCGTCATCCCCAGTTGTTTGCGCCTCAGCTTACCCACTCTGGCGATATCCATAGCGACTTTAACACCATCGTTCTGTTGCACAGAATCAGACGTTATCTCTCGACTATCGAAATCGGAATCGGAATCATTATTATTACCATACCCGTCACTTACACCACCGTGACCCTGGGCCGAGGCTTCAGTAGCAGATATCGTTTCCAAAGTAGGAATATGTTGTTCGAGTTGAATGATACCGCGCGTGAATTCTTTGTTACCATCGAAAGAGTCATTGTCGGGTTCTTGTTGTCTTTCTTTGACGCGATGTCCGCGGAAATTCTCCTTATTACTGTTTCCATCGTTTTTACCGTCACCGTCACCGTCACCGTCACCAACAGACGGATGCGTCAATTCGATTGGACTGCCGCATGAAATAGCGATCTGAATCGCGATGGCGATTATCGACCCCTCGTACCAGCTTCTTAAGTTTCTCTCCTGTTCGTATTCGATATCGGCGCCAAAATCGAGGAGGAGAAGTATGATTCTTGCCGCAACTTGATGACCGTCACCTTCTAAACAGTCCATTGCAACGAATAACGGAGAAAACGTGCACTCGCCTGTCCGATCGATCGTTTTCGGAAGAACATCTGCAGTATCGCTCACTAAAGGCTCTGAAGCTTTCGTATCAAACGAAATTTCATCCCTTTGTTGCTTATTAAATGCCGATTTGAACTTGTTCGAGGAGACGGATGTTCGCACAGCCCCTTTCTTGCCGTCACTTTCCTCTGTTGAGACGTTTTCACTGTTTCTCGTGTCCGCTAATTTACCCGCATCAACTCGCAACGAATGCAATGAAACTCGCTTCGTTTCCACCGATGCGTCAGAGTCAGCGGACTTTTTCTTTTCCTTTGCCTCGGCCGCTTTGTGATCTATTTTTGTCGCGTTTTCCTTCCCTTTTACTTCCAGATCCATCTTTTCCCGTAAACTTCTGGCGACGTCCGCATCGGATACAGCACGTGCTGCGAGCGGAGACTTCGTTACTTTGGCTACATCCAACTCATTAAAATCCTCAGGTTTTGCCCATTGAACTTCGTATGTCTTTTCGTTGAAGTAGTAGTACCTTGCATATGTAGCATCGTACCAGCGGACCCAATCGTTCGATTTATAGCCTTGATCGTACGAATCTTCATCGTAATCTTCGGACAATTCATCCATATACGGCACCCCGTGCTGTTCGGGATCGTTATCATCAGAATCGTGTGGAGGTTGCAGAGGGGGACGGATTTTTCGTTCTTTCGGATCGACGAAAACATCCGGCTTCATCCAATCAGACGCGCCTGTCGCTTCATCCACGTAATAGTACATTTCATGGTAAGGATCGTAAAATCGAGTGTAACCATTTGAACTGTATCCTTCGTCGTCGTCGTCGTCGTCATCGTCGTCGTCATCTTCGACACAAGTTTTGCTAACCGCGCTATTATCTATTATATTAATGGAATTGGGAGTATCAAGAGGAGTGTCAAGAGGAGTGACGTCCGGAGTCAACCCAGCTCGATACTGTATGATATCGGTGTATGCTGTTGGTGTCGTGTTCAGAAAACAATCTAAACATGACTGATTCGCGTCAGCACCCATTTTCAGGAGACTTTCAATCTTTGAAAAAACGTTTTCTCTGCGCACTTTAGATTTTGACTCGCCAACGCAGCGAATTAATTCTATCATTGCAGTTGATTGTGATCCACCGGGAAAATAGCCCAGGGCGTTCGCGCTTGCACTGCTTTTTATGATAGTTTCAAACAACCAATCCGCATCGGGGTGGCCATATCGTAATGCCGCTGATGCAGCAAACAACGGTGAGCAAAAAACAGGAAAGGGACCGAGACCACACTTATTTATATCCGCGCCCTTCTTTATGAGCAACTCTACGGTACCCTTGCCGTGCTCGACAAAGTTTAACATATCTTCGATAGCAATTGAGAGAAGAGTAGACACCCGGTGTTCGCGTTTCTCGATATCGTCGATGTGTAAACGCGGCACTCGCTGCCACTCCGTCGATGGACTCGCGCCGTAATCAAGCAAAAGTTTGAAAAGTTCACTGGAGTGTTTCAATGCGCGCTCACCGCGCTTTGGTTCTCTAAAAAAGTCGTGCATTCGATCAACGAATGCGCTCGCCGCGTAATCAAACGTGCTTATCGCGTCGATCCCGTATCTATCGTTTGTACCGTTGAGTGAGGACGTCGGGGAAGAATTTTGTTGTTGATGGTGCATTACGTTTCCTTCTTCTTGGTCGTTGCGCTCTCTTTGCCTGGTATCCTTGTATGAGGTACGCTGATCACGAAGGTCCGAGATCATCACTTGCGCATCGCCATCATAGTCGTGTGAGTCATTTTTACGAATATGTCCTCTCGTATCATCCGCCGAGTTGTTTGCATTGTAGCTATTGTTCGGAATAGCCGAGGATCTTCTCGATTCATGATGCGTCGGCTTTGGCGCCTCGTAATAGAGAGTCCACCATGGTTTCTCTACGTAGTGTATGCAGTGCTGTTCGTCCCAACCACTTGGATTTAACGAACAATACAGCGCCAACGCGACGAGAGGCGTGTTTGAACCAATCATGGGATAATCACCGAAACAATTCGGGTTCGCTCCTTTCTCTAAAAGTTTTTTTGCTAGTCGCAAAGCCGGGGTACCGCAGCCTTCTAAAAGTGCAATTCCAGTGAAAAACAGAGGCGAGCCTTTCGGCTGCAACGCATTGCACGCGTTTCCTGCCGAACCTCTCGCAAGTTCTTCTTTAGACTCGATGAAATCAAACGCCAAACGCTTATTGCTAATCTCGAATCTGCTCAAATCATTTTGTGCGTAAAAGGAGCACTCGTTGTTGACGTCTATACCAAGCACGCTACCGAGGTCAATCAGACGCACGCAAAACGACGCAATTCCATCGCGAATTTCCACGGAAAATGCAGCGTTTTCAACCAGGGACATGACGAGGAACTGTAAACTGGAAATGTAATCTCCAGCAGGAGTCCGAGGGCAAACTCTGCGTTCGAGGTCTAGGAACGATTTCGTTTCGTCGTATTCAAAATCAAACGGCCGATCTGGCACATAGCACTTTACGTTGAGATCGCACTGCTTATTCGAGCCTCGTTGAGTGATGATGTGTAAAGCTTCTATCGTTTCTTGAATATCAGAACCGAAAGAAATAGCTATCGATAGAAAGAAGAGACAGTTTCCAATAGTTCCTGAGTGCATCGCGCATGACGGAAACTTGTACGACGCGTACTGCTGGTATTGATGGTTGGATGACGACAACGATTCCGTCGAGTCTTCCGTATCTTTCTTTGGAGATGCCGACGCCGAAGACGTTGGCGATCCGCCATCTCTGGATGAAAGCGAAGGCGTGTATATACTACTTACGCTCGGATCAATTTGATACGTTTCGTCCACATTTGCGCCCGCGTCGACAAACATCTCCAACACTTTATTTAGATTTTGGAGAGTATGTTTGTGCACTTTAGCTTCCTCGTGGTTCTCCTCCTTTACCGTGCTCACAGCGACGACGGTTTTCCCGTCCAAACTGTCGTATTTCTTATCGTGATCGACGTTATCAACGACCGCTTGCTTTAAAACGTGCGGCGCGTACACCGAGCACAGAAGTGCGACGGGCGATATCGTTTTCGCCACTCTCGGGTACGTCCCGTGTTCGTCCAACGCGACGCGCCACGCGCCGTACCGTATCAATCGTTCAAACACATCTCTCACGGTATGACTGTCCAATCCCTCCGCAGCACACGTGGCTAAAACGAAAATTGGCGCGCCTATCGTCCCGTCTTTCATTTTCATCGGCTGCGAAAGGAGTTTGGTGAGACTCGCGTTACTCGAATCGGCACCATTGCCAACAGTACCACGATTGTTGAAGTTGTTGTTGTTATCCTCGTCGTCGTGGATGCTAACATCCCGCCCGCTCGCCGCTTTCTGGTGATACAATCCATCAGCGCGGTCGATGACTTGGTTAATCTTTTTCAGTTTCTCTCGGACGTTCTTTTCGGCGGTTAAAAAAGGAGGCGACATATCTTCGACAGACACGCGGTCCCTCTAATCCACTTTTACCCGGCTGCAAAGAAGAAGAAGAAGAAGAAGAAGAAGACGAAGAGCTCTCTTTGTGCTCTCAGAGACACACTCTTCTGTCGTTTATAACGAGAGAATGAATAATTTGCTCTTAAATATCATCGTCGTCATCTTTAATAAACGATTGTGCGCGTCTGTGTTGTTCCGAAACGTGTTGGTCCGAAGTGTTTCTGTGATGACAGATGACAAAAATTATGGTTTGATGAGAAAAAGGGCAGCTTTGGGAAAACTTTTGTTCAGTCGAGATTCAAATTTTTAAAAAAGCCAAAATCTTCATCACACCGACGACGATGAATCCAATCCAAGATTCGGAAAACATGGACCCGACGAGGACGAAGAAACGAAACGCTTCCGCGCAGTCCCTCGCAACGACGACGCAGAAGAAACACCAACGGCAAGGCGAGAAGCACCCTCTGTCCGATTATGCCGCCGGATCAATCACTAAAATCGTTTTATCAAACTTCATGACGTATTCCTCCGTCTCGTTGACGCCTGGTCCAGATTTGAACGTGTTGATTGGCGCGAACGGGACCGGGAAGTCCAGTTTCGTTTGCGCGATTGCGTTAGGCTTGAACGGTAAAACGGATTTGTTAGGACGAGCGAAAGAGCTGTCGGAATTCGTGAAAAGAGGCGAGACGAAAGCGACGATTGAGATTACCTTGAAAAGAACCTCCGGCGGAGGCGACGAGGTGGACGTGGTGAAAAGAACGCTGACGAAAGCAAAAGGCGGGACGAAAGCAAACACGGGTTCCGCGTGGCACATCAACGGGCAACCGTCGAATTCGGCCGAAGTCGACTTGTTGGTAAAGGGAAAGCATCACGTCGAATTGGGGAACTTGACGAACTTTTTACCGCAAGATAAAGTGGCGAGTTTCGCCGGATTATCGGAAACGGACAAGTTGTCGACGACGGAAACGACGGTAAATAACGGAGAGTTGTGGAAGTTGCACGAAGAGTTGATCGCGAAGAAAGAAAACATTCGCAACGATGAGCGGAGATTGTCGATGTTGCAGCACAGTTTAGATCAAAACACGCGAAGTTTGCAGACGTTGTCCGCGGACAAGGAAAAAGTGGAGAAACAGCAGGAGTTTCAAACGAAAGCGGAAGAATACAAGATGAAGATTCCGTGGATCAGATTTGAAAAGAAGAAAGTGGAGTTTAGCAAAATCAAAGAAAAGTACGCCGAATCGAAAGAAAAGTTGAGAGGTTGCCTTAAAGAGAAAGAAATCGCGGCCAAGCCGGTAAAGGAACTGGAAGTTTTAGAACACAAGATGGGCAAGGAATACAGCGTGAAAAAGAAAGCGACGATGGACGCTCAGGTTAAAGAGCGCACCGCACTCACGAAATTGAGAGGTTTGGGAACGACATACGACGATAAAGCCGGGCTGCTCTCTTCGGCAAACAGAAAAGAGAAGGATGCGGAAAAAACCGTGAACAGAATTAAGGCCGATATTAAGAATATTACGCAAGCGATGAGCGAAATCCCTGAGGTTGCCGATACAAACTTGGATTTGTTGAAAACCTTGAAGGCGAAATACGAAAGCGTACGAAAAGATCGGATACCGCTTGATACTCGTATTGACCAGGCGTCCATGAGATTGCGGCCCGCGGAACAGAGGGTGAGAAACTTAGAAATCCGCCAATCGGATTTGGACAGCGTTCGCGGAAAGAAATTGAAAGCTTTGACGCATGCGCACAGAAACGCAATCAATATGACGGAGGTCGATAAGGAAGTTCGCGATTTGGCGAAAAGATTGAACAAAGAGAAGAAGCTCAAAGGACCAGTTTTGTGCGAAATTGAGTGCAACAATCAAAACAACCAGACGTTCTTACAAAAACATCTCGGGCTTTCGATGTTGTCGAGCTACGTCATCGATGACGACCAAGAGTTGCTGGGCGCGATTAATAACCTCTTCAAAACGAAAAGATGGCATTTGATGTGCAACAACCAAACGGACACGAATGAGCACGTGAGAGGCGCGAACTTTAAGAACGAGTACAAAGCCTATGGCGTTTCGGAAACGTTAGATTTGACGTTTACGGCGCCAAACTGCGTCATGAAGACCTTGGTCGCTTTGAATCGCGTAGATAAAGCCGCCATCGCCGACGTGAAAGTCATGGACGCTGCGAAGTACCAAGAAATGGTCAACTCGAAGCTCGGGAAGATTGGCCAAGTGTATACGACTAAAAACGTCTTTATTGAACTCAGATCGAGGTACAATTCGAAAGTTACGTTTGAAACGGAAGAAATGAGACCGCTAAATTTCAGACTGTTTGGCGCACAAGTCGACAGAGAGGACATGGAAAAGGTGAAGAGAGATTTGGCGGAGGCCAGGTCGCAAGTCCAAGAACTTCAAAAAGACCAGAATGATATCGTTGAACAGTCAAACGCGCTCAAAAGGCGAGAGATGGAAGCCGAAAGAGCGTGGCGAGAGGAAAAAGCGCGATTGAACAAACCGAAGTCAGATAAACAAAGATTAGAGGCAAAGCTAAGAAGTTTGCAAGAATCGTACAAACTGGCAAAAGCGAACACGAACCTCTCGGCGACTCGCGAACAATTAAAAAAGTCTCTCGCGACTCTCGCGACGCAACGCGCGCAACAAGTGCAGACATACGTCGCCGTTTTAGATGCACTCTTTGCGGCGAGAAAGGAACAGGACTTGGCCGAGTTGAAGTATACTGATACAAAGATACGCTTGATGCACTACAAGAACATTGAAGCCCAAGTCAGGGACGACTGTGATAAGGTAGCCGATGCGCACGACGAAATTGCTGAAAAGAAGCAACGAAGTGCTCGACAATGCAAAGAAGCGAAGGAAGAAGCCGATGCCGAAGCACCGCTCACGGAAGAGTTGAAAAAGAAGATGGAAAGTATGCCGGACGATGAAGACGAGCTGTTGAAGGAGGTTGAACTTTGGGAAGAAAAAGCGAGCGCTGTTGTGTGCAACAATCCAACCGCCATGCAGCAATATAAGAAGTACGAAGCCGAAAAGAAAGACCTGAAAGAGAAAATCGCAGCACTCGCACCGACCGTGAATGGCGGACAAGAGGTCATCAAAGGACTCAAGGAGCAATGGTTACCGCAGCTCCAGAAGGTTCTGGGGGAAATTTCGGTAGCGTTTCACACAAACTGCCGACAAGTTGGTATCCACGGAGAAGTCAGACTTCGCGAACCCGACGATCCAGATGAGTTCTCACAGTACGCGTTGGATATTCACGTCAAGTTCCGAGAAGGTGAACCATTACACGCGCTCGATAAGAATAGACAATCTGGTGGCGAACGCGCCGTTGCGACGATGTTGTACCTCATATCGCTCCAAAATCTGACAAAATGTCCATTCCGCGTCGTTGACGAAATTAACCAAGGTATGGATCCGAAGAATGAACGAAAAGTGTTTAAACAAATGGTGGACTCGGCGTCGGAACCGTCGACCCCGCAGTGCTTTCTCCTCACGCCAAAGCTGTTGAATGGGTTAGAATATAACGACAACGTCACAGTTTTGTGCATCTTCAACGGGTACCGACCTGGAGCTGGTCTCCATCTCCAAAGCGAATTGCAACCGTACACTCCGTAGGAGAACTACAGCCATTTTGAGGGATTTACGTGAAGAACGTGTAAGAATATATAAAGAAGGAATATACAAGAAATACTCTACTGAACCAATTTTATCATCGACGCTACATTCATTACTTCCCAATGTACTTTAACTCTATCTCCGTGACGCGGTCGTTCAAGTTTTGCGCCACACGCACTAACTCATTGATACGATCCGCCATTTTCCCGATGTCACCAAACGTGCCCTTGGATAACTTAAAATTATCCGCGTATACCGTGCCGCCGAAAACGGCGTTATTCTCACCTCTTGAAACGACATTTTTGCCAAAGACGAAACTATTTGCGTCATAGGCGATCGAATTTTCACCACCCACGAAAGAATTCGAGGCGTTGACTTCAATCGCGTTGTTTCGACCGATGACAAAGCTCGTTTCTGCTTTCGTTAAAGTGCCGTTGCCGAAAGACGCACTCGCACTTCCACCGGCGGTAGTGTTTAGATTGAACGCCGCAGACGCCAAACGACCAGACGCTTGCGAATTTGCCCCGGATGCGAAATTGGCAATACCAAGATTAGCGCGAACGTTCAAACCGTTTGCAAAACTGGACAAACCTGCCGCGAATGAAGATATACCCAACGCGCCGCTTCCTTCACCAAAGCTACGGGCCATAATACCGCTCGCGAATCCTCCAGATCCATAGGATTGCGCGAGAAGGCCTTGTGCGAAACTTCCAGCTCCTTGCGCTAAGCTCAACAAACCTGATGCCACAGAAGCTCTCCCGTTTGCTCGGTTGCGCTCTCCGGATACCATGCTCGATCTTCCCCTTGCTTCTGATCTCTCACCAAATGCGTTTGCGTAGTCACCGCTCGCGATAGTTTGTTTGCCGAAGCTTGAAGAAGCAATTCCTGGTATATAGAGAGAATTAATAATAATGGAGAGAGAAAGAGAATTCACAGAGTCACAGTACCTGTCGCTTTCGTTAATAAATTTGCAGCAAAGGAGGCATCGCTCGTCGCCTCCGACCCAACATTCGTAGCCATGCTCGAAACGCCCGACGCTCTTGTATACGTTCCGAGAGCAGCAGATAAAACGCCAGTCGCATCCGTGCCCCCTCCGAAAGAACTCGCACCTTCTGCCGCAGCGTTTGCAAACACTCCAGACGCGAAGCTACCTCTCGCTGAAGACGAGGATCCGATACCTAAACTCGTGCTCCCTTCCGACGTGGCTCGATTGTTGACCCCAGCAGACAACGCGTATTGAACGGCGTTTGAGAACAAGGAAGACGAAACTGATGAAGTGCGACCGTTTTGCGCGGAAACTTTGCCGCTTTCTTCCAACAAGTCGTTGAGAACTTGAAAACACGGCGAAGCTGGCGTGTTTGTCGATATCGATGATGCGATGCACAGCGGAAGCGCTAACCCCGAAAGCAGCAGCGCGCGAACAACAACAACTTTAGGTGAGAGGGGGTTTTTCATTTTAATTTAACGGCTTTTTTGTGCGTTTTTTTTTGGGATAAAAAATACGACTGCTCTGTCCGTTATTATTATTAGGGGTTTCGATAAACAACAACAACAACAACAAGACATTCATGGTTGCAATCGCGCAGACAGACGCGTACGACGGGATTCTTGCCGATGATGACACGGATCATCTGCAATTTTCTTCATCCGCGCGCGAAATGCGTTCAGTGCGAAACTGCATTCATTCGCTCTTTGTTGGCACAGATGAAGGAGCAGGGGAAGAACGGGACTTCCTCAAGGCGTATCTGGAAAACCCAGAAAACGTTGACTCGCCCGAATGGCACGAGTTTGTGTTAAACGCAGACCGGGCGAGGAAAGCAGCGCTGCGACTGGTATTGAAAAATGCGAACAAAGGAGGAGAAGAAATTTTGGAAAACAGTTGTAGCGACTGTGCGAGCGTTGCAGAAGATGCGCAGTCAACGGGGGAGATTTTGGACGACGTGGTCCGGTGCTTGTTTGCGCTGGAAGCGTGGAAGGATGACGTTTTACCAGTATTGTCGGCTCGCATAGAGCGAGAAAGGAAAGAAATGATGACGCAATATCTAGCGAAATCAAAGCTGTTGTTGCACGTCGGGCAGCTCCAAAGCTCTATTCTTGGCGTGTTAGAGATAGCCGTGTTCGATAATGCGTGTTCGGTAGGTAAAAGTCTCAACGAATCCAACCTGCTCGATTTGGTGGATTATTGCGTGGAACGATTAGAGGCTTTGAATAATGTGAGTGATCCAACAGAGAAAAGCACTCTATCGGAGAATTCAGACGAAAACGATGAATACTTGTGTCGAACAATGTCGTGCTTATCGATTTTGCGGAGCATATGCGACAGCGTCTCGGAATTGCCGCTCTCGGTCGTCGCGCGATTAATATCGAAGCATAAAATACACTCACATTTGCTTCCTGCGCTTTTGTCGAAAGTACCGTGGTTTCGAAAAGAAGAACAAAAAGTACTCAACGACGGTCGATGGATCAGTGCAAAATCTCTAGTGAAGATGCCGAAACCAGAAGCGCAAGTTTGGTTGTGTCTGCGAGCACTTTTAGCCGAGCCGGTGTGTTCCGGAAGACACGACTATCACGATTCAACGTTTGAACGTAGCTTAATTGACTTGAAATCGAAGTTACTGGGATCGGACGGGAATAGTCGATTAATCGATCAAATTCCTCAATTAGGTGGCGATGGACTCCAGCGCGCCATCTTATATCATTTGCACGAGATTCAAAGAAACAAGCGCGCGGACGTAGAAACAACTTTGTTTGATGCGCACGTTTTGACCAGAAATATGAACGCGATGAAAAAAGGCGAGGAGACGTGCGCATCAGAAAATTCAAAGCACGAAAAAGAAACACAGAAAAGAAGCGCATTCACTTTGATTCAACCTATTCAGTCGACAAGTTTTCGACAAACCGTTCATGAGAAAGCGAAAGAGGACGCAACGCGTTGGGTGGATGCTTTTGTCTCGAGGCATTCAGAAAATTTCGACGTCTACTCCGCCCGAGTGCGCCAGGAGGTTCTGAATATGTTCGATGAAGAGTACGATGTTCTCGACAATATCAAAAGCATTGCGACAAATACCAACAATGATCTTTCAGAACCGCAGACATCGTCTGCACACACCGTTCGCGTCCAATTTCTGCACAACGATAACGAAGAAGAACGTATGGTACAACAAGAGTTACTGTACGCGTTTGATGCCCGGGACGCAGATTGCCTTCTTCCAGATGCAGACGTTGTGCTCTCGCAGAAGAAAGATGCGGGTAAAAGTATCGACGGCACAACGGGATACGTTCGAGGCGAAAGATTTAAGTGCGCATATGCTGGTGAAGAAGACCGAGGAAAAGAAACTCTCCCCGACGACGACGCGCAATCGAAACAACGTCGTCTGTGCTCGCGCTCCTCTTCTCGATGGTTCTCAAACCCTCGCTACGTTCGCGTCTCTGTGGAAAGGAACGACGACGGCAACGATGCTGTTACCACTTCAACCACTACATTGAAAACAGTTCTTCCACTTAAAGTAACCGACCTTTCCCGAGCGCTCGACGAGAGCGATAGAAATGATACGAAAGGAGGAGGCTCCTTGTGGATCGCTTGCGGCTCGCTGCGCGCGGATACGTTCTGCGTGCAGATGCGTTTAAAATGTAGAAGACCGGGTGCTCGACGCGTTTTGTGTGGTGGTGACTCTCATCCACAGTCTTTCTCGTACGATGATGACAACTGCGACGACGGAGAAAGGAATGCGTTCTTCTCGTACGACATAAGCGTCGCTCGAGTCGTGTGTTGTTTGATGAAAAAGTAAATACTTACAAAGAAGTTTGATAAAAAACCTTCTCCAGTGTATTCTCTTCTTCTTCTTCTTCTTTTTTTTGGCGGCGGGCAAAGGAAAAGTCGTCATTCAAGTTACTACTAAACAACAAAAAATGTTTACATCATCATCATCATCATCATCATCTGCTTCCTCCTCCTCTTCTCTTCTTCTCTCTTCGTTCTTTGTCTTCTTCCTCTTAAGTGTTGCTGTCGTTCGAGCGCAGTTTGGAATGCCCGGAATGGGAGGAGGGAAGAACAAAGAGACGTTTCGTGCGGTCAAATCGGATTCGAAACTCATCCATTGCGAAGTCTGTCAGAAAGTCTCGAAAATAGCCTTTGAAACCGGCGTGCGCTTGAGAGAAGAGAAAGGAGAGAAGTTGACCGAGGTTGACGTGATCGAAGAGATGGAATCAATGTGCGACGAATCGGACGATAAGACCATGTGGGCGGTCCAAAACGATTTGAAAGTGAATTTCAGAAACAAATTGGTTTTGAAGTTTATGGGTGAAGACGCGTATTCGTCGTGCGAAACGACGTGTAAGACGATGTTGAAAGCGTGCGAAGATGTGATGGAAGGGAGAGATACGGATTTAGCGGAGATTTTGTTTAAGAATCGAATTAAAACGGCGAAAGGGATCGAGGAGTGGTTGTGCACGGAGGAGACGGAGAGTTGCTCCAAGAAGGCCAAGAGCGTTTCCAAGACGCGAAAGCCGTTGCCGGAGTTTAAGAAAAAAGAGAAGAAAGACATCGATACGGAGAGGATGATGGGAAAGTTGAAGAATATGCCGGGAATGCCGGGAATGCAGATGTATAATCGAGACGACATGATGGGAATGGGCGGCATGGGAGGTGGAGATGACGATTACGACGACGACGACGATGAAGGAGGAATGGGCGGCATGGGCGGCATGGGCGGCATGGGCGACTATGGTGACTACAGCGATTATGGCGACGATATGCCTTCCGGAGAAGGAGAAGAAGAAAAAGGAGGCGATGACGTCGGAGCGTTTAATAGCGCTGTTGACAACGACGATGAGGACGACGGCGACGAAGAAGACGTGTCCGGTCAAGAAGTTCCGGTCACTAAAAGTGACAAAAAAGAACAAGGTGGCGGCTTGTTCTCTAAAGTCTCGGGCGCGTTCAACCGATTCCGAGGAGGCGACAAGAAAGAGCTCTGATCTTACGTGATATAAAAATCTGTTTACTTGTTAATATATACGTGTATGTATTTGCAAAAAAACATTTATCTATTATTCAACGTCATCATTATTGACGCCGTTTTCAAAGTTTCTAATTTCCGTTTCTTTCGCTATCCTCTGTAACTCCGCTTCGCTCTCATAGTATCGTTCGTACCCCAAAAAATCAGCTCTTCTCGACGGTCTCGCCAATGGATCGTTCGACTTTGTCAACGTCGGCAACCATTTACCACGGTTCTCACCGTTACCCAACTGACCCCAGTCGCCTCTGCCCCACTGATAAAGTTTGTACCCGTATTTTGTATGCAACTTGTCGTATTCCCCTTTGCCTCCGGCGGCGTACGAGCAAGCTTTCGCTTCCAACCACTCGTCGTTCGATATGCGTTCTTCGCAATCCGTCTCTTTCAAAACAGTTTGATTGGAAACAATTGCCGCGGAGTGGTGTGCTCCAGTTGTGATACTGACGACGTTTAGTTTCTTGTCGTGAAATCTCCACACGCGACTAAAAACGTCCCTAGACTCCACGTCGCCCAACCCGAGTTGACCGTACGAGTTCGTACCGGTGGCAAAAACGGCACCACAGCCAGTGAGTACTAACGAATGATTCCCTCCGCACGTTACTTGAGCAACTCTACAAATTACGTTACCATTCGATGGTTGATTCGCGTTCACGCACGGGCACGCTCGAACTCTGTGCATTAACGTTGTGCCATCCTGTTTGCGCACGTGGTGCTTAATCTGGATTTGCTTTGGCGTGTATTGGTTGTAACCTCCCACTGTGCCGTTTCTACTTTTTTGTTCTTTCAGCGTGGGTGCAAGGCCGGCGATCTGGCCGTAGGAGCCATTACCACACGCAAATAGTTTGCCAGATTGCGTCACAAACATCGTGTGCATTTTACCACAACTCACTTGCACGACTGAATCTTTACCGTCTAGTAAATCGAAGGAAGATAAATTTTCTTCGCAGAGCGATTCGACCAGGCACGGCCACGGCACGCCGGTGTGCCATCCGGCACTAGTCGCGAATCGCAAATCCCCTAAACCGAGCTGACCTTTTGTACAATCTCCCCACGACCACACTCTACCATCATCGGTTATGCAAACCGAGTGCTGTCCACCAGCAGCAACTTTAGTGACGTGCATACCACGTAACGCGTCGCAACGCGTCAACGGACCGCCGTCGTGGAAGTAACCCAATCCTAACTGACCGTGTCGTCCACGACCGCAGGAAAACAACTGACCGTCGACCGTGACGGCTAAAGTGTGATTAGAACCACACGCAACTTTTGTGACTCGATGCAAATTCTCCGCCATCGAAAATACTTTCCTCGGAATCGCAACTTCAATAGGTGTATGGTGATGTCCCGTCTCTCCCGAGGAGGCGAGGCCCCACGTGTACAGCGTCCCATTTTTGGTCAGTCCCGCACAGTGCGAACCTCCTGCGGAGACTTGAACGAAAGTCGTAGGTTCAAGTGTCCTATACCATGAAGTATTGTTATCGTCGGACTGGACAAACTCTTCATCATTGTCATTAAACGAGTTAAAACAATCCTCGTAGTCGTAATCATCGAAGCTGAGCGGCCCCATGGCGACTTTGCCGAACGAGGCTTCCGCGTTGTACATATCCTGCCCTCTTCCGAGCTGGCCGTGGAACCCTCTTCCAGACGTTTCTACGTCGCTCACGCGGAACACTTGGCAATGATTAGTGTTGCACTGATGACGACGACAAAAAACACGTTTATCAAGACACTTGCAAGGCACAAACCTGTCCGCGATTCGAACCGTGTGAAACGATCCCAACGAAACGAGACTGGATGCCCGTTCCGCTCTCTCCATGACGTCTTTAAAGCGTAACACGGCAATCGCCGAGTCTTGAGGTCTCACGCGACAGCTTCCAACCGTCGGTGGCACGATGCTTTTACTCCTAACGTTATTCCTCGTTCTCAGCTTCCTTTTCCTGCTTCTTCTATTCTCCTCCTCGGAATCGTCGTCCAATATCCTCTGCAGCGGGTCTAAAATCTCTTCCTCCTCCTCCTCCTCCTCTTCTTCGTCGTTCACTTCGCCTCTATGATTCTCATCAAACCCAGGCTCGCCATCTCTAGTCGCTAATATAAACCTCGCCACTCTATCGCACACCCCAGAGTGCCTAAAATACTTCGACGTCGCTTGCAAACTCGCCAAAGCCGGGGCGTCGAGTTTCAACAAAATAGCCTCGACTAACTCGTTCGGCAACGCGTCAAACGCGCCTCGCGAGTCTGATTCATTAATCGATTTGCGTCTGCGCTTGACTTGAGATCCGATCGTTCGCGGTGGTTTACGTGGTGGAAGTTGTTGTTGTTGTTGTTGATTCGTGGCTACGAACAAAGTCGACGCCGTGGACGTTCGCCTTCCCTTTACCGCTTCTCCTCCTCCTCCTCCTCCTCGTCCGTTCCCACTTTCTAACTCGGCTGAGTTGCACAAGGAATCTCTCCTTTGCAACGCGGCAAATCGGCTGCTCGTCGTCGTTGGTGGTGGTGGAGATAACGGTGAATTCGTTATTAATTGCGGTGCCCCCGCATGCGTCGCGCTATTCGGAGCGGCCTCTTTCGTTGTCGTCGTCGAAGGAGACATTTTTGAATTCTTTTTTCTTTTCTTTTCTTTTTGTTGTTGTTGTTGTTCCCGTTTTGTTCGTTCGTACCCGTTTTTTTTTTAACGATGATGATGATGAGTTTATAATAATAATAATAATACTAAACGCTGCTCTGCCTAAACGCTCCTCTCTCTGCTGATCTACTTTTGTGGTCTACTTTTATTCAACGACGACTTCTCACAAAAACGAATTAATAACGTATGACTTAAGAGGACTCGTAGTAGTACTCAAAGTAAGTTATAAAAATGGTGTCGTTAAAAGTTGTTCCTCTAAAAAATGACGATTTGTGGGGGTGCCCACAGTGAAAAAAGTTCTTTTTCCCCTCTTTTTGATATTGAGATACACCCCCTTTTCTTTCATATTTCTTCAAAATAAATGTATTAATATGGTAGTATTATTATACTATCATCATCGGAGGTAGGTACGTCAATTAAACAAGCTAATCGTTATAATATTAATGTCTAAAGTGTCTGACACCGGTGGTGACCAAGGCGACGCCATACTTGTCGCAACAATCGATGGCGTCTTGGTCTCTCATAGATCCGCCCGGATGAGCGATGGCTTTGACGCCGGCTTGGCACGCTTTCTCGACGGAATCACCCCAAGCAAACGGAAAGAACGCGTCGGAAGCTAAGACGGAACCTTCGACGTCGTCTCCAGCTTTTTCTAACGCGATGCGGACGGAGTTTACTCTGTTCGGTTGACCAGAACCCATGCCTAACAATTTGCCCTTCTTGGCGACGGTGATGGCGTTGGATTTGACGTGTTTCACAGCTCTCCACGCGAATCGCAAGGCTTCTAATTGGTCTTCAGTCGGCTTGGTCGCAGAGACAGATGTGAATTCAATGTCTTCCGGGACTAACGAGTCTGGTTCTTGGCTCAACCATCCACCGCCGACTTGGCGCAAACCCATCGGCGCGTCCGCCGCTCTCGGTTTCGTCTCTAAAATTCTCAACGCTTTCGATTTTCCTTTCAAAACTTCCAAGCCTTTTTCCGTGTACGACGGAGCGATGACAATTTCGTAAAACATTCTCGTTTCATCATCGGTCGGTGAGCGAAATTCGCGAATTTCTCGGGCCATTTCTTCGTCCACCGTGCAATTGAAAGCGACGATGCCGCCAAAAGCGGAGATTGGATCGGCTCGAACGGCTAATCGGTACGCCTCCAACAAGTCACCGCCGGTGGCAGATTCCGAGGCAATACCACACGGATTCGTGTGCTTGACGATGACGCACGTTCTGTCCGAAGACGGGTAATCGCAAGCGCATGAATACGCCGCTTCCGCATCCAAGTAGTTGTTGTACGACATCTCTTTACCGTGGTGCACGATGGATCGAGCGACGCCGGTACCCGATGACTCGGCCAACGTGCTGTCCGAATACACCGCCGCCGGTTGGTGCGGATTTTCCCCATATCTCAACTCGTTCAACAAAGTCATAGAAACCGTCTTCTCTGGAGCAGGTTTGCCGTGGCCGATGGAATCTTCTTGCCACAAATACTCCGCCACCGAGGCGTCGTAGGAAGCGCAGTGTTGGAACGCCTTCCACGCGAGCAACTTTTTGAAATCCAAATTGGAACCATCCTTCTTCAAGTTCTCCAACAACTCATCGTAATCGTTCGGATCGACGACAACGCTCACGTGCGGATGGTTCTTTGCCGCTGCTCGGATCATAGCCGGTCCACCGATGTCGATGTTCTCCACGCACTCCTCAAACGCCTTCCCGCCTAAAACCGTCTCTCGAAACGGATACAAGTTCACGACGACGACGTCGATTAAATCGATGTTGTGTTCTGAAATCTGCTTCATGTGCGTTTCATTCTCTCTTCTCGCTAAAATTCCGCCGTGAATCCCCGGGTGTAACGTTTTCACTCTTCCGTCCAACATCTCCGGAAACGAAGTCACCGAGTCCACCGAAGTCACCGGAATGTTCTTGTCTTGAATAAACTTGGCGGAGCCACCGGTGGAGATGACTTCAAAACCGAGAGCGACTAAACCGGAAGCTAACTCGTCCAAGTTCGTTTTATCGGAAACCGAAATCAAAGCTCTCGGTTTCGCCGATGATACGATCAAAGATGACGATCTTTCCCAAGAAGTTCTTCTTCTTCTTCTTCTCATCGTCGTCGCCGTCTTTTTTAAAAACAACTGAGATGACGATGGTGATTGAGTTCTGCTTTTCCGGCGGCTTGCTGCCACCACCAAAAAAGAAGACGACAAGGAAGAAGACGACAAGGAAGAAGAAGAAAAAGACATCATTAGTGTATTGTTCTTTATTATATAGTATTATATATTCTATGTGTGAGATGTTGTGTCGTTGTAAAAGTTGTGTTGTAAAAGAAGAAGAAGACGATGAAAAGTTTTTCGAAAAAGCCCTTCAACGAAACAAAACAAAACAAAGGGGCGAAAGACACCTTCGAAAAATTCAAAATTTTTACAAGATTTTGGTGTTTTTTGATGTGTGTGTGTTGATTTACGATTTTTAGATGATGGGTTACGATACGAGAGCACGATGATGAGTATCACAACAACAACAAAGCAGCAGCAGCACTCCTTCTTCTTTCTCATTTATTTCAACGCGCGAACGGCGATTCGAAGGGATTGGGACATGGGCACCAATCGAACTCTTCTCGCTAACGAAGCCGCCCCCTCGTCTTCGTCTTCGTACTGGCGAGAGGAGGACAAAGTCACTTTCGCGAAGCCTTGTTTACGAGTAGCAGCAGCATCAGTAGGATTGAACGCCTCGCGAGCGATGCGCCCGGTGGCAAAGCAGAACGACTGGTATAACTTATGCGAAGGTATCGCCTCCTTGACCAATACTGAGCTCTCTTTCGGAGGTTTGACTTTGATGGTTTCCAGGAATACCCAAAATTTGTCGCGGCGTTCTTTTCTCTCCTCCGGAGTGAGTTGTCTTTGTTGAAACTCCGGCGGTACGAGTTTGCTGGGATCTAATTTCGAATCTTTCGTCCCCACCGCGGTGGTATCCACGCCGCTATCTTTCTTCCTTTTCTTCGTCGACGGGTTCAATTTCTTCGCCGCTGTTCCGGCTGCTTCTCGCTCCGCGACGACGGCTTTCCTCTTGTTGTCGTTGTTGTTGTTCTCAACCGTCGTCGCTCCCGGCGTTTGGAGGTTCAACTTCTTCTTTGCCGTCACCACTGGCGTATCGATGATCACTGCTGCCTTCTTTCCTCGCGCACCTTTCGCAGCAGTCGCCGGAACGACGGTATCAGTGGTAGCACCAGCGGCATTAACGGCGCTTCTCTTGAGATTCTTCTCGCCGCTCTTTTTATTCGACTCGGCGCCGCTCGCCGGTTCGAGTTCGAAAGCGACGGGGGTTATTTGCTCGCTCTTTTGTGTGCGCTTCTGCGGCGCCGTCTTCGGCTCTTCCGTGGCCACGGCACCACCTTTCTTGCCTCTCGAAGCCGCGATCGTTGACCTCTTCTTGGTCGCTATTGCCGTCGCGGGAATCTCCTTCTCTTTCTCTATTTTTTCTTCTTCTTTCTTCGTTGCCGCCGCAACTTTCTCGGCGTTCGAAGCAGCATTCTTCCGCACCTTTTTCGTAGCGACAGCATCCACTGCTGGCGTCTTTGGAGTTTTCTCCGCCGCTGCCGTTTTTCTCTTCGCACCACCTGAAACCGCCTTGGTATTCGCAGTATTCGATGACTTCTTCGCTGCGTCGTTGTTAGTAGAAGAAGCAACAATATTCTTCAACAACGGCGGCGATGGAACTACGTTTTCCTTCTCCTTCTCGGCTTTCTTATTCTTCGCAGACCCAGTTAAAGACCCGAAAGTTGCTTTCAAGGCTGGTCTTGCGGCGGTTGGCGTCATCATCGTCGCTCTCGGTTTGTGCTTCACCCCGGACGAAGGCAACACTTCCGAGAAGTCTCTCAACGCCGACGGGCCTGGCGCGTGTCGAGAAACGAGCGGATCCCACGCCCAAGGAGCTAACTTGGCGAGTTCTTTCTGTTGTCGAGACATCGGGACTTGCAGTTGTTGCGGGTGTTTTGTATTTTTCGGAGACAATTTCCTCGTCGTCGTATTCTTCTTCTTATTCTTCTTCTCGTCGTTTTGTTCTTTTTCTTCCATATCTTGGTCTTCAGACTGTTGGTCACGTTGGTCGTCGTCGTCATCCGTCTCACCGTCGCTCTCACTGCTGCTCGAGGACGGCGAAACTTTGTTCGCGATCAGCGCATCCACCGGGCAATCTCGGGTGGATTCAGCTAACGCTAGAGCTAATTGTTGCCTCTCGGTTAATCGTTTCGTTGGCTGAGCACTCGTCGTCGTCATTCTTGTTTGTTGTTGTTGTTCAGATATATTTGAATATTCTCTCGTCTTCTGATTTTTGAGATGTGTTATATGCTTCTTCTTCTTAATAATATTTGATGACCAATCCCGGACGACGTATTCTCTCGAGTCAAAAACGACGACGACGAATCAACGGTTGAAGTTTTAAGAAGCGTTAGTTTGTTCTCTCCTCTCCTCGAATGGAATGGATGATATATAAAAGAAGATGTATGTAATAAACGAGCGCGGGGAATGAGGACTAATGAGTCTTTTATTATTTTGTGTGAGAAACGAAATTTTTTTGAAAAAAAGACCGTGTTGAAGAGAGTTTCTTTCTCAATAATATTGTTATAGTATTTCTTATTATTATATATATAAAATGAGTATCTCAGATATCAGTGTGTATCTCGAACAACAACATAATGCATGTAGTAGCACATGCGTTGCGTTTATATTACTCCACTATTATTATTTTTCATCTCTTCTCTTTACTTCTAGTGCGTTGATGAAATGCGCGTTTTGGTTTCGAAAAAGCTAATGTTCGGCCAGCTCCAAAAAGCTGACTGTACACCTTTTTCTCGAACAAAAACACCTTTCACCCCCCAGTTAAGCAGAAAAGGATTACTTCGGCTTGTACGCAGCCTTCGCTTTCTCGTATCTGACCTTATCGGCGTCCGCCTTCTTGTTGTACGGCACCTTTTCGGAATCAGACATGGCTCTCCACAATTCGCCGAGCTTCTTGCCGACTTCGGTCACCTTCATGTCCGGGTTCGCTTTGACAACCTTCGCTCTTTGGTCGTTCATGAAGAAAAAGTACGCGGACAAGTTTCTTTTCGGCGCGTTCGGGTCTTTCACCTTCTTCACTTTCTTCACCTTCTTCGGGGATTTCGCTGGAGTCTTGGCCATTTTGTGTATGTGTTGTTTTTAAAAACTGTTTTAGAGAGAAGCGATGAAATGGTCAGTCTCTGGCTGTTTTGATTTGCTGAGGAAAATTTTGTTTTTTGCCCCCCCTTTTTTTTCTCTCTTTTTTTCTCTCGTTTTTCAAAAATTTGAGTGAAAAAATCAGTCCTTTTTTCTCTCTTTTTTGAGAGAAGAAGCACGTCGAAGGAGAACGTTGAGAAGAATCTAAAGAGAAAATTAAATCGTCTCTTCTTCTCTGGCCACATTTAACAGGTGAAAACGTATCCGATCAACGGGGAGAAGAACGTAAACTGTTCTCTCGATCGATTTCTGTCCATTTTGATAGGTATTTTTCATATCTTCTGGGGTACATTGTCCCGTTTTTTTTCGAATGAGAAATTTCTTCAAGCGCGTGATCTCTCCTCTATAATTGTCTCTTTTGAACAAAGAGACAATTATATGGGAGCTAACAGAAATTGGCACACTCTTTCTCCTTCTTAACGCGTAGAAAAACGAACAACGAGGAACGAATGATGAACAAAAATGAAAGGTACAGGATACCCGCTCATTTTCCGTTCTTTTCGTGCGAGAATAAAAACGATTTATTTTGTATTTGTGCGTACCTTACGTGACTGCTTCTTTAAAAGAATGAAGAAAGTTTGAATTCATCAATTCTTTCGTATTTGCACACAAAAAAAACACCCCCTTTGTGAACTGATTTTTTGCTTCTTTTTCACGAGAAGATTTTTTCATCAGCTCTTTTTCTTTCTCTTCTTTTTTCTCCTTTTTTTGATTGAAAAAAGAGAGAAAAAAAGAGAAACCAACAACGAGAGACATCATTCATTCATTTCACTCACACGCATATAGTATATATATATATATTAATAAAGAACAGCAGCAAATAATAATAATAATGGGAGCAAAAAGCCGAAGAAAGAAACCAGAGGTGAAAGAAAACAATCGAAAACGAATAGAGAAGATACAAGAGTCGAAGAAGAAACAGAAGAAAATTTCTTCTTCCGGCGGCGACTTTCACGACGATGATGGAAAAAATAAAAATGGAACCACAAAGAACAACAACAACAACAGGAACACTAATGGTGGTGGTGGTGGTGCTTTTGGTGCTGGTATAATCGAGGCGGTGCCGATTCTAGCCTCTTACCGTGACGATGCTTTTGGGGGTCTTTTCGTTGCCATGGCATATTGTAAGGAGATGAAAATGGTGTTGTTAGTGGATGATGGGAGTAAAAAGAGTTTGGTGGTGTCTGTTTTCGGCGGCGGTGTGGGAGAAAAAAGAGAATTTAAAGCGGAAGACACGATACGAGCGATGGCGTTTTCGCGATGCGGCAATTACTTTGCCGTTTCCGGGGACGATAAGAGAGTGTGCATCTTTGAAAGAAAGAAGGGAGAAGACCAAGAGGGAGGAGATTTTTATTACTCGCTCGCGAACACGCGTTTGGCGAATAAGAAAGTCACCTCGGTGACATTTACTTTAGATTCCAAACATATCGTTTACAGCGATAAATACGGCGACGTGCGCGTCAGTGAGGTTTTAACACCAGTGAACGACACCAATAAAGACATTACAACGACAACAACAACAAAAGACGAGAAAATCGACGCGGAGGGCGGCGATGCGGAAACGGGCGTTTTCGACAAACTTCTCCTAGGACACACAGGAACGGTGGTGACGAGCGTATGCGTCGTCGACGGCGTTACAAAAGACGACAAAAAAGAAGAATTCGTGTGCACGGCAGATCAAGAAGGAAAGATACGAGTCACGAGAATGCCTCCAGCTGATCTCCGCACGGATATCGAAGGTTCGGGATTTGACATTCAATCGTTTTGCTTTGGGCACCAAGGATTCGTGGCGAAAGTAGTCCCCGCGTTTTCGAAAAATAAAAATATCATCGTTTCCGCAGGTGGCGACGGGACAATACGCGCGTGGGATTGTTTGACAGGCAAACAGGTTTCTAAAACCGTGAAATGTACTCCGGAGATTCCAGTGCAAGACTTGGACGTGATGCCAACCGATGATGAAAACTCTATTTCGGTTGTCGCGATACTTGAAAACGGGAAGAAGTTTGGCGCGCTTATGTTCGTGAACGAACTCGCCGGAAAAGAAGACGAAATCCTCAAACATGACGCAGAATCAAGCGATGCGAATGTTTGCGCTATGCGTGCTCCGGTTTGTGTAGTTTTGGAAAATAGCTCGGAAGAGGAAGAAGGAGTTGAGAAAAAGTACGTAAAGTGTGTAGGACGAATTGGAGAGGAAGAAGTGATGGAAATCAAAATCGTGGAGGAAGAAGTTCAAAGAGGGATAAAAGCGAGCGAGTTCTTTGACAGCAAGTTTTAATATACTATAGTACTTATAGCAGCGCTTTTAGTCCAAGCAAGAATTACCATCTAATGCCTCTTTTTCTATTAGGATTCTATATTTGCTTACTTTATACGTTACGTACACACTATTACGGAAACCTTTGAAACTGCGAAAAGTCTGGCGCACGTTTCTCCAGGAACGCTCTCCTCCCTTCGGCACCTTCGCCGCTTTGATAAAACAACATAGTTGCGGACCCGCCTAAATCTTGAATGCCAGCTTGCCCATCCTCAGCCGCGTTCAGCGCGTTCTTCGTTAATCGCAAAGCTGTCGGCGAGTTCCGCAAAATTTCTCTACACCACGTCGCCGTTTCTCGCTCTAAATCTTTCAAAGGTACGACGCAGTTGACTAATCCCATATTCAACGCCTCTTTCGCGTCGTACATTCTCGCTAAAAACCACATCTCTCTCGCTTTCTTCTGCCCTATTAGCCGCGCCATGTGCGTGGACCCGTATCCCGCATCGAACGACCCAACTTTTGGTCCAGTCTGTCCAAACACCGCGTTGTCCGCCGCGATGGTCAAATCGCAAATCATATGTAAGATGTGTCCGCCGCCGACGCAATATCCAGCCACCGACGCGATCACTGGTTTCGGCAATCGACGAATTTGCATCTGTAAATCCAAAACGTTTAATCTCGGAACTTTTTTTCCTCCTCGTTCCTCCCTCTCATCCACGTAGCCACCGTCACCTCGTACGCTCTGATCTCCTCCGGAACAAAACGCCAAGTCTCCGGCGCCGCGCAACACAACCACCCCGACTGTCGCGTCGTCTCTCGCGTCATCAAAACATCTCTGCATTTCCTTGATTGTTTTTGGCGTGAATGCGTTTCTTTTCTCCGGTCTGTTGATGGTGATTCGTGCAATCTTTCCTCCTTCTCTCCTCATATCTTCGATTTTCGATTTCTCGTAAATCACTTCTTCCAATATCGGTTTCGTGTGCATCAAATGTGAAAACTCCGTTTCCGGAACGCACTCTTCCCAACACACCGGTTCTTGGGAGACGTACCCGTGCATTTTCTCGTACGACGTCGGTTCCCCAGTCGCCGAGGCGTACGTGTTACTACTCGTTCGATGCGTGGTCATCATGCTCGTCGTCGTCTGATGAATGCGCGCGTTGTTGTTGTTGAAATTGGATAAAAAATCTCGTCCATTGTCGTCCTCGAAATCGTGAAACGTCGAAAACGCGTTTTGTTGTGAATGAAGAAGAACGTGGTCTCGAATCGATTGCACTCTCCGTCTCGCGTTGTTATTGTTGTTGTTGTTGTTGTTAGTACTCTCCATTTTATTATTCGTACACAGAAGAGTACTACTACTAAATTCTTCTTCTTGTATTCCTCAAACAAAAAAGTCGCGTGTCGTTGTGATGAGTACTTTTTGTTTGTTTGTTGAACACAAAAAAGAAGGAAAAAGATTTCAAAAAACCAAAAAAGTAAAACGTGAAGATATCTCTTCATTTTTGTTCGCACAACACGCGCGCTTATTCACATTACAGTTTTAGTAATGACGACGACGATTCAGACGATTCAGACGATGATTTTAACAACAACAACACCGAAAATATCGACGATGAGAACGAGTCTTTCGAGTGCAGCAGGAGGAAAAGGAAAAGGAGGAAAAGGAGGACAAAAACTTTTTGTCCATCATCATCGACAGAAGTCGTTCGAAGTTCGAGCGACGTCCTCGTCGTCCACGTCCACTTCCTCTTCCTCCTCGATCTCCTCTTCGTCAAATACGATATTATCCAACACGCCGAACGGAGTGCTCTTCTCCTCGAACAGCTCGAAGAACCACAACGATTATTCCATCGCTTTAGATAAACTGAGAGCGTCTGGGTGCGAAGTCTACGACGTCGGGTCGAGGTTTCTCTCCAAAGGCGACCGAGGCGAGGACGTGAAAGCGTTGCAGGCTTTGTTAATGAGCGAGGGATTGCTAAGCAAAGACGTCGCACCGACCGGGATTTTCGACGAAGGCACGAAAACGGCGTTGCAAAGTTGGCAAGTGAGACGGTGTTTACCGAATCACGGCGCGTTTGGCGATTTGTGTCGATTGGCGTATCTCGACGAAAAGCGGTTGGAAATGAAGTCGCTGTTGTCGAGCCCTTTGCCGCCGGATAGAAGGAAATGGAAAGAGGCGGCGGTATATCAGCCACAACCGATGCCGAAGAGAGCGAAAAGTGGGGGTATTATGTCGCTGAATAGTCCAATGTCGTGGGTACAAGTGACGATCGGGGCGCTCGTCGGAGCGACGATTTTATCCGCCGCTTTGGTTTTACCAAACATAGACATGGACGAAATCGCGAATCGCCCGGACGAGTTGACCGACGAAGAAGAGGCGTACGCGATGAAGATTTTGAACGGCGTTCCGAAGAAGAAAGTAGAAGAAGAAAAAGGAGAGAAAGATGACGAATAAATAACAAGAATAATACTTTAACAATTGCCCGCTATGCTATACTACATTTTTATAAATGCCACTCCTGTGTGCCCGCTAAAAAACGCTAAAAAACTGCTATCGACTTTTATACTCTCTTCTTTTAGAATTAAACTCCTCGAAATCCTTGACCGTCATGTGAACTCCCACCTCTAATAAGTGCTCTGCTTTTTGAGAAGTCATAACACCAACGACAAAACATCCCGCCGCCACTGCAGCCGTCGCTCCACTCGGCGAATCTTCAAAAACGATGCAATCCTTCGCGTCTTCAATCGGGTCTAGTCCCAGCAAACGCAAGCCGTCGATGTACGGTTGCGGATGCGGCTTGGCGTGTTCACACTCGCCACCTAACACGACTAACTCTTTGAACCAAACGTCTAATTGCAGCGCTTTTAGCATCATATCTGCGTTTTCTCTCGGTGCGTTTGTGACTGCTATTTTTGGTATTTTCTCAGCATCTATTTGGCTCATCAACTCTGAAAGTCCATTCAGTCTCCGTAAAGATGTAATCGCTCGTCTTCTGTATTCTTTTTCCTTCTCTGTCCACATTCTCTCGCGCTCTTCTTCGCTTAAATCCGGATATAAGTTGTTGAATATGATTGGATTTGACCCTCCGGCTATGTGTTTCCGAAAGAAGTCGTGGTCGATTGGCTTTCGAGATGGATTTTTCACCGATGGAACTTTCATAATCAACTCTTGAAAACATTCGAAGTGCACCGGGTCGGAATCACAGAGCGTGCCATCGATGTCGAATAAAAACGCTTTCGGATTCGAGGGCGGTTTTTTTAGTACCATCGTCGGCAACACTCTCATCTTCACAATGTGCAGAACACCTTCTGAGCTTCTTCTCTTTCTCTTCTCTCTTTTTTTCCTTTGTTTTGCAATGGTGTTTTGTTTGCAACACATTTCTTCTCTCGTCCAATTTCTTGGGTGATTCTTCAAAACACACAACAACAACAGTGTAGTGTGTAAAAGTTGTTTAATAATAGTAATACTACTAATGGCATCTCAAACACTGCCACCACATCCGTGTTCATCTCCGACGCGAAAAGAAGACAAAGAAGAAGAAGAAGAAGTTGCTTTGTTCTTCAAGAAGAAGAAGAATTCATCAATTCGTCGAAACACCAATACTAACAAGAAGAACAAACGAAAGAAGACAAACGAAGAAGAAGAAGAAGAAGAAGAAGAAGAAGATGATATCGACGACGTTTCCGTGAGAGTACAGAAAGCGAAAGAGCGCTTGAATGAACGCCAGGAGATGTCTAAAGTCGGTCAGAGTAAAGGTGTGGACAGTGAGTTGCTCTTATTAGGCGACACGAAAGAGCGAGAGGCAAAAGCGAGAGAACGAGAGTTGTTGTTGAAAGAACAACAAGAAAAGAAAGAGAGGAGCGGTGGCGGGGAAGTGCAACTGGCGTTTGGAGCGGGAGCGAAAGGAGGATTAACGATAATGCAGAACGAAAATAATAGCAACTACAACGAAGACCCACAAATGCAATTGTACGTGGAGGAAGAGTTAGAGAAGCGACGACGGGAACGGGAAGAGGCGCAACAACAAAAAGACGGCGACGGCGAGGACGAACGAGAACGAAACGAAGGAGGAGACAGAGGCGATTTTCACTCGTTACAAAAAGCCAAAGAGGATTTGTGGAAAACGGAAACGTACTACGCGAACGCCGCGCAAAAACGGAAAGACGACATCGCTCGCAAAGAAACTGCGGATAGAAATTTAACCGGCATAACCGAGGTTGAAATATCCCAATTCGAACGAGTGAAAATGTTACAAGCGACCGAAGACGCCAAGAAGCGAATACAACGCCAAAAAAATAAAGAAGACGCCGCCGACGACGAAGGAGAAGAGTGGATCGATTTAGGCGTCAAAAGCGACGAGGCTTTGGAAATCGAGAAGAAGAAAGAAAGAATGGTCGCCAAAGCTAAAGGACTCGGGTTTAGAAAGTTTGGGAAGAAGAAAAGCGGATGATGATTAGATGTTAGTTTTTACGAGTAGCGATAAGAATAGTTTTGTGCCCTGTGGTTTCTTTCCAAGTTGTTTGTTTGTGGTAGTTTTAGCGTGGTCTTAGCTGTGTTGTGTGAATCTAGTGGAAAAGAAATGGACACATGTAAAGCTTTCCTTCTGGTACCTCAACGAACTTTTTTCTTTTCATCATCACATTTTGTCCAAAACCGGCATAAAAAACTTTTTATCATCTCTAACACATGAGCGATGAAAATCTTCCTCTGATTAGCTATCGAAGGTTAAAATCAAACGATGAAGAAGAACTCGCTCGGTTAAAATACGCGCTCGTGGACAGCGAATATGGATTTTTCCAGTTGGTCGTCGACGACGATTCAGACGACACGAGTAAATTCGGGAAAGATATCAAACGAGTTTACGATTCTGGAAGAAAGTTCTTCAAAGAACTCAGCGAGGACGAGAAGAAGCAATACGTACACACGCAATACGAGACGTTTGAGACCGGTGGGTACGTTCCTTTATTCGAAGAGTACGCGTATAAAGCGAACGAAATCGCGTGCGTGGAGTCTTTTGATTTGGTCAGAGATATCGAAGAAAATGAGAAAGATGAAGAAGACGAAAATAATGAAACAGAGGATGATTTTACGAAACAACCATCCGGCGCGAGAGGAAGAATCGATTGGCCCGTTGAAGTTCCGGAGATGAAAAATGCGTTCAACATCTTCTACCGAAAATGCGACGAGATCGCGCGAGTTTTGTTCTTGTCGTTTGCAAAGGCACTGTCTATAAAAGACGAACGCGCGTTTGAGAAGCACTTTTCGAGAGATTCTCACTGCGCCATGCGGTTCATGCGATATCCTAATAATGATAATAATAATAATAATAATAACGATAAGAAGAAGAACAAGAGCAAGTCTAGCGACGACGCAAAAGAGGTGGGCGTGTCAGAACACACGGACTTTGAGATGATGACTTTCTTGCATCAGAATGAACGCGGTTTGTACGTGAAGAAACGGAGAGGAAAAAACAGAGACGAAGAAGGCGAATGGATGTCTGCCCCAGTTTTGCAGGAAGACGAGGCAAAGTTTTTAGTAATCATTAGCGATGGATTAGAAGCGTTCACGAATGGAACGTACAAAGCGACACCGCATCGAGTAGAGCGACCCGAGAACAGGGAAAGATTTTCCATCGTTCGCTTTAACGGTGTCAACGCGGAGACGCAGGTAAACCCGTTGCCTGACTTTGTTGGAGCTAAAAGAAAGCGAGGTGAAGCGATGACAACACAGCTCGATTTAATCACGACAAAAGTTAAAGAAGCGGATAGAAATCTGAAAGACCTCGTGAAAAGAAAGAAACATCCCAAGGAGGCGTTAACGGCAAACCCCGAACGGTTCGCTCAACTCTTAATTTTGGCGAAAGACGACGACGCGCAGTGGCATATTTGTTTAGCGTTACACAAATCGGGAGAGTTCGCAGAGCGATACACCGGTTTCATAGGAAAAGTAGAAACGTGGTACGACATTAACGCGTTAGCAGAAACGTCAATTTTTGCCGCCTGCGAAGCCTTGGAAGAGAACATTACTATGCCGGAAAATGCGAAAGCACGGGTCACTGAGAAAGCTCGATTTCGATTTCACGGATGGTTAAAAGAGAGCAAGGTGGCGATTGAACACGAGTGCGTGTTGATTTTAAACAACTCGAGAGAAAAAGAAGCGTTATTGAAAGATTACACGGAGTTGAGTGTGTCCGCCAAGGAAACAATCCGCGTGATTCCCAAATGGTTCAAAGTTGAAGACATACCGTATGCAGAAATGCCCGAAGACGATATGCACTGGTATCCGAAGGTGATAGAGGCGTTAATCGTCGACGAGGAGAAGAAGATTCACGGCGGCTATTTCACGTTTGACGAAGCCTCTGGCGCGTTGAAAGAATTTGAAATCAAGACGTATCCGAAAGTGTAGTCGTCTTAGGATGGACGATTCAGTATTATTAGAGCAGTAAAGAAAACTTTAGCACGCATGAGCGAAGTCCAAAATAGTTTGGTTGAAAGTATGTAAAAAAAGAAGAAGAGACGTGTGTACTCATACGAGAGAAAAAAACCCATCCGTCGTCCTCATAAAATTTGTGTTGTTCTCGTTTGTTGTCAACTTAAATGAACCCTCCGTTCATCCAAATGACGCCACAACAACAGCAACAGCAACAGAGAGGATTTCTTTTGCTCTTTTTGCTCTTCTTTTTCGTGTTAACTTCTGGCCCGGGAGCTGGAGAGTTGAGACATAACGCGCGACGAAACCGCATGGACAGTTTCCAGGAAGACAAGAAGAACTTTGAGTTGAAGAAATCAAACGTGAAAGATACAATCATATTAGACTTGTCCAAATCGAACGAGATTTTGGAATTAGAGAACAAGCAGTTGAAAATAAGCGTGATTGGATTGATGCAAAAGTTACGAGAAACAGAGAGAGAAGGAGGAAAAGGAGAGAATTTCATATCTGAGTTGAAGGAAGAGTTCAATTTGACAAAAATCTCTGGACTAGGCAGTGTTGGACCTTCTTCTTCTTCTTCTTCTTCTTCTTCTTCTTCGAGAGGGAGCAGTAGCACTAAAAGTAACGAAAAGGAGGTGATATTAGAACTCCCCGGTAGGACATTAGATGATGCAAGGATGCGGCACAAAGAAGAGGGAGAAGGAGGAGGAAGAGAAGGAGAAAGCGCTTCCTCGGGGAGGCAAGTTCCTCGACGCGCCTTTGTACCTTCTTAGTAGTTTGTTGTGTAACATGTACAATGCATATAGAATAAATAATATAACTATAATGGCTAACACTGAATCTAGTATTCACATCAATACACTATTCTTCTTTTAAAGCTTCAACGGACTTTGAGAATTGAGGTTCTGTTAGTAGTCGTGTCGCCTTCGCTACGTTTTTGTTGCCCGCTCGAAGAAGAATTCGGCCCAATGCGATACTTCCCCGGAGCGAGACGGTTCGGCGAGTGATTTCGCGTGATGTCACCCAGTACTACTCTGCTCGTTGGTAAGGATGAGTAAAGTTTCGCGACGAACGGTGCTCGCGGCGCCGATGTTTTCTTCTCTTTAAAAATTTTCGTGTTCACTTTTGTAGCCTCTTCAAAATCATCCATCACCACGTTCACATTCGACGACTTCATCTTCTTCATCTGATCGTTTCCTCCTAAATCGTCGTTCGCGCCACTGTTACTATTGTATCTTCTATTGTTCGATGGCAGGTTCGGATTTCTGTTTTCCTTATCTCCGTCTTCCTCGTCCTCGTACACTTCCAGTGCTGTTTTCTGTTGAGAAAGATTTTTGAAATTATTTAAATTCAAAGACGATGGCGACGTTGTCGTCGTTGATGGTTTTTGCGCGACTCTCTGCCTTTTCCTCGCGGAAGAATCCAATGCAGCAGCATTCGGAGTGGTGTTCTCTTCGATGATATGTAACGCGCTCATATTATTATTATTTTCTCCTTCTTCTTCTATCCTCTGATCTGATATGTATATAATCTAAAGCGGCCTTGGGTAGTTTATCTGAAGTTTTTTGAATTTTTTTGGTTCTTTCTTGCGAGAGGAGGACCTTTCGCAGTCCATTTCTTAATTTGATCTTTTGCTTCTGTCTCTGCTTGACTTCCTCCTTTCGTTGTGGGTGAGAAACCAACACAAATTTCCTTATAATAAATCGCACACTATGTCCTTCGCGGTCTCTACTTCCTCGTTTGCCGGCGCCAAGGTTGCCTTGCGCAAACAACAAAATGTTCAAAAGAAGCAATCCACGATGGTTCGCGCGGCGGCCGTTTCGGGTGAAGTTCCGGTGCGTCGATATAGTTTTTTTTTTCTCACTCGATGGCTGTACCGCTTAAAAAGGAAGAGAGGAAACACGACAGAGAGACAAAATGTCGCGGAGATGAGTCTCGAAGGAGCATTCGCGAACGGTTTTGCGGTTCATAAACCAAATAGAAACGTTCATGAGTGTTGTTTCGATATGATTCCGGCGCGTTTTGATTGATGCGTTGGATCTTTTCATCTCTAAACTCTCGTTTTACGCGCGTCATTTTCGGGTATAATCATCATCACCAATCGAGAGACGACGATATAGAGGGAAGAGAGAGAGCAAAAAACAGGCCAAAAAACAAAGAGAGATATCGCGGGATCTCCTCCTCATCCGCGAGTAATCTCGGGGCAGATTAGTCTCCTCGTTTGGTCTCGCGAGATTATATTTGGATACTCGACCCAATAATAATAGATATTTGATATCCTTCCGCGTTTGGATGGATAGAGAAGGGCCGTTTTCGGTGTGCTCGTCTGTCGTCCACAGCGTTCTTGCGTGAAAATCCAGAGTCGACGTTGGCCGCTTGAAAGTTGTTATCTCTTTCTCTTTCTCCGACCAAAAAAAAGAAAGAGAAGAGGAAATTCCTCTGCTCTCAAAATAAATTTTCCCCGCTAAAAAAAAAAACAAAACTGACGAGAACTTTTTTTTTCTAAATAAAAATATCACAGGACATGGCTAAACGTAACGTGATGAACTTGCTGCTCGTCGGTGCGCTCGGTCTTCCGGGTACGACTTTGTTGGGTGGCTTCGCGTACTACTTCGTCCCGCCGTCTGCGGGTGGTGGTGGCGCTGGCCAAGCGGCGAAGGACGCTGCCGGTAACGACATTAAGCAAGCGACTTGGTTGAAGAACCACTTGCCGGGTGATTACACTTTGTCGCAAGGTTTGAAGGGTGACGCGACGTACTTGATGGTCGATGCGGGGGGTAAAATTCGTGACTTTGGTATCAACGCCGTGTGCACGCACTTGGGTTGCGTCGTTCCGTGGAACAAGGCGGAGAACAAATTTAAATGCCCGTGCCACGGCTCCCAATACAACGCCGACGGTATGGTTATCCGTGGCCCGGCCCCGTTGTCTTTGGCTTTAGCGCACTTGACCATCGACGCCTCCGACACCGTCATCTTTTCCCCGTGGACTGAGACTGACTTCAGAACTGGCTTGGCCCCGTGGTGGAAGTAAGAAGAGAAAGAGAGAGTAAAAAGTAAAAGAAGCAAAAAAAATAAACAATCCCGAACGTAAAAAGTATAAATATTTAGCAGCTTATATAAATTTGCGGAGAGAGAGGAACAACAACTTTGTATCAAGAGAGAGAAGAAGTATCATGAGGAGGAGGTGAGAGATGAGGAGGAGAGAGTGAGAGTTTTTAGAAGAGCGTTTTAATTTCTCTATAAAACATAATCTATTATATATCACAACATAATGTTTCGCATAAATAGTTCGCCGCTGGTTACAACTCGTTAAGCTTGTTATTATTGCTACCATATAAAAGGGAGAAAGGAAGGTGGAAGATAAAACCATATTATTAAGTGGGACGTTTACCTATTATTACTCATTTTTCATCGCTTTGCCCATATCGTTCGCGCTCTCACGACTTCGGTTTGTTTTTCGTCGCTCTTTTTCGTCAACGTGTGCGCCAAGAAAACGCTGTCTCCAACGTTTGAAGAGGTATCTTCGCAACACACGGCTTCGATAACGTCCCCAAAATTACACTCTGCTTTGAACTCGATGATTAACTCTTTCAACTCGTACTCGTCCCGGTACGATTGCGGCACTGACTCTAACAACCATTCCGTGTAGATGCAGTTATTTACGTGTCCATTCATATCTAAATCACTTCTTCTCGTGTAATGCACTACCGGGACCGAGCACTGCGATCCTTCAATCGCACCAATATCTCTCGCATCTGGCAACTTTTCTACTTCGTATTCGCTTCCCATGATTGGTTCGTTGCACCACTGTTGTAATTGAAAATCCTCGACGACTTGCGATGGAATTCGACCCATTCTTCGCGTTTTCAAATTAAACGCTATCCATTGACTCGTAGCCTTACCCACGCGTTTTTCTGTTTCGTTGTTGACCAAATCCCAGTCTCTTCGGGCGGCTACTCTACCTTGCGACTCAAACCACGTCTTTACGACGACTTGGTCGCCCCATTTCGGATATTCAAAGATGTCCAAATGTAATCGCGTGCAGACCCACGCCATGTCCACCTTGCGCATGTCTTCTGGCATAGACTGCGAGCGGCCCCACAAACCTTGGGCATGGTTGCACGCGCACTCCTGGGATATTCTCGCCATGGTACCCATATCTGCCAACTTATTCGGACCAACTTCATCGAAACGAATAGGAAATGTTTCTGTGAACACCCTCCCTTCCTCTGTGAATTCTCTCGCGGCCCAAGTAGGGACTTGTTCTGTTGTATTTTTTGCCTCCTCTTCTTCTTCAACCGCAGAAGCTGCTGCTGCTGCTCCCGTGGCGTTCGTTTTTCTTTTTGTCCTTTCATTTCTTCTTCTAATAACGTTTCTGTTTTTGTTGTTCGTCATCGTAAACGACGACGAAGAAGGAGAAGAAGAAGAAGAAGCCGAGCATTTTGGCGTCCGTCTGTTACTTATTGTCGCCGAGGAAGACGTTCTCGTGCAGCGCGTCAAAGGCATTGTCGAAGAAGAAGAGGAAGAAGAAGAAGAGGAAAAAGTCATCGCTCTCTTCTCTCTATCTCTTTTTTACTAATTTTCTTTCTTTCTCTCTTTTGCCGCGCTCGGTGAGATAGATGATTCGAACGTTTTGCCAGCTGTGGTACTGTTTTCGCGCGAACCGATCGAGTTCGAAACTGCCGCGTATCTGTCTGTCTGTGTGATGGAGAAGAGTATGTATGTAAGTGCCGGCGGGTGGGACAAGAGTTTTGTTTTTTATGATGATGGAGTGATGAACTCACAAAACAACACAACAACGAAAAAAGCGCTGACCCCATTTTTAACCAATCAAGAGCCAGGCCAGTCCCACAAACAAAGCAAAGGAGTGCGTGTGTGTGTTGTCCCTCTTTTTCGTTCGTTTTCCCCCCTTTTTTCGAACGAAACGATTCACACACGCAGCAAAACACACCATAATAACACAAGCATAAAATATCTTATTTAAAGAATAATGTTTACCTATCTCATACACGGCTTGTGCGAAGGGTGGACGTTTTCGAAACCGGAGATGCGGATTTTAATCGTAGGTTTAGACTCGTCCGGGAAAACCTCCATGTTGGAGAAAATGAAGGAAATGTTTAGCGATTTGCAACCGATTCCAAAAGAACACATCAAACCAACCGTCGGTTTAAACGTCGCGAAAATAGAAGACTTTCTGGGCGTCCAGTGGACGTTTTGGGATTTAGGAGGCTTGGAAAGATTGAGACCGATTTGGTTGAAGTATTATCGAGAATCGCACGGGATTTTTTTCCTCGTCGACTCCACGGACGAGACGAGAATAGACGACGCGAGAGTGGTGTGCAATCGAATGTTGGCGAACACAGATTTGCAAAACGCGCCGGTGTTGATTGTGGCGAATAAAATAGACGAGAGCGGACCGGAAGGATTGACGATGGTGAAAACGGCGTTTGAACACAGCGCTTTGAATAGTAATAGCAACGATACCACTAGTAAAGATGGAAGAACAGACGGGACAACAACGACATCGCTCGCGAAGAATGGTATCCTCGATAATACGAAGAAGAAGAAAAAGAAGAAAGAAGACGCTTCGGCGACGCCGATTGCAAAGAGAGTGATGGGTGCGAGCGCGTTTACCGGAGTAGGCATAAAAGAAGCCGTAGAGTGGATGTGTAACGCAGTGAATGGCTCAGAGCGACAACGAGAATTAGATTTTGTATGAATATCAGTTTGCCGCGCGTTGATTTCAAAAATACATAAAAGTATTACTTCTTTTGCTTCTTGAGCGCCGGACCTCCTGATTCGTTCTTCGAAAAGGAAAAGCACATGGATTTTCCTTCCACGGTCTTGGCGGATTTCTCGTTCAGTTTCCACGTTTTGCTTCCGTCCAAATCACTCCCAGTGAAGTTCTTCAAATCATCCCTGGTTTTTGCATTTACTTTCGCGCAATATCGCGCGGCACAGCCTCGACCAAACTTGGCGTCGAACGTCGAACCTTCGATGACCATGTCGAAAACTTCCACGTTGTTCTCTTCGAGCAACTTTCTGTCCAGAACCTTTGAATACTCCTGAGAGGCCACGTTGAGAATAAAACGCTGCTCTTTTTTACTATCGCTACTTTTGCTACTACTCGTTCGTTCTTGCTCGTCCAAATCTCTAATCAAGCTCTCGGTCATTTCTTTCGACCAAAACGCAGCTAACCCGCCTTTCGTATCTTTGGTTGCTTTCAACCCTTTCGTCTTCATCTCCAGCCTGTATTGTTTTATCAAATCTAACGGTTTCAATAAACCGTACAAAGGATCGACGATCCGCAAATGAGTCTGTAAATAATTCAGCTCTTTCTCGTTCAACGAAGAGCACGATAATCCTTTGTAAGCTGGGCCATCAAAAGCGAACCCGCACGGGTATTCCGTTTGCTTTTCCCACACTTTGTATCTCTCCAAATTCGTGTTGGCAATCGCAGTCGAGACTTCCAAAGTAGACGCGAGTTGATTGGCGCTCATTTTCCTCAGTTCGCTCAATAAAATCTCCATCGTTTTCTGCATGGATGGCGTGGATGTTTTCAAACTCTTCGCGAGCGATTTCGGGACGGTTAGCGTCTTCGCAGGGGAGAGGATGATTAACATGATGATGATGATGATGATGATGATGATTCAGGACGACGATGAGAAGAAGATGTGTCGTTACATTGTTTCTTTTTCCCTTTTTTCCAAGCAAACAAAAATCGTCGTCAAAGTTAAAAGTACGTAAAAGTAACGCCAATTTTTTTTTCGGAATCATAAGAAAACGATGAGTGATGTTGATCAACAAAGGGATGAAGTCACGTTCAAGAAACTCTTCCCTGGATTACAGAGAAGTGGTACACAAATCAGAGCTCCGGAGAGACCAAATCTGAGAGTGATTTGTTTCGCCAACGCGGGAAATGCAGAGGACTTGTTCACGAACGAAGGCTTGGGGGAGCGACGAATCGTGTCTCCTCTGTTGACGTTTTGTAAGAACTACAAAGCGGAGTTGTTGTCGGTGCAATTACCGGGAAGAGGATCCAGACGTAACGAACCGTGGGACGAGCCGAAAATACAAACGGTTATTCGAGAAATTGCACCAACGCTCGCGAACGAATTGCGAGACGTGCCGTACGTCGTCGTCGGTCATTCCGTGGGATGCTGGCTTGCGGTACAACTCGTGGACGTTTTGAAAAGCACATACGGCGTCAATGAGCCGCTACATTTTTTCCTTTCAAACTTCCCAGCGCCGACGATTGAGGACAAAGACAAGCCTTGGCGCAAAAATAAGCACTTATCCGAACGAGAGTTTCAAGACGAATGTCGTCGATGGGACGTTCAAGAAGTGGTGTTCACTGGCATCTGGAAGATTTACCATCCGCTCATGCGCGCGGATTTTTGTCTCTTTGATAGCTACGAGAACGATTTGAAGGAGAAGACGTTCACCTCAGACGTGACTGCGTTTCATGGCACGAACGACAGAATGATCTCAAAAAGTATGGTCGAAAAATGGGAAACGATGACAACCGGCGCGTTTGCGCTCGAAATTGTACAAGGCGGTAACCATTTATTCCCTCTCGAAAAGGAAAGCAAAATCGATTGGTTGAAACGCATCGTTGCAGTCATAGAAGCAAAAGTCATGCCAAGCATCGTCGCTTAAAGAAGGTGAAGACGATTGTTTACTATGAACTACCGTAACGAGTGCAATTACGAGCATTATTTCTTATATATCTACTATCACGTACACCTCCGTTGAACCATCCTCTGCGACGTGAATTTGCATTTCCGAATACGTAATCGCCTTGACTTCCGTGCCTTGTTCGTGCACGCCATCGACGAACAAATCTCCCGCGACGATACCTTCAATCGTCCATCGATTTACTTCTTCTCCTAGATTTCCTTTATTTTCTCGAAACTCGTTGATTTGGATTTTCGTGCACACTAAACTCTCCGTGTGGAACACGAACAACAACTCGTCCAAGAATGCGAATAAGAGCGACTTCAAGTCGTGCGCGGAGCACTCAAATTTTCTATACACTTTCGGCGTTTCCGATATATTATGAAGTGGCGTCATGTAGTCGAACATTCCCAGAGCTGACCAAGCGAACGCGGTGGTGATGGAGTCGCCCCAGCTTTTGATTTGAATATCCGCCGTGTGGTCTTTGTATTCGTATTGATTTTTAGTTGCAGCGGTGGTGTCGTAGCTCACGATTGGTTCTGTCGAAAGAAAACACGCTGTTGTTGTTGTTGCTGTTGTTGTTGCATTCGCGCCCGTTCTCGTCCTCTTATCCCCATCATTAGCATCCCCATCATATTCGCCCTCGTTGGTGGTGTTCATCATCATCACCACCACATTCTTCTTCATGGGTTTGTCGTTTGTTTTCGCTCTCTTCTTCTCGTTTTCTTCGTCTTCATCGTCGTCGTTCTCGACATTCTCAACATTCTTATTCTTCTTCTTTCTCCTTCTCGGTCCTCTCTGTGGTAACGCCTCGTACTCTAGTTTCTTTTCCATTTTCTTCTTCTTGTTGTTGTTATTATTTGTCTGTTAACGAAAGGGCGCGCGCATAAGATTTTAAGTACAACAGAGCAGTGTGTGTGCTTTTTTTCTTTGGCGGCGAAACAGTTCGTTAAATGTCACACACACAACCGATTGACGCGGGGGACAAAAAGACATAAGAAAAAAACAGGCGAAACGTCGTCACACCGCTCATTCAGTACGCAGTTGTTGCTGTAATCAATTCTTGTGATAACAGAAATATAATACCCATAAACAAACAGTACTAAACATCTCTCCACATACAACAACAACAACAATAACAACAACGATGACTTCAACGAAATCAGACTTCTCCGGTGAAGACGATGAAGCCAACGGCGAAAACGTCCGACCGATCGGGAACCGATTGTCGGAGTTAAGAGACGAGCTCGACTCTTTGAAAGAGTTGCTCGACGAGGAAACCAAAATGAGATTAGACGCGGAAGAGATGGTGGAGCAGTTGCAAATGGAGTTACAAAAGACAGAGGAAGAGCTCAAAGAAACCATAGAAGCGGAGGAGAAGACGTATAAGAAAGCGGTGGAGTTTAAAGAAAAAGTACAAGAGATGGACGCTTTGAGAAAAGAGTTGGACGAAGCCAATGAGAAACTGAAAAGGAACGAAACAAGAATCGAATTGCTTCTGAAACAAATACAAGAGACGGAAAAAAGAGACATGAAGAAAATGTTAGAAAAGGAACAACACGTGGAAGAGTTCAAAGCGGACATTAACAAAGTGCACGAAGAAGACTTGCTCGAACTGAAAGAGAAATATTTGAGCGAGTTGAATAGAATCGAAACCGAACGCGAGGAAACGTTCGAGTTGATGAAACAAACGTTAACGGAAGAAATCGAAACGACGACGGAGAAATTGACGGAGGAAATCGAGTTTTATAGAGATCGCGCGAATCGAATGAAGTTAGAACACGAATTTGAAATCGAACAGTTGAAAGAGATGCACGCCATCGAGTCGTACGAGGCGGCGGAGAAAAATTACACGAGAGAACGCGAGGTGATATTCTTAGTGGAGAAGACATCCGAACGGTACGAGGAAACTTTAGATCACGTGCGCGAGTTGCGCAGACTGATTGACAAGGCTGCGGTGCATTACCCTGGCGTAGAAACGATTTTTGAAAACGAGTTCCACACGTTTCGACCGGATACTTCCGGGAAATTGGAAACGGCGACAGTCGCCTTGAAATTATCGGCGACGCCGCCGGTGAAACCAACGGTAGTAGCCAGTAAAAACGGGACGAGTCCGAGAGCTGCAACAGTAGCAACGACACCGACGAAGGTGACTCCTTCGTCCACTACTCCACCCACTGCAGTCGCAGAAGAAGAACCTGCGTCGAGCGTATCGTTCTTCGATTTCCCATCTTTTAGCTTACCCAGATTTTTGTTTTAATAAGAATGCGATATATGCATACGACGCCATAATAGTATTTTTGCTTCGAGCACGAAAAAAGACAAAACAAACAGAATCTTTGCCACGGTGGATCCACAAAAAGCAAAGATATTAATCACTTTTAAGACGCCAAAAAACGAACCCAAAATCTCTCTCTCTCTGTAACTCTTACACACACAGAGAGTACCGATCGGTTCGCGCGTTGGAAGACGATGATGTCTTCTACATCCTTCTCGTCGTCGTCGTCGTCGTTAACTTTTTCATCTGCGATCGATGGGAAATGGAATGGAAGAAAAAATAGAGGCGCGAATTTTGCGAGGCATCCTCTTCAAAGAAGTTTGAACCGAAGAAGCGTAAACGGAGCTTTGTCATCATCATCATCATCATCATCATCATCATCATCGTTCGCGATTGAGAAGACGTCTGTCTCTCCAAACGAAGAAGGGAAGCGTTTAAGAGGTGGAGAGACGCGTGAAATTCAATCCTCGATGGTTGCGCGCGAGTTCGAGAAGGAGTTGACCGTGAGAAACAACACCAACACGAAAAATAAAATTACACTCGTCAGCGGGTATTCGAGAAGCATCGAAAACTTGACCCGAGAAATAAACGACACGAACAGAGGAGATGAGATTCAACTTAGCGTTTACGTGTTTGAGCACGGTAAATCGACCGAAAAAGTAATTGAAAGTTTATCGAACGCGTGTAATCGAGGCGTATCGGTTCGCGTAAAAGTTGACGGTTCCGCTGTGTCAAAGTTCACGAGGTGGTGCGAACAGTCGACGACTTTGGTCGAAAAGTTGCGAGAGTTGGAAAAAGAGCGGAACAACGCGAACGAGTTTGAGCTTTTAGAGAGCACGATTCCAACGCACGCGAAGTTCGCGACGTTTAAACGAAAGAATAATGGCGAGTACACCGGAATGTTAGGTGGCATTAACATCGGAGATCGATTTGAGAATTGGCGCGATTTCACGGTTCTCGTCCAAGGCCAAACGCTCGTCGAAGCGTTGGAAAGTTCAGTATCCTCTGGTGCTTCTTTTACTCCTTCTTTGTCGTCGTTGTCGACGTCAAAGTTGTTTGAGAAGTTGCGGTGGCCAAATGGAAAGAAAGATGCAAAGAATAAAGAGGAAATTCACACCAAGTTTGTCTCGAACAATCCAACCGGTTTTTGTCCTTTAGCTTGGGCGTTTCCACGAATAAAAAATTTCCCGGGCACGTTTGGCGTCAAGAAGTCGTTCGAGGAGATTTTGAACGATAGACAGTTTGACGATTACACGTTTTCTATAGCGTACTTAGATTCCTCCGGAGTTGCGATGATTCGCAAAATCATCGACCGAAACGCGAACGTGACAATCTTAATGCCGTGTTTCCCGAACGTGTATCACGACGCGAACAGAAAAGCGTTGGCAAAATTGAAAAAAGTTCACGAGTTGATTAAATTGAGATCGAAAACGTCCGCGCCTCGACTGTCGATCAAATTGTTACCGGAAATGTTACACGCCAAAGCTTTCGTGGCGAAAAGTACGACGAATCCAGACGTAGGCATCGCTTCTTTAGGGAGTTGCAACATGCGACAGCGCTCGTTTGGTCAATTTCAAGAGCTCAACATCATCACGCGAGACGAAAAATTTCGAGAGGATTTAGAAAACGAGCTCTCAAGTATTGCCTTTGCTTCCTTCGATGCGGATGACGAAGATTTCTTGTACGCCGAGCCGAAAGCGTCGGTAGAAGAATTTTTAGGCTAGTTTAGATTAGAATATGTATTGATATTAGATGTACCATGGTAATGTATCTTCTGTAAAACTACGAGTACTCTTTTTCATTCCCGAGGGGGGGGTCGCTTGCGTTCGCCTATTTTTTTACACGGATTGCCTGCCCATACCTCATACTCTGGAATATTCTTCGTAACAACTGATGCAATGCCGACGACGGAGTGTGCGCCTATAGTCACACCATCGACGATTGAAACGTTTGCGCCTATCCACACGTCCTCTCCAATGTGTACTCCTTCTGATTTTACTTTCTGTGAGCGAATGAGTGTTTCTGACTCGTCGAAGTTGTGGTTAAAGGCGAAAATAGAAGTGGACGGGCCTATCCTCGAATCGCTCCCTATCACGATGGGTCCTTCCATGTGACAGTGCTGATTGATCGAAACGTTTTCCCCTACTTCTATGGGCCCGTGTAAATATACGTTCGCTGCTATGCGACAGTTATTATGAAACACAATTTTTCTTCCTCTCTCGGCAAAGACGTTCACATTCACGTCGGCCATAAACGTGTCGTCTCCTATAAACTCTACGGTCTCCAATTCCATAAGCTTTTCCTGCACATCTTTCTGCCACGTTTTGGCGAACGTTTTATGCTTCTCGATGTCGTACAACCACGGCATGTGATTCAATCGTTTCCTTTTCTGTTCATCGTATTTACTCTTTTCATCATCATCATCACTGCTTTTTGTTTCAACTACTTTTTCCGTTCTAATTTTGCTGCTTCGTTTTCTCGACGACGAAAACAAAGCGCGAGAACGAAAGAGCGAAGGACGGAACGGATGTTTGCGCAAAAATAACGCGGGGAGGTGTGCGTGTGATTGCTTCGTTGCGTGTAGTCGTTCTATCATCATCTTAGCGATTTTGAGACTAATGAACTTCTTAATTAAAAAGTGTGGTGTGTCCTTGAACACTCACTCCTGTTGAATTTTCATGTGAGTCCTCAACCCCAAAATCAAAATTCTTTCCTCACTCTTCTGTCATCACACCCAAAGCCCATCTTCATCCTCGCAAAGGCGTCTTTAATTATTTATTAATATATATAATAAAAGATGCCATCGACGATGCCATCATCGTCGAGTGATGATGACGAAAACAGATCGTACTCTTACGACGACGACGACGACGAACGATACGAGGGAAAGAAGACGACGAAAGATAAAAAGGGAGGAGGATACACTTTAAACGAAGGTTTCAAAGCCGATGAGGAAGGGAAAAACAACAACAACAACAAGTCCCCGTCGTCGTCGTCGGGAAAGAAGAAGAAGAAGAAAACGTCCATCAAAGAAACAGTGTGCGTTTTCGTAGCGTGTTTATTCTTTTGCTCTCTCTGTCTCGCCGTCCAGTCGCGCTCGAAGTGTCTTCCCATCGTCTTTCTTCATCGTCAGACAGCAGCGGTAGACACGCGCATTGTTCAATTCGCTTTTCTCTCAATTCTTCCCGAAAAAACAAACAAACAAACGGACCAAAAAATGAAAACCTACGTTCACGCGGTGTTTGTTCTCGGTGTTTACATGGCTTAGCTCACCATTCGACTCACATTGTCTTCTTCTTTACACACACTTGTATATATATGCATACATATAATAACAACAGGTCGAACAAACTCAACTTTGACCGATCTCTCGGCTTTTTACAAGCCTCGAATCCGGTTCGGAAAATGTGCAGTAAAGTTGCAAACTCGATATACTTTTCGCGCGCGATTTTATTCGTCGTGATTTTGAACGGCGTCATTGTCGCGTTGGATACTCCAGATAGAGGGGTGGAAATGTACGGAACGAAGCCACACATTCCAAAAGATGTCACGTTTTGGTTAGGAAACGCGTTCTTAATTTTGTTCGGCTTGGAAGCTATCGTTAAAATAGTAGCGTACGGATTCTTACTCAACGGACCAGACTCGTACATGTGGTCGTATTGGAACGTGTTTGATTTGTTCATCGTCATCACCGGTATCTTGGACGTCATTTTAGACGGAGGCGGATGGATCACGACGTTGAGATTAATGAAATGTTTCCAACCGCTCAAAGCGCTGAGTAAGTATAAAGCGGGAAGAATGGTGATGGATACCGCAGAAAAAGCCTTACCGATGATGATAGACGTAGTACTCTTGCTTCTGTGGTTCGTCATTTTAGCCACGGTTATGGGCGTCATGCTTTTTGGCACGATTATGAGCGGACGCAACTATGAAGACGTTGCAAATTTAGGAGGTGACCCGAAAGAAAGATGTTCATTTCTCGTGTCAAATTACGGAACTGTAGACGGTGTGAGCATATCGCGCTATGATGATGGCGGTGTACCCGGCGACGAGGAGTTATGTTTGAACAGTGATGTCGACACGCTTGTAAAAAACGCAACTCTGCTCGATGGTGTCGAATCAAACGTGTATTGCTGCGATTCTGGCGTTTCACCGTTTGATAATTACTTGAATTTCGACAATTTTGCTCGCGGGATGTTTATCGTTCTTCACGTGATCACAATTGACGGTTGGAACGAACTCGCGTGGCCAGTCGCGAACACGGCGGGGTACGTTCCCGCCATGTCGTACTTTTGCGCCGTCGCCGTTCTAGGTGGGTTCTTCGTGTTTCAGTTATTTACCGCGGTCATTTGCGCTACGTTGGGTGAAGTCGAAGAAGACGATGATCCGGAAGCGCACGAGAAAGAGATGGAAGAGTTGCGAGAGGCGCACGAGAAATCTCTGGAGCCGGAGGAAGCGTACCCTCAACTAGAACACGCGTGCGCGCACAAACCGAGGCAGATGATTTTAGATTTAACCAATCATCCAATCTTCCAAAACTTTATCACGTTTACAATTCTCGTGAACACGGGATTGATGTGCGCTAATCACGTGGATAAAACCGATTCGTTCAAGGATGTCGAATTGATCATAGACCTCACGTGTTCGGGCATCTTTCTCTTTGAATTCGTACTCAAACACATTGGATTAGGAGTAGTGCGATACTGGAAGAATAACTGGAACAAATTGGATGGGTTTGTAGTGCTCGTGAGCATCATCGATTTCTCGTTGACCTACGGGATGTCAAATTCAGGAGGCGATGAAGAAGGCGGTACACCAGTCGATTTATCTTTTCTCAGAGTATTCCGCGTGTTTCGTATTTTAAGAACGCTCAAAATCGTGCGAAATAACGCGGAGTTTTCGAAAATCGCAAACTCTGCGATTTCGGCGACGCAAAACATGTGGGTGTTTTTACTCGTGTGGCTCATGTTCTTGGCAATTTTCGCGATTCTCGGAGTGCAACTGTTCGCGGCGAGAGAAAGTTTCGACGAAGAGCGCTTGAGTTTTAAAAACTTTGGATCAGCTTTGATAACCTTATTTGCAGTGTCAACTGGTGAGAATACATTTGAAGTAGCTTGGAGCTCTATGAAAGTAACGAATATCGCCGCCGGCATTTATATGATAATCTGGTGTTTCATCACCACCGCCGTCTTGGCGTTGATTCTCGGTATTCTGATTGACGCGATCGCGTCGGAGACATTTTTAATAGAAGAAGGTGAATTTCACGAGGAAGGCTCGACAAGTGTCATCGAAGAAATTCGAAAGCGCGCGTCTTCCCAGTCCACGCTCGGGAAGACGTTTGTCGAAGAAGAAAATTCCACCGACGACGATGAAAACGGGGAGCATTATTACGCTGCGAAGAGAAGAGCCAAGGCGAAGAAAGAAAAATTGTCAGCTGCAGATTTTGGTCGAGACGATAACGAATCAAGAGTACAGCGTTCGGTCCAAGAAGTTGCCGTTGTCCGACAATGGCTCGTCTCGATCGGATTCGCGCACCATACCGAGGAGAGTCTGAAAATCCAAGAGTCTTTGAGACCAGGTCACGTGGTGCGCGCCCGAAAACGATTAACGTGTTATCGCGAAAGAAGAGTAAAGCAAGCGAAGGAAGAACTGAAAATCGCACGTGAGCACTTGAGCGAAAAACTCGAAAATGTAAGAACGATACCGCGCGCTATGTCCTTGCGTTGTAACGTGATGGATTCAGACGATATTTGGGTTAAGTTTGATCAGGAAAAGATGAATCCGGATTTTGTAAAACCAATCTTTATGCGCGCGCCGGAAAGATTGATGAGCCCGCAAATGCGCGATGTTTGCGAAGATAACTGTCAACAAATACGTAAATATCTTGCAATTGATCCAGTCACGGGCTGGGGTTCTTTTCGATGGATATGCCTGAAAATTGCTACGAATTTCTGGTTTGATACGCTCATTTTACTCTTGATTATTGCCTCTTCGGCGATGATGGCGACGAACACGCAAAGATGGCCTGTTGCAGGCACGAAAGTTGACGACGCTTACAATTTGATTGATATCATTTTTAACGCTGTTTTCACCTTGGAAATGGTGTTAAAAATGATTGGCTATGGCATCTGGAAAGGTCCCGGTGCGTATTTAAAGACAGGCTTCAATCGCCTCGATTGCTTCGTCGTGCTTTCATCTTTAGTCACGTACGCGGTCGGAGACGCGATTCCTGTCAAAACGCTTCGTATTCTGCGCGTATTGAGACCGTTGAGAACGATTCAAAGGCTCCCGGGTTTGAAATTGGTCATCACCGTGATCCTGCAATCTCTTCCTGCCATTAAATACGTGTGCATAATTGGCTTTGGGATGATGATTGTTTTAGGCATCACAGGTATGGAACTATTTCTCGGACAAATGGCTTCGTGCACGTTAGCTGGCGGCGAGGATACAATCGACCCGCTCACTGAGAAGAGTAACTTAGACAAAGCAGCGTGTCTCGAACAGGGTGGCGTGTGGCGAGCTAACCGCTTCAATTTCGATAACATCGGCCAAGCTATTATCACAATATTCATCATTTCCACCGGCGATAATTGGCAAGATATCATGTACGTAGCCATGGATTCTACCGGTGACGATACGGCACCAGAACGAGACGCGAACAAAGGTGCCGCTGCATTTTTCGTCTTTTCAATCCTATTTGCCATGATGTTGTGGGCGAACCTTTTTGTGAGTGCATTAGTTGATAATTTTACAACCTTGGCGAGCGCCGGCGTCACTTTAACGACAGAGAAGCAGCGAGAGTGGCAACAAGCCATGTTGATTGCAAATCGCGTGCACACGAATCGCTGGCGAAAAATTGTTCCGAAGAACCCGATGCGCAAGAAAGTTCACTCAATTATCGCAACGGATTGGTTCGATAAACTTTCAATCACCATGATCGTGCTGAATATGTTTGTGTTGATTGCATATCGCGCGAACGGAAGCCAAGCTGAGATGGATTTCCAATCGTACGCTGGGTATATATTTACTGTTTGGTATTGCTTTGAATCTCTTTTTCTCATCATTGGTATGGGATGGTACTTGTATTGGGAGTCCATGTGGAATAAGATTGACTTTGTCGTCGCGTGGAGCGGTGGGCTTGGCGCTATTTTACCGGGTATTCTCCCGTCAAATATTATTCGAATGGTTCGTTTCTTCAGGCTTTTGAAAGTAATACAGGTTTTCAAAGGTTTGAGAACGCTTGTGCTTACCGCAGTCTCTGCCATACCCGGAGTGATTAACGTCTCCGCGTTATCGTTGTTGGTAATTTTCATATTCTCGTGCCTTGGCGTATCTTTGTTTGGAAACGATACCGGTCCTTTCGATGGTAACGCCATTGGCGAGTACTCGAATTTTAGCAACTTTCAGCGCGCGTTTACGGCGCTCTTCATCGCGTTTTCAGGGAATTGGCAAGGTTTCTTTAACGACTTGTACGTGAAGGAAGACTGCTTCTCGGTTGATGCACCGGAGCCGGGTTCTGAGCCAAAATGTTCCCCGGATATTGCCAGTGCGTTCTTCTTCGTGATCTACGTCGTTCTATCGATATTCCTTTTTGGAAACTTATTCGTGGCTATTCTACTAGAGCGTTTTACGTTTGCTCACGGCGAGGAAATTGATGAAGATGATGACGACGATGACGACAACGAAGGCGAAGGAGACGGGAAAAGAGATGAAAACGACGAACCGTACGAAGGAGGGCCAATTCAAGTCATCATAGCTTCGGTGCGCTTAAGGCAAATTTTACGAATGTTTTCTCAAAAGATAAAATCAAAACAAGAGCTCTATGTTAAAGGCCTGAAAGAAGGTGGCTCGAGCTTCTTGCAACAACGATCTATGAACCAGGAGGAGAACAACAACACGTCGTCGACGTTGGGAAATCTTGCTTCTTCGGTGCCTTCATCCACAGATAACAGCAAAACGAAGGTTTATGTTTCGTCGCCATCTTTTTCTCGACAGTTCACGTTGCGCGAAAGTGCGGAAACGCCAAAAGCGAACGAAAGCTACGCGGAATGGAAGGCGCGAAAGAAGAAAGCAGCGGCTTCATAACTCATTATTATTAGTCCCAACTCCATTTAATTTATTTTTTTACTATATGCGCTTATATTACTAAAATCGAAAAGTTTCTAGCTACTAATTCGTTTGCTGTTGTTGTATTTGTTGTTGTTGTTGTTGTATTTGTTGTTGTTGTATTTGTTGTTGTTGTTGTTGAAAGCGCAATTGTATTTGTTGTTGTTGCTGCGCAGCAGCGGCAGCTTTTGATGCGAGCGCAAATGCCGTTTCGGCTTTGCGCACATCGGCCATCTTTTGCCGCTCTTCTTGAGCTATTTTACGGAGCTCGCTCGATTTAGCATCGAGAACAATTCGAGTTTCCTCGGATACGAGACGTTCTATTAAGAACTCTTCGGCTTTGGATAAAACGTTCGCCGACGTTGAATCTTCGTCTGAGTGTCTTTGCAACCGCGCGCAACTTTGTTCGCACACTTCGAGTCCTTTGTGTAGTGTTCGAAGCTCTTTAAGCAAACCGTCATCAACTCTATTCATACGAAACGCAAACCCGCTACGTAAAACGTTCTCTTCCGTGAGCAAAGCGTAAGCTTCATTCAGTCGTCTTCTCTTTACTTTCTGTTCGTTTTCGTTGTTCTCACTCGCTTTCCTCTCCTCTCCTTCTTCCTTTTTGTCTTCCTCTTTTTCTTTTTCTTCCTCTTCTTTTGTGCTGAATCCTTCCTTCTCGGCTATTAACATCCCGACAGCCTCGCGCAACAGTCGCAACTTCTTCCTCCTCGCGTTCTTGTTTTTATTGTCTTCGTCGTCGTCGACCATCAAAGAAGAAGGAAAAGAAGGGTCAAACTGAAACAAACCTCTCTGGTCGGCGAACGCGTGAAACGGCATCAACGTTTCGAGCACGTCCTTGGCCGTCCGAAAGAAATCGTCTTTCTTTTTATCTCCTTTTCCTCCTTCTTTGCTTTTAAACTTTAAACGCACAGAGATGGCTTTCTTGGCGTCTATCAGAGCTCTTTCCGAGGCAATAGACGCCGCTTTATTCACGTCCTGTGGGTTTGGAATCATCTTTCTTTGAGGGAGTTGTTGTTGTTGTTGTTGTTGTTGTTGGGGTACAGGAGGAGCGAGTGGAGGCGTTGCATTTGCAACTTCTACTGCGGGAGCCGGTGCCGCAGGAGGAGGAGGGTCCACCTGCATCATCGCTTGGTCTTTCTCCTCGGGTTCTTTCTTGACCTCGTGTTCCTGCTTTTCCTCGCCGCCGTTGGCGACAGTCATCGTCATCTTCTTTGTTTTGTCGAGAATTGAATAAATGAGTTTTCGAGGAAAAATCAAATTCTTTCGGCACAAATTTTTAAGAAGAGAATATAACACGCTCGAGCGCACACAACAACAACAACAACAACAACATATCATGACGTTCTTTTCATCGGCGTCGTCAAACCTATCCTCATCGTTTGTATCTTCTTCTTCTTCTTCTTATTGTCATTCTTTTCGCGCGAGCGAACAACAGAAACACGCACTAAAGGTGATTATCCAAAACTGTCGACGACGACAACAATGTCGTCCTAGTCGTTTAAGCAGTGCTCAGAGAGGTAGCGGTAACAGTAGCATCGATGAAGGAGTGAAGAGAGCGGAAGAGGAGGAAGAAGAGGAACAAGAAGGTGAAGTGAAAGGCACGGAAGAGCTCTTGATGTCTGATTCGTTCGATGAGGCCGATTTGCAAGCGCGGGAAAGGAGGCAGATGCCGAAAACACCCGAAGAAATGAAAGCGAGTCTCACGATGATGATGGAAACAAAAACTGAAAAAGAGCACGAGGATAAAAAAACAACAAGCCCAGAGAGCGGGAGCGGCGGCGGAGGGTTGAAGAAAAATCTCGCCTTGGTAACGGACGAAAACGAATTGAACATGCTTTTGCGGGTGTTACCATCGAGAATTCGCGAGCAATTGCATAAACACGAAAGAAAACTTGAACTCATCGAAGTCGTCATGGACGTCGGGAGAGTGCCCTTGGCGAGATTCCCGGAAGGCCCTGCGGAGCCGTTGTATTCGAAAGAGAGCCTGAAGAAATTCGATGTCTGGGACGCAGAAAGCTCGAAAATTACCATGGATGACATCGACGAAGCCGTGAGCTTACTCGGTGAAGTTGGCGGAGATAACCGAGCGGGAATTGATGGTACTTTACACCGTATCTCGATGATTAGAAACAGAAGAGGAACCGTGATTGGTTTGACGTGTCGAGTTGGACGAGCGGTCAAAGGCGCGGCTGAATTATGTAAAGACTTAGTGAGCTCAGAAGAATCGAGCTCGGTACTATTACTAGGTCCACCCGGTGTGGGCAAAACGACGGCTATTCGCGAAATGTCCAGGTTGTTATCGGCGGATTTTAATCAAAGAGTTGTCATCGTGGACACTTCGAATGAAATCGGCGGCGACGGCGACGTGGCGCATCCTGGCGTAGGAAACTCCAGGCGCATGCAAGTAGCGGATCCGAAACTCCAACACGCAGTGTTAATAGAAGCAGTGGAGAACCACACGCCGCAAGTCGTTATTGTTGACGAGATTGGTACGGAGGAGGAAGCAATGGCTGCGCGAACTATATCAGAACGAGGGGTGAAAATGATTGCCACCGCGCACGGTCACACGTTAGAAAATGTCTTGAAGAACCCATCTCTTTGTGATTTAGTTGGCGGGGTCCAATCCGTCACGCTTGGCGACGACGAAGCGCGAAGAAGACGCGGGCAGAAAACAATTTTGGAGCGAGAAGGTCCGCCAACCTTCAGCATTGCCGTAGAGATGCTCGACATCGGACTCTGGAGGGTGCATACGGACGTGGCGTCGTCCGTAGATGCACTTTTAGCCGGGCAAGCTCCGTTTACCGAATTGCGAGCGCTTCGAGAGGACGGTATAGTCGTACAAGTTCCCGAGTTTCGCGAAAACTCTCGATCGTATGCATCAAATAGCGGGCCAGGAGCATCTGCTCCCAAATTTGGTGTCGGCGCGATGCAATATCGATCCCGTCCGGGTTCGGCGGCAACTTCCACTTCTTCGTCGTACGGTAATCGATCCTCTCTTGCGACCGAAGCGGCTGTCACGAAACAATTTAACACGCCCCCGAATGTTAGTGAAGCGTACGGGTCGTCTGGGTACTTGGGTGCAGATGAAAGAGACTCTGGATTGCGACGGAAAGCGCCTCGGCCGTCGGCACCTCCACCGTTGACTTCAGCTGGATATGTGGCGCAAGAAATCGCCAACGCAGCACTTCTTCGAGAACGTAAATCATCCGCATCAGAGGCAGCAGATGTTATGATGAATCGACGTCTCAGTGGGGATCGTTCCGTAAAAGAAAGTATGGAAAACAACGATGAAGATGAGGACGACGAGGATGACGAAGACGACGACGACGACGACTATTCAAACGGAAACAGCGACGAAGAGGCGGTTCTGTGCGTCTTTCCGTTTGAATTGAACGAAAGTGAAGTTAGAAAGGTTTTCTTAGAGCTCGGATTCGAAACTTTAATTCATCTGGTGAGTCGTTTGGAGGATGCAGATGCAATTTTGGGCGTAAAAACTCGCGTAAAGAGTGCGAAGTGGTTACGGCACGCGGCAAGATCGAGAGGTATTCCAATTTATGCCATGAAAACGGAACGCCCGGTGAGTTTAATTAAGGCTGCGCGTGCGATGCTAGGCGAATCAGATATCAGCGCATCAGAGGACGATGCGCATTAACGTTTTGAATCGTTTTTAGTAGGAGATTTATCATTACCATGCCCGTAGTAGTTAGTAATCTGTAGTGTTGTACCCTTTGCCTTTTTGAAAAACAAAATATTTTCATTTTCTATACGCATAAGTTTGTGTAATCTCCACAGCAATCTCCCGTAGATACACACATTGAATCACAGCAGCACACATTTGATTCATCTGTGTAATCACACAAACCGCAGATGTTTGGAAGCTGTACTTGGCAACTACCGATGTGCGTGTTCTGTGGCGGCGACGGAGGCGAAGAAGAAGACGTAAGTGGTGGCGGTGGTATTGTTGTTGTAGGAGCGGATGACGGAGGCGATTCAGGTGGCGGAGGACTCTTTAAATCGACAGAAGTTGACGGTGGTGGCGGTCTCGTTTGATATAGCCAACTGAATTCGGTGACGCGCCGCGGAGCTGGAGGTGGCCTGGGAGGAGGCGGAGGCGGAGACGGAGAGCTCACATCTGGAAAATAGTCGCCGTCAAAGTCTTCGTTCGCTTCGCTCTGCTTAACTTCGTACAATAACAGTTGAGAACTGTGATAACGTTCGATTGGATGTAAGACGCGATCGATAAGAATCAACTTCGCCCCGTTGTGCGATTGCGCGACGTTCGATTTGATTATTAGAGCCGCGCGTTCTGTTTCACCAGACGCAAAGTTTCGGTTCGTCGTAAAGGCACTGCTTCGTTGCACAACGTTATTAACTCGCTCTTCCCTCGATAAAAAGTATTGTATTGAACAAAAATAGGAAAAGTCACCGCAACAATCACCATTTTGAACGCACGCTTCGTCGCAACAACACGTTTTCAGTTCAATGTTATCGCAAGTACCACACCTGTTTAAGCAGGTGGAAGACGTCGTGTCCATATTTTCCATAGTTGATGCTGACGAAGAAGATGCGTTCGTGCTAACGGCTTCGTTTTCCTCATTATAAGGAACAATATCGATTGGTCGCAGCATAACGCGCGCAGATAATGTCGTATCTTTGCAGTACTTTGAATATAACGCATTTGTTGTCGAAACGCTGTGAAATGAAAACGACTCGCAGACGCTTTTATCGATTGGCGAGACTGATCGAAATAAAGGAGCTTGTCTCCGGACTGCTAAAGCGTGTGCGCCTGGATGTGGATATGTATTGATTTCTCCATTTTGCGAAAGCAATATTTCGAGCGCTTCCATTTCACCAAGTTCGGAGATTAACTTCACTTCATTCATTAGCATTGAGAGATCAATCGAGGACGAATACAAATGCGCTCGGGCGACATTTCTTAATGTCGCTTGCGTAGCCGAAAATGAAAGCTCATCGTACTCCGAGCTATTACGTCCGTTTCGTTCTCTCAGGGTAGATCGGAGAAATAAAAATGCTGCGTCGATGGGCGCAAACACCGTGATTGGTTTCTGTAACGCTTGTAGTCTCAAGACTTCACCGCTTGATTCGAGAATACGAGAAAACTTCCGCAAGTTTCTGTTTGTGGTTATTTTTGTCGCGATAGAGTTTACGCATCGGTACGCGTTGGGAAGTAGCATAGATTGACACCATTTATAGGCATCGTAAAAGCAAGCGTGTTGAATGAGGTATGCAGTTTTGTTCGACTCCCTGAATTTATCTTCGTCGAGCATTATAAATCCACATTTTCCAAACTGCTCCCCGTTTTTTACCGCAGAGCTTCCCAAAGCAATATCGCCCGAGCCAACGCGTCTCAAATTCTGTAATCCATCGAGTGAACGTAAATTTTTCGTCGCGTTTAAGTCCAATCTACCCTCTACGACTTGCAAAGACATGAAGTTGGATATACGCCTTATGCTTTCGCTCGATATTACGAAGTCTTTCCCGACGTGCCAAAGGTTTCTGAAACATCCAATCTCAAGAACTTCTAAACTTTTCGAAGCGCTGATTATAAACGACCCACCAACAGATTCAAGGGACGGAAACGCTGTCGATTCAACTCTTTGATGCACTCCTGAGACGTGGAGTTCGAAGTTTTGGCCAACTTTTTCAAGATTCGCCGCCGCGTTTCGCATGCTTCTCCTCAGGGAGAACGTCGAGGAAGATGACGTATCAATATAGACGAACGATCCGCGAATGATTCGCAAGTTTGGTAAGAAATCGTCTCGCGATGATAATACATCGCTGTTCGTAATCGTCAAGTTTCCTTTGACGTACATCAAAGAAGAAAGGATATCGCCTGTATTTTCGTAGTTATCGAATACGGTCAAGCTCCCAACACTCCTAAGTTTGTGAAAAATAGAACTTCGTTCACTCGAATCAAACGTGCCAGTCAGCGAAAGTTTCCCACTGATGTGCGTAACGTTACTCGCAATCGCATCTCTGTCATCCGTACTTTCAGTTTCATTCATATAATCATTAGCTCCGTATAGGATCATTCGAAAACCGCTCCGTCTCGTGGAGGAAACGAAAACGTCACCGTTGTAGGAGAAACTTGCAACTCGTTCACCTAAAAGAAAGAGTGAAAAAAGGATGAAACGCGCGCATCGAGGCCAACAAGTTAGCAGCACCATCGACATTCTCCTCATATTTGGCAACGCGAGCAGACGATATTCTATCTTTAAGTCTTCATTCGCGCCGCTTAGATAGAATAT
>ENA-OWPI01000191-OWPI01000191.1-marine-metagenome-genome-assembly--contig:-NODE-191-length-95096-cov-36.786222_pt1 | contig 95096 bp, 106 predicted proteins | sample MGYA00238138_ERZ651775 | MGnify/ENA primary metagenome ERZ651775 (study PRJEB26906, sample SAMN06265043) | marine metagenome | isolation source: Helgoland LTER site | place: Germany:Helgoland, sampling... | reverse complement strand
ATTATGTGGACAACACCTGCTGCTACTGAAATGCGTTTCGGTTTTGAAGTAACAATGTACGTAATGAACAAGTAATTTATTGTTTATACAAACATTATAAAAAAGGGAGCTATGCTCCCTTTTTTTATTTACTGTCAGGGAAAATAAAAGTTTTAGGAAGCAAAACCCAGACTTTACCTTGCTGCTTCATAGAGCCTGCTTTTTTACCTGCGTAATCGCCTTGACCCCAATAGTAATCAACTCTTACGCCTCCTCCTATAGCCCCGCCCGTATCTTGCGCCACCATTAACTGTTCTAGAGGTTTGTCTGAGTAGGGTTGCGTAGTCGATAACACTATAGGCGCTCCAAGCGGTATAAACCTCCGATCCACAGCCACTGATCTTTCAGCTGTTATAGGCACACCCAGAGCTCCAATAGGCCCAGGTAGACCAGGAGGTAGCTCTCGAAAAAAAACAACGCTTGGATTAGCATTCATAAATTTTTGTAATTTAGCCTTATTTTTTTTTGCCCATGCCTTAATGCTTTGCATAGAAACCTTGTGACGTGACAATTCGCCTTTATGAATAAGCTCTCTACCCATGGAGCGATAAGGATGTCCATTTTGATCGGCATAACCCACTTGAGTGCGACTGCCGTCTTCAAATGCAATGACACCAGATCCTTGTATTTCTAAGAAGAATGCCTCTACTGGATCGTTAACCCACAATAGTTCTTGCCCCTTTAGTGGGTAGGCATTTTCACTGATTTCCTCGCGTGTCAGGTAGGGAATAAGCTTATTCCCCTCTAAGCGACCTCTTAGCCTCTTATATTTTAAATCTGGATAAATTTCACTCAGATCTACAATCACGAGATCGGATGGTGGCGCATAAAGTGGAACCTGATGCTTGCCTGTTTTTTTTCTGCTACCTTTAAGTAGCGGCTGATAGTAGCCTGTTATTAAACCCTCTTCCTTACCAGATTTTTGTAATGCCTGATATAAAAAAAAGTGGTGGTAAAAAAATTGCTTAATTTCTGAATCAGATGGATTCACTAGCAATCTTGAAGCTTTACAAACTTCAGTCCATACCTGCTTTTTAACCAAAGCATTACAGCTTTGAAGCCATGCTGGCCAGGCTAGGGATAAATGATCACGATCAATTATGCTTTCAACAGCTTGCCACTCTGTTTTTTTTAATAACCCATATTGTGATATTTCTTCTTCTTCTTCTGGGAATGCCTCACATTTAATAGACTCTTCCTTAGTTACTTGGATTTCTTCACATTGACAATCAGTCTCTTTAACATTTATGGCGTCACAACTGATTAGCAGTAATGATAGAAAGATTAGGAAGCTATGATTTTTTATCAATGCAAAGCCCTTGGCATATTTAACATAGATTTTTCTACTGTTGCATCAAATGAACTGTTATCTGACTTGATCATTCGATAGCTCCCATACATAAAGCCGTCAGGAGTATCGATTTCGGTTGCACTTGTATAAGAAAATATTTCTCCTGGACCAATATGTGGCTGCTCCCCAATAACTCCGACTCCTTCTACTTCATATTTTTTACCATAAGCATTTTCAAAAAACCAATGCCGGCTTAGTAGCTGAACAGTTTCTGTACCCATATTTTTAATATGTACTGTATAGGAAAAAACATAGCTATGTTCATCGACAAAGGATCGATCAGAAGAAAAGGTTGTTTCTATATCTACCTTAATGAGGGGAGGCGTTATGGCAGTCATTTATGTAATAATTCCGGTAGTGGGCGAGCTTGGTGAGGCGGCATATAATTTTTTGTTCATTCTGCCCGCAAGGAATGCTTCCCTTCCAGCCTCAATCGATTTTCTCATGGCACTTGCCATCAAGATCGGATTTTTTGCGGTGGCTATCGCAGTATTCATTAACACTCCATCACAACCCAACTCCATCGCAATAGAAGCATCGGAGGCTGTTCCTACCCCAGCATCTACAATAACGGGAACTGATAAAGTATCAATAATAATCTCCAAGTTCCAAGGGTTTAATATGCCCATCCCAGAACCAATGAGTGACGCCAAAGGCATCACAGCACAACAACCAATATCTTCTAGTTGTTTAGCAATGATTGGGTCATCTGATGTGTAGACCATTACGTCGAAACCATCTTTTATCAGTACTTTTGCGGCTTCAATTGTTTCTATGACATTAGGATATAGCGTCTTTGGGTCTCCTAGAACTTCAAGTTTAACCAAGTTATGCCCGTCAAGTAACTCTCTTGCTAAGCGCAAGGTCCTTATTGCATCATCCGCCGTGTAGCATCCAGCAGTATTGGGTAAGTAGGTGTATTGATCTGGAGGTAAGAAATCCAAAAGGGAAGGCTCAGAACTATCCTGACCTAAATTAACTCGCCGAATTGCTACCGTTACAATTTGCGCTCCGCTTTCATCAATAGCTAACTTTGTTTCTTCAAAGTCTTTATATTTTCCCGTACCAACCAATAGTCTTGATTGAAAAGTTCGGCCAGCGATCACTATGCTCTCTGGAACATATATATTTTTACCCACCACCTACAGCTCCTATAATTTCTAGTTTATCTCCGTTGCTCAATTGATAGTCAGCAAAACAACTTTTTGGAATAATCTCTCCATTTCTTTCGATCGCAAAACGTTTTCCAGCTAAATTCAGCTCTTTGATAAGAGACTCGAACGTTAATATATCCGTATCGAAATTTTTAATTTTTCCGTTAATGCTAATTTTCATTTTATAATACCCATGATTTAAACAATAAATATCACTTATTTATTAATATAATCAAAAAATGTTGAATTTTTATATTCATTTTATATCTATTCATCATTAGGGACACAATCCCTTTTTTATAATTCCCAAAAGGAAACTAAAAATGAAAGAAGAAAAAAATCATCCTGAACTAAATTACGTGGAAACAGAATCAACCGTTTGTAAAACTAACGACAAACTTGAAGCCGACAAAGATATTATTCTCACAAAAAAAGATTGCTCTCGTTTCGTTGAAGCGTTTTCTGATTGCGTATAATTTAATATAAAGTTCTTGAAAACATCCTAAGACTCATTTGGTAGCATATAGAAGCAAGCTCTGCATCATATCTATCCCCTTCGTCTCTCATAAAAGCATGTTGCGCATTAAATTCATGCCAGCTAAAAAGAATGTTTGTTGCCTCTAATTTTTTATGAATTTCATTTCTTGCATCTATGGGAACATGATTGTCCTGCTTACCCCATATCATCAATAATTCTCCATGAATATCCCCTAACTTTTCCATACTATGCTGCCCAGGTTTGTTTGGGATAGTATTGGTATGAAGATCGGTTGCATAAAAGCATGCTGTTGACTTAACTTCTTTTTGTAATGCCGCCCTAAATGCTAGATGGCCACCTATACAAAAACCCATAGCTCCTATATTTCCATTACACCAATCTTGTTTTTTTACCCATTGGATCATAGCTTCGTTGTCTGTATCGTAATCCTCTATATTTTTTTCTTCTTTGTCAGCATTACCTTTTTCTCTTCCTGCATCATCGTATGCAAGTATTGTTCCTATAGGGTTAAGCTCATGAAAAACTTCTGGAACTAGAACAGCATAGCCATGGCTTGCCATAATTTTTGCTGCTCTTTCTATGGGACCCGTTTGTTGAAAGATTTCGGAGTAAAATAAAACAACGGGAAATTTGGAATCACTTTTTGGCCTATGGATATAGGTTCGCATGATACCGGTAGGGGTATTAATGTCGACATGGTCTGATTGAATAAGCATAGTTTTCCTAAGGCAAAAGCCTGTATTTTACTTGAAGATTAGTATGGACCGAGAGAAAATTACTCAGTAGTCAGCGCTTCGACCGGTTGAATAGTTAAGCGGAATATCATTTTGCCATTCTCCACAGGACTCACATTGGTGATCTTCCATAGTAGGGCAAAAATGCAAATTAGATGCTTTGCAACTTTTACATTCTAATCCTTGGTCTTTTTTTTGAATCTCTACTGCAACTTTTGAGCTACCTAAGCCATATTTATTATCCATTAATCACCTCAATGATTAAGTTTAGCTTTTAAATTACATCATGTTTGTTAGTAATTCAACCCTCTGTTGATTTTTTTTCTTTGCAAAGATCGTATAGGGGTTTTTTTTGAATTGTTAGGACGGTGTTATTTGGCTTAAGTTCGAGGACGGTATCACCATTAGTATATACGTTTGTTTGCTCTGAGTCCTTATTGAGCCTAAATTCACGGTTTTTTAATACAACCCAAACGGCATTATCATTTTCTAAGAAAAACATATGGAAATCTTTACTTTTTTCACATTCAAATGCCACTGCATTCTTTGGCAGACTATTGACTTTGTCCTCTCCCCAAGTCAATACATCAGTAATTTTTTCAGTATCGAGGGTTAAGCTGGAACATGAGTTAAGCAAGCTTAACAGGCAGGCTAGAAATAATTTATTACTCGTTAATAAGGTTTTCATCCAGAGAGAGTACTATAGTTTTATACTTGATTGCATCTTCTTCTTCTTCTTTTAGTTTTGCTATCTCATATAGATAGTAATACCCTTCAGCAAAATGCATATTTTTTTGGACCACTTCCTTAAATTCTTTCTCGCTTTGAACAATATTGCCCAGCTTAAATAATGCTAAGGCATAATTAGAATGGGCTTCTAATGATTTGGGTTGCGCATTGCGCCATTGAGATGAAATAGCTTCCAGTCTCTGCCAGTTTTCTTGTTTTAAGGGCCCAACAACCTGCATAAAGAAGGGCTGTTTGTCATCTGGGGCGTCCCAAAATGGAAGTTCCGGTTGTGTCGTAACCGACAACTCTTTACCGTTAGCCAACATGCTTTTTATAATTTCTACTGGCATGCTGTAATAAAATGCTGAACGACCCGCTGATTTAAAAGTAGTTATACCTATAAGCTCACCATCCTGGTTAAACAATCCCCCTCCACTAGCGCCCATGGCAAACCAAGCAGATGATTGTATGATTTTATTGTTATTAAAATGATGCATCCCTTTTACTTTGCCAAAAACTGTATGAGGTTTGATTGTATTTCCACCATAGCTTTTACCAAATACTTCTTGTTCGTAGTTCAGATTATTATTACTTCCTAGCTTTACCGGATTGAGCTCAAGATATTTAAATTTTAAGATGCACAAATCGTTTGCCCAATCGGCTATGAGAGCGTGAGGAGAAAAGCTATGACCATACTTTGTGACGTGTACCCCGGCTGCGTTTGCTACCACATGACAGTTGGTTACAATATGATCTTTTGCTACGACCACCCCTGACCCTACTCCATGCCCACCATTTTTTGTGGCAACGTTCACTTTGACTATCGAGGAGTTTAATTTAAATAAAAGCTCATTAGGTGGAAGTGCTAACACAGGAAGTGCTAACAAAAAGATTGGAAGTAGCAATAAATTTTTCATAGTAGGTAGTGTCAACATGATTTATTTAGGATATAGAGTCATGTTTATTACTATGGTTCAATTTATACTAGCCGCATTTACTCTCACCGCAACTTAAGCAAGTTAGGCAACCGTCCATCATAATTGCTGCTTTGGTCTGACACTTATTGCATAGCTGAGAATCCTTAGGATAACCGCTTTCATCAAGGTTGCTGGAATTTTTTTCCAAGAATTCTTCTTTTTTTTCTTTCACTAGTTTTTTCTGGTGCTCATCTAGTTCCTTGAGCTTTAGCATGCCAATATTTTGCAGATGAGTTTCTACCACATGCCCCAATTCAGCCACTAAACTTGGTACATATTTCCCACCTTTTTTATAATAACCACCATTTGGATCAAAAACACTACTTAGCTCTTCAACTAGAAAAGTGACGTCACCACCTTTGCGAAATACTGCAGACATTACTCTGGTCAGCCCAACTATCCACTGAAAGTGATCCATATTTTTAGAATTAACAAATATCTCAAAAGGTCGCCTATGTTCTTGGGGCGTACCTTCATTCATAATCACATCATTAATGGTGATATAAAAGGCATGCTCAGTGACTGGCGTCTTTACTTTGTAGGTTGATCCAGTAATTTTTTCAGGCCTATCCAGAGGCTCTCCAAGCTGAACTACATTAGTAGTTTCTTCAGAAACCTGCTCTTTATCTGAGGAATCTATGACGTTATAACCCACAATTTTCTTTTCTATTTTTATTGCCATGATTTTCCCTTAAAATTTACCGTAATAACCTTCTTTTAATGCATCATACAGATTCGCTGCTGAATGAATTTCACCATCATACTCAATTTCTTCGTTACCTTTTGCCTCAACAAAAGCACCATCATCAAGCTCAAACTTATAGGTAGTATTTTCCAAATCTTTTTCTGTTACTAATACGCCTTGGAAAGCTTCAGGATTAAAGCGGAAAGTGGTACAGCCTTTCAATCCTTTATCATAGGCATATAAATAAATACTCTTGAAGTCTTCATAATCGTAGTCGGTCGGCACATTAATTGTTTTTGAAATAGAGCTATCTATCCATTTTTGGGCAGCCGCCTGAATGTCGACGTGCGCTTTGGCTTGAATCGTTGACGAGTCAATAAAATAATCTGGCAGCTTTTCATTTTCCTTTTCAGAGAAAGGCATAGCCTTCTGATTAATCAAATGCCGATACGCAAGCAACTCAAAAGAAAAAACATCGACTTTTTCTTTTGATTTTTTTCCTTCCCGAATGACATTTCTGCTGTAATGATGAGCGAATGATGGTTCGATTCCGTTACTTGCATTGTTAGCTAAAGAAAGTGAAATGGTCCCTGTGGGAGCAATCGAGCTATGATGACTAAATCTAACTCCTTGGTCTGCTATTTGATCTTGAAGGCTCTTAGGAAATTGTTGCATATATCGGCTGTAACGACCCATCAATACTTTTCCAGGAAGCTTATCGCCAATTTTAATTCCATCGGTTTCCATTTCAGGTCGCATGGCAAGCATGGCAGGGGTCACTTCAAATAATTCTTCCATGATTGGAGCTGCACCTTTTTCTTTTGCAAGGTCTACGCCTGTTTTCCATCCTTCTTCAGCTAATATACGGCTTACATCTTCTGTGAATTTAATCGATTTTTCGTCACCATAAACCATCTGCATCATCGCAAGAGATGATCCTAGGCCAAGATAACCCATACCATGCCGTCTTTTTCTTGCAATCTCATCACGTTGTTTTTCTAAAGGAAGTCCATTAATTTCTACTACGTTATCTAGCATGCGAGTAAAGATACCAACCACCTCTTTATATTCATCCCAATTAAAATAAGCCTTATCTGTAAATGGATTTTTAACGAATTTTGTTAGGTTAATCGAACCTAGTAAGCAAGCCCCATATGCTGGAAGAGGTTGTTCGCCACAAGGATTTGTGGCGCGAATATTTTCGCAGAACCAGTTATTGTTCATTTCGTTGACACGATCGATTAAAATAAAGCCAGGTTCGGCATAATCATATGTCGATGACATAATAATATCCCACAGCCTTTTTGCCTTTAAGGTTTTATATACTTTACAAGCAACTTTCCCCGCATTTTTACCTTTCAGTTCGGTTAAATATTTTCCATTGACGGGCCATTCTCGCCACACTACTTGTTCATTATTTTTAAGATCAATTTGGTCTTCTTTTGCTTCTTTTTCAGTGATAGGGAATGCAAGCTTCCATTCTCCGTCAGCCTTAACAGCCTCCATGAATTCTTTGGTAATGAGACAAGACAGATTAAACTGCCTTAGTCGGCCGTCTTCCCTCTTAGCTTTAATAAAGTCAGTAACATCAGGATGGGCAATATCAAAAGTAGCCATTTGTGCTCCTCTTCTCCCACCAGCACTTGAAACGGTAAAACACATACGGTCATAAATATCCATAAATGATAACGGACCGCTAGTATACGCGCCTGCACCTGCTACAAAAGCCCCCTTAGGCCGAAGGGTCGAGTATTCATATCCAATTCCACAGCCAGCCTTTAGGGTTAAGCCAGCTTCTTTTACCTTATCAAGAATATCGGTCATACTATCTTCAATGATGCCTGAAACAGTACAGTTAATTGTGCTCGTAGCCGGCTTATGCTCCAGTGCCCCAGCATTTGATGTGATGCGCCCTGCAGGTATCGCCCCTCGTTGAAGTGCCCAAACAAAACGTTCGTGCCACAAATCCCTTTTCTCCGGTATTTCAACTTCTGCTAAAGCCTTAGCTACTCGGTTATAGGTATCTTGAATGTTATTATCAACAAATGTGCCTTGCTTGGATTTTAATCTGTATTTTTTGTCCCAAATATCCATGGAAACGGATTGAAAAGGTATTTGATTTTCTTCAGACTCTAGTTCATTCGAGTCAGATGGCACAGCTTTAAGCATTAAAATTCCCCTAATTTATTGGCTTTTATCACATTGAGAAGACAAAAAAAGCATTTTGTATGAAAACCACAATATGTTGTGATATTTTAGAAAATTCTATCATCTGGTTGTGGTTGGTCAAGTTATTTATTTGATAAAATCGAACAATTTAAGCACCAAAACTGATCAAAATGCTAAATTTCTCTTAGAAAACAATACCTTTAGAATGTTAAAAAAATTTTAATTAAATTCATAGTGTGACAAAATCATGATTAATGAATATTTATACTTATCAGTTCCTTTATTTACTTTTATTGCCATTCGTTTTATTGCGGTTAGTTCTTAAGGCTATTCGCCAAGGCGCATACGTTTATTCGCTGCCGCAGAGGTTAGGTTTTTTCCCTCAACCTTTGACAGCATTGCTCACTTCAAAGAAAGTCATATGGATACATTGTGTGTCAGTGGGTGAAACAAATGCCGCACTGCCTCTTATTAAAATTCTATTGACGAAGCATCAACAGCATCATATTCTCATAAGTCATACTACCCCGACGGGAATGCATACCCCACTAGTTAAATCAACTCGACTACATCGATGTTATTTGCCGTTCGATTTAGCTTGGAGTATGAATCGTTTTTTGGAGCGTTTTAAGCCTGAGCTAGGAGTAATACTCGAAACTGAAATTTGGCCTATGATGGCCCATCAATGCAAGCATAAAAATGTACCATTGTTTTTGATAAACGCTAGGCTCTCTGATAAATCGCTGAAACAGTATTTACGCTTTCAGTCTTTGGCTGAGGAAACGTTAGAAAATTTCACAATGATTTGCACCCAGTCTAATAAAGATAGAAACAATTTTCAACGATTGACACGAAAGAAACTTGAAGTCGTCGCTAATTTAAAATTCGATTTCCCTATCCCTAAAAATTTACAATTACATGCTGGTAAGTTAAGAAAAGAGCTTGGAGTTACGAGCAATTTTGTAGTAGTTGCAGGAAGCACAAGAACTGGGGAAGAAAAAATTATCTTAAATTACTTTAAAGCTTTGCCGATCGACAATGTAGTGTTGGTCATTGTGCCAAGGCATCCTCAGCGATTTAACGAGGTCGAAAATTTAATTAAGCTCTCTGACTTGCCTTATGTCCGAAGGAGTGCTGTTAGAAATGTTAATACAAAGGTAAAAGTTATTTTGGGTGACACCATGGGCGATCTATATATTTACTATGGATTAGCAGATTTAGTTTTATTGGGAGGAAGCCTAGAAAATTTTGGATCTCAAAATCCTATCGAACCTTTGAGGTTAGGCAAACCTGTTGCTATTGGCCCTTCCATTTATAATTTTATGGATGTTATTGAGAAAGCAGAAAAGCAGGAATTAATTTTTAGACTAAATAATATTAGGGGGCTGGAGAGCCTGATTAAAAATATGCTGAAAGATGCGAAGAATAAGGCCTTACAAAAAGAAAGGCATACGTTTGTAGAAACACAATCGGGCGGAAGTAAAAAGGTTGCAGCGCTACTTAATCGATATCTTTAATGAGGGGGGCAAGAGTTTTAAACAAATCATGATCAGATGATTTAATCCACTCAAAAATAACTGATTCAGCGTTGGTGACAATGCAGCCGGCCTGTCTAAGCCGACTGAGAGCATTTTGTTTATTAAGAATATTTCTTGAAACGATGGCATCTTCAATAATAAACACCTCTTTTCCTTTGGCAATCAAGGAGAGGGCTGTTTGTAATATACAAATGTGGGTTTCCATTCCAAGAAGAAAAATTTGTGGCCTTGTTCGAACTAAGTAACGTGAAAAAATTGGATCGGCAGTGCAATCAAACGAGGTCTTCTCGACATACTTAGCTTGAGATAAAAAAGACTGCATCTGGGGTAAGGTCTTGCCCAGGCCATTTGGGTATTGTTCGGTACATATGTATGGAATATCAAGCCCATGAGAAGCCGTAATTAATAGCTCAATTCGCTTAATCATTTTGTTTAGGACTTCTTGCGGCATAGACGCCGAGAGCTTTTCTTGAACGTCTATAACAATAAGCTGACTTTTTTCGGCATTCGCAATCATGGTTTATTCCGAGGATAGATAGCGGTTAATCTCTTCAAGATCTTGCTGGGCAAGAATACCTACTGATAGCTTAAGGCTAATAATATTCATAAGATAATTATAGCGTGACTTTAATAGATCTCGTTGCGCATTAAATAATACTTGTTGAGATATAAGTACTTCCACACTATTTCTTAGTCCTTCTTGAAAAGCCAGTTGCGTTGATTCAACTTGCACTGTTGCAGAGTCTAATGCTTGTTGATAAGCCTCGATTTCAGCAAAGTTGGCCTGAAGGTTTAAATAATGCTCTCTTACCTTAAGTTCTACTTGCCTCTTAAGGTACTCCGCATCTTCAGCAGTTTTTAATTTAAGTTTTTGTGCCTCTCTGACTCTTGAGGAGGTATAGCCTCCGGAGAATATCGGAATATTAATTTGCACGCCGAGCACGTCGGAGAAGGAGCGAATTCCTTCATTTTGCAATGCACCATAGGGGAAGCCACCTTTGTCCCAATTTCTAGATCTGCTTGCAATGGCATCTACGGTTGGGTAATGGTCGGATCGTCGGACATCTATTTCTCTATCAGCTATTTTTATTTCATCTTCCATAATCTTTAGTTCTAGATTATTCTCAGTGGCAAGGCTTATCCAATCTTCCATCATATCGCTTATTGCTACGAAGCTTACTGCACTGTTGATGCCCTTTATCTTATTCGGCAGCTCGCCTGTTAAGGATTCGATTTGACGCTTTTTAATCTTTAGCCTTTGAATAGCTGCAATGATTTGTGCATCAATCATAGCCGCTTTTGTTTGGGCCTCATTAACATCTGTGATCGATATAAGTCCAACGTCATAACGTGCTTCTGATTCAATAAGCTGTTCATTAATCGATGCCTTTTGCACTCGAAGAAGGCGGATCTCATCTCTGGCCATAAGTGTCTCAAAATAAACTAAGGAGACTCGATAGATCAAATCTTGTTGCGCTTGGAGTAGTTTTTTTTCTGACAAGCTAGTTTGGGATAAAATTTGCTTATATTGCTGAAATGCTCCGTAGTTAAACAATGGCTGTGTAACCGTAATGCCGTAATCGTAATCATGATATTCTGCTTTGTTACCAGATAAAAGTTCGTTGCTTGAAATACCCGGAGTCAATATTTTTCTTTCGTTGTCATTTTCACCATAGTTCGCAGTTGCAGTAATGCTCGGAAGAAATAAGGAACGTCCCTGTGATATTAATTCTTGTGTAGCTTCGTTTTCGAATCGCACGGATGCGAGGAGAGCATCATGGGCTAGAGCCTTTTGATATATAGCTACTAGGTCAGCTTCTTCAGCACAGACATGAAAGGAAGCATTAACCATAAAAGCTATAAACAAAGCTACGATACCAAAGCGTTTTTTTTCAATCATGAGTTGCTTGCAGATGCTTAATTAAAGGTTTAAGAAAAAGGCTTATTCATTATATCTGAGCTAATACTTAATGAAGGACTATTTTTGGGGGAAAAAGATTCAATTTTTAATTTTCCAGGGTTGCGCATTTCATAAGATTCGCGTAATTTAAAACCCTACTGCTAGGGGTCTATTTAACGATTCGTGTAAATAGTGAGAAAAACCCTTTGAACCTGATGTGGCTTATACCACCGTAGGAAAGCAAACGATTTGCTTCTACGAATATAAAATAATACTAGGAGCCTTTATGAATACCACAGATAAAAACCTTAATACAGCAAAAGAATTTATTGGCGAGGATGCAAGCCTCGACCCTTCCGCTTTAGAGTCGTTTGCCAATTCAAAAAAAGTATATATTCAAGGATCCACTCCTGATATTCAAGTGCCATTTAGGGAAATATCTATATCGGACACACCGTCAGAATTTGGAGCTGAAAAAAATGCACCGGTTTTAGTGTATGACACCTCAGGCCCTTATACTGATCCAAAATACAAAATTAATATTCAGGATGGCTTGCCAGCATTGCGAACAAAGTGGATTGAAGACCGACAGGATACCGAAGTATTGGATGGCCCCTCATCAGCTTATGGCCAAGAGAGAAAAACTGATCCTGAGTTAGCAAGGATGCGCTTTAACCTTGTGCGTCAGCCAAGAAAGGCAAAATCAGGACACAATGTCTCTCAAATGCATTATGCGAGAAAAGGCATTATCACACCCGAAATGGAATTTATTGCTATAAGAGAAAATCAAAGAAGAGAGGGTTTGTCGGATATTATCCAAGAGCAGCATAAAGGTGAAAATCATGGCGCTAAAATACCAAGCCGTATAACGCCAGAGTTTGTAAGAGAAGAGGTGGCTCAAGGAAGAGCTATCATCCCTGCCAACATTAATCACCCAGAAACCGAACCTATGATTATAGGGCGTAATTTCTTAGTAAAAATTAATGCCAACATTGGTAATTCAGCATTAGGGTCAAGCATTAGTGAGGAAGTCGAGAAGATGGTTTGGGGAACCCGGTGGGGCGCAGATAATGTAATGGACCTTTCCACTGGAAAAAATATTCATGAGACGCGCGAATGGATTATAAGAAATAGCCCAGTCCCTATCGGTACTGTGCCTATTTACCAAGCATTAGAAAAAGTAAATGGTAAAGCCGAAGATCTAACTTGGGAAATTTATAGGGATACGTTAATAGAGCAAGCTGAACAGGGTGTTGACTATTTTACTATTCACGCAGGAGTAAAGTTGGCTTATATACCAATGACAGCGAAGCGCATGACAGGTATTGTTAGTCGAGGAGGATCTATTATGGCGAGCTGGTGCTTAGCCCATCATAAAGAATCTTTTTTGTACGAACATTTTGAAGACATATGTGAAATCATGAAGGCTTATGATGTGAGCTTTAGTCTAGGAGATGGTTTGAGGCCTGGGTCAATTTATGATGCTAATGATGAGGCACAGTTTGCCGAATTAAAAACATTGGGTGAATTGACTAAGATAGCCTGGAAACATGATGTGCAAGTGATGATTGAGGGACCCGGCCACGTCCCAATGCATATGATTAAAGAGAATATGGATCTTCAGCTGGAGCACTGCGATGAAGCGCCATTTTACACTCTAGGACCCCTAACAACCGATATTGCACCTGGCTATGACCATATTACTTCTGGTATTGGGGCGGCTATGATTGGTTGGTATGGATGCGCGATGTTATGTTACGTTACCCCTAAAGAGCATCTCGGCCTTCCGGAAAAAGAAGATGTTCGAGTGGGCATTATTACTTACAAAATTGCAGCGCATGCAGCAGATTTAGGGAAAGGCCATCCTGGGGCACAAATTCGCGATAATGCTTTATCTAAAGCACGCTTTGAATTTAGGTGGAACGATCAATTTAATCTAGGCCTAGACCCTGAAAAAGCGAAAGAATTTCATGACGAAACACTCCCTCAAGAAGGAGCTAAACAGGCACATTTCTGCTCAATGTGTGGGCCTCATTTCTGTTCAATGAAAATTTCCCAGGATGTAAGAGATTATGCTGCTAAAAAAGGCATTTCAGCTGATGAAGCATTAACTAAAGGAATGGAAGAAAAGTCCATTGAGTTTGTAAAGAAAGGCTCAGAAGTCTACCAAAAAGTATAGTGATTAACTGACTTTCTCATTATGGACTTGTATTTATTATGGGCTGCATTCGTTCTAGGTGTTATTGAAGGCGTAACAGAGTTTTTACCTGTTAGCTCGACAGGACACCTTATTATTGCAGCCGATGTACTAAAGTTTTCTAATGGTTCCAGTGATGTGTTTGAGATTTTTATTCAGCTTGGAGCAATTATGGCGGTGATTACCGAGTACAGGAGAAAGTTAATCAATACTGTATCTAATATCCCACACGATCCTGCTGCGCAAAAATTTGCGGCATCTATCGCTATTGCATTTATTCCAGCAGCTATTTTAGGTTTCTTTTTCCACTCGACAATTAAGTTTTATTTATTCAATCCTGTGTCTGTAGCTGTTGCTCTTATTGTTGGTGGGATAGCGATGATTTTGATTGAAAAGCTTATGCCACCTAGACAGATTGGAAGTCAACCTGACGTAAACTTTAAGCAAGCACTTCTAATTGGCATGGCTCAATGTCTTTCTCTGGTTCCTGGGGTCTCTAGAGCTGCATCAACTATTATGGGTGGAGTTTTATGTGGTCTAGATCGAAAATCTGCCACGGAATTTTCTTTTTTTCTAGCTATCCCCATCATCATCGCTGCGAGCTTTTACGATCTCTTCAAAAATTTTGATTTACTTAATAAGGATGATTTTTTAATCCTCTTTTTTGGTTCTGTTACAGCATATATTAGCGCCTTATTAATTATTAAAATTTTTATTCGGTATGTTGCTCATAACAATTTTATTGGTTTTGGGTGGTATAGAATTATGGTTGGGATAATTACGCTTTTCTATTTTTATTAGTAGCCTATGAGTCATTTTAATAGCTTCGCTAATTCACTTGAAGAAATAGTACAAGCTTCAGAAAAACAACCAATTCCTATTAAAGCAATTTTAGAAAAATTAGACAGATCAGGATTTTCACTGATCACCCTTGCTCTTGTATTACCTTTTATGCAGCCATTTCCAGTCGGACCTATTAGTGTGTTGGGGGGCATGACTTTCATTCTAGTGGGCTTGCAGATGTGGAAGGGGCAATCACAACCAACCCTGCCTAACAAAATATTGAATATAGAGTTGAGCTTTAAAATATGGAACACAATTGCTAAAGCTTTTTTTACTATCATTAAATGGTCCAATAAAATTTCACGCTCAAGACTATCCGTCTTTTCCCCAAGTCAAAAAAAGGTCGGAAGTATCTTGGTTGTAGGGGGCATATTAATGGCCATACCCTTTGGCATACTTCCTTTTAATAATTTTTTCCCTGGACTTGCGATACTTTTTGCTTCATTAGCTCAATTCGAAAAAGACGGATTGTTTATTTTGATAGCGTGGTTTTGGTTAATATTTTCAATGTTGTATTTCAGCACTTTTTTTATTGGTATTTATTGGCTAGGATTTCAAGGGACACAAAGCATTATGAGCTGGGTGCTTTAATAGGAATGCAATATATAGCTGAGAAGGTTATCACATGGCATAAGTCTAGTGGAAGACACGATTTGCCATGGCAGAAAATAAATGATCCTTATCTAATTTGGATATCAGAAATTATGCTGCAGCAAACTCAAGTAAGTTCTGTTATCCCCTATTATCAGAGATTTATCAAAACCTTTCCTACTGTCGAAAAACTTGCCTTTGCTGATCACGATGTGGTCATGAAGCATTGGAGTGGGCTGGGTTATTATCGAAGAGCTAAATTTATTATGCAAACTGCAAAAATTATTGTGCAGCAATACCAGTCGAAGTTTCCCGACTCTGTTGAGAAGTTGCTTAGTTTACCGGGTATTGGTAAGTCAACAGCAGGAGCTATATGCGCATTTGCATTTGGAGGCATTGAGCCTATTATGGATGCAAATGTCAAACGGGTATTTTGTCGCTTTTATGGAATTATGGAGTGGCCCGGGAAGGCTCAAACACAGAAGTACTTATGGAGCTTAGCTGAACAAAATTTACCCTCCAACAATATACAAATATACACGCAAGCATTAATGGATTTGGGTGCTACACTATGTAAAGGCTCTCAGCCTGTGTGTTCACAATGTCCTTTACAGTTGAAATGTATGAGCTTTAAATCAAACCTATGCCATGTAATACCGGCAAAAAAACCTAAAAAAACTCTCATAACTAAACAAGTTAATGTGCTTATTGTAGAAGCCAATAACCAAATTTTATTTCAGAAAAGAAGTGATTCATCTGTGTGGGAAGGGCTATGGTCCACACCAGAAATTCAAGATTTTTCCGATACAAAAAAATGGATTAAAGACGTATTGGGACTGACAAAATTTAATGTTGTTAAGCAAGGGGCCCATCTTGCTATCTTTAGCCACTATAAATTACAGCTAAATTATAATCATATTTTATTAACCGAAACATTCAGTCATCAACAATTGAAAGATTTTTTATGGATTGATAGGCCGAAGATTGGAGGAGAAGGAATTCCCACCCCTATAAAAAAATTACTCCAAAATATTTAAAACCATTTGATGGTGATTGATTCCGGCTTCCATGTAAGAGTCCCCAACAAGCACAAACCCTTGTTTTTTATAGAATGGGATAGCTGCGACCTGAGCAGATATAATGATCATGAGAGTTTTTCTCCCCCGTATATGCTTGACGATACTCTCTATTAACAAAGATCCAAACCCCTGCTTTCTGTATTTTTTAAGTATCGCCATTCTTTCTAATTTTATATAATTTTCCTTATAAAAGAATCTTGCACAACCAATGTCAAGATTATTGTTTCTTAAAAGGACATGCGTCGATAGGTTGTCAACATTGTCCCATTCTAAGGACGAGTCAATTTGTTGTTCAAGAATAAAAACTGTTTCACGAATTGGACGACAAGCTTTTTGAGCTTTTTCCCAATTACTGAATATCACTTTTGAATTATTTATAATCATTGGGGGGTTGCGAGCATTTTTATTTAAAGGCATTATGCAGTTAAATATTATTTTAAGGAAACATAGGTAATGAAAATTTTTTTTAGTCTAATCGCACGCGTTTTTTTAGCTTCAATTTTTTTGGTTGGCGTACTTCTTTTATTAAATAATCTTTTAAGCACTCCTAATGGTTATGGTATCTATCAGGATATGCTGGGTGCCCGTGGGGTTCCAGGCATATTTGCTCCAATTAGCATTGCGGTACAGTTAATTGCAGGAACTACATTAATACTAGGCTATAAAACCCAAACTTCTGCTTATGTACTCTCTGTATATGCATCAATATGGGCATTAATCTACTTAGTAAATAGCTTGGCAGGTCAACCATTAATTTTACAAGTACTTCAGTATTTGGCTATATCTGGCGGGCTTCTTCATTTAGCTATAAACCCAATGACAGGTTATAGTCTTGATAATCTTTGCAATAAGAAAAAGAAATAAATCTTTTTGGTATGGTTTATTCCCACTCCATCATGGGATAGACCATATTGATATTACGAGCATTTTGAACATCAAATAATTCCCATTTTTTTGATTCAGATAGCCCTAACGTTTTGATGGACTCCTGTAGACCTAGCCCTGATTCAATAGCCTCTTTAATTTCATCACGCAATATTTCTAAATATTTTTGTACATTTTTAATTGCAAGCATACTATCTTCGGTTGGTTTTCCATGGCCAGGAACTATCATTTTGTGGTTTCTTTTCTTCAGCTTTTCTAGGGCGCTAATAAACCCTTGAATATTTCCATCAATTACTGGGACTCTCTCTATAAAAACTAAATCACCCGTCCATAACGTATCGGTTTTAATATCATGAACTGTAAGATCGGTATTGGTATGTGCAACTGGATAAGCCTCCAGCTTTAAAACACGATCACCCAAATCAATTTCTTGAATTCGATTAGGTTCAACTAGCATGGTTGGTGGAACTTGAATTGAATCTTCTGGTGGAATTTCTAGGTACTTTAAATTAGTCTGCTCATAAAATTCTTTTCGTAAGCGCATCGCTTTAGGAAGTTCTTTATGCCCAATAAAGATTGGCTTTGTATCCAGAAAAGCTGCATTACCATAAATATGGTCTAAGTGAACGTGGGTATTAATAACATAGCGGATAGGTAGCCCAGTTCTTTTCTTTATCTCATCGAGCATGCTTTTTCCTATGATCTCGCTCCCTCCAGTATCAATAACTGCAACTGCTTCTTTTCCAATGATAAAGCCTATATTACATATATCTCCTTGATAGCCAACATCAACATCAACATGTGATCCTTGGTGAACAAACATTCCTGGTTGAATTTCTATGAAATTTAAATCCACAGCAAAAAGACTGAGAGAGTTGTGCGCCATAAACATGAAACATAAAAATTTAGTAATTGTCATCTTTTAATTTACATCATTAAGTATTAAACTGAACTTCATTTTACATGTCTTGTAAAAATCGACTAAATTAAAAAGGCGCTAGCGAATGGTTAAAGCAGTAAAGACTTTCTCTCAATATAACAATATTTCAATCTTTTTGCATTGGCTTATTGCTGTTGGAATTGTATTTATGTTTATTCTGGGCTGGTTTATGGACACCGTCCCAAAAGATGCAGCCAAATCATCAACCTTTGATTTATTTAATATGGGCTTATATGTATGGGAGTTATCCAAGGAAGTCTCTCCTCGATCTTTTTATTTTAACCTTCATAAGTCAGTCGGGATAAGTCTTTTTGCATTAATTATACTTAGAATTTTGTGGCGGCTTACGCATAAACCCCCTGCACTTTTAGATAGTATGAAGACTTGGGAGAAAAAATTAGCAACTGGAGCTCATCACGGATTATATTTCTTGATGGTAGCCACTCCATTAGCTGGAATTATTATGTCAATATCCAGTAAATATGGCATTCATTGGTTTGGTATTAAGCTTGTTGGAGGCATCGACAATAAAGCTTCAAGAGAGTTATTTTATGAATTCCATGAAATTTTTGGTTTACTTATACTATTGATTCTCTTCTTTCATATCGCTGGTGCATTCAAACACGCCCTAGTTGACAAGGATGGGACAATACGACGAATGTGGTTCCACAAATAAAGAGCCGTTGTGAGTCACTTTAAGCACCATATATTTTTTTGTTTAAATAAAAGGGAGGATGGTGCGCAGTGTTGCATGGATTATGACGCTGAAAATATTTTTTTGTATATGAAAAAAAGAATAAAAGCCATGGGGCTTAATGGCCACAACATGAATCGAATCAACAGGGCTGGATGTTTAGATAGATGCAAAGATGGTCCTCTTCTTGTAATTTATCCAGAGGCTGTTTGGTATAAATACATTGACCACACTGATATTGATGAAATTATTGATCAACATTTAGTAAAAGGTACTATTGTTAAGCGTTTATTGGCTTAAAATATCACGTAGAAGTCTCATCAGTTCAACTTCTTCACTTTTTCGCAACTCCATTTTTTCGCTTCTTTTTTTCTCAGACCAAATGCTGTCAGGAAAATAGCTATCGTTGCTATATCTTGGGATGATATGCCAATGAAGATGTGGGGTAATGTTTCCAAGTGAAGCTAAGTTAATTTTTTCTGGCTGCAGAAATGATCGTATAACGCTTTCAACTTTAAACACTATCGACATGCAAAGGTTTTGTTTTAATGTCTCCATATCCGTCATTTCGGTTATGTGTTCTAAGCTTTCAACTCTGCAGTAGCCTGGTAAGTGTTGATCATTTATTAGCGTTACCCTAAAATATTTGTTTTCCCAGACCGACGGATATAAGGATGGATTACAAAGGCTACAATTTTTGAGTCTATGAGACTTCAAGCATTTTGTCCAACGTTAGTTTGGCAAGCTGAGCTTCTTTATTAGGCACTTTGATAATATTAACTGGATTACCATTAATAATATTTTCAAGCGTCCAAGCCAAGTGTTGAGGGTCAATTCGAGCCATTGTAGAACACTCACAAACAACATGGGACATAAACTGTACCAGTTTATTTTCAGGCTTCATCTCATTGGCAAGACGATTAACTAAATTGAGTTCAGTTCCTACCAGCCATTTAGTTCCATGTTCAGCATTTTTAATTGTATTAAGAATAAAGTCAGTAGAACCGACAAAGTCTGAATTTAGACACACCTCAAAAGGAGATTCTGGGTGGGATATTACAAACCCATCTGGATGTTGCTTTCTAAATGTTTCGATATGCTCAAGCCTGAACATTTGATGAACTGCACAGTGCCCTTTCCATAAAAGAACTTTGGCGTTAATTATCTGCTCTTCAGTTAATCCACCTAAAGGTAAATCGGGATCCCATACAGGCATTAAATCTAAAGGTATACCCATGCTATGGCCTGTCCATCGACCTAAATTTTGATCAGGAAAAAATAAAACTTTTTCTTTCTGAGAGAATGCCCAATTTAATATTTTAGCTGCATTTGTTGATGTACAAACTATGCCTTCATGCTCACCGCAAAAAGCTTTGAGGTCAGCAGCAGAGTTTATGTAAGTAATGGGGGTAATAGAATCATCAAAGTTTAACACTTTATTTAATTCTCTATATGATCTCTCAACTTTGGCAAGATTAGCCATGTCAGCCATTGAGCAGCCGGCTGAAAGATCTGGCAGGACAGTTATTTGTCCAGGTCGAGATAAAATATTTGCTACTTCAGCCATAAAATGAACGCCAAGATATACAATATACTTAGCCTCAAGATTTTCAACATATTTGGCAAGCTTAAGCGAATCCCCAGCTAAATCAGCATGCCTATAAACCTCTTCATTTTGATAATGATGACCTAAAATAATAATTTCATCCCCCAACGTTTTTTTCGCTTTTAGGATTCTTTGTTGGCAGTCTTCATTCTTAAGGCTTTCAAAAGCTTCGAACTTAATTGTTGCTGTATTCATAAATTTATTTTATCGCCTATCTGTTTAATTTCATATAATTTTTTTAATGCATCGGCATTTGTATCAGAAAAAACTGTTTTTATTGCTTCACTAACCGACGCCCACTTAAATTCTTTATGCTCTCTTGGCTCTATTTTTATTTTTATTTTTTCGGGCACCTCGACACTAAAGACATGCTCAGTATTATGTGTGACTGTTGGAGGGTAGCGGTAGCGCCAATGGGTAAAGATTTCGTATTGTTGAGAAAAATTCCAATCAATAAGAGAAAATTTCTGATGATCAATCCCAGTTTCTTCAAGCAGTTCTCTTTTTGCAGCATCAGCGGGAGATTCCCCTTCTTCGATACTTCCAGTCACAGACTGCCAAAAGTTTGGTTTATCTTGACGGTGTAATAATAATATTTCCATATTTTTAGTGTGGATAATCACAAGAACAGAGATGGGAATTTTATATTTTTTCCCTATCAAAATATTGGAAGCTTAAATGTGATGCTTTCTTCTATTCCATCAATCTCAGTAAGCTCAACTTTATTAAATTGGCTAATAAAATTGATGACTAGCTGAACCTGTGCCTCGGGGGCAGATGCGCCAGCAGTTAAACCTATCCGATTCTTCCCCTTCAAAATATCGCTATCAAACTCATCTGGATTGTCTATCAAATGCGCTTCAATTCCTTGCTTTTTGGCAATTTCAACAAGCCTGTTGGAATTAGAGCTATTTGCTGAACCGACAACTAAAATAATGTCTTGATAAGCAATCATTTTTTTAACTGAGTCTTGACGATTTTGAGTTGCATAACATATGTCAGAGCTTTTTGGACCTTGAATATTAGGATATTTACACTTAAGCGCTTCTATAATTTCTTGAGTGTCATCCACTGATAGAGTCGTTTGACTGACATAGCTGACCCTGTTATTTACTGGAATTGTTAAATTGCTAACATCTTCTTTATTCTCAATCAAATGTATTGATGCGTCAGGCGAATTTTTTTCAATTTGACCCATAGTTCCCTCTACTTCTGGATGGCCTCTGTGGCCTATCATAATAATATGATAATTTTCACCATACATTTTGTTAACTTCTCGATGAACTTTAGTCACAAGGGGACAGGTTGCGTCTATGGCTATTAGTTTTCTATTTTTTGCATCAGTTTTAACCACTTTTGATACGCCGTGCGCGCTGAAGATTACATGACTCCCTTCTGGAATATCACCAATATTATCAACAAAAATTGCCCCTTTGCTTTTCAGATCGTCTATGACAAATCTATTATGAACTACTTCATGGCGGACATATATTGGCGCACCAAATTTTTTTAATGCTTGTTCAACAATAATGATTGCTCTCTCAACTCCAGCACAGAATCCTCTTGGGTTTGCTAGTGCAATATTAATAACTGGATTATTCATATCTTGATTTGAATTAGACAGGCTAATTAAATTATTGATTCACCACGAATGAGATCATTAAAATTTTCTCTCTTTCGTATTTCGATTATTTTATCTTCATCAACAAGAAGTTCAACCGGACGAACGCGGGAGTTATAGTTTGAGCTCATGCTCATGCCGTATGCACCAACATCAACAACTGCAAGCACATTACCTTCCTCCAGTGAGAGCATTCTATCTTTGCCGATGAAATCTCCAGTTTCACATACAGGACCCACCACATCAAACTGAGTAGACGACTCACTTGATTGGGACGTGTTAATGATGTCATGGTACGCATTATATAATGAGGGGCGCATTAGGTCATTCATTGCCGCATCAATAATTGCAAAGTTCTTTGTGGAGCCTTTTTTTACATACTCAACTTTGGTTAATAGCACCCCAGCTTTCCCTAAAATTGCTCGCCCAGGCTCAAAAATTATTTTTAGATTTTGTTTTTCTAAAAGTGGGAGTATGGCTTCTGCATATGCATTAAAGTTAGGAGGTTTTTCATTTTCATAGTTAATTCCAATACCGCCACCAATATCTAGGTGAGCAATATGAATACCCAAAACTTTCAATTTATCGATTATGCCGACAAGCTTAGCAATAGAGTCTATAAATGGAGAAAGCTCAGTAATTTGAGACCCTATATGACAGTCAATTCCTCTTATTGCGATCGAATCCATATTATTTGCAATCTTATAAAGCTCAATAGCTTTTTGTTCATCTACCCCGAACTTATTATCTTTTAAACCAGTCGATATGTACGGATGCGTTTTAGCATCAACATTAGGGTTAACTCTTACGGAAATATTAGCTATCTTCCCCATTTTCTGAGCAATAGCTTGAATACGATATAGCTCTGGTTCAGACTCAATGTTAAAAGCTAAAATTTGATGATGAATTGCTAGTTCTATTTCTTTTGACGACTTACCGATTCCAGAAAAAACTACTTTTTTTGGATCTCCTTTAGCTGCAATAACTCTTTGGAGTTCCCCACCAGAAACAATGTCAAATCCAGCTCCATGATTCGCCAGTAAATTTAATATTGCTAAATTAGGATTAGCTTTAACGGCGAAACAAATAAGATGGTTAGAAGTTTTGAAGGCTTCTTCAAAGCTCCTGTAGCTATCTAGGATGCTTTTCTTTGAATACACATATGCAGGAGTATCAAATTTTTTTTCTATTTCATCAACAGCTATATTTTCAATAAAATACTTCCCATTATTTGAATAAATTATTTTATTATTCATGATCTAGGCAGTTTGATATTCCGTTGAATAAATATCTGGATGATTGTTATGAGTTTCTGATTGTGGGTACCTTTCTTCAGGAATATACAGTGCCCCCTTGGTTCCACAAGAGCTTAAAAATGCTGAGAAAACTATGAGTGTGATTAATAGTATTTTATTCATAAGAATATTTTATCATCAAATAGTATGCTTATTTAGCTTATGTTTTAGTAGGGCGTCGCATATAAATGCGCTGAATATACCAAAAATTAATGCAGAGATTAAAAACAAGGGTAATAGATTGAATATGCTGTCATGTGGAATAATCCAAAGGCGAGCGATTATAAATTGCCCGATGATGTGTCCAAAAGATGCTATTAGGCTTAAGCTGATAATAGAAAAGTATGGTTTGGGAAGTTTTTGAAAGCCATACAACAAGGTAAGACTAAAAAGGGCGCCAAATAAGCTAAGAAAAAAAGTTGGAGACAAGAATGAGCCGACAATAATGCTTGAAACAAAAACTCTAACTATAGAAACCCATGCTGCCGTAGAAAAATCAAAACGAACTAGAGAGTATAAAATAATAATATTAGCAATTCCGGGCTTGATGCCGGGTATAGGACTGGGAAGAAAAAATTCTATTACCGATAAAATTATCGCAATTGCTGCTAATTTTGCAACCGTATGATCTTTTTTAGTAGGCTTAATAATTAACTGTGTCATAACTTTCGCTATTTCCAACTATGGAGATAGTAATTTGATTTGGAAGGCAGACAATTGTTTGGTTAACTTTATCGATCCAACCATGATGTATGCAGTACTTTTTGGTACAAGGCGATTTTACAAAGCGGGCCTTACCTTCATTAATGCTGATTACACTAGAGCCTAAAAAACCAGAAATATTTTTATTAGCAGATTGATTAAGACTGAATATTATTGGATCTTCAAAATTGCTTTCAATTTTTAAGTATTGACCGCTAGGCATATTCCATGATCGAGAGATAGCCCAGAAGATTATAGCCAGAAATGAAATAATTATAAAAGCATCACCTGGTCTAATAATTTTAATGAATTGAAATAATTTGCTCATGGTTTTTCTCAAGCCACCTTATCGATTGATTCATTTTGCTGCTAATTAAAATATTCCCATCAGCTAAAACGATCATAAAAAAATTAATACCTAGCTTATCTGCCAATTGTCCCTTTTTTAGTTTTGGAGCGATAAATAATGGTTTCGAATATACGTCTGATAGAGTCCCCGAGTTTTTGGCAGGAGGAATCATTATCGTAGCTGATTGACTATTGTCAGCAGGAAAACCTGTTTGCGGGTTAATCAGATGTGAATACCTTGTCTCGTCAGCCATAAAGTATCTTTGGTAATCACCTGAGGTACCTATTGACCAACCAGAGGGCAATTCAATGGATGCAATCGCTGAAGGTTTTCGGGGGTGTTGAATACCTACCACCCATTTTCTGTCACCATGCATACCAATGGCCATGATGTTGCCTCCGATATTGACTAATGCATTGCTTATGCTGTTGGTGGCTAGAATTTTTTTGGCCCGGTCTAATGCGTATCCTTTAGCATAACCGCCCAGATCCAACTGAAAATTTTTGTTTGTACTTGATAACGTGGTTTGGTTAATATGTAAGTCATTCATAGTTGACATATTGGCAACAAAATCTTTTATTTTGTCGGAGCTTGGAACATTTTGTTCTGGTGCATCTTGATGAAAACCCCACATTGAAATAAGTTTTCCCATAGCGGGGTTAAAATAGTTTTCTGACGCCGAGGCTAATATTTTATTTTCATGAATAATGTGTAGAATTTCTTTGTCGTCTACATGAAATTTATCACCAGAGGCTAAGGCTTTATTCATGCTCGAAATGAGGCTTTTTTCCCAAGGATGTAAATAGTTATGAAGATATTTGAAATCGTTAAAAATGAGATTGGATATATTTTCACTTTTATCTTCCGTTTCCCCGTAAATTTTAATATCTACGATTGTTCCAAATATAAAGTCTTTATATTCATGGACAGGTTTTTTTTGACCGCAACTTACGAGAAATATGACAGTAATTAGAAGGAATTTATGAAAGTGCATCAACAATGGATTTCGAAAAATTAATTTTAGCTTGAGCTTGAATTTCAACCAAGCCTGTAGGGCTTGTTACATTAATCTCAGTTAGATACTTACCTATGACATCAATACCAACAAAACGGAAATTATTTTTACGAAGGTAAGGTTTAATAGTGGCAACAATTGCGATATCGTCCTCTGATAATTTTCTAATAACTCCTTTACCACCTTTTGCTAAATTAGCTCTTATTTCATTGTTTTGAGGAATCCGAGCTAGTACATAAGGTAAGGGCTCCCCATCAATTAATATAATACGTTTATCTCCGTACTGAATATCGGGAATAAATTTTTGTGCCATGATTAATTGATGATTATGCAATGTCATTGTTTCTAAAATAACATTCATATTTTGGTCGTTTGATGTCACCATGAATATTCCATTTCCCGCCATACCGTCTACCGGTTTGAGAACAACTTTCTTATGTTTCTTGATGAAGGTTTTTAATACCTCTTCAGAGCTAGATACTATTGTGGGACTAATGATATCTTTAAATTGTAAAATACTTAACTTTTCATTATGGTTTCTAAGGGAGGCACCATCATTAATTACCTCAACACCCTCTGTCTTTATATGGTCAAGTATAAAGGTTAGGTTTAGGTATGCTTGATTAAAGGGAGGATCTTTTCTAACAAAAACTTTTTTAAAATTACTAGTCAGTATTGATTTTTTTTCATTGAGATTTATTTGTGTACTTATATTGTTTACCAAACCGCATAAAGCCATCCCTTTAGAATCAGCACCTATGGACAAATCATTAATTTCACAGCAATAAATCTCTTTTTTTTGACGAATAAATTCTTTGATTAATTGAATGCTGGTGTCTTTTTTTATATTTAGGCTAGATACTTGATCGAGGATAAAAAGATAGCTCATGAGTTATCTTCCAATTCACGAGCAGCAGCAATTAATGCTAGCCTTGCGATTACTCCGTAAGCATAAAACCGGTTTGCCTCATCGTCACACGGTCTCCCTTGATCTGGCATAAGGCATGAAGTTTCAAAAGGCTGAGGTATGAAATGCATGCCAGGAGCATTTAAATTTTCATCTTTATCTTTCGTCGTGTGCACCCTATAAAATCCACCTATAACAAAATGGTCAATCATATAAATAACAGGCTCAGTTACCGCACCTTCTATAGTTTCTTCTGTATGAATGCCTTCCTGAATAATCACCTCAGTAACTTTGCTACCTTCTTTTATTACAGACATCTTGTTTCTTTTTTTTCTATTTAGACTAAGCACATCTTCCGCTTTTTTTGCAATCATAATACCCATGCCATATGTCCCAGCATCAGCTTTAATGACCACATAGGGCTCATGCTGTATTTGGTACTGATCATATTTTTTTTTGATTTTTTGCAGCAGTAATTCGACTTTCGTAAAAAGCTCTTCCTCTCCTTTATGTTCGTGAAAGTCTAATCCATTTAGCTTTTCAAAATAGGGGTTTATCAGCCAGGGGTCTATTCCAGAAAAACTAGCAAATTCATTTGCTACCGCATTATAGTATTCAAAATGTTGAGTTTTTCTTCTGGTACACCATCCAGCATGAACAGGCGGAATAATAGTTTGATCAATGTTTTCTAATATCGATGGAATTTCGACAGACAAGTCATTATTTAACAATATTGCGCATGGGCGAAACGATGAGCCATCAATATTATTAACAACAAGGCCATGGTTTTTCTTAACGATTGGCTCGATTAAAATAGATTTATTCCCCTCTAGCTCTAAATTTAATGGCTCTAATATTTCTTTATTTATTGTACCGAACCTAACTTCAAGTCCAGCTTTTTGTAAAATGTTACATAAGCAACTCAAATGCTCGAGATAGAATGTGTTTCTTGTATGATTTTCTGGAATTATCAATATTTTTTTTGCATCTGGACATATTTTTTCAATTGCTATTGATGCCGCTTGAATGCTTAAAGGAATAAATGTTTCACACAGATTATTGAATCCTCCTGGAAAGAGGTTGGTATCTACAGGCGCCAATTTAAAGCCCGAGTTTCTTAGGTCAACCGACGCATAAAATGGTGCTTGATGCTCCTGCCATTGAGTTCTAAACCAATGTTCTATATCGCAGCTATGGTTGACAATGTATTGCTCTAACTTAAATAGTTCAGAGCTCATCTCAATATTTAGTTTTGGAATCACTTTATAGTCCTTGAGCCTGAAGATCTGCATGGTAACTACTTCTTACCATGGGCCCACTTGCAACAGAGGAAAAGCCCATGAGCTCTGCTTCTTTTTTTAATAAATCAAAAATATGGGGCTCAATGTATTTTTCTACAGGAAGATGGTGCATGGTGGGTTGAAGATATTGCCCTAAGGTAATCATATCAACTTTATGCCTTCGCAGATCTTTGAGCACCTGTATAACTTGTTCGTAAGTTTCTCCTAGGCCCAGCATAATGCCTGATTTAGTAGGTATTTTTGGAAATTTATTCTTAAAATTTAATAAAAGGCTCAAAGAGTGCTGGTAATCTGAACCGGGCCTGACTTGCTTGTAAAGCTCCGCGATTGTTTCTAGATTATGATTAAATATATCGGGCGGAGCATCGCTGATAATTCCTAGAGCCTTATCCATTCTTCCTCTAAAATCTGGTACTAATGTCTCTATAGTAATTTCTGGATTTTTTAGCCTTATTTCTTTAATGCAACGAACAAAATGTTCAGCGCCACCGTCCCTAAGATCATCCCTATCTACGCTAGTAATAACAACATATTTTAACTTCATATTCAGTATTGTTTGGGCTAAGTTTGATGGCTCATGGATATCAGGAGCCAGAGGTCTTCCATGCCCGACATCACAAAAAGGACATCGCCGTGTGCACAAATCTCCCAATATCATAAAAGTTGCTGTTCCCTGACTAAAGCATTCTCCAATATTTGGACAGGAAGCCTCCTCACAGACGGTGTTTAACTTATTATCCCGTAATAACTTTTTAATACGAGAAAACTCATTAGAATGGGGTAACTGCATCTTTATCCACTTCGGCTTATCCAGCCTTTCCCGAGGAATAATTTTTATAGGAATTCTTGATGTTTTATCTTTCCCGGTTTGTTTTGTATGTGGATCAGCTTTACTCATGATATTTTTGTAGGTTATGTTGGAAGAGCTCAATAATACCTTGAGCGCATTGTTCTTTAGTATAGTCGTTATTAAAACTTGATAGTTGAGTCATAGTTAAATTTTTAAATCCGCAAGGATCGATATTGCTAAAAGGATCTAAATCCATATTTATATTCATGCTTAAACCATGATAAGTGAAATGTTTTTTTAATCTTAGTCCAATGGATGCAATTTTACTTTCCCCTATGTATACTCCCGGCGCGTCTTTTTTTGTACAACTTGAGACATTTAATTTAGCGAGAAATTGCATTATAGAATTCTCAAGTAGCGAAACAAATTCTTTAACCGTGATTTTATACTTTGTTAGATTGATAATCGGATAGATAATTATTTGTCCTGGCCCATGGTAAGTAATCTTACCCCCCCTATCTACAAAAATATGATTGATTGAAGTATCAATTGGAAGAGTTAACCCCGTTTTATTTAAACCTATTGTATAGATCGGATGATGCTCTGTAATCCATATTTCACTGTGTTCCGGATTGCTTACAACAAAATCTTTCATCGCTAACCATACATCCTCATAGTGCGTAAGACCTAAATCCTTTACTTTGATCCCCATACCTATAAAACAAACTTAGTTTCAGGATAAGAAGACAAATCTTTATATAAATTATCTAATTGCACTTTTGAGGTTACATATATATTACAGGTTAAGCTTATGTAGGTTCCTTGATTGCTCTCTTTCATCTCTAAAAAGTCTGTACTGAAATTGGGAGCATGTTTTTGGATTATTCGAACTATATTGTCTGTATATTGTTCACTTACAATTCCAATTACCTTTATCGGGAATTCACAGGGAAATTCAATGAGCGTCTCGGAAGGATCTATAGCCATATCCTTCAGTCTTTAATAATGTAGGTATGGAGGTTAGTTTCAGCAGCAATAAAGGATGAGGCATTCTCTGCTTCTTCCTTTGAGAGGTAAGGACCAATCAAGACTGAAAAAAGGGAGGACCGTTGCATAATTTTGGACTCAATATTTTGCTGATAGACTAGGGTATCTAATTTTTTAATGAGCGCTTCTGCATTACTTTCTTCAGAAAAGGCCCCTGCCTGAATATAAAATTTCCTCGAGTCCTTGTCTTGAACAGTTTCGCTGGATGGATCTATTAGCTCAACTAGAACTCGCTCACTCCCTTTTTCTATAATATCCAGTCGATATGCTGCGGCATAAGATAAATCAATAAGGCGGTTTTTAATAAAGGGACCTCGATCATTAACCCGCACAATAACTGTTTTATTGTTAACTAAATTTGTTACTTTGACATAACAAGGAATAGGAAGAGTTTTATGAGCGGCTGTCATCCCATACATATCGTAAACTTCACCTACGGATGTTTTATTGCCATGATATTTTTTCCCATACCATGAGGCATAGCCTATTTCTTTGTAGGGCTCAATTTCTCTCATAGGCACATATTTTTCGCCAAATACTTTGTAGGGCATGTTGGCCCGCTTGGCTACTTTCTCTATCTTAGGCTCCGCATCTTTTATGAGATCTAGATTCTTTGGGATCTCTTTTCCAGGACCATCATCTGAATAATAACCCCCGTCTTTAGATGTTGGATCTGGCCTATCTGTTGATAAGGATGCGCATCCCGAAAGAAAGGAGAAAATAAGGAAAGTAAATAAACGAGTCATTAGTTTGCTATCAACGATTTATGGCTATATAAAGACATAATAATACCAATACTGACTAATGATACAACCATAGAAGTCCCGCCATAACTAAAAAATGGAAGTGGGGCTCCGACAATAGGCAGAAGTCCAGAAATCATTCCCAGGTTAACAATAACTCCAGAAAAGATTGATACTATTAATCCAAGAGTAGCTAAGCGAGAGAAAGTGTCTTGCATTCTTGAAGCCATAAATGACAGCCTCATGAAAAAAATTATATACACCATCATAATAGCTAGAACGCCAATAAACCCAAATTCTTCACTAAAAACTGCAAAAATAAAGTCAGTAGTAGCTTCGGGTAAAAAATTTAGCTGGGTTTGGGAGCTATTCATCCATCCTTTTCCAATCATTCCTCCCGATCCAAGGGCTATCAAAGATTGTATGGTTTGATAGCCAGATCCTAATGCATCCTGAAATGGATCTATTAAACTAAGGATACGAGCTTGCTGATATTTTTCTAGAGCATGCCAAATAAAAGGGGAAGCAATAAGCAGGGTGAATGAACCTCCGATTAACAACTTTCTTGGTAGTCCAGCAGTAAAGATGATGGCGAAAGCAGAAAACGAAATCATTAGTGCGGTTCCTAGATCTGGTTGCGTAAGTATTAGATAAAAAGGAACACTTAGGATCATTAATGCAATGCCATGAGACGATATGTTGATATTATGTTCATTTTTTTGATAAAACCAAGCTAGCATTAAAGGTGCTGTAAACTTCATGAGTTCAGATGGCTGGAATTTTATTATGCCAATATCAATCCAGCGTTGAGCCCCATTACTTTCAAGACCAAAAAATTTAACCCATATTAAAAGCATAATGCTAATAATAAAGATGAATGGAATATAAAAAAAAATGACTTTTGGATGTGTTTGTGACAAAACAAATAGCCCGATTACACCTAATACTATATTTGCTATTTGAGAAATAAATTGGTTCGATTGGTTGTGATCCGCACTATATAAAGTAACCAATCCGACTATAATAATAACAATTAGACTTGCTAAAACTGTTTGATCAATTTCTGATCTTAAATATTTAAGGGAATTATTCATTATTGTAATTTTTTAAGTAGTAATCAAAAACTTTTTTTGCAATAGGGCCTGCTGTTGTTCCACCACTGCCACCATGCTCAACAACTACAGCAATTACTAATTGCGGGCTGTCAGCAGGAGCATAGGCGATCAACAGAGCATGATCTTTCAGATGATCTGGCAAGTCATCTTCAATATATTCCCCTCCTTTTAAGCCAAAGACTTGTGCTGTTCCTGTTTTTGCAGCAATCTTATAACGATCGTTCGCTAAGAATGCAGCAGTCCCCCCCGGAGCAGTTACATCTTCCATACCTTTTCTGATGTAATGCATTAAATCGGTACTTGTGGACATCTCTTTCTTCTCAGCATTTTTAGACAACGGAAGAAACCTGCCTAATTTCAAGTGAGGCTGATTACCGCCATTGAACACGGCAATTTTTGTTGTTGCACTAGCTAACTGAATAGGAGTTACTTGAGTATATCCTTGCCCTATAGCTGTAATAACAGTCTCACCTGCAAACCATCGTTTATTCTTTTTATTTTTTTTCCATTCCTCATTTGCAAGCAGACCTTTCTTTTCATTGAGCAAATCAACTCCTGTTACCTTACCAAATCCAAAATTACTTAGTGTGTTATTTATTTTTATGATGCCTAGCTCTAACCCTAAACTGTAAAAGAATGTATCGCATGAAACAGCTAAGGCTTTAACTAAATCAACTTCACCATGACCTTCTCGCTTCCAATCCCTAAAGGTTTTTGATCCGTTAGGCATAGTAAAGTAACCGGGATCAAACATTTTGTATGGAGGTTTTCTCAAATTATTTTCTAGTGCCGCCATCGCTACAAAAGGCTTTAAAGTCGATCCGGGAGGATAGACACCATGAATAACTCTGTCCAACAATGGCTTAGATTTATCATTATTTAGTTTATTCCAATTTTTATGATCAATACCATTTATAAATAGATTGGGATTAAAGTCAGGCTGACTAACATAGGCAAGAATTTCACCATTATTTGGATCCATCGCTATTAATGCTCCACTTTGATCTTGAAAGGCTTCGATAGCAATTTTCTGTAGATCGATATCAATTGTCAGCTGAATAGTTTGACCGTGTTCTGGTTCTTGGGACTCAATAGTCCTAATAACATTCCCTTTTGCATCCACTTCTATTTTTTTGAATCCAGGAAATCCATGAATACTATTCTCATACATTAGCTCTACCCCGGTTTTCCCAATATGATCGGTGCCCTTATAAAGCTGAATCTTATCCATCCGCCGCAGTTTGTCCACATCACCTTTATTAATCCTATTGATGTAACCAACGACATGACTACTGTATTCATTAAAAGGGTAAAACCTTTCAAGCCTGGGTACTAGCGAGACCTGATCTACAAGGTATTGTCTAGCCAAAAAAGATGCTACTTGACGTTGAGATAAGTCCGATTTAATGGGAACAGTAGATGAATAATAATTTTCTTTGGTGATTCTATAGTATTGCTCAACATCAGCATCGCTGATCGAAATGATTGATCTCAAATGGGTTCTGATGTTATCAAAATCGTGTTTTTTATTTGGGTCAAGTTCGATATTATATATAAGCTTATTCGCAGCAAGCACCTTATTATTTCGGTCTACAATCAAACCTCTAGAAGGCGCAATGGGAATTAGTTTTATACTATTATTGACTGATTTTTTTTCAAAATAATTATGCTGAACAACCTGAACAAGAAAAAATTTAATAATAATGAGAAAAAGGAGTACAAAAAATAATCCAACAACAATGCTTTGTCTTTTGGCGATAACAAATCGTAGTTGATTTCTTTGCATCTTTAATTTTCTTTTAGTTTGATATAAATAATTAGTTGGTAAACAAGAAAGGTAATGATTGTAGTGATTAGTTTAAGTACGATGGAAGTCTCATGGAAGTTCGTTTGATATGTTGTGGAAGTTATATTGGTTGTTAATAAAGCCACTATAACCAATATTATTCCTGTGATAGTTCTTTGCTTGTAACTTTGAATTGCAAACATTTTCTGGATAAAAAAAAGTATGGCATACGTTAGTATAAAAGTGAAAGCATATTGGCCAATAATTTGGCCAATCAAAATATCAGCGATTAAACCGGCGAAGAAAATTGTCAAGATACCATACTGTTTATTATTTAATAACATTACCCCCACAGACCAAGCAACCAAATAGTCAGGTAAGGAGCCGCTAGATATAAACGGTATGTTTATTTGGGAAAATAATAGAGTGAGCAAAAAAAGCCCTATGACATAGATATTTTGCTTATTATTTGAGGTCTGGTATTTGATCATGAGTTATCGCTTTTGATTATCATGACCTGAGAGAAGCTTTCAGGAGATGTCATAGGCTGAACAATAATTTCATTAAACTGTATGTTGTTTGTTGGGATGATTTTAATAACCTTCCCTATTTTAATACCTTTGGGATAAATTTGATCAAGTCCTGAGGTTAATAAGTAATCACCAACCACTAATTTTTCGTATGCCGGCAACCTATAAATTTTTAAATATGGACTGCCGTTGCCGAATACCAGTGTACTTATCGCACCACTCTCAGAAACTGCTGATATAGCAAAGTTATTCGATGTAATATTTTTAATTGTGCTGAGGTTTTTATCTACACGCACAACCTGACCTACAAGGCCTTGGTTATTCATTACAGGGCTCCCCAGACTGATACCATCATCAAGGCCTTTGTTGATTAAAATCTGAGAAACGCCATTTGAATGAGAGGGTAAAACTATTTCTCCCACGATTATTTCATTTTTAATAACATTTTTTATGTTTAGAACTTTTCGTAGTTCACGATTTTCATTCTCAAGCAATCTCAGTTTTTGTAGGTTTAGCTGGAAAAGGTTTGCTTCTGTTTTTAACAATAAAATTTGCTGCTGTAACTTATTTTGCTCAGAAAGGTAATAATCTATTGATGCAATCAGCCTAGATGGCGCATTGATGATCCATTGAAATGGAGTCTGCACTAACACTATTTTTTGCTTTAGGTGGGTATGCATGTGGTATCGATGGTCGAGACTCATCAACAAAATCGAACATATAATGAGAATGACAAATAAAAAAGTAGGTGATTCCTGAGTAAAAAGTCTAAGCCGTTTATTCTCTGTTTTTTTTGCCATCCATATTACTCATAAGTAAAGGCAGACTTGAAGTCATCAAGTGCATCAAGCGTTTTGCCACAACCTTTAACAACGCAGAGTAATGGGTCTTCGGCTAGTATAACGGGAATCCCTGTTTCTTCCATAAGCAAACGATCTAAATTCTTCAGCATAGCCCCACCCCCTGTCAGAACCATAGCAGTATCAGCTATATCCGCACCTAACTCAGGAGGCGTTTCCTCAAGAGCTGCTTTTACTGCCATAACAATTTGTTGTAGTGGCTCACTGATTGATTCTAAGATTTCATTACTGCTAATTACAATCTTTCTAGGAAGTCCTTCGGCTAAATTTCTTCCTGTTACCTCCATTTCCATTAGATCAGTCATCGGAAATGCACTGCCAATTTGTTTTTTAATTTTTTCCGCTGTTGGCTCGGAAATTAGAGTGCCATAATTTCGTCGCATATAGTCGATTATTGCTTGGTCTATCTTGTCTCCTCCAACACGAGCAGAGCTGGCATACACTATACCTCCGAGTGAGATTACGCCTACTTCAGTGGTACCACCACCAATATCGATTACCATCGATCCTGTTGCTTCGCTCACTGGCAAACCGGCTCCTATGGCGGCAGCCATTGGTTCTTCGATTAAAAATACTTGTTTTGCGCCAGCACGTTCTGCAGATTCCCTGATGGCTCTTCTTTCCACTTGAGTAGCTCCATAAGGTACGCATATAACTATTCTTGGGTTAGGGGTGAACCATGACATGTTATGTACACGGTTAATAAAATACTTGATCATTTCTTCGGTAATATTGAAGTCAGCAATGACACCATCTTTCATAGGCCGAATAGCTTGTATGTTTTGAGGTGACCTTCCAAGCATCGTTTTTGCTTCAGAACCAACTGCCAATAAAGCTTTTTTAGTAAAAGGCCCATTAGGACCTTCTTCATGCCTTATCGCTACTACAGAGGGCTCATCAAGAACGATTCCCTTTCCTTTAGCATAAATTAAGGTGTTTGCTGTTCCAAGGTCAATAGCAATATCGTTATCTACTAAATTTTGAAATAGTTTGTTAAACATAATTTTGATATGATTCAATTTTAAAGTTACTCAATAAAAGACGGTTAGAAATTCTTTATGAAATCCTATGTATAATAACCGATTATTGATGTTTTATTAACCACTTACTTAAAATTTTCACTATGACAATCAGCCAAGAAGATATAAAAAAAATTGCACATCTTGCTCGAATAAATATCTCGAGCGATGAGTCAATTTTGTTGGAGAAAAAATTGACAGGAATCATGGAATTAATTGATCAGATGCAGAAAGTTGACACAGATGGGGTAGAGCCAATGTCGCACGCATTAAATATAAGCCAACCATTAAGAGCTGATCAAGTCACTGAATCAGATATTAGAAAAAAGACCATGCCTTTGGCTCCAGAGACTCAAGAGTCCTTATTTATCGTTCCACAAGTGATTGAATAAAGCATGCTGAACTTATCCTTAAAACAATTATCGCAGCAATTACGTGAGAAAGCTTTTTCTAGTGAGGAGCTCACCCGTTTCTTTTTAGACCGGATTAAAAAACATAATGACCGATTGAATGCTTTTATTACCATCAATGAGGAGGAAAGCCTGTCCATGGCTAAAAAGGCAGACATCACCATTGCTAATGGTAACCAATCTTTGTTTACGGGTATTCCGATAGCACAGAAAGATATTTTTTGTGCAGAAGGCTGGAGAACCACTTGTGGGTCTAAGATGCTCGAAAACTTTGTTGCGCCTTACAACGCCACTGTCATTCAAAATTTTAACGACGCAGGTGCAATTAATTTAGGTAAAACTAATATGGATGAATTTGCTATGGGGTCATCCAACGAGACGTCTTATTTTGGTGCCGTAAAAAATCCTTGGAACTTAGAGTATGTTCCTGGTGGAAGTTCGGGGGGAAGCGCCTCAGCAGTTGCAGCTCGCCTAGCTCCTGCAGCGACTGGAACTGATACAGGCGGATCAATTAGGCAGCCAGCTTCTTTGTGTGGTTTTACCGGATTAAAACCTACATACGGCTTGGTATCTCGATACGGAATGATTGCTTTTGCTTCCAGTCTTGATCAAGCAGGCCCAATGGCTCCAAGTGCAGAAGATTGCGCCATGATGTTAAATGTAATGGCCTCTCATGACATAAAAGATTCGACCAGCCTTCCTCATCCTAAGGAAGATTATATGACTTCGCTGGGTGATTCGATTGATGGACTTCGCATTGGTATTCCAAAAGAATTTTTTGGGGAGGGTCTTGATTCAGAGGTACAAAAGATTATCGAAGATGCGATACTTGAGTATCAAAAAATGGGCGCTGAGATAGTGGATATCTCCTTACCGAATTCTGAACTTGCCATACCGGTTTATTATGTCATTGCGCCTGCTGAGGCATCAAGCAATTTATCGCGTTATGATGGCGTTCGTTACGGATATCGCACAAAAGAATACGATGATTTAATGGATATGTATTTCAAGACCAGGCAAGAAGGTTTTGGTGATGAAGTAAAGCGAAGGATTCTAATAGGAACCTATGTATTAAGTGCAGGGTACTACGATGCATACTATTTAAAAGCGCAGAAAATTAGGCAATTAATTTCAAATGACTTTGCACAAGCATTCCAAAAGTGTGATGTCATCATGGGGCCTTCGGCACCATCGGCAGCATTTAAGGCGGGAGAGAAGAAAGAAGACCCACTCGCTATGTACCTTCAAGATATATATACGATCTCTACTAATCTTGCCGGATTACCCGCCATGAGTATTCCAGCAGGTTTTACAAAAGACCTTCCGGTAGGCTTGCAGTTAATTGGGAATTATTTTAGCGAAGGACATTTGCTTAATGTTGCCCATCAATTTCAATTAAGTACTGAATGGCATCGCAAGATACCTAAGGAGATTGACTGATGGATTGGGATATTGTTATTGGTATTGAGACGCATGTTCAGCTTAAAACGCAAACAAAAATATTTTCTGGTGCTTCTACGTCGTATGGCAATGAAGCAAACTCTCAGGCATGCTTGGTAAGTTTGGCATATCCAGGAGTACTCCCTGTTCTTAATCATGAAGCAGTTAACTGTGCGATTAAATTTGGATTAGCTGTTAACGCCAAAATTAATGAAAAATCTATCTTTGCAAGAAAGAATTATTTTTACCCAGACTTACCTAAGGGCTACCAGATTAGCCAGTTTGAACTACCCATAGTTGGTGAGGGTAAATTGTCGATACCTATCGGCGATGGCTATAAAGACGTACGAATACTTAGGGCCCACTTAGAAGAGGATGCAGGAAAGTCTTCGCACGGAGTTTTGCAAGGAAAAACTGGAATTGATCTTAATCGGGCTGGAACACCATTACTCGAAATTGTAACGGAGCCTGATATGAGCTCGGCGGCAGAGGCTGTGGCATACGCAAAAAAATTGCATGACTTAGTTCAGTGGATTGGTATTTGTGATGGCAATATGCAGGAAGGTAGTTTTAGGTGTGATGTCAATGTATCGGTAAAGAAAAAAGGTACAACTACACTAGGTACTCGAAGAGAAATTAAAAACCTTAATTCTTTCAAATTTATAAAACAAGCTATCGATTATGAAGTGAACTGGCAGATTGAGACTATAGAAGATGGTGGAAAAATTCAGCAGTCGACTATTTTATTTAATCCTGAGAGCGGTGAAACCAAGGCGATGCGCTCAAAAGAAGAAGCCAACGATTACCGATATTTTCCTGACCCTGATTTGCTTCCACTTGCCATCACAGAACAACATATTCGTAATATAAAGCAAACATTGCCAGAACTACCGGGTGAAATGCAAGATCGATTTGAAAAAGATCTTGGATTGTCTAGCTATGATGCTTCCGAATTAACAAATAATAAAGATGTGGCTGATTACTTCTTGAGTCTAATTGGGCAAGGTATTTCTGCTAAATTATCGGCAAACTGGATATTGGTAAATTTATTTTCGAAATTAAATGATGCTGATATTGATATTAAAGAGAGCCCAATAAACTATGAACAGCTTGCTAATTTAATAGCAAAGATTGAAGATCAAACCATTTCGAATAATGCTGCAAAAAAAATATTTGAATCGTTGTGGGTTAATCCGTTGGGGAAAGTTGACGCATTGATTGATGCAATGGGATTAAAACAAATTTCTAATGACTCTGAAATTTCAGGCTTGATTGATAATGTGTTAAATGATAATACTGTGATGATTGAGGAGTATAAATCGGGTAAAGAAAAAGCATTTAATGCGCTTGTTGGCCAAGTAATGAAGGCCTCTAAAGGTAAAGCCAACCCATCTCAAGTAAATGAAATGTTGAAGAAAAAACTTTCTAGCTAATCCCAAACTCTTTACGGTAATTTTGAATAGCAAGTAACTCTTTGTTGAAGTGATCATCGTATTGTAAGTATTCAACTATATTTTCTAAAGTAATAATTGATAATGTAGGTATGGAAAATTTATCATTTACTTCTTGGATTGCAGAGATTTCCCCCTTACCTTTCTCTTGCCTGTCAATGGCAACAAATACTGCAACTGGATGCCCACCATGATTTTTAATGATTTCAATAGACTGGTTGATAGAGGTGCCGGCAGAAATAACATCATCGATAATTAAAACTTTACCATCAATAGCTGAGCCAACAATTAAGCCTCCCTCACCATGATCTTTTGATTCCTTACGATTGAAGCAATACGGAATATTGATATTAAGATCAGCTAATGCAATAGCGATTGCACTAACCAGTGGGATACCTTTGTATGCTGCCCCAAAAATCATATCGAACTGAATGCCAGAATCAATAATTAATTGAGCATAATATTTACCCAGCTCCTTTAAACTTTCCCCGTCGTTAAATTCACCAAGATTAAAGAAATAGGGACTAAGACGGCCTGCTTTTGTTTTAAATTCACCAAAACGCAGCACGTTCTTTTTTATAGCTAGCTCAATAAAAGATGGTATGTTAGAGGTCATATTTTTTTACTCATTATGTTATGAAGATTATAACCTTAAATTTAAATGGAATTCGTGCCGCCTCAAAAAAAGGTATGCTCGAATGGTTGAAGCTTGAAAACCCTGATTTTATTTGCGTTCAAGAATTAAAAGCGCAAGAGGCTGACTTAACTTCAGACATGCTAAATCCCTACGGTTATATGGGATTTTTTAGTTATGCGGTAAAAAAAGGCTATAGCGGGGTTGGTATATATTCAAAGATATCCCCTTTACAGCAGGTTAACAATACTGGTGTTCCGCTCATAGATGATGAGGGTCGTTACGCAGAATTTATTTTTGAAAATTTTTCTATTATTTCTTTATATTTACCTTCGGGGTCTAGTGGGGAAGAACGTCAAAATGTTAAGTATCAAGTTCTGGAAGACATCATGAGGATTCTTAAGAAAAAAATATCTCAAACTAAATATGTAGCAGTCTGTGGAGATTTTAATATTGCTCATCATGAGATTGATCTAAAAAATTTTAAGGGAAACAAAAAGAATTCTGGCTTTCTTCCTGAAGAGAGAGATTGGCTATCTACTCTGTTTTCTAAACTACAATGGGTGGATGTTTACAGAAAAATAAGCCCGCATACAACAGAGGATGCTTATACATGGTGGAGTAACAGGGGTCAGGCTTGGGTTAACAATGTTGGATGGAGAATTGATTATCAAATCGCTAATCAAAACTTGGCGAATAAAGCGTTAAGCGCATCAGTTTATAAGGAAAAGCGATTCAGTGATCATGCACCATTGATTATTAATTATTCAGAGTTAGATTGATTCCATGGGGCTATTTTCAGCAGCAAGAGCATTCCTGGTATGGCGAGAAAAAAACATATAATAAAAAAATGATACCAGCCGAAAAATTCGACTAAGTAGCCAGTAGAGGCATTAGTTAATGTTCTGGGAACAGAAGCAAGGCTAGTAAAAAGAGCAAATTGGGTGGCGGTATATTTTGGGTTGGTTGATTGAGCAATATAGGCAATGAATGCCGAAGTCCCAAGGCCAGCAGCAAAAAACTCAACTCCTACTGTAATGCCTAAAACAAGATTGTTATTCCCTACGCTAGCGAGCCAAGCAAAGCTTAATGTTGCAAGCATTTGCATAATGCCAAAAATCCACAGGGAACGATTTATTCCCAGTTTCATCATCCAAATACCCCCGAGAACTCCTCCAGCTATGCCTGGCCATAACCCCGCATTTTTTGCAATGATCCCTATCTCTGTCATAGAAAAGCCAAGATCAAGATAAAAGGGAGTGGCTAGTGCAGTAGCCATACTGTCTCCAATTTTATAAAGAAATATAAATAGTAAGATTAGTAATGCACCCTTAACCCCTTTTCTATTTTTAAATTCTTTGAATGGCTCTATAACCGCTTCTTTAATTGTTTTGGGAGGGAGCGATCTAAGCTGTGGCTCCTTTACTAGCAGTGTGAGAATAATGCCTGGCAACATGAATAATGCCGTGACAATAAAAACTAAGTCCCAGGAAAAAAAATCAGCAAGTATCAAGGACAGTGATCCTGGAATAAGGCTGGCTATTTTATAAGCATTAACATGGATAGCATTGCCCAGGCCGAGCTCATTATCTAATAATAGCTCCCTTCGATACGCATCAATAACTACATCCTGACTGGCACTAAAAAAAGCAATGACAATTGATATCAATGTCACAATAGTAATTTGTGAGGTTGGTGAAATTAGGCCAGCAAAACCAATAGATATTAATAAGAGCACTTGAAATATAATTAACCAGCCTCGTCGCCTTCCCATGGATAAAGAAAACCGGTCAAATAAGGGAGCCCAAATAAATTTCCAGGTAAAAGGAAATTGTATCAATGCAAATAGCCCTATGGCTTTTAAGTCTAGACCGCTATCAGCAAGCCATGCGGGCAATAAGCTGATCAAGATAAACAGTGGAAGTCCGGATGTGAATCCTGTGAAAAAACAAATAATAAATTTTTTATTTAAAAGCTCTTTCCACAACATCACATTGCTAGACATATGAATTATTTTTTGACCAATTTATATAACGCTAAAGCACCAAATAAATTAGGATAAAAATTAACAGCTTTTTGATCAGTCATAATATGTTTTTCAATCACAGCAACTTTATGCGTTGCACAGAAATTATCAAAATCACTAATAGTACATAAGTGAATATTGGGCGTATCAAACCAGCTATAAGGTAATTCTTTTGAAACTGGCATCCCACCTTTGATGATTTGTAGTCGGTTGCGCCAATAGCCAAAATTCGGAAATGTGACTATTATTTCTTGCCCCACCCTTTGCATTTCACTTATGATGCTCTGAATATTATGCATGGACTGTATAGTTCTTGAGAGAATAACTGTGTCAAACGAATTATCCTCAAAACCAGCAAGGCCAGACTCTAAATCCATCTGTATGACGTCTACCCCGTTTTTTAAGGAAACTAACCAGTTGTCTTTATCTTTTTCAATACCAAAGCCTAAGATATTTTTTTTATTTTTTAGGTGATTTAGTAGGAGGCCATCTCCGCAACCCAAATCGAGCACCTTGGCATTTGGGCGAACCCAGTTTTCAATAACGTTAAAATCATAACGGTTAGTTTGACTAATTTTTTTCATAATTGGGCGTATATTTTTTTACAATAGGATCGGATTATTCCGTGATAATGGTCATCATTCATTAAAAAAGCATCATGCCCGCTAACAGCCGATAATTCTGCATAGCTTACTTTTAGGCTATTATCTAATAAGCCCTTAACAATTTCTTTAGAGCGATCAGGTGAGAACCTCCAATCACTGGCAAAAGAAATAACGAGAAAGTCTGCCTTGGCATTTTTAAATACCCTGCTTAAATTTTCTGGATTTCCTTTTGCTGGATCGAAGTAGTCCAATGCTTTAGTCATTCTTATGTAGGTATTCGCATCAAATTCGTTAGCAAATTTGTCGCCTTGATAATTGAGGTAGGACTCAATATCAAACTCAGTATTAAAGTTATATTGATAGTCCTTATTTTTTGTTTTTCGACCAAACTTTGTCCCCATCACATCATTGGATAGGTAGGTGATGTGGCCAAGCATCCGTGCTATTCTTAAGCCACGCTTTGGTATTTTATTTTCTTGATAATAGTCCCCGTTTGAAAAGTCTGGGTCAGTAATAATTGATTGGCGTGCCACTTCATTGAACGCTATATTCTGTGCAGTTAAATTAGGCGCAGCAGCAATAATGATCGAATGATCTATTTTATCTGGATATTGAATTGACCATTGGAGCGATTGCATGCCTCCTAGACTGCCCCCAACAACCGCGGCTAATCTATCTATTCCTAACTCCGACAGGAGTGTTTTTTGAGTCTCAACCCAGTCCTTGACGGTTACGATAGGGAACTTTGATCCCCAGACCTTTTTAGTTTTTGGATTGATACTTCTTGGACCGGTACTTCCATGACTTCCTCCAAGATTGTTAATCCCAATAACAAAAAATTTTCTTGTATCTAGCGGCTTTCCTGGACCTATTAAATTATCCCACCATCCTGGATGCTTATCTTTTGTTGAGTAGCGACCTGCCAAATGATGATTTCCGGATAAGGCATGGCATACTAAAATAGCGTTATTCTTTTTTTTATTTAATTTACCATAAGTTTCATAAATTAATTCATAGCTATCAAGCGTTTTCCCACATGCAAGTTTGATGGGGCTGGAACACTTAAAGATCGATGGCTTAACAATACCGACTGAATTTTTTTCTTCCATAATCTTAATTATAACTGGTTAGATTCGCCTTCCGATATTATATTTTCACCCCGCTGGTTATTCGAATACGGCTATTAATATCTTGATATTGTCTAACATTGTTAAAAGTATTTGCAGTAAAGATATTTTTTACCGTTGGCGCCTGGTCGAAGCCATGTTCAATCATAAGGAGCCCTGCTTTATTCAAATATTGTTTGGCATTTTGAACAATATCTGTAATAGCTTGAAGACCGCCCAATTCAGACATGAGTGCAATCTGAGGTTGTTCTAATAGCTCAGGATGTTTTAAATGCTTATCGTTTTTGGGGATATATGGAGGGTTGCTAACTATGACATCAAATTTGCCAGGCGGAATCTTCTCAAACCAATTACTTTCTACGAATTGAATATTTTTTAAGCCTGAATTTCCCCCATTGATTTTTGCTACCTTTATTGCCTCGGATGAAATATCACTTAACGTTATTTGTGCATTGAAAAAATGGTGGGCAAGCGTCAATCCTATGACTCCTGATCCAGTTCCCAGGTCAAGAATCTTTAAAGAAGAATCTTCTTTGTTATTCTGAATGAGAATATCAATCATTAGCTCGGTATCTTGTCTGGGAATTAGTGTTTGCTGATTTATATAATAGGTTCTTCCATAAAAATCCCATTCTTTAAAAAGATAGGCTAGAGGCGTCCCCAATAATCGTTGTTTGACTATGGATTCAATCAGACCCACATCATTTTCCGAAATTTTTTTGTTTCTACCGATAATTAATTGGGTGGATGTTTCTTTCAATACAAATTGGAGAATAAATTGTGCTTCAAGCTCGGCTTCTCTGGCTGTGATCGTGGATAAATTTTGCAGTTCGATACCAATTTTTTTTCGATAAGAATGGATAGACTCCATGCTTAGTCTTCGTCAAGTTGAGCCAACAGATCCGCCTGATGTTCAGATGTTAGGTTGTCGATTAGCTCAGTTAAGTCACCATCCATAACAAAATCTATTTTATATAAAGTCAAATTAATTCTATGGTCAGTAATTCTTCCCTGAGGAAAGTTATACGTTCGAATCCTTTCGCTTCTATCGCCACTTCCAATTAATGATTTTCTTTCGGTAGCAATTTTTGATTGCTGGTCATTAATTTGTGCATCTTTAATCCTGGCTGCAAGAATACTCATTGCTTGGGCTTTATTCCGGTGCTGCGATCTATCATCTTGGCACTCAACCACTATGCCGGTCGGTGCATGCGTAATTCTGACAGCAGAATCAGTTTTGTTAATATGCTGACCACCCGCTCCCGAAGCTCTGTAGGTATCAATACGAATATCAGCGGGATTTATATCTACATCGCTAATTTCATCTGCTTCAGCAAGCACGGCGACTGTGCAAGCTGATGTATGAATTCGGCCTTGGGTTTCAGTATCGGGAACGCGCTGTACACGATGTCCTCCCGATTCAAACTTCAGCTTAGAGTAAGCTCCTTGACCAATAACCTTTGCAATGATTTCTTTAAAGCCACCAACTTCTGACTCATTAGATGATATTACTTCAAGTTGCCAGCGCATTCTTTCAGCATATCGGCTGTACATTCTAAAGATATCACCTGCAAAAAGGGCAGATTCATCTCCTCCTGCTCCAGCTCTTATTTCAAGAAAAATATTCTTCTCATCGTTTGGGTCTTTTGGCAATAAGAGGGTTTGAAGCTGTTCCTCCAGCATCACAATTTTTGCTTTATTAGCATCTATTTCGTCTTGCGCAAAGGATTTCATTTCAGGGTCGCTTAACATTTCTTTCGCGTCATTCATATCTTTTGTATGCCGAGTAAATTCTTGATAAATATCAACTACAGGCAAAATATCTGAATGTTCTTTTGATATTTTTTTATAACGATCCATATCTTTTGTTGCTTCTTCGCTACTTAGTTCATCATTAAGCTCTTCTAAGCGATTCTGAAGAGCATTTAATTTGTTTTGCATCGAGGATTTCATAGTCTTAGTCTTCTACCTTATATATTTTCTTGAAAAGCTCTAAGGCCTCTTCTAATTTTCGGCTGGATAGCTCATTTAATACTTTGGTTGGCTGATGAAGTAATTTTTTTGAGAGATTCCTGCTTAATTTTTCCATTACTTCATCGACAGGCGCCCCATTATCTACCTCTTTATTTGCTTTTAATAATTCTTTTTTTCTTAAGACTTCAAATTGCCCTCGCAGCCTTGTGATAGATGGTATAACTGTTTTCTGATTAAGCCCTTCCTTGAAATGTTTAGCTCTTTCCTTCAAAAGGTCTTGAGCTTTTTCCGCTTCAACCTCTCTCCCCAAAATACCTTCTTGTGCCAATTTAGCCAGATCATCAAAGGTATATAGGAATATATCGTCTAAGCTCCCTGCCTCCATTTCAATGTCACGGGGGATAGCAAGGTCTACTAGCAACATTGGTTTGTGCTTACGTATCTTTAAAGCCTTTTCTATCATCCCAAGCCCAATAATCGGTAGCTGGCTGCTTGTTGAACTAATCACGATATCATAGTGGTGAATTTGATGATTAATGTCGCCTATAAGAATAGAGTCACATGCTATTTTATTTGCTAACTGCTGCCCTTTATCGATCGATCGATTAGCGATAGTGATTTTTTTTGGTTTTTGACTTGCGAAATACTTCGCACATAGCTCCGCCATTTCCCCTGCACCAACAAAAAGAATGCTGGTTTGTTCGATGTTTCCAAAGATACTTTTAGCAACTTTCAATATGCTTGAAGCAACTGTCGTGGTGCTCGCACCAATTTTTGTTTTTGTTCTTACCTCTTTAGCGACTTCAAAAACTTTTTGAAATAAATAAGACAGATGTTTTTTTTGGGTTCCTGCATAATCTGCCAGCTTTGCTGCTTGCTTCATTTGCCCTAGAATTTGCGTTTCTCCCAGGATCATACTATCCAGACCAGAAGCCACTTTAAATGCATGCATTACCGCATCTTCGTTAGAAAAATGATAAAGATGGGATTTTATCCTAGCTAGGGGTATATTTTTGTACTGCGCTAACCATTTAATCAGAGGGTCTTTTTTGCCGGAATAAAAGTATATTTCCGTACGATTGCACGTAGAAAGAATAATGATTTCTTTAGCAAAAGTCCCATGTAATTTCCTTAAAACTGTGCTAACTACCTCAGACGGAAAAGAAAAAGCTTCCCTGAGACTGAGCGGCGCAGTTTTATGATTAAGCCCTATAATATTTAATTCCATATTTTATTATCTGCGCTCGCTTTATCTTATCGCTTAAAAGGGGTTAAAATAGCTATTTTACAATAATAATTACTTTAAAAATTAGGAACATCAAACATATGGAAAAAAATTATAGAATAGCCCCCAGTATCTTATCAGCAAACTTTGCAAAGCTTGGACAAGAGATACAAGATGTCATTGCATCAGGAACCGATTTTGTTCATTTTGATGTGATGGACAATCACTATGTTCCTAATCTTACTATCGGCCCCTTAGTGTGCGAAGCTATAAGACCATTAACTGAGGCAACGATAGATGTGCACTTGATGGTAAAGCCAGTGGATCGAATCATTCCTGATTTTGCAAAAGCTGGAGCGGATATCATTACCTTTCATCCTGAGGGATCGGAACATATTGACCGAAGCCTTTCTCTGGTAAGAGATAATGGCTGTAAATCGGGGTTAGTGTTTAATCCTGCAACTTCGTTAGATTACCTTGATCATGTAATGGATAAAATCGATATGATTCTTCTCATGTCAGTTAATCCTGGATTTGGTGGCCAAAAGTTTATTCCAGAGACCTTAAACAAGCTTGTCCAGGCGAGAAAAAGAATTGATGCCTATGCAGAAAAAACTGGCAGACAAATTTTATTGGAAGTCGATGGGGGCGTTAACCCAAACAATATTGAAGAAATAGCTAGAGCAGGTGCCGACACATTTGTCGCTGGCTCAGCCATCTTTGGTTCTGGTAATGACAAGGATCCTAATCGATACGATACGGTTGTTAAGTCTCTAAGGGATGCATTATCTAGGGTATAGGTTGGTACAATTTAATAATATAAAAGCCATTTTTTTTGATCTGGACGGTACGCTTTTTGAAACGGCCCCGGAGCTTGTTGGTGCCATAAATAATATGCTCTCTGATCTGAAAATGCCCCCACTTGAGAATAATCAAATTACTAACTTTATTGGCAGAGGTGCAGATAACTTAATTAGAAAATCTATTGAGTTGTCCTCTAAAAAATCCTCTGATGATTTTTTTGTCGATGCTATTGATGCCTTTCATCATCATTATGGTCTGATTGCGCATAAAAGTCTTCCTTATGAGGGTGTTATGGAGACTATTAAATTTATTCAAAATCAGGATATAAAAATGGCATGCATAACAAATAAACCGAGTATGTTTACCGATAAAATTATCGACGCTTCAGGCTTGACTGATTTTTTCGATTTGGTTCTATCAGGTGATACTTTAGAAAAGAAGAAACCCGACCCGCTTCCTGTTATATACGGCTGCGATTATTTTAATATCAAACCCATTGAGTCAATAATGGTGGGAGACTCAATTAACGATATTGAAGCTGGTCATTCAGCAGGAGCTTTTGTTGTCACTGTGCCTTATGGATACCAATGTGGGGACAGTATCGTTTCTCCTAAAGTCAGTTTAGCGTTAAGTGAATTTTCAGAACTTCAGTGCGTTTTGAATTAATACATCATGTTTACATCTATTACTAAAGAACAGTTTAATGCTTATCAAAAGCAGGGGTATAACAGGATACCGCTTTTGATCGAAGCACCATCTGATCTTGATTCTCCATTATCGATTTTTACAAAGTTAGCAAACGAGCCTTTTAGTTATTTATTAGAGTCGGTTGAAGGAGGGGACAAGTTTGGTAGGTATTCTATTGTTGGATTACCCTCAAAAATTCAAATAAAAATTCATAAAAATACGATCTCTATCTATAACCAAAAAGAATTGAGGGAAAAGTTTGACCATGAAAATCCACTCGATTTTGTTGAGGAGTTCATGGACAGATTCAAAGTACCAACTGACTTAACTATGCCCCGATACTCGGGGGGATTAGCAGGTTATTTTGGGTATGAAACGATTAATTACATTGAGCCTAGGCTATGTAAAGATTTTCTCTCGGACTCCCTTAATGTGCCTGATATTTTACTGATGCTTTCTGATGAGGTGGTTGTGATTGATAATCTTTTAGGAAAATTATTCATCATTAGCTATCTGGACCCGTCTGAGGACGATGCTTATGATAGAGGCGCATTAAGACTTAGTGCCTATCTAAAAAAATTAAAAAATCACGTAGCACCCATAGAGACCTCAAAAGAAATACGCACTGAGTCTCAGTCTGAGTTCGGGGAAACGGCTTTTAAAGAGGCTATAAAAAAAGCAAAAAAATACATATACGAAGGTGATGTGATGCAAGTTGTTTTATCCCAACGTATGAGCAAGCCATTTCATTCGGACCCGTTAACGCTTTACCGTGCTTTAAGAGTATTGAATCCGTCCCCTTACATGTTTTTTTATCACATGGATGACCATTTTGTAGTTGGTGCATCTCCCGAGATTTTAGTGCGATTAGAGGATAGAAAAGTTTCTGTTCGCCCCATAGCTGGTACCAGACCAAGAGGGGAGAATGAGGAAGAGGATGTGGGTTTAGAAAAAGATCTTTTAAGCGATCCAAAGGAAATAGCTGAACATGTTCAACTGATGGATCTGGGCAGAAATGATATTGGACGGGTTTCTAAAACGGGGAGTGTTAAGGTTACCGATAACATGACTATTGAAAGGTATTCGCATGTTATGCATATTGTTTCAAATGTTGAGGGTGCATTAAAAGATTCTTATAGCGCAATGGATGTATTAAAGGCAACCTTCCCCGCAGGAACAGTCAGTGGAGCACCTAAAGTGAGAGCTATGGAGATTATTAATGAACTTGAACCAACCAAAAGAGGCATTTATGCTGGTGCTGTCGGATATTTAGGATTTAATGGTGATATGGATGTAGCTATTGCTATACGAACGGCTGTGATTAAAGACAAGACTTTATATGTGCAAGCCGGAGCAGGTATCGTGGCCGATTCTGTTCCTGATAATGAATGGATTGAGACAAAAAATAAAGCTAGAGCTATTTTACGAGCTGCTGAGTTAGTGCAATCTGGAGAGGATAACTAGTATGTTGTTGATGATTGATAACTACGATTCATTTACTTACAATCTCGTACAGTATTTTTCTGAATTAGGACAAGAAGTCCTTGTGCATCGCAATGATCAAATTTCTATTGAAGCGATAACCCGTTTAAATCCAGAGTTTATTGTAATTTCTCCGGGACCTTGCACTCCTAATGAGGCAGGAATTTCGTTAAGCATTGTGAATCAATTTCAGGGCAAGATTCCAATCTTAGGGGTATGTTTGGGTCATCAGACCATCGGCCAAGCGTTTGGTGGAAAGATTATTCATGCACAAACCATCATGCATGGTAAAACGTCACAAATTCATCATAATCAGCGAGGAGTTTTCAGAGGCCTTGCCAACCCATTCATTGCGACACGATATCATTCTCTCGTTATTGAGAGAGAATCACTTCCCTCATGTTTTGAGGTGACGGCTTGGACTGATGACCAAGAAATAATGGGTGTGCGACATAAAGAACTAGCCATTGAGGGCGTTCAGTTTCATCCTGAATCTATTCTTACGCAGCATGGACATGACTTACTAAGGAATTTTATAGAAAATGATGACTGATTCTATCCATGATTATTTAACCCAATTAATTGAAGGAAGAAATTTATCGGACGATGAAATGACGGATGTTATGTCAAAAATTATGACCGGTAAATTAACCCCAGCACAGATTGCTGGCTTTATGATTGGTATGAGAATAAAAGGAGAGACGACGGAGGAAATTGCCGCTGCGGCACAAGTAATGCGTGAACAATCCCAGCACGTAACATTGACAAATCGGCAGCACTTAATAGACACTTGTGGAACGGGGGGTGACAGCCTGCAAACATTTAATGTTTCAACGCTAAGTGCAATCATTTCAGCCGCAGCAGGTGCGAGAGTGGCTAAACACGGAGGGAGATCCGTTTCTTCAAAATGTGGAAGTGCAGATGTTTTGGAAGCTTTGGGGGTGAACGTCAATTTAACGCATGAGAGTATTGCTGCTTTGGTTGACAAGATCGGTATCGGCTTTATGTTTGCACCTAACTACCATCCTGCTATGAGATACGTTGCTCCCGTAAGGAAAGAGCTGGGCATACGAACATTCTTTAATTTGCTGGGACCATTAACTAACCCAGCTAATGCCCGGTCGCAAGTGGTAGGGGTATTTAGCAAGCAACTATGCACCACTTTTGCACAAGCCCTTCGTACTCTTGGAAGCCATCATGTAATGATTGTATCCGGCGCAGACGGTATGGATGAAATTTCGATAACAGGCCCGACTCATGTTGCAGAATTAAAAAATAATCGTGTCGAGGAGTTCACAATACAGCCCGATGACTTTAATTTACCGGTTGGTAGTATTGAGGATATTATGGTGGAAAACGTTGAGCAATCCAAAGCCATTATTATGAACATACTTCATGGCGAACATTCCACAGCTAGAAATATCACTTTATTGAATGCTGGTGCTGCTATATATGTGAGTGGCATCGCCCAAGATCTTCAGAAGGGAATCGAAAAAGCCGCCACGGTTGTGGATAATGGGCAAGCATTGAAAAAATTAAATGAATTAGTGAAAGAGTCTCATGAGTAATATTCTCGATAATATTCTGGCAACTAAAAAACTCGAAATTGCTTCGAGCCGACAAAAAAAATCTATTGCTAATCTAGAGGACGAAATCACTTCTATTGAAGATGAGAGAGGATTCATTGCAGCAATCAGCAAAAAAATTGAAGCTAACCATTCTGCTGTGATTGCCGAAATAAAAAAAGCTAGCCCTTCTAAAGGCGTGATTAGAGAAGATTTTAATCCAGTACAAATAGCAAAATCTTACGAGCAAGGAGGTGCTACTTGCCTCTCGGTTCTGACTGACAAAGACTATTTTCAGGGAAGCACTGATTACATTCAAATGGTAAAAAATCATTGCACCCTCCCAGTCTTGCGAAAAGATTTTATGATTGACCCCTATCAAATATATGAATCTAAAGCACTCGGTTCTGATTGCATCTTGCTGATTGTGGCTGCGCTAGAATTGTTACAAATGCAGGAGCTTGAAGCCATAGCTAATGAATTGTCTATGGATGTATTAGTTGAGTCGCATGATGCCTATGAGCTCGAAAAAGCCCTTCAACTAAAAACCAAGCTTATTGGCATTAATAATCGTAACCTAAAAACTTTTGATGTAACGCTTCAAACGACTATAGATTTATTGAAAGAAATTCCTCCAGATAAAATTACGGTTACCGAGTCAGGTATTTTTACCCGTGAACATATTAGGCTTATGCATGAGCATAATATTTATAGTTTTTTAGTGGGTGAGGCATTTATGCGCGATGATGACCCTGGCGAATCACTTAAACGTTTATTGGAAATTGGATGATCACTAATCGACCGAGAAGAATACGCAATCATGAGTTCTCAAGAAAGCTTGCCAGAGAAAATCATTTAACGGTAGATGACCTTATTTACCCTATGTTTGTGATTGAAGGTATCAACATTCGTCAAAAAATTGCATCGATGCCTGGCATTTATCGGTTGAGTATTGATCAACTCATTTTGGATGCAAGCCAATGTTTCGATCTAGGTATACCTGCTATTGCCTTGTTCCCTGTGATTGATGACGAAAAGAAGTCATTAGATGCCAAAGAGTCTTATAACGATAAGGGACTGATCCCACAAGCTATTAAAGCGCTTAAAAAAGCGTTACCCTTGCTCGGAGTCATTACAGACATAGCACTGGATCCCTATACCAGTCACGGCCAGGATGGTCTGATGGACGATCAAGGCACTATTCTTAATGATGCAACGGTAGAAGTGCTGGTAAAACAAGCGATTACTCATGCGAGATCGGGTTCGAACATTGTGGCACCCTCTGACATGATGGATGGACGGGTAGGAAAAATACGTCATGCGCTAGAAAAAGAAGGCTTTGTTGATACCAAAATTTTATCCTACTCAGCAAAATACGCTTCTGCTTTTTATGGGCCGTTTAGAGAGGCTGTTGGATCTTCTGTGTCTTTGGGCTCATCCTCAAAAGAGACGTACCAGATGGACCCTGCTAATAGCAATGAAGCCCTTTATGAGGTGGAGTTGGATATCAATGAAGGGGCTGATATGGTGATGGTAAAACCTGGAATGCCTTACCTTGATATTGTCTTTCGTGTAAAAAGTACGTTTGAAAAACCTACGTTTGTGTATCAGGTGAGTGGTGAATATGCCATGATTAAAGCTGCTAGCCAAAACCAATGGTTAGATGAAAAGAAAGTTGTCCTAGAGTCATTGATCGCATTTAAGCGAGCAGGAGCGGATGCTATATTGACTTATTTTGCTCTCGACGTCGCTAACTATTTGAAAGAAGGGAATTAGGATCAAAGTTACTGAGTTGTTTTAAATCAAGACCCCTCATATCCATTAAATTTTTCTTATTCCTTTTTTGGTCATGTGGCTCAAATATTTTCAGTTCTACGGGAACATTGCCTCGCTCTATCAGTATGAGCGGAATTTTTTTTAAGGATTGTTTTTTTGTTCTTTTTTCGGAAATATTAAAATCCTTAGTTTCAAACGGTATATTGTTGTTTAATAAAATGTATTCAACTTCCTTCATATTGTCACTAAAAAGATTAATTTGAATAATGGGATATTTAGGGAGTAACCCCTCAGATAGTTGCGTTACAAAGTAAGGATTAAACGATTCAAAAAACTTCATAATCCTGAGTGCTTCAGTTTTTATCGTTTTGACTAATTCAATATCAAGCTCCGCTTTGAAGATTAGCCGATAATCTAGGAGTGCTTTATCTATTTCGTCATTAGAAGGCAGCAAGTCGACTGTGTCTAAATCTAGGTAACGCACCGCCTTTTTCTTGGCGTATTGATAGTCGGTTATGCCTTCCTCCATAATAATCTCAGCAGCTTTATTTGCTATCGATAGGCGAATGTTTTTTGTGTGATCTTTTACCATGGCAATGCATTACGATTAATTGATCATAAAATAGGCGTTATTCTGTGGAAGAAACTCATCGTAAAAATACTCATAGATCCCCGGCTCGTTTACTCCCGCTAAAGTCCCATCAGATTCTTTTACCTTGAGAGGGAGAATGCCTTCTGGCTCAACGAGCATTTTTACTGGGTAATCCTCTAGGATGGGTTCCATATAGTCAATCCAAATGGGTAGCGCAGCTCTTGATCCGGTTTCTTTATTTCCTAGGGGCTTAGGCTGAGGGAAGCCCATCCATGTGACAGTCACAATATCCGGGTTATAGCCGGCAAACCATGCATCAATTAAATTATTGGTTGTGCCTGTTTTCCCAGCAATGTCACTTCTTTTGAGTCTTTTTGCTTTTCTGGCGGTCCCAGTATTAATGACTTCTTTAAGCATATCCGTCATGATAAATGCATTCCTTGGGTCAATGATCCTAGGGACTTCTGCGTTCATTAATGCTGAACTTAGCTTTACTTTACGGCCTTTAGAGTCAATAATTTTTTCAATAAAATACGGTTTTTTTAGGTAGCCCCCGTTAGCAAAAACACTATATGCCGAAACCATTTCCATGGCTGTCACCTCGCCAACACCCAAAGCCATAGAAAGATACGGTTGGTGTTTTTTGGGATCAAACCCAAAGCGTGAAACATAGTCCTGGGCATATTTTGGGCCAATATGTTTTAACACGCGGATCGCAACTAAGTTTTTTGATTTAGCTAAACCCTCTCGCAAGCGAACAGGCCCTGAGAATTTTTCATTGTAATTTTGTGGCTCCCAGTTCTCCGAGGAATTAAGTTCTGCCGCAGTGATATAAAGGTACCCATCATTAACTAATGTTGCCGCATTCAGTCCTTTCTCAAGTGCAGCAGAGTAGATAAAAGGTTTAAAAATAGAGCCAGGCTGTCTTTGTGCTTGCGTGACATGGTTGTACTTATTGCGATAGAAATCAAATCCTCCTACCAATGCCACAATCGCCCCTGTTTGAGGATCCATAGATACAAGGGAGCTTTCTACTTCAGGAAGCTGGGTTACATGCCAAACACCACGATTTTTAACAAATCGCATAACTACGCCTGGCTTCATAAGTCTTTCGCCTTCTTCCTCAATACGAAAGTCTTCTTGAACCAGTTTTAACCCTCTTTTGTAGATGTTGATCTGTTGTCCATTTTTTAATAAGGCAGTGATTTGAAGCGGTTGGGCGGTGAGAACAACGCCGGGGATAAAGTCTCCATAGGTGGGGATGAGCCTTAATTGTTGGAGCAGGTGTTTGTTACGCGCTTTATCATCTTGGTAATCCTTTGCTTCTAGATTCATGAAATTTTCGGGTGGAGTTAGGCCGTTACGAATCATGTAATGAATAAAATTATTCTGCACCGCCCTATTAGCATATATCTGGTTACGTTTTTTGATGGTAGTAAATACCTTGAGTCCGCTGGTGTAGATACCTTCGCCAAATTCAGCATAAAGCTCTTGCCTCACCATTTCTGCGACATAGTCGGCTTTTAACTCTCGCTTACTGACGGAGTCCCTCAGATCAATGGCCTCTTCGAGGGCTATTTGGTAGGTAGCGTTATCGATATAACCATGCCTTAACATACTCCGAAGTACTGCTTGCTGTCTTTGAATCGCTAACTCAGGATTAACGAGCGGGTTGTACCTACTGGGTGCTTTAGGAAGGCCTGCCAGCAAAGCCGACTCTGCCAGATTAAGCTCGGCAAGACTTTTATTAAAGTAGGTATTAGCTGCAGCAGAAAAGCCAAAGGCTCGCTGACCTAAATAAATTTGATTAATATAAAGCTCAAGAATTTCCTCTTTGGATAAGGAATTTTCTATTTTTATTGCCAGTAATATCTCATTAATTTTTCTTTTAAAGGTTCTTTCGGATGAAAGGAAAAAATTACGTGCCACTTGCATCGTGATCGTGCTTGCCCCCTCATGCCCTTGGCCGGAGATATTTTTCAATGCAGCTCGCAGGACACCGATGATATCAATCCCCGGATGCTCGAAGAACCGTCTGTCCTCAATCGCCAAAATGGCATTGATCATTTTTTGCGGGACATGTTTAATCAGGACGTGATTACGTCTTTCCTCTCCAAACTCTGCTATCAATAAACCTTCTTTTGAAAAAACTTGTAGCGGCTCTTTAGGTCGGTATTGCTGAAGGTGACTAACGTTCGGTAGCGTGGGATAAATGAGGGCAACAATAAAAAACACTAAAGCCATTAACGACATGCCTGCCAGCATCATGATTACGAGGTAATTTTTTATTTTTGTAAACATGTGATGAAAATTTCTTTTTCTCCCCAAAGGTTTATTATAGAGGTATAAGTAAATTTATTTTGCATAAAACGAAAAAATTTAAGTGAAACAACGGCATGACAAAAAATAAACACAAAATATTCTTAATCGGCTTAATGGGTTCCGGCAAGACCACCATTGGAAAAATCGTCGCTAAAAAACTCCAACTCACTTTTATGGATAGTGATGTCTTAATTGAAGAAAAAACCGGGGTGAAGGTACCACTTATATTTGAATACGAAGGCGAAGAGGGGTTTCGTAAAAGAGAGGCTAGCACGCTAACGGAGCTTGCGATAAAAAATGATATGGTTTTGGCAACGGGTGGGGGAATTGTTTTATTAGAAGAAAACCGGAAATTATTAGTGGAGTCAGGGTGGGTCTTCTATCTGAAAGCCCATACCGATGAATTGGCAAGACGCCTAGCTAACGATAAATCACGGCCTTTATTGCAACATGTGGATGTGAAAGAGAAGCTCAACGAGCTGCTTGCCAGCAGAGAGGCTTTGTATGAATCCTGTGCAGACTATATAATTCAGACCAAGAACAAGCGTGCTGTAGATATAGCCGATGAAATCATAACGACTTTGAGATGCCATGAAGACCATTAATATTGATCTGGGAGATAGAAGTTACCCTATTTATGTAGGGGACCAACTCATCGATAACCCAACCATTCTCCTCAACCATATTCATACCCATACGGTTGTCGTGGTTACTAATACGACGGTTGCCCCTCTGTATCTGGATACCGTTACCCAATCACTCGGGGATAACACACACATCATCCCTATTATTTTGCCTGATGGTGAGCAGTATAAGAATACAGAAACACTCAACACTATCTATGAAGTGTTATTAAAAAATAAATGTGATCGGGAGGTGATGCTCATTGCCTTGGGTGGGGGAGTCATAGGGGATATTACCGGCTTTGCAGCAGCGAGTTTTATGCGGGGGGTTAAATTTATACAGATACCTACCACCCTTCTTTCCCAGGTTGACTCTTCAGTGGGAGGAAAAACCGGCATCAATCACGCGCTAGGAAAGAATATGATAGGAGCATTTTATCAACCCCAGTGCGTTATTGCTGATGTTGGCCTGCTTAAGACCCTCCCTGACAGAGAGCTAAGCGCAGGCTTAGCAGAGGTGATTAAATATGGCCTGATTAGGGATGCGGCATTTTTTGTATGGCTCGAGAAAACGATGCCTTCCTTGATTAATAAAGACCCCTCTTCGTTGATTGAGGCGGTCATAAGGTCTTGCGAGAATAAGGCGGATGTGGTGGCGCAAGATGAATTTGAATCATCTAAAGGCATCCGAGCTACGCTGAATCTGGGTCACACGTTTGGCCATGCCATTGAGCATGCGATGGGCTATGGCAATTGGTTACACGGGGAGGCGGTTGCAGCAGGTATGGTGATGGCGGCATTTTTATCCCAAGAATTGGGGTGGCTCAAGCCGGATGAGTTTGATCGAACCAAACAGTTGATTGCTCATGCCAACCTTCCCATTAATCCCCCAGATATACCGGTCGATCAGTTTATGGGTCTGATGCAGTCGGACAAAAAGTCACAACGGGGCCGTATCCACCTGATACTCCAAAAAACGATTGGCGAGGCGATACTGACCAGTGACTACCCAGAAGCGGCGTTGCGCAAAACCTTACAACAGAAATCGTTCTAAGGCATGGTGTTAAAAAACTACGCGTCCGACCCCTTAGTCTCACGAGGACGCCTGCATATAGAGCCAGGGACGACCAACAGAAATGCCTTTCAAAGAGACCGCGACCGCATTATTCACTCATCCGCTTTTAGGCGTTTAGAATACAAAACGCAAGTCTTTGTGAATCATGAGGGAGATATGTTTCGCACACGCCTCACGCACTCTATTGAGGTGTCGCAGATTGCTAGGAGCATTGCCCGTGCGCTCGAGTGCCATGAGGATCTAGCCGAAACCATTGCCTTGGCTCACGATTTAGGCCACACCCCCTTTGGGCATGCTGGTCAGGACGCACTCAATCAATGCATGCGTGACTTTGGGGGCTTTGAACATAACCTGCAATCGCTCAGGATCGTGGATAGCTTAGAGAAACGTTACGCCCATTGTGATGGCCTGAACCTCATGTTTGAGTCGAGGGAGGGCATACTCAAACATTGCTCGATCACTAATGCCAAAACATTAGGGGCGATCGGTGAGCGTTTTATTCACAAAACCCAACCCTCGCTGGAGGCACAAATTGTTAATATTGCCGATGAGATTGCCTATATTAATCATGATATTGATGACGGTTTCCGTTCAGGTCTGCTCACGATCGATGCCTTATCGGGTAACACTCTATTTGCGACCTGCGCGGAGGAGGTCAAGGGCTTTTGCTCAGAAAGTAACGGGGAAGTCTTTATTAATGAAGTAGTCAGGCGCATGATTCATCAGATGGTGAGTGACCTTATTATTAATAGCCAGGAGCATATCCAAAATCACCACCCGCAATCTACCGATGATGTAAGGCGTATGCCGCCATTGATTAACTACACGGACAGCATGCTGACGCAAAAACAACAAATGAAGACGTTTCTCCGCCATGCGATGTACGAGCATGAGAGGGTAGCGGCCATGACCGATAGCGCAAAAAGTATGGTCCATCAGCTATTTCAGTACTTTATGCAAGATGAGAGTCACATCCCCGAGGCATTTAAAAGACGATCGAAGGACACCTACCCGCGCATCGTATCGGATTATATTGCCGGCATGACCGATCGGTTTGCCATTCAGTTGGCCGCTACGATCGTTTAATTCCCTTGTAAAAAGCGGGTTTCAACTCATTTGTGGTAAAAAAGCAACACAAAAACACCAGATGTAACAAAAATGTCACATTTTCCTTGCAAGCCGCCCCCTTTTTTGGAGATAATGTGTCTAACTTCTTAAATTTACTTTTAGGAATGTTTGAAGTAGGTAGGTTTCACGGTTTACTTATTTCAATTTTTTTACAATAGGAGATTTACAAATGAACAAAACTATTAAACTAGCAGTTGCGGGTACGGTTCTAGCTATAGCTTCAACAGCTAATGCAGGTATCATTATACCAGCAGGTGAGTGGACAATGGACATTAACGGTAACGTTAACGTTTACGCTACAATGATTAACTATGATGATGCTGCTCAAGCAGGTGGTGCTTTAGGCCTGTCAGGTATAAAAGATGGAACTGAAGACTCTAACCAGTCAATCAACACCGGTCTTTTACCAGCATGGTTAGGCTTTACTGGTACGACTCGTCAAAATGACTTAGACGTATCATTCACTATTTCATTCCAACCTAACGTTTCTGATAACGGGTATGCTGGCGATGCTAATACGCCACTAAATCGTCAAGCATTTTTGACTTTTGGTGATAAATCATGGGGTTCTGTGAAAATGGGTAAAGATCTAGGTATCTTTGCTGGTGACGCGATCCTTAACGACATGACACTTCTAGGTGTTGGTGGTGGATACGGTAACTCAGGTACAGCTACTACTCTTGGCGGTATCGGTACTGGTTACATCTACCCAGCATGGAAAGGTCAAATTGCTTATACGACTCCTGACATGAATGGTTTCCAAGCAACTATTGGTATTACTAACCCTAACCAAATTAACGGATCTTCATCTTACCAAGATACTTTTGGTTTTGAAGCTAAAGCGCATTATATGTTTAACGCAGGCGCTGCGACTGGTAAAATTTGGGTATCTGGCGCGTCATATGATGTAACACAGCGTGAGGTTGCTGGTTCAGCTAATGGTGCGGCTTCTAACTATGTAGCACAAATTGATGCTGCTCAATGGGATGCTACTGTAGCGGACATCGGCGCAACAATCAATGTTGGTAACTTGGGATTAACTGGTTACTACTACTCAGGCGAAGGTGTTGGTACAACTGTATTAGGCCTGGCTGGTGCTGATGCTAACAGTAACGAACGTGATTCAGACGGTGGTTATGTGCAAGCAACATACGTGATCCCAGCTGGAACTAAACTGGGCGTTGCTTACGGCGTGTCAAGACTAGATGCAACTTCACAAGAAGGTGCTGGAACAGCGCTTCTGGATGAAAACAACCGTTGGACAGTGGGTGCATACCATCCATTAACTAAGCACCTTAATTTAGTTGCTGAGTACAACCAAGTTGAATCAGAAGGTCAAGATGGCGCTCAATCAGAGTCAGACGCTATATCACTTGGCGCGATTTTATTCTTCTAGAATTTATTCTTAGAGAACGCGTTATAATAAAAAAGGCTCCTTCGGGAGCCTTTTTTTTATCAGTCATTTTCTCTATTTTTTTACTCTTTCTTAATGCCTAGCTCCTTGATTTTGCGGGTGATGGTATTACGACCAATGCCGAGGATCTTTGCCGCATCAATCTTACGGTTTTTCGTGTGGCTAAGAGCGGAGCTGATGAGCGTTTTTTCCACATCATGAATAATCGTGTCATAAACCGACTGATTACCCTTGCCAATCTCTAGGCTAATATCTCTATGGAGCCCTATGTGCCATCCTTCTTGATCGACAGGCTGAAGATGATCGGTGGAGGTATCCTTAATGTCCTTAGGTAGGTCATCCATCAAAATCGTGGTGCCTGATGCCATAAGGGTAAGCCAATGACAGACGTTCTCTAATTGCAATACGTTACCACTCCAATTGAGGGTCATGAAGTAATGTATGGTCTCCTCGGAAAGGACCTTAACCTCGGTGTCTAGTGCTTGTGCACTCTTCTTTAAGAAAAATGCGGCTAGCAGGGGGATATCATCCCGTCTTTCCCTTAAGGGGGGCATGACGATGTTGATAACATTCAGGCGATGGTAAAGATCCTCCCTAAACGCTCCCTCTGCCACTAACGTACGAAGATTTTGATTGCTAGCGGCAATGATTCTGACGTTAATAGCTACCGGATGTTTTCCGCCCACACGATAAAAATGACCATCATTGAATATTCTCAAGAGTCGCACTTGGATTTCCATGGGCATGTCGCCGACTTCATCCAAGAAGAGGGTTCCTCCTGCTGCGTCCTCAAAACTTCCCCTAATAGGTTCATTTTCATCAGCGGTAACATTACCCTCGATACCAAACAAGGTTTCTTCCAGCAATCCTTTGGGGATGGCGGCAGTATTCATTTTAATGAATGGCTGATCTTTTCTTTGGCTGTTGTTGTGAAGCGATCGAGCGACTAATGCTTTACCTGTCCCAGTCTCTCCAGTGATCAACACGTTATCATCACTCTTGGCCAGTTTACCAATGACCCTAAATACCTCTTGCATAGACGGGGATTGCCCAATAATCTCCGGCATTAAACTCGGGCTTTCAGAGATCTTTTTATTGAGTCCGTGAGCTTTAACCAACGCTTTTTTAATGACCTCAATGGATTGATCAATATCGAACGGTTTAGCAATATACTCAAACGCACCTTTTTGGAATGCCGCTACGGCGGTATCAAGATCCGAGTAGGCCGTCATAATAATAATAGGGATTTCGGGAAACTTTTCACTGACCTTCGTCAAGAATACAAGCCCGGTCTCTCCCGGCATACGGATATCACTGATGATGACCGAGGGTTTTTCGTGATTAAACTGATTAATGGCTTCGTTCGTGTTGGCGAATGATTTATACGAAAGATTGGCGCTGTCTAACGCCTTCTCAAAAACCCATCGAATAGATTTGTCATCATCAAGTACCCATACATCGGTCATAGCGACACTCCTTTGTTATCAATCAAGCCATTATTAATCGGCAGGATAATAGAAAAAACTGTACGTCCAGGCTCACTATGCAAGCTGATCATACCTTGGTGTAGCGAGATAAGATTTTGTGCTAACGATAGCCCTAGGCCAGTGCCCCCTTCATTTCCTGAAACCAGGGGGTAAAAAATGGTATCTTTAATTGGCTCTGGAACACCAGGACCGTTATCGACTATATCAATCCGTATCGCAGCCGAGTGTTTCTTTTTATTAAACACAATTTGGCGCTCTGAGCGGGTAATAACCCTTAGTGATGGGTTTTCTGTGTCAGACTGTTTGTCCATCATTGCCTGCATTGCGTTGCGACAAATATTTAAGAGTGCTTGTATTAATTTTTCTCGGTCCCCTACAAATTCCGGGAGGCTGATATCATAATCTCTGACAAACTCTACCTCTGAACCAAACTCGGACACGATCAGGCTCCTAACCCGTTCGATTACCTCGTGAATATTTGTTGTGTCATAAGAGGGCAGTTGGTGAGGTGTGAGTAACTTACTCATCAGGTTCTGCAATCGATCTGCCTCGGAAATAATAATTTCGGTATATTCCTTAAGGCTTTTTGACGCCAGCTCTTTTTCTAGAAGCTGGGCTGCCCCACGCAAACCGCCAAGAGGATTTCTTATTTCATGAGCGAGATTTCTGAGAAGATCAGCGTTGGCTTGTTGCTGAATAAACATTCTTTCTTCTTTTGCTATACGCAGGTGTTGGTCCATTTGTATCATTTCAATTAAATAGCTTTCATTGTTACCCAGCCAAGAGACGGTAAGGGTTACGCATAAGGTTTTATTTTGCTTAGACCGAATAAACACCTCATTTTCCCTAAAAGCACTTCGCGATTCTTGAGCACTAACGGCAGCATGCTTAAATAGATCAAATTCCTCAAAGAATAAACCCATGACTTGACCGCAAGCCTGATCATGGCTGACTTCTAGCATAACCTCAGCACTTGGGTTTATGTAGTCAATAACAAAATTTTCACTGCAAATAATAACGGCTGCCGTTAACTGCTCTAAGCCTTCAAATTGAGGAAATATTTTAGGTGGTGACATGTCTTTGTTTGCCATTGCAAATGGGTTGCACGCAGCTTACCTTTGCATTCATAATTTTATCGGTACGGATCTCGTTCCCTACGGTTTCTTTTTCATGCATACATTGAAGAGGAGTGGGCTCATAAGAGCCCACCATTCTTTTAAACGCTGTAGTACATATCAAATTCAATAGGATGTGGCGTCATTCTCATACGGGTTACTTCATCCATTTTGAGCTTAATAAAACTATCAATAAAGTCATCCGTAAATACACCACCTCGTGTGAGGAATTCCCGATCGTTATCTAACGCTTCCAATGCTTGATCGAGTGAATGAGCTACTTGGGGTATTTTATTTTCTTCTTCCGGTGTTAAGTCATACAGGTCCCGTGTCTCAGCATCACCTGGATGAATTTTGTTTTGAATCCCATCAAGACCGGCCATCATCATGGCAGTAAAAGCTAAATAGGGATTGGCTGTTGGGTCAGGGAAGCGGACTTCAATTCTTCTTGCCTTGTCTGAGGATACGAAAGGTATCCTTATAGCCGCAGATCGGTTTTTTGCAGAATAAGCGAGCATCACCGGGGCTTCAAAGCCTGGTACTAAACGTTTATAGGAGTTGGTAGATGGATTAGTAATCGCATTAAGCGCTTTACCGTGCTTGATAATGCCGCCAATATAAAATAATGCATCCTTACTTAATCCGGCATATTCTTTTCCGGCAAACATATTTTTACCGCCCTTCCATATAGATTGGTGGACATGCATACCCGTACCATTATCATTGAGTACCGGTTTTGGCATGAACGTCGCGGTTTTACCAAAATTGTGGGCGGTGTTGTGAACCACATATTTAAGGATTTGTGTCCAATCGGCTCTTTGTGTGAGTGAGCTAAACATGGTGCCTATTTCATTTTGACCAGAACCCGCCACTTCATGGTGATGCACTTCAACAGGTACTCCCATCTCTTCGAGTGTTAAGCACATAGCTGATCTAAGGTCTTGCATAGAGTCGACGGGGGGCACAGGAAAATAACCACCTTTTACTGTTGGTCTATGACCAACATTACCACCTTCATGGTTATGATTGGATTCCCATGAAGCCTCTTCGGAATTAATTTTTACGGAGGAGCCTTGCATGCCAGACTGCCATGTCACTGAATCAAACACAAAGAATTCAGGCTCTGGACCAAAGTAAATCGTATCTCCGATACCCGTTTTTTTCAGGTATGCCTCAGCTCTCTGTGCAATAGTACGGGGATCTCGGTCATATCCCTTACCGTCCGTAGGGTCAATTACATTGCAGGTAAGGATCATGGTGGGTTCTTCCATGAAAGGATCCATATTAGCCGTATTAGGATCTGGAATTAATAGCATGTCGGAGGCATTAATACCCTTCCAACCAGCAATAGAAGAGCCATCAAAGGCATGGCCTTCGGTAAACTTACTTTTATCAAATGCAGATACAGGCACGGTTACGTGCTGCTCTTTGCCTTTCGTGTCAGTAAAACGAAAATCGACAAACTTTACGTTATTACTTTTAATTTTTTTCATTACATCAGATACGCCAGCCATACTAAAACTCCTTAAAAAATAAATAGTGATGTTTTTACTGCTCATTATAATAAGCCACAAGGAATGCTTATTAAATTTATCCCAAAATACATCATTTTTTGCATAAAACCCAACATTTTTCCAAAAAATGCACCAATTAAATGCTTTTACTTATCTGTATGCACTACTATAGTGCATAAATATAAAATAATGCTTTAATTGGCAATCGACTTTATAATTTAATTATGAATAACCACATAAAAAAATATGCCGTCGTAGGACATCCAATCAACCATTCAAAGTCCCCGGCTATCCACCAATGTTTTGCCGATGAGTTTGGGCTTAATATTATGTATGAAAAAATTGATATCAACCCTGAACACTTTGTTGATAAGATTCATGTACTCCGGAACCAAAATTATTTAGGGCTAAACATTACCCTGCCATTTAAAGCCGACGCATTTGCAATGTGTGATGAAGTAACTGCTACATCAAGGATGACCGGGTCGGTCAATACCCTCACCTTTATAGACGGCAAGATTTATGGCGATACCACCGACGGGATAGGCATTGTCCGCGACCTGGATGCTAAGAAAATTGTAATTAAGGACTCTCATTTGGCTATATTAGGTGCGGGTGGAGCGTCTAATGGAGTGATGTTCGATATTATTAATGCAGGCCCAAAAAGTATCACCCTTGCCAATCGGACGAAGACTAAAGCTGATGACATGGTAAATAAATGGGATTCCTTTGCTAAAGGAAATGGAGTAGAACTTAGGGTGATTGAACTCCATGCTTTTGATGTGCGGGGTTATGATCTTGTTATTAACGGCACTTCTTCAGCATTGATTGATGGGTCTTCACCCATAGCCGACCATTTATTTCAGTCAGAAACGGTGTACTACGATATGACTTACGGCGTAGAAACCCGATTCATGCTTAACGCCAAGAATAAGGGCGCGCAATATTTTGATGGGCTGGGCATGCTTATTGGGCAAGCGGCGGCAAGCTTTAGTATTTGGCATAAACTACAACCCAACCTTTGTTTAGCAGCTAAAGCATTAGAGGTAGGATTGTAAGTATTTTCCGGTATAACTTTGCGGATTTTGGCTCACTGTTTCTGGTGTCCCCTCGTCAACAATACGCCCTCCACCATCACCACCTTCAGGACCTAAGTCGATAACCCAATCCGCGGTTTTAATGACGTCTAAATTATGTTCAATCACGACTAAAGTATTACCGTTGTCTCTTAACCGATGCAATACGTTTAGTAGCAACTGAATATCCTCAAAGTGCAGCCCAGTAGTTGGCTCATCAAGAATGTATAAGGTTTTCCCCGTATCCCGCTTTGATAGTTCAAGAGCCAGCTTAACTCGCTGTGCCTCCCCCCCTGATAGGGTCGTCGCATTCTGGCCGAGCTGAATATAGCCCAAACCTACCTCAAGCAAGGTTTTGAGCTTGCGTTCAATAATAGGGACCGCTTGAAAAAAATCATAAGCCTGCTCTACAGTAAAAGATAGAATCTCATGGATATTCTTACCCTTATATTTAATATCTAGAGTCTCGCGATTGTAGCGATGGCCAAGACAAGTATCGCATTGAACATAAACGTCTGGTAGAAAATGCATCTCCACCTTAATTACTCCATCGCCTTCACAAGCCTCACATCGCCCACCTTTGACATTAAAAGAAAAGCGGCCGGGACTATAACCTCGGGTTCGGCTCTCTTGCACCTTGGCAAATAAGTCGCGGATAGGAGTAAATAAACCCGTATACGTAGCCGGGTTAGATCTTGGTGTTCGACCTATTGGGCTTTGGTTGACATCCACAACTTTATCAAAGAAATTCATGCCCTCCATCGCGTCATGGGCAGCAGTTTCCACATTACTTCGGTATAAAAATTTAGCAATGGCGTTGTAAAGGGTGTTATTCACTAAGGTCGATTTTCCGCTTCCCGATACACCGGTAACGCAGGTGAAGAGTCCGATAGGCAGACGAAAGTCTACCCCCTGTAAGTTATTACCCCTGGCATTTTTAATGACAAAAAAATCTTTTCCCGGCTTATGCCTTTTGGTAGGCACAGCAATTTTTTTCACCCCACTTAAATATTGCCCCGTTAATGAGTTCTTATTTGCTGCAACTTCAGTCGGAGTGCCTTGCGCGGTAATGTGCCCGCCATGGATACCTGCCCCAGGACCAATATCTAACACAAAATCAGCCGCCATAATGGCATCAAGATCATGCTCCACTACAATGACGGTATTCCCTATATCTCTTAGATGTTTAAGGGTCTCTAGCAGGCGATCATTATCCTTTTGATGTAGCCCTATAGACGGTTCATCCAGCACATATAGGACGCCTGTCAGCCCACTGCCGATTTGCGAGGCCAGCCTGATTCTCTGAGCCTCCCCCCCAGAGAGCGTATCGGCTGATCGTGAGAGTGACAAATAATCTAGCCCAACATTGATTAAGAAATGCAACCTATTTTTAATTTCTGTGACGAGTTTGCTGGCAACTTGCGCCTTATTCCCTTCCAAATTTAAGTCATGAAAAAAATTGAAAGCTTTTCTTAGTGGGAGTTCACATATGTTATGAAGGTTCATAGTATCAACTAACACATGCCGTGCCTCGGTTCGAAGTCGAGTGCCTACACAAGAGGGACAAATTTGATTACTAAGGTATTTCGCGAGCTCATCTCTTACCGTATTTGAGTCGGTTTCCTCATAACGCCGCTTAAAATTATTGAGTATGCCTTCAAAGCTATGCTTTCTTTTTTGTGGGGTACCAGAGCCAATAAAGTAATTAAATTCAATTTTTTCATTTTTGCTCCCATGAAGCACAATATCTTGGATTTTTTCAGGCAATGCATTGAACGGCATCTCTAGATCAAAGCCATAGTGGTCGGCTAAGCTATTAAGTATTTGATAATAAAATTGGTTACGTTTATCCCAGCCTTTAATCGCACCTGAGGCTAACGACAGCTCAGGAAAAGCAACTACCCGGCTTTGGTCAAAGAAATTTTTATGTCCTAGCCCATCACATTCTGGACAGGCACCCATAGGGTTATTAAAAGAAAAAAGGCGCGGCTCTAATTCCGGAATACCGTAATCACAATGAGGACATGAAAACTTTGCGGAAAATAATACGTCTTCTTTTGTCTCCATGTTATGCGTAATAATTTTATTATCGGCAATCTTTAAGCCCGTTTCCACTGATTCGGTTATGCGTTGCTTGATGTCCGCACTAACTTTAATTCTATCGACTACAACGTCAATTTGATGCTTGATATTTTTTTCTAAGGGAGGAATATCATCGATTTCGTAAATATTTCCATCAACACGTGCCCTGATGAAACCTTGAGCGCGAAGCTCATCTATGAGGTCGGCATGACTCCCCTTTCTATCATTAATCACTGGGGCTAGAATCATTAGCTTAGTGTCGTTTGGTAGACTGAGAATCTGGTCGACCATTTGAGAAATAGTCTTGGCTTCGAGTTTTATTTTATGTTCTGGGCAATAGGGGTCTCCTGCTCTCGCGTAAAGTAGTCGTAAATAATCATGAATTTCTGTGACTGTCCCAACGGTCGAGCGGGGGTTATGCGAGGTAGATTTTTGTTCGATAGAAATAGCAGGCGACAACCCTTCGATCAAGTCTACATCGGGTTTATTCATCCGATCAAGAAACTGCCTTGCGTACGCTGACAATGACTCGACATACCTTCGCTGCCCTTCGGCATAGAGGGTGTCAAAGGCCAGTGAGGACTTACCAGACCCTGAAAGCCCGGTAATAACAATCAGTTTGTTTCTTGGGAGGTCAACCGAAATATTTTTTAAATTATGTGTTCGGGCTCCTTTAATCTTGAGGTATTCCATGAAGTTTCTATCTTTTTTAAGAGGCAACCTGATAATATACTGAATTATTAAATAATAAGAAACAGCCAATATTGATTTCATGAGCAATAGAGAGAAAATGTCTTCCCTAGAAATACGCACCAGCTTCATTCTTGCATCAATTTATGCCTTGAGAATGTTAGGTATGTTTCTTATACTGCCGATTTTTGCAATTTATGCATCCGGCTTAGAAGGCAATCCGACGTCCTTTCAAATAGGCCTTGCCTTAGGCATTTATGGCTTGACTCAAGCATTATTTCAAATTCCATTTGGCATGTCATCGGATTATTTTGGACGGAAAAAAGTCATTTATTTTGGCCTGCTACTGTTTGTCATCGGCTCAATCGTTGCCGCCTTATCGTCGACGATTGAGGGCATTATTATTGGGCGAAGTATTCAGGGCGCAGGCGCCATATCGGCAGTCTTAACCGCTTTATTGGCAGACCTTACACGAGATGAACATCGTACGAAAGCCATGGCAATTATTGGTGGCGGTATCGGCTTAACTTTTGCGTTATCGTTGGTCATATCACCCTGGCTCAATGCATGGATTGGCGTTACCGGTATTTTTCTGCTTATGGCTGTGTTATCCGTACTAGCCTTTTTTATTGTGCATTTTTTTATTAAAGAGCCAAGAAGTGAGGGGAAAAAAACACCCATCACTCAAGCAGACTTTCTTAGCCTTATTAAGGACATCCATTTAAATCGCTTAAATTTTGGCATTTTTGTTTTGCATGCGACACAAATATCGATGTTTATGATTGTTCCCATCTATTTGATTTCTCAGGGGGGCATAGATCTTAGTAGCCATTGGTACATTTATCTTCCTGTCCTCATCGTGTCTTTTTTGCTTATTATCCCGGTCATTATTTTTTCGGAAAGGTATCATAAAAATAAGCTCACGTTTTTAGGGGCCATTTTATTCTTACTGGCGGCCCAGATAACTTTTATTGTCTTTTCTGCTACCCTCACCGGCATCATTGTTGCGCTACTGATTTATTTTGTAGGCTTTAATTTTTTAGAGGCATCACTTCCCAGTTTAGTCAGCAGAGTGGCTCCAATCAATAAAAAAGGATTGGCTTTGGGAGTGTATAATACGTCTCAATCGTTAGGTATTTTTATTGGGGGTTCGGTTGGAGGCCTCATTACTAAGTTTTACGGCTACAACGGAAGCTTTTTATTTTGTATCATATTGATTGGAGTGTGGTTTGCATTTTCATGCCAAATGAAAGTGCCCTTAGTTAAAAAAAATTAATTTAATATAAAGTCTATTTGGGAGATTTGATATGTCAGTAAATAAAGTCATTTTAGTGGGAAGGCTTGGCCGCGATCCGGAGGCAAGGTATACCGCAAATCAACAGCCAATCTGTAGCTTTGCCGTTGCGACAAGCAGAAGGTATAAGGACAAAGAAGGGAATAATCAAGAACAAACGGAATGGCATAACATCAGCATGTTTGGAAAACTTGCTGAGATTGGTAACCAATACCTAAAAAAAGGAAGCCAGGTCTATCTAGAAGGAAGATTACAAACGAATAAGTCCGAAAAAGACGGGCAAACCAGATATTTCACTCAAATCGTTGCGGACCAGATGACTATGCTTGGCTCTAAGGATGGTGGAGGAAGTAGTAATGATGCCGGGATGAACCAAGCCGCTCCAGCCTCATCAAGCCAACCAACAGCTGCCCCAGCAGCCTCTAGCTTCGATGAGTTCGAAGACGACATTCCTTTTTAACGCAAGGAATTAAACTATGGCAATGTATGAGTTTTTATGCGAAGGATGCGGTCATCGTGATGATTTAATTCGCAAGATGGATGATCCTGCGATTACTAATTGCCCGCATTGCCAACAATTGTTATTTCAAAAGCAGGTGTCGGCACCGAGATTTCAGCTATCGGGTTCGGGCTGGTATGAGACCGATTTCAAAAATACCAAAGCACCCGCTAGCCCAGAAAAAAAAGAGACCAAAAAAAATGATTAAGAAAAATTTTATTACCGGGTTGTTGGTGTTGATTCCCCTTATCCTAACCGTATGGGTGCTTTTCAGTCTGATTCAATTCATAGACCAAGTGGTCCTATTACTGCCTGAGCACCTAAGGCCAGAATATTTTTTTGGGGGTGAGGTATTTGGATTTGGCGTGGTATTGACATTTTTGGCAGTAATATTAACCGGCGTGGTTGCTAATAACTTTTTTGGTAAAAAGCTTATTCAGATCTATGAGAACATACTGAATCGTGTCCCTTTTATCAAATCTGTTTACAGCAGTATTAAGCAAGTCTCAGACACCCTACTTAAAAGCTCAGGCAAGGCTTTTAGTAAGGCCGTATTAATTGAGTTTCCGATTGAGGGAACCTATACCTTTGCTTTTATTACGGGTGAACCTGACGCATTATTAACAAAAAAACTGAAAGGCAAGTTTGTTAATGTCTATGTCCCGACTACACCAAACCCCACCTCGGGTTATACGCTGATTGTGCCAGTGAAAAAAGTGATTGAGTTAGATATCAGCGTGGATCAAGTGCTGAAATATGTGATTTCCATGGGCGTCACTAATGACCCTAAAACGAAAAAAATTATTAAGAAATAGAAAAGAGATTAGATTATGAGAACACATTATTGCGGTGAATTAAATCGAGATCACATTGATCAAGAGGTCATTTTATGTGGCTGGGCACACCGTCGCAGAGACCATGGTGGGGTAATCTTTATTGACCTAAGAGATAATAAAGGTCTCGCACAGATTGTGATCGATCCCGATACTAAAGAAGCATTCAGTACAGCTGAATCTATCCGAAACGAATATGTGCTTAAAGTTACCTGCAAGGTCAGGCTTCGACCTGAGGGTACGGTCAATAAAAACCTACCAACCGGTGAAGTGGAAATGCTGGCATCGACGGTAGAAATATTAAATGCATCGTTAACTCCCCCTTTTATGCTGGATGATGACACGATTACCGAATCGATTAGACTAGAACATCGATTCATCGATCTTCGTCGCGACCAGATGCAGAAAAATATGAAGCTTAGATACGACATCTCAAAAAATATTAGGCAGTATCTGGATCATGAAAGTTTTATTGAGATTGAAACCCCTATTCTTACCCGAAGTACACCTGAGGGAGCCCGAGATTATTTGGTTCCATCACGCGTACATCATGGTGAATTTTTTGCATTACCGCAGTCTCCCCAATTATTTAAACAGATTCTGATGGTGTCAGGGTTTGATAGGTATTTCCAAATCGCTAAATGTTTTAGGGATGAGGACTTACGTGCGGATAGGCAGCCTGAATTTACCCAAATAGATATTGAAGCCTCATTTGTAGATGAGGAAGATATCATGAGTATTGCGGAAAATATGACGCGTGAAATGTTTAAAAAAGTCATGGACCAATCATTACCTCAGTCCTTCCCGAGGATGACTTACCAAGAGGCGATGCACCGTTTTGGTTCCGACAAGCCTGACCTGAGAGTAACACTTGAGCTCATTGAGCTAACAGAGGAAATGAAGGACGTTGACTTTAAGGTATTTTCCTCAGCAGCCAATATGGATAATGGCAGAGTGGCAGCATTAAGGATACCCAATGGCGCCGAACTTTCGCGATCAGAAATTGATGCTTATACAGAATTTGTCAAAATATATGGAGCCAAGGGCCTAGCGTATATAAAAATTAATGATAAAAATTTATTGAATGAAGAGGGCTTACAGAGCCCTATCGTAAAGAATATTCATGTTGACGCATTAAAAGCGATTATTGAAAAAACTTCGGCGGAAAATGGCGACCTGGTATTTTTTGGTGCCGACAAGAGAACTGTCGTCAATGAGGCACTCGGTGCATTGCGAGAAAAAATTGGCCATGATAAAAAGCATTTAACTAATGAGCCTTGGGCGCCTGTTTGGATTGTGGACTTCCCTATGTTTGATTTTGATGAAGAGGGTAATCGATGGAATGCGCTTCATCATCCATTCACTTCCCCTAAGGATGGCCATGAAGGTCTGCTGGAGACTGATCCAGGAAATTGTTTATCAAAAGCCTATGACATGGTCATTAATGGTTGGGAAGTGGGTGGCGGTTCCATACGTATTCATCAACAGACAGTTCAATCAAAAGTATTTAAGGCTCTCAATATTTCTGATGAAGAAGCCCGTGAAAAATTTGGGTTCTTGTTGGACGCACTTCAGTATGGGGCTCCTCCACACGGCGGTCTAGCATTTGGCCTTGATCGATTAGCTACGCTCCTAGCTGGTGCTGATTCTATTAGGGATGTCATCGCATTCCCTAAGACACAAAAAGCGCAATGCTTGATGACACAAGCACCAAATATGGTAGATGAAAAACAATTAAGAGAATTACATATCAAGGTAAGGCCTACGAACGCTGAAAGAAAAAATGATTAAAGGTATTAATCATTTCAACTTAAGATCTGATGAAGAGACAATGCATATCTTAAAAGATTTTTATATCAATATCGTTGGGTTAGCTCTTGGCGAGAGGCCTGCATTCGAAAGCAAAGGTTTTTGGTTGAGTGCGGATGGTAAAGATGTGTTGCATCTAAGTACCACCAAAAATAATGAAGTAAAAGATCATCACGTTAATTCAACTTTTGATCATTTGGCATTTAGTGCTAACAATATGGCTTTTTATAAAAAAATGTTAACCGATAACAATATTGCATATAGTTACAGAGAGGTACCGGAAATCGGAACCAAACAACTTTTTTTTAAAGACCCTGTTGGAAATGGTATTGAGTTAATATTTATTTAAATTTCATTTAAACCTTAACGATGGAGAGAAAATGAAAAGCTATAGAAAAGAGTTGTGGTTTGATGCACCGGAAAGAATGCACTTTACGAATATCACCCCTGACGTTAGAAACTGTTTGTCGGAAAGTGGCATTTCAGAAGGCTTTATTTTAGTTAATGCCATGCATATAACGGCAAGCGTATTTATTAACGACGATGAGTCGGGCCTTCACCATGACTACAAAAAGTGGTTGGAACATTTAGCTCCCCATGAGCCTGTGAGTGGCTATCGACATAATGATACCGGTGAAGACAATGCTGATGCGCATATGAAAAGGCAAGTGATGGGTCGAGAAGTAGTGGTAGCAGTTACCGGTGGCACACTTGATTTTGGTCCCTGGGAACAGATTTTTTATGGTGAGTTTGATGGGCGACGAAAGAAAAGGGTGTTGGTAAAAATTATTGGTGACTAATAAAGGCTTGTTGGGACTCAATTAAAATACCTTTATAAAAAATAACAGTTTGATCAATAGAAAGCCCTATGCCTAAAAAAAAATTCATAGCCATTGGAGGACTTTTATTACTGTCTGTTGTATGGGGTTTAAATATCCCTTTTATGAAGGCGGCATTAGAATTTTCCAGCCCAGCTACATTTGCATTTTTACGCAATTTTTTTGGCGCAGTAGTACTATTTGTAATTTTGTTACTTTTACGCAAACCGATTGCAACTAAAGCAACAGCAAAATTATTTACTCTTGGCTTGTTCCAAACTGCAGGATTTACTGGGTTTCTTATATGGGCTTTGGTTGAGGGGGGCGCAAGTAAGACAGCAATTCTGACTTTCACCATGCCTATGTGGGTTGCCATCATGGCATGGCCCTTGTTGCAAGAAAAGCTCACGACTTCACAATGGATAGCCGTCCTTATATGCTTTTTAGGCATTGTGTTTATTTTTGATCCATTAAATACTAACAACAATTTTCGTAGCACTTGTTTAGCCCTAGCCTCAGGTCTTTCATGGGCTATCGGAGCTATTTTATCAAAACGCATGCATCATCAACACCCAAATATGGACCTTATCACCATGACGGCATGGCAAATGTTATGGGGATCCATTCCTTTATTACTGGTAGCCATAATTTTTTCCTCACAACCAACTGTATGGACAGCTTATTTTTTGGGTATCGTATTGTTTAATGTAATTTTTGTTAACGCCATTGCTTACTTATTGTGGTTTTATGCATTGAAATACCTTGAAGCGACATTCGTATCTATGCTTGCTTTGTTGACACCCATTTCTGCAGCAATATCCGCATGGCTTTTGTTAGGTGAGATACCAAATAAGATTGAAACCATAGGCTTTAGTCTTATCTTGTTTGGGCTTTTTTTATTGCTTTTATACAAAGGCAGAGAAAAGTTAACTTAGGTTATAGAAAACCAATTAACTGTTAAAATAAATACTTTATACGTTTTTTTAAATAGGCATGAAATTATGGCAGGTCATTCAAAATGGGCAAATATTCAACACCGTAAAGGTAGGCAAGATGCCAAACGCGGTAAGATTTTTAGCAAATTAACAAAAGAGATAACGGTTGCGGCAAGAATGGGGGGTGGCGATATTAACTTCAACCCTAGGCTAAGGTCGGCGGTCACTGCTGCCAAAGAAGAAAATATGCCGATAGACAATATTACCCGAGCTATAAAAAAAGGGACGGGGGAGCTAGAGGGAGTTAATTACGAAGAAATTCGTTATGAAGGATATGGTATTAATGGCGCCGCTATTATTATTGACTGCCTTACGGATAATAAGCAGAGGGCGGTCGCCGATGTGCGCCATGCGCTTAATAAAAATGGGGGAAATTTAGGTACCGATGGGTCGGTAGCATTCTTATTTAAGCACTGCGGCATATTCTTTTTTGCCCCTGGGAATGACCAGGATAAACTGATGGAGGAAGCAATAGAGTTGGGCGCGGATGATGTAATCAATCATGATGACGGAAGCATTGAAGTGATTACGGGGCCCTCAGAATATCTGTCGGTAAAAGAAGGTTTTAGTAATAGTGATTTTAAATATGAGTTTGCAGAGCTAACGATGAAGCCAGACGTCGAAGTGAAGTTTAACGAATCGGATGGTGAGAAAATGCAGAGAATTTTAGATGTCTTAGAAGACTTGGATGATGTACAGAATGTATATTCTAATGCATCCATCGGAGATGAATAATTAACACTGCATCCATTATCCTTGGTATCGACCCTGGGCTCAGGGTCACTGGGTACGGCATAATAAAAAAGAATAAACTGGATTTAAGTTACATTGCGAGCGGTATCATCAAGACTGGTGATAGCAAAGACAGTTTAGCAAGCAGATTAAAATTAATTATTCAAGGACTAGAAGAGGTGATTTCGCAGTTTAACCCTGAATGTGTGGCCATCGAAAAAGTGTTTGTTAATACCAACCCTCAAAGTACCTTATTGCTTGGTCAAGCTAGAGGTGCTGCGATTTCTGCAGCAGTCATCCATGACTTACCTGTATTTGAATATACTGCACTACAAATTAAAAAATCGGTTGTTGGTCAAGGCCATGCTAAAAAAGAGCAGGTCCAATTGATGGTAAAGAAACTACTCGGATTACCTTCTGTTGCTAGCACAGATTCTTCAGATGCTCTAGCCTGTGGGTTATGCCATGCTAATATTAGCGCTAGCATTGCTAAACTAGGGGTGGGCAACCGTATGAAAGGTGGGCGAATCTTATGATCGGTAGAATCAAAGGGTATTTATTAGAAAAAATTCCTCCAATAATATTGATAGATTGCCAGGGTGTGGGCTATGAAATTGAAGTGCCCATGACCACCTTTTTTGATTTGCCTGACGAAGGTTCAGAAATTACTTTGTTGACGCACCTTATTGTAAGAGAGGATGCACAGCTATTATTTGGGTTTGCGACAGCCGCAGAAAGACAAATGTTCAGGCAACTTATCAAGGTAAATGGTATTGGCGCTAAGGTAGCCTTATCCATTCTGGGTAGTATAGGCTCGAGTGATTTAGCAGATGCGATTCAACATGATGATATTAATATGCTCGTTAAAATACCGGGTATCGGTAAAAAAACTGCCGAACGATTAGTCTTAGAGTTGAAGGATAGACTAAAAGATTTACACATTGATCCATCGGTCAAGAAGCATGCAACCCACATAGAGGATATTGAAAACGCTTTAATCAGCCTTGGATACAGTGCAAAAGATGCTTCCATGGCAATTAAATTGCTCCCTGAAAATATATCGATTAACGATGGTATAAGGCAAGCATTAAAAAGTCTTTCTAATAATGCGTAAATTTACTTATGATTGAACCTGATAGATTTGTAGACCCACAAACTTCCGACATTGCCGAAGAGGGAGTGGAGCGTGCCTTACGACCGAAGGATCTTCAGGAGTATGTTGGGCAAGAAAAAACTCGGGATCAATTGGAAATTTTTATTGGTGCGGCCAAAAATAGAGAGGAGGCTTTAGACCATGTCTTATTGTTTGGGCCTCCTGGTTTAGGTAAGACAACCCTAGCGCATATTATTGCAAAAGAAATGGGCGTAAATCTCAGGCAAACATCCGGACCCGTCTTAGAAAAAACGGGAGATTTAGCAGCCATTTTGTCAAATCTAGAACCTAATGACGTTTTATTTATTGATGAAATCCATCGTCTATCTCCTGTTATTGAAGAAATTCTATACCCAGCTATGGAAGATTACCGGCTTGATATCATGATTGGTGAGGGGCCTTCAGCCAGGTCTGTAAAGTTAGAGCTTCCACCTTTTACCCTTATAGGTGCAACTACCCGAGCTGGCATGCTAACAAATCCCCTGAGGGACAGATTTGGAATTGTAGCGAGATTAGAGTTTTATAATGAAAGCGAATTATCTAAAATTGTTGAACGTTCAGCTGGTCTGCTAGAGGTATCAATTGACCAAGATGGCGCAAAAGAAATAGCTAAGCGGTCTCGAGGTACTCCAAGAATTGTTAATCGTCTATTAAGAAGAGTGAGAGATTTTGCGGAGGTGAAAGCTCAAGGTAAAGTGGATAAGCTAGTAGCAGATCAAGCCTTGAAGATGTTAGATGTTGATGTGGTAGGTTTAGATTTAATGGATAGAAGCTTATTGGAGGCTATCATTATAAAGTTTGCTGGTGGCCCTGTAGGCCTTGATAATTTAGCGTCTGCTATTGGTGAAGAAAAGGAAACTATCGAGGATGTGATTGAGCCTTACTTAATTCAACAAGGCTATTTGATGCGAACACCAAGAGGAAGAGTAGCTACTGCGATGGCCCATCGTCACCTAGGGCTTCCAGAGCAGAATAAATAAGGGCATCAGTGAAGATAAGAGTTTATTACGAGGATACTGATAGTGGTGGGGTGGTATACCACTCTAATTACCTCAATTTTATGGAGAGAGCGAGAACGGAGTGGCTCAGAGATTTGGGTGTTGGCCAACATGCCTTAAAAACTAACGATAACCTGATGTTTGTAGTGTCAACCATCACGATTGACTATAAAAAACCAGCCATACTAGATGATGAATTAACAGTTCAAACAGATTTACTTAGCATGAGGTCTTGCTCCATTGATTTAAAGCAGCAAATTTTTAGAAAAAAAGAGTTGTTAACGAAGAGCATAGTGACGGTTGCATGTATTGATGCTAACCAATTAAAACCAGTAAAAATACCTACAACAATTAGAAAACTTATGGAGCTTTTATGAATATAGGCAGTGATTTATCTTTTTTCTCTTTAATATTTGGAGCTAGTCTGCCTGTTCAGCTAGTCATGTTGATATTAATTGCAGCATCGGTCATTTCATGGAAATTTATTTACTTAAAAGTGAAATTCCTTAAAGAGTCGGAAGAAAATGCCCAAGAATTTGAGAAGTTTTTTTGGTCAGGCGGTGATCTTGCCAAACTTTATGAGTCGGTCAGTAATAACTCTAGAGCGATAAATGGTTTAGCGGAGATATTTCGATCAGGCTACAAAGAATATATGGGGCAGAAAGAACATCAGGCATTTGATAAGAAAAGTATTGAAAGCGTGAGGCGTGCCATGCGTGCTTCCTACAATAGAGAGATAGATACGCTGGATCAACATCTGCCTTTTTTAGCTTCTGTTGGTTCTGTTAGTCCCTATATAGGTCTTTTTGGAACAGTTTGGGGCATCATGAATGCATTTATTGGCCTATCCAATGTAGCACAAGCAACATTAAGTCAAGTTGCACCGGGAATTGCAGAAGCATTGATAGCAACGGCTATCGGACTTTTTGCGGCGATACCGGCCGTAATTGCTTACAATCGATTCGCCACAAAAGTTGATCGCTTGTCCTTACGGTTTGAAAGCTTTATAGAAGAATTCATTAATATTGTGGACAGAAAAGGGTAACAATGAAGAAGCGTCGCCTAATGAATCAAATCAATGTTGTCCCATACATTGATGTTATGTTGGTTTTGTTAGTGATCTTTATGATCACTGCACCTATGACTAATCCCGGGGTAGTCGAGCTTCCTAAGGTGGGTGAGACATTAAAACAACAAGAAAGCCCTATCGTTATTTCAATAAAAAAAGATGGTTCGGCCGAAATTGATGGGAAAAAGTTTAAAAATGATGCCCTTCTGGCACATGTAAAAAAGTTAACGTCAGCAAAACCAGAGCAATCCGTGGTAATTGCTGCTGATAAAAAGGTAGATTACGGGCAAGTTATTACCATTATGGACCTACTGAAACAAAATGAGATTAGTAAAGTGGGTCTCCTTTTAACCCCAGCTAAATAAAATTATATGCGATTATCCTGGCTTGAAAATAACGATAATTTACAGGCTAATTTATTTACGCTAGTTATTCATTTAGCACTTTTTATTTTCATGATTTTCTCCGTAAATTGGCAAGTTAAAACCCCTTATTATGCAGAAGTTGAATTATGGGATGCCATTCCTACACAAATAAAACCTAAGCCCCTCATAAAAAGAGCTACGCCTAAAGTACAAAAGCCGCAACCGTCGATAGCAGAAAAGATCGTAGAAGCTAAAAAAGATGCTGACATTCAGTTGAAAAAGAAAAAAGCAGCTGAGTTGAAAAAGAAAAAAGCAGCTGAGTTGAAAAAGAAAAAAGCAGCTGAGTTGAAAAAAATAGAACAATTGAAGAAAAAAGCATTGGAAGAAGAGAAGCTTGCTGAACTGCAAAAGCGGCTCTTGGAGGATGAGGAGGTAGAAAAAGTACAAAAAAAACTCCTAGAACAGGATGACTTAGAGCGTTTGCAAGAAGAGCTGAGGAACAAGGACCTAGCCAAAGAAACTCGAATAGCCATTGAAGGAACCCAAGACCTTGTTGCTGGCACAAATTCTGGGGAGTTAGAAAAATATAAAGCATTGATTCAGCAAAAAATATATCAAAATGTAAATAAGCAACTATGTGGTCTGGACCCACTGGAACTAATCTTTGAAATCGTCTTGATGCCAACTGGTGACTTGATTGGCGGTGCAAAAATGATAAAGTCTAGTAAGATTGAAAGCTGTGATCAGGCCGTAGAAAGAGCCATACTTCAGGCACAACCCTTACCGATGCCTCAGGATAATCGTCTTTTTTCACAGCTTAAAAAGTTGAAGCTTAAATTTCAGCCAAACGGACCTATTAACTAACTAAAGGTAATGTCTATGAAGCAGTCTTTTTGGAAATGCTTTTTTTTAATTTGGCTTGTGTGTATTTCCAATGCAAGTCATGCACTTGAGGTGATTGAGATTCTTGGAGGTAAAGCCAGTCAGATACCTGTGGCTGTCATTCCCTTTAAGGACAACAATGCCCAAAAAAGTATGCAGCTCATGCATGAAGTTATAACAAATGATCTTAATCGTTCTGGATTATTCAGCTCCATTGATATCTCCGGTGTTTCAGATTACCCGATTGATGAGCGAGAAGTGAATTTTAGTAACTGGGCTGCACTACAATCACAGTTTATTGTTGTGGGTAAAATTGATGCTATTGGAAGATCCAATAGTCAGATGCAGGTAACGTGGAGTTTGATTGATATTTATAAGGAAAAAACGGTTTTATCGGTAGCTATTAAAGGACAGCCAAGCCAGTATAGAGTGATAGCCCACCGCATCGCAGATACTATTTATGAAAAACTCACTGGAAGCAAAGGAGTGTTTGATACGAACATAGCATTCGTAAAAAAACTGGGTAAAGAAAAGTACAGCCTATTTATTGCTGATTACGACGGCCATAACCCAAGAGCAATTGTAAACTCTAGATACTCCATTATCTCCCCGAGATGGTCACCAAATGGAAAAAAGATAGCTTACGTCTCATTCGAAAAAAAGAAGCCTGTTATTTACGTTCAAGATATTGAGACAGGAAAAAGAACCTTGCTGGCTAATTTTAGAGGAAATAATAGCGCCCCTGCATGGTCCCCAGATAGTAAAAAGCTTGCGATTGTCTTGACTTATAGCGCTAACTCACAAATTTATACTATTGATGCAGATGGAAAAAATATCAAACAATTGATGCGCACGCGATCCATTAATACTGAGCCTGCATGGTCACCCAACGGAAAAGAAATCTATTTCTCATCAGACCGAGCAGGAAGCGCACAAATTTACAAAGTCGACGTTGATACCAACGAAGTAGTGAGAGTAACTTTTGAGGGAAATAATAACGTTAGCCCTAGCTTATCTCCCGATGGAAAATTATTACTTTTCCTCAATCAAGATAATGGAAGCTACAGAGTCGCTATACAAAATCTACTATCCAACCAAATGCTAAAATTAACAAACGGACCGGATGACGAGTCTCCGATCTTTTCTCCTAACGGACATATGGTATTATTTACTTATAAGGACTATGGAAAAGTCTCAAAAATTGGTACAGTATCAATAAATGGATTAAAAATGACGCCCATTGATGTTGGTTCTGAGACAATATTAGAGTCAACTTGGGGGCCACTATCCGATTAAATTTTATTTAAACAAGGGAAAAACAATGAAAAATTCTTTATTACTAGCTTCGCTCCTCGCAGTTCTAGCAGCTGGTTGTAGCACTACAGATATTAATGATCCTATGGGCCTGAATGCGCCATTTCCTGAGCTTGAATCTAGAACAGGTGATGGCTCAGAAGTTGATTTAATTGGCTCTAGTCAAGGTAAAGAATTAAACCAGTCGGCATTAGATGAGTTGGCTGCAGCTGCTGAGCTAGCTGATAGAAGCGTATATTTTGATTACGATAGCTTCGCAATCAAATCAGACTTTGAGGGCGTAATTAGTAATCATGCTACTTTTATCAATAAACACGATGCAGCAGTGGTGGTTTATGGTAATGCTGATTATAGAGGTTCGCATGAATATAACTTGGCCTTAGGACAGAAACGCGCAGTTGCGGTAAAACAGGCTTTAGAGGCGTTAGGTGTCAATGGCTCAGCGATCGAAACCATCAGTTTTGGTGAAGAGCATGCTAATCAAACATGTACCGGCAGCACTTGTGGTCAGGATAGGCGTGCAGATATTGGTTATGTAGGCGAATAACGTAACGTATATAGACTAAAGCTTTACATGAAAAAATATTACTGGGCTGGCCTGATCTTCTGCGCGCAACTTTCGTACGCAGGGCTATTTGAGGACGAAGAAGCAAGAAAAAAACTTAATAGCATTCAAGACCAGCTCAATAATATACAAGGCAATATCCAGAGTAATATTGATGCAAAAGTGACTCAGGCACTAAAGAATCAAAATCCCCTGAAAATTCAAAATGCATTATCTCAAATGCAAGACCAGCTAGATAAGTTACGGGGTGAAATTGAAGTTTTACAATTTCAGCTAAACAATTCTCAGGAAAGAGAAAAGATCTTATATCAGGACATAGATGATCGAATAACTACCCTAGAAAACAACCCCCAAACAGCACCCTCTAAAACCGAGGCGTTTGTAGATCAAAGCATGCCTCCCTCTACAAATATTGAAGCCGTCCAAAACGACATCATTGATGAGCCCAATCCTGCGGTGGAAGAAAGTCCGATAGCTACTGAGGTGCCCCCGCTGATTGATAAGAACATTGAAGTAGCTGCTTACGATGAGGCTAATGCATTATTGCGAGCGACAAAATATCAAGAAGCATTTATTGCATTTGATCGCTTTATAAGTGCCTACCCAAAAGCAGAAAAAATTGCTGAAGCTAAATATAATCTTGGTTATGCTCAATTTGCCCTCAAAAATTATAATGCTGCGATTAAGACCTATTCTAAGGTTATAGAGCTTCATGTTGACAGTGCAATTGTTCCTGAGAGCATGTACGGCATTGCAAATTGCGAAATACAACTAGCTAAAATTGGAAATGCTAAGAAAACATTAAGAGATTTAATGCAAAGATTTCCAAATGCTGAAATTATTCCAAAGGCCAAAACAAGGTTAAAGGCTTTGGAATCGATTAATCTGTAACCTGAATAGTGGTTAAATCACAAACACTTAAAATCAATGAAATTTTTTATTCACTTCAGGGTGAATCATCCCGTATTGGACTACCAACAATTTTTATAAGACTTACAGGCTGCCCTATGCGGTGCAATTATTGTGATACGGCCTATGCCTTTCATGAAGGAAAAAATTTATCCATTGATGCAATTATTGAGGAAATTAAGCAGTACGATACTAATTTTATTACCGTAACTGGCGGTGAACCATTGGCACAAAGAAATTGCTATAGTCTTTTGGATCAATTATGTAGTTTAGGATATAACGTTTCTCTTGAGACAGGAGGAGCTCTATCCATTAATGAGGTTCACGAAAATGTGAAAATTATTCTTGATATTAAGACCCCTGGGTCCGGCGAATCAGAAAATAATCATTGGGATAATTTACCGTTAATTAAGCAAAAAGACGAAATAAAAATGGTTATAACAAACCAAGAAGACTATGAATGGTCAAAAAACATCATTCAAGAAAAAGGACTTTATCTTAATTATGACATTTTATTTTCTCCCTCTTTTGGGCAGTTAGAACCTAGCCAATTAGCAGACTGGATTTTGCAGGATAATTTGAAGGTGAGAATGCAGGTCCAACTTCACAAGATTGTATGGGGTGAAAAAAAAGGTGTCTAAATCTGCAGTAATTCTTTTGTCTGGAGGCCTAGATTCAGCAACGGTTTTAGCTATTGCAAAGGCAGAGGGATACCAATGCTACGCCATGAATATTAATTATCAGCAACGCCATAGCGCAGAACTGAAGTATGCGAAACGCCTTGCTCATCATTATGATGTAGAAGAATATAAGGTTGTAGACATAGATTTGAGCTGGTTGACGGGGTCCTCGCTTACTAATAAGTCGATGATTATCCCACAGAGCGCTTCTGAAGGAATTCCCTCAACATACGTCCCTGCTAGAAATACTATCATGATGACCTTGGCACTAGCATGGGCAGAAACCATCAAGAGCCAAGCAATTTTCATTGGGGTTAATGCAATTGATTATTCCGGGTACCCTGATTGCAGGGAAGAATATATTAAAAGCTTTGAAGTGATGGCAAATTTAGCTACCAAAACAGGAGTAGAGGGGTCAAGAATAACAATTCATGCTCCTTTAATTCATTTAGATAAGGCAGAAATTATAAGCCTCGGAATACAAAAAGGACTGGACTATAGCAAAACAGTTTCTTGTTACCAAGCTACAGAAGAGGGCCACGCTTGCGGCAAATGTGATTCATGCAGATTGAGAAGAGAGGGATTTGAAAAGCTGGGTGTAGCAGATCCTACATTATACGTAAGGTAAAACTCATGCATAGCTATCTTTAACATAGGTCGAATCATATAAAACTTGCCAAAACCATCTAAAGTAGCGTAAAATTTCGCCCTTTCTGTACAAAAAAATATTTTAATAACAAGAGAACATATATGGTAATCATTAGACTTTCAAGAAGTGGATCGAAGAAAAGACCTTACTTCAATGTAGTGGTGGCAGATTCAAAAAAAAGAAGAGACGGCCGCTTCATAGAGCGAGTAGGGTTTTATAATCCTGGCGCAAACCAAGGATCAGAGGCATTAAGACTTGATACGGACCGCATTTCATACTGGCAAGGCCACGGTGCATTATTGTCTGAAACAGTCGGAAGGATCGTAAAGCTTCACACTAAAGGCCCTGAAGGCTTGGAAGCAATGAAGAAAAAAGATTTAGATAAGGCTGCAGCAAAGAAAGCAAAGAAAGCAGCAGTTAAAGCTGAAGAGTTAGCAGCAGCAGCAGCAGAGGCAGCTCCAGCGGAAGAAGCTCCAGCAGCGGAAGAAGCTCCAGCAGCGGAAGAAGCTCCAGCAGCAGAGGCAGCCCCAGCAGCGGAAGAAGCTCCAGCGGAAGATAAGTAGAGATTACGGATAATCTCTCCATCGAAAGCAATGGAAGATGATGTAGTCATTATGGGGAAAATTGTTGGGCCTCATGGCATCAAAGGATGGCTAAAAGTACATCCTTTTACAGAAGAGATAGGAACGCTGAGTAATTACCCTCAATGGCTTATATCAAAAGATGAAAAGCATTGGGTTGGCCATAAAGTTGAAACTGCGACAGTTAAAGATAAAACGTTGCTTGTCAAATTGGTGGGAATAGATGACCGAAATGGATCTGATAGCGTCAATAAAAATATGGTTGGCATATTGAAAGAAGAGTTACCTAAATTAGACGCAGACACTTATTACTGGTCTGATTTGATAGGTTTGGATGTACAGAATGAAGCTGGATATTATTTTGGTAGCATACAAACAATGATGGAAACAGGGTCAAACGATGTGATGGTAATCAAAGGTGAAAGAGAATTTTTGATACCGTACTTGCCTGATGTAATTATAAAAGTAGATCTCGAGGCTAAAAAAGTTTTAGTTGATTGGGATGAAAATTACTAAATCGTTATTTAGATTTGATTTAGTTACATTAATGCCCGAGATGTTTCAAGCATTAACTGATTTTGGAGTGACTGGTAGAGCATTTAAGTCTGGTGTGATTGAAATGCATGTTTGCAATCCGAGAGAGTTTGCAAAGGATGCTCATAACACTATAGATGATAAATCGTACGGTGGTGGTCCAGGAATGTTGATGATGGTAGAGCCATTGGTAAAGGCTATTGAGTTTATAAAAGAGAAGCAGCATAAAAAAGGGTTGAAAGGCGCTAAGGTAGTTCATATGACCCCGAGGGGTAAGTCATTGGATCACCAATTAGTAAGAGAATTGTTAGAAGAAGACTCATTAATTATTATTGCCAGTCGATACGAAGGTGTTGATGAAAGAATTAATGACTGGGTAGATGAAGAAATATCGGTAGGAGATTATGTTATGAGTGGGGGTGAATTGCCAGCCATGACATTAATGGATTGTATGATAAGGCAATTACCTGGAGTTTTAAATGATGATGAATCAGCGAATCAGGATTCATTTGTGGACGGATTATTAGATCATCCACACTTTACAAGACCAGAGCTTTATAGAGGGCTTAAGGTTCCTGAGGTTTTAATGTCAGGTGACCATGAAAAAATAAGAATATGGCGACTGAAAGAATCGCTAAGGGAAACTTGGACTAAACGTCCAGATTTGTTGGCCGAAAGGTTGTTGACGAAAGAGGAGTCTCGACTGCTACAAGAAGTTAAAAGAGAGCAGGAACAAGACCCTTATAACTAAAAGGAATAAATGATGGCGAATATTATAGAAACATTAGAGAATGAAGAAATTGCACGACTTGGAAAGAAAATTCCAAAGTTTGCACCTGGAGATACACTTTCTGTTGGAGTAAACGTTGTTGAAGGAACAAGGTCTAGGGTTCAGTTATTTGAGGGAGTGGTTATTTCAAGACGAAATCGCGGACTCAATTCATCATTCATAGTAAGAAAAATTTCCTCAGGTGAAGGTGTCGAAAGAACATTTCAGCTTCATTCTCCCCAAATAGAAAGCATTGAAGTAAAAAGACGTGGTGATGTTAAAAGAGCTAAGCTATTTTATCTGCGCGACCTCTCAGGCAAGTCTGCTCGTATTAAAGAAAGGCTTAAAGTGCGTCCAAGCGATAGTGAATTTGAAACTATCCCAGAGGGTGCAGCTCCGGCCCCAGTAGAGGCTCCATTAGAAGATATGGCCCCAGTAGAGGCCCCAGTAGTAGAAGAAAAATCTGCTGAATAGACAATTCATAAAGTATGTTAAAAGCCCCAAATTTTGGGGCTTTTTTTTAACCTTCTTTTCTTTGATATTTAATTTAGAAAATCAATGAAATCCAGGTCGAATAGATTTAGAATAAAAAGAATGCATAAATCACACACACACATAAGGTAAATCTTAATTGCATCAAAAAATTATTGATGATTTTATTGACCATTTATGGCTTGAAGATGGGTTGTCTAAAAATACGCTAAATAGTTATCGCTTTGATTTGATAATTTTCGATAGCTGGCTTGGCGAGCAAAAAAAAATAGCTATGATGGATGTTTCTGAATTAGAAATACAAGAATTTTTAGCTTTTAAATTTCCATCATCAAAATCAAGGAGCATATCTCGGCTTTTGGCAACCTTAAGAAGGTTTTTTCGCTATCAGCTCAGGGAGAAAAAAATTCACAAAGACCCAACACTTAAAATTCAAACACCAAAAATTCCAAAATCATTACCAAAGTCATTGAGCGAAGAGGAGGTGGAAAGTCTTTTAGATGCACCTAACCTAGATTCATCTTCCGGCTTAAGAGACAGATCTATGTTGGAGTTGCTATATGCTTGTGGCTTAAGAGTAACGGAGTTGGTCGATATTCAATTAACGGAAGTTATCCTTAGTGATGGCGTTATTAGGGTGACTGGTAAGGGCTCTAAAACAAGACTGGTACCAATGGGAGAGGAAGCGGTAGATTGGATAAAAAAATATATTGCTGAAGCGCGGGATGATATTTTAAGAAAAAAAACATCTAAATTCTTATTTGTTACTAACCGAGGAGGAGCAATGACGCGGCAGGCTTTTTGGTATGTAATAAAAAAATATGCCGTAATTGCTAATATCAATAAACCAATGTCACCCCATATCTTGCGTCATGCATTTGCAACCCATTTAATTAATCATGGAGCAGACTTAAGAGTGGTGCAAATGTTATTAGGCCACACAGATATTTCCACAACACAAATTTATACTCATGTGGCAAGGGAGAGATTAAAAAAAATTCACCAAGAACACCATCCGAGAGGGTAGTTAGCGCTTTAAAATAACACCAACGAAGTCTGTACTCGGTAGTATCTTGTTTTTTGCAATTTTTAATTCAATAGCTTTAATAGCAAATTGTCTCTTGATAGTTGAGACAATTTCTTCACCTAGTGATTCTAATAATTTGTAGCTATGATTATCACCAATTGTTACGATAATCTTCTCAATTTGGGCATAATCTAATGTCTCATCAATATCATCAGAATCGAATGGTGAATGTTTATTGAGCTCAATATCAATATCGATATGTAGATTTTGATAGTGCTCCCTCTCAAAATCTGGGACACCAATCTTAGTTTTTATCTGTAGGCCGTGAAGAAAAATATAGTTAGACATGAAGGCGTAGGCTTTTTGAAATATAATGATCCTATATGATAAATCAAATTCTTTTTGTTGCCATTGCTTATTTAATTGGCTCTCTGTCTTTTGGCATTTTAGCGAGTAAAATTTTTAGCATTTCCGACCCAAGAACTATGGGATCAAAAAACCCTGGGGCGACCAATGTGTTACGAACAGGCAACAAATATGCTGCTATCTTCACCTTGCTTGGTGATATGTTAAAAGCGACTATGGTAGTAGCCCCGGCAATCGCTTACGATATATCAGGCTTAGAATTAGTAGTGATTTCGCTGGCCGTTCTGCTCGGCCATGTATTCCCAATCTACCATAAGTTTAGGGGTGGAAAAGGTGTAGCGACTGCTTTAGGGATCCTGTTTGCAATTAATTGGGTCTTAGCGCTTATAGTTTTATTTGTTTGGCTTGTAATATTTTTGTTATTTAGGTATTCATCTCTTGCGGCGATTATTTCATCATTGGCTGCACCATTGATCGCATACTTTCTTAATCAAGGCCAAACTATTGTCATTATTGCTGGCTTAGTCGCATTGCTAATAGTGTATCGGCATCAAAGCAACATAAAAAATCTTTTGGGTGGCAGGGAATCACGCTTTAAAAAGTAAGTTATATTTCGTTTAAGCGCCACCTTGGCATAACACTAAAACGATAGTCAGTTTTTTTAGAAAGTTTAAATCTTAAAGACCCTGCTAAAGCAATCATGGCTCCATTGTCGGTGCAAAACTCTAACGATGGAAAAAAAACCCGATAGTTATTTTTTTTGGATGAAGCAGTTAGCTTGTCTCTTAGTTGTATGTTGGCCCCAACTCCCCCAGAAACAACTATTTTATCTAGATTTAAGTGATTCATAGCTTTAATCGTTTTGTGAATTAATACCTCGGTGATTGACTCTTGAAAGCTTGCTGCAATATTAGCTTTTATCTGATCTGTAAGTTGTGTTTGTTTTTTTACTAAAGTTAATACAGCAGTTTTTAAGCCGCTAAAACTAAAATCAAAGTCTTTGCTATGCATCATAGGCTTAGGAAGATTAAATATAGGAGATCCTGATTCAGCCAGCTTCGATAATGCAGCTCCACCGGGATATCCAAGACCCAGAAGTTGTGCAGTTTTATCAAAGGCTTCACCTGCCGCATCATCGAGTGTATCTCCAATAATGTCATATTGCCCTATGTTTTTAACATGTATGATTTGGGTATGGCCACCGGAGACCAGCAAGGCTAAAAAAGGAAACTCCGGCTTATCATTTTCTAGCATGGGGGCTAAAAGATGGCCCTCCAGGTGATGAATTGGAATGCTGGGGATGCCTAGCGCACACGATAATGCTTCTGCAACGCTGCTTCCAACCAACAGTGCTCCAGACAGACCTGGGCCTGCCGTATAGGCGACAGCATCAATTTGATGTCTTGCGATACCTGTTTGTATTAATAGTTGCTGTATGAGTGGAATAATAAAGCGTATGTGATCCCTAGAGGCTAATTCTGGGACAACGCCTCCATAATCTTTGTGCAGTTCAATTTGGGAATGAAGCGTATGGCCAAGCAATCCTCTATTATCATCGTAAAGAGCGATACCAGTTTCATCACATGATGTCTCTATTCCTAGAACAAGCATTATTTACTTAAATTGGTTGAAAAAAATGAATATTAGCATTAAAATGGTCGCCTTTTCATGGGTAGTATAGTTTATGCTACTAAATTGAAGTTTTAACAATTATAGAGATTATTTGATGTCAACAATTAAAGTTAAAGAGAATGAGCCATTTGATGTTGCCCTAAGAAGATTTAAGCGTCTAATAGAAAAAACAGGCCTAATTAACGATCTTAGAGCGCGTGAGTTTTACGAAAAACCAACATGGGAAAGAAAGCGTAAAGCTGCTGCTGCGGTAAAAAGACAATACCGTAGGCTCAGAAATCAAATGCTTCCTCCAAAACTGTATTAAAAAATAATGTCCTTAAAAGAAACAATTAATGAGGACATGAAAAATGCCATGCGCAGCAAAGACACTGCGCGACTCGGAACAATAAGGCTTCTTCAAGCCGCAATTAAACAGAAAGAAGTGGACGAAAGAATTGACCTTGATGATTCCACCATCATTCCCATCATTGAAAAAATGTTAAAACAAAGAAATGACTCTATTGATGCTTTCAAGAAAGCAGAAAGAGCTGATCTTGTCTTAAAAGAAGAGTTTGAAGTGAGTGTCTTAAAGGGTTACATGCCTGAGCAAATGAATTTGTCAGATGTTCAGTCCGCAATAGACGATGTAATTAAAGAGGTAGGTGCTAGCTCAATGAAAGATATGGGCCCAGTGATGGCGAAGGTTAAAGAGAAGCTGGCTGGAAAAGCAGATATGGCTGCAGTATCAAAAATTATTAAAGCTAAGTTAGCGTCATAGCACCATCGTAATTCATACATATATACTCTGAATCGTATAATATTAAATAATGATCCCAGAATCATTTATTCAAGATATGTTAAATAGAACTGACGTTGTTGATGTGATCGACAAACGCGTCCAGTTAAAAAAAGCAGGAGCCAACTTTGTTGCTTGCTGCCCCTTCCATCAAGAAAAGTCACCATCATTTTCCGTTAGCCCCTCTAAACAGTTCTATCATTGTTTTGGATGTGGAGCTCATGGATCAGCCATTACTTTCTTAATTGAGTTTGAGGGATTGACATTTGTTGAGGCTGTTCATCAAATCGCTAGCAGTCTTGGCCTTACCGTACCCAATGAAAGTAGGGAAGATCCAAAGAAAATAAAAGAAAACTTTGGGTTAGAGGAGGCAATGAAAATTGCTACTCAATTTTATCAAAAGGCTTTACGGTCGTCGCCAAAAGCCATTGAATATTTAAAATCTCGAGGTCTAACGGGAGCGGTTGCAAAAGAATTTTCTATCGGTTTTGCTCCTGATGGATGGCAGAACTTAGAGAATGCTTTTAAGCAGTATGACGACGCTTCATTAGAAAAAGCTGGTTTAATCCAAAAGAATGAAAAAGGAAAGTATTACGATCGCTTTAGGAATCGTATTATGTTTCCCATTATTAATGAGAAAGGACAGGTTATTGGTTTTGGCGGTAGAGTAATCAATCCGGATGACACTCCAAAATATTATAACTCTCCTGAAACTCCCCTATTCCAAAAAAGTTACGAATTATATGGACTTATTCATGCACGAAAGCCGATCAGGGAAAAAGGCTATGTGGTCGTAGTTGAAGGGTATATGGATGTTGTGGCTCTTGCTCAGCATGACTTTAGGAATGTGGTCGCCACTCTCGGCACGGCGACAACTATTTACCACATAAAAAAACTCATGCGCTATACGCAAGACATTGTCTTTTGTTTCGACGGAGATAAAGCTGGTCAAACTGCAGCATGGAGAGCCATGATGAATGCATTAAGTGCGGTAACTGATAATGTGAGGTTAAAATTTCTATTCCTACCAGATAATCATGACCCAGACTCATTTATAAGAGAATATTCAAAAGAGGCTTTTGATAGACTGGCTGAGGATGCATTACCTTTGTCAGAATATATTATCAGGCGATTAACATTAACCAATGATCTTTCCTCCCAAGAAAAAAAAGTGAGATTGTTGAATGACGTAGAGCCTATATTAAATGAAATGACGGCACCTAAAGTACATCTATTTCTTAGAAAAAAAATTGCGCAATTGGTTGGGCTGGATATGGAAGAGATAACCCATATCTTAAAGAATGCCAAAGCGGCACAGCCTTCTGCCCAGAGAATAAAGCTTGAAAAAAGGGTACAAATGAATCCTATCAGACGGTTTATTTTATTTATTATTATTAATCCTAAGTTGGCGATAGCAGAGGATTTGAGGTTATTTTCTTCCAACGCAAGCGAACACATTCTCGCCAAACTTATCATAGAAATTGCATTGGAAAATAACGGTAATAATGCTGCTGTCATGCTTCACTTAATTTCTAGCAAGGTGGATGAGTCAGTATTAAGGGAAATGGAAGGTCAAATTGTTAAGATCGATGGAGGGTTAAATTTAGAAGAAGAGGTGAAGGCTCTCCGTAATAGCCTGCAAAAAAAATTACTATCCTCAACAAATAAAACAAAATTAGGGGAGTTACAGGAAAAAAGCTTAGGCTCGTTAACAGACGAGGAAAAGGCTTTCTTAAAAAATATTAGAAGAAAGTAAATAGCTGATTATTAAGGTTTTTACTTAATAATGGAGCAAACGAATCATTGACATAATATGGTCGAATTGCTAAAATCCCACGGCTCTACTGCTAAGATAATAAAAACCAACATTATTTAGCCAAATCATTTGAGGTAATTATGGCACGACCTAAAAAAAATCCAGAAGATAAAAAAACCAAACGCGTAACACGCGTCAAGAAATTAAAAGACTTATATCTTAAAGATGCGGTAAATAATCCTGAAGAGGCAGAAAATAGACGCCTGCAGTTGAAAGCTCTCATTATCATGGGTAAAGAAAGAGGCTACCTTACTTACGCAGAAATTAATGATCATCTTCCAGATGAGGTGTCGGAAAGCGAACAAGTAGAAGGTATCATCGGCATTATTAACGACATGGGCATTATGGTCTATGAGCAAGCACCTGATGCAGAATCGTTACTAATGTCTGACGACCGTGCACCAGTAACGGACGAAGAGGCGGCTGAGGAAGCTGAACAGGCTCTTGCAACTGTAGACTCTGAGTTTGGCCGAACAACCGATCCTGTAAGAATGTACATGAGGGAGATGGGCACCGTAGACCTACTAACTCGTGAAGGCGAGATTGAAATTGCTAAAAGAATTGAAGATGGATTAAGGCATATGGTCCAGGCCATTTCGGCATGCCCGGGTATTATTGATGATCTTATGAATATGGCCGAGAAGGTTAAGAAAGAAGAGTTAGGGGTAGAAGAGTTTGTTGATGGCTTGATTGATATGGAAGCCGAAAGGGAACTGGCTAAAGTAGAAGCGGCGTTGGCGCAAACAGATGATGAAGAATCTGATGAGGATGACGACGACGAAAATGATTCAGGAAAAGCAAGTGGAATGTCGGCTGAGGACTTAGCAATACTGACAAAAGAAGTACTTTCCCGATTCGGAAAAATTAAAAGGGCGCATAAAAAGTTATCTGAACTAAGAGAGCAAAAAAAATGGACTGATGATGAAGAATATAAGAAACATCAAGACATTATTTTAAAAGAACTCATTAATTTCAGGTTCTCCTCCAAGTTTGTTGAGGTTCTATGTGACAAAGTAAGAACATTTGTGAAGCAAATCAGGGGTCACGAAAGAGCTGTCATGGAATTCTGTGTGGAAGAATCTAAGATGCCTAGATCCCATTTTATTAAATCATTTCCTGGTAATGAAACAAACCTTAAATGGTTGAAAGAGGAAATTAAGTCAGATAAGAAGTATGTTGAGAGCTTAGAAAAGCTTAAACACTCTATCCTAGACCAACAATCTAAACTGATTGCTTTAGAAGAACTGGCTGGTATACCTATTAAGAACTTTAAAGAAATTAATAGGCATATGACTACGGGTGAAGCCCGAGCGAAGAGAGCAAAAAGAGAGATGATTGAAGCTAACCTTCGCCTCGTTATTTCAATCGCTAAAAAATACACTAACCGAGGACTCCAATTTCTTGATCTTATCCAAGAAGGCAATATCGGATTGATGAAAGCGGTTGATAAATTTGAATATCGAAGAGGATATAAATTTTCTACCTATGCAACCTGGTGGATTAGGCAAGCCATTACACGATCTATCGCGGATCAAGCAAGAACGATCAGAATTCCTGTGCATATGATTGAGACTATCAATAAAATGAACCGTATCTCTCGACAGATCCTTCAGTCTACCGGTCAGGAACCAGAACCATCAGAGTTAGCTGAAAAAATGGAAATGCCTGAAGAAAAAATTAGAAAAATTCTTAAAATATCAAAAGAGCCAATCTCGATGGAAACACCAATTGGTGATGATGAGGATTCACATCTGGGCGACTTCATAGAAGATGTTGGTACATTGACACCTGATGATGCAGCAGTTTATGGCAGCCTTAGAAGCGTAACCTCTGAAATATTAGAAGGCCTTACTCCAAGAGAGGCTAAGGTATTAAGAATGCGCTTTGGTATTGAAATGAATACTGACCATACTTTAGAGGAGGTTGGTAAGCAGTTCGATGTGACTAGAGAACGTATTCGTCAGATAGAAGCTAAGGCGTTGCGAAAATTAAGACATCCTACCCGCTCGGAAAGATTGAAGAGTTTCTTGGAGGGTAAAGAGTAGTTTTAGGGCCCATAGCTCAGTTGGTTAGAGCAGGGGACTCATAATCCCTTGGTCCCAGGTTCGAGTCCTGGTGGGCCCACCACTTATATCAAGGCTTTTAGAGGATTTTTCTTCTAAGAGCTTTTTTTATTTCCGTCACAGACTACATATAGACTACAAAAATTACCCCTAATTTTTGACATAATTAATTTATATCTTATAATTCTAAACTTAAAAAAATATTCGGAAAATATTATGAAATCTAAATCAATTATTGCAGCCTTATTATTTGCTTTGACTAATCAGGCTTATGCTGACGCAACCTTATTTGAGGGTCTAGCCCTAGATGTATCGACCGGCTATCAACAAACAGAGAGAGATACCGAATCTACGCTAATTCGTAACGGGGTTGCTACTCCAATAGTTACGGCCTCAACCGATGAGGGTAGCGCCAATGGTGCACTAGGTGTGTCTTATAGCTTTGCACTTAGTTCAAACTACCTGGTAGGTATAGGATTCGATTATAATTTTACCGACCTTGATATTGGAAGACCGCTCGTTGACTCAAATCCAGCAGATTCCACAGTAACTTTCGAACTAACTAATGTTATGAATTTATACGTTAAACCTCAGTTCATGATATCTGATACTAGCCAGATTTATGCTAAATTAGCGTACACAAGAGCAGATTTAGAGGCTAATGATGCTGTGGTAGATTTTATTGGTAATACGGAGCCATCACTTGATGGCTATTCTATCGGAGGCGGCTTTGCAAATATGATAAATGACAATGTTTCACTCTTCATTGAGGCTAATTACTTCAATTATGGAGAGGAGGACACAACACTTCGTTATGATGGGAGTATTGGCGGTATTACATCAATAGACGTAGCCTCGGATATTGATGGTTATAATGCTAAAATTGGCATTGCTTACGTTTTTTAAATTAGCTGGTCTTACGATAAACCACCTTCGGGTGGTTTTTTTATGAACGCATAATTTAATCAAAATACTTATCAGCTGCCTCAATCTGCCAAGCCTCATAACCCTTAATCCAGCTTAACCTAATATCCTTTGATATCTCTCCTCTTGCTACCCCTTGATTAATCGCTAAGAGCATGAGAATTTTAAACCTATCCTTTGCGCTATTGTTACCTTGCAGAGCTGCCTTTTCGTATAGCTGTTTAGCCATGACATGACTGACTGGAGTACTTCCAATGCCATACTCATACATCCTGCCAAGATTATATTGAGAGGCTTCTAACCCTTGATTGGCTGCCCTTAGATACCAATAGAATGCTTCGGCATGGCTTTGTATTAGTCCATCCCCTGCTTCCGCATAGGATATTCCTAGGTTATGTTGTGCATAAGCAGAACCCGGATGGTCTATTTCTGCCATTTCCTGACACGCTAAAACCTTTATCTTTGGATAATCAAAACAGCCCATGACTAAATCCAAGGTTTCAGGGAAAGTTGAGACCATATTTACAACCGGCATC